>JAABUP010000888.1_pt1 | contig 64456 bp, 57 predicted proteins | sample 5559201 | NCBI WGS metagenome assembly JAABUP01 (sample SAMN10711887, study PRJNA513373) | rock metagenome | isolation source: Antarctica rocks | place: Antarctica
GCCCTGCACCTCCAACCCCTAACTTCACATTCGTGACCCCTACACCCACATTCCCATCCCCTCCTTTCCCCTCGCCGCTCTCCCAGCCCTCAGCGCCACCCTCCTCGCCCACCCTTATCCGCCCCGTACCCCGACGCTCCCGTTCCCCCCCATCCATTCCTCGCCGCAGACCCAGACCCAGACGCTCCCGTTCCCCTCCACCCACCATTTGCCGCGGACGCCGATGCTCCCGTTCCCCTCGACGCTCCTTGCCCCCAAGGGCAGGAAGGGCCCGGGATCGCCGCGGACCCTGGCCCTCGCGTTCCTCGCCGGATGCCGACGTGGACGAGATGGATCTCAACCACGACATCGGCATGGAGGAGCCTACCGGAGGGGACGAAGCCCCTATGGAGGAATGCCTGACTCGACTTGAACGAGTCGAGCTCGCCGAGGATGATGAAGATGAAGATGAAGATGAGATCTCTTAGACTGCTGAACCGAGCTGACAGACAGACAGACAGACAGACAGACAGGCTTTGATGCGAAAACCAAAAAAATAAATTTGTGGAATTGACGCTGACGTTTTTTCTCTTAGGATACCTTGGCTTACCTATTTCCTCTTTTACGGGCGCAATGGAGTTTTTGACAGGGCTTACGGGATAGATCGCAAGTCGACTTTTGATTCTTTTTCCCTTTACTTCCTTGGATGCTTCGTCTGATTTTAGAGAAAAGGCTAGAGAAAATCACAAACATATTTAGCGGGACTTGAACCGTGCATAACTAATCGACTGTGACTGTGCCTATGCTGAAGCTGTACTCCTATACTAACTAACCTTGTAAGCATCTGGACATGCTCGGCACCGCATTCAATGTTCTCGAATATCTCCTCCATGGTTTGGAGCGCTAATCGTGAACCTTTCTTATCATCATCGGGAGAACCTCAACACTAAATGGACTGCCCACCAGTTCCTCCTCATCTGGGGCGCCAATCCTGAACCTTTCTTATCATCATCGGGAGATCCTCAACACTATACTCAAGACCCTCAGATACGTCCAAGTATTCCAAAATCGTACAGATGCTCGCTCGTGCTTAGTAGCATCATACCATCCATGGCGCAACTCTGGTGCCTTTCCTTCGCAGCCGTGCTCAAAGTGTACTGTGGAGTACCATCATCACCGTCATAGAGCGTCTCGAACCACTTTATTTCGACGCCGTGGACGATATCGGCGAAAACAGTCCAATGTCTCTCCTTGTCACCACCTTCGCGGATCTCCCTCTGCACCCTCTCCTTCATATACAGGACATGTCTTGCTAGTCCCTCCCAATCGCAATTCCTAACGCAGTGCTTGGGAGCTCCTCGGTAGCCGGGATTGAGACAGTACTTCTGCATCTGGTGGAGCATGAGGTGCAACCCAACTCCCAACGAACCCGCTGCGTCTCTGACCTCAGTGACCATCTCCATGTCCGGCAGAGGAGCATCGTCAGACCGTTCGCTGAATTCTTGAGCCGCCGTGTCCACCACAGTCCACCAATCCATCGGATCTCCTGTGTGCTCGTTGATGTTGTTGAACGCAGCATAGCCAAAACAACATCTACATCGGAGAATGCTCGACAGCCACTTGTAATGGTCACCATAGTCCTGTAAGACCGCGAAATCCCCATTGGCGCGATCTCGGAGCTCCCAAGCAGCCTCGAGGGCTCTCTTTAGCTCTCCTGTTGGATCATGTAATTGTTTGACGTATGCAGTTCCCTCGAGTTCCTCGAACGCCACTTCGGCCGCACTCATCTTGAATATGCTGTTGCTGTCATTCAGAAATTCCTCGCAGGTGCTGCGGACGGCCGAGGCAGTTTCAACAAGATTTTCTGGGACGGACTCATGGGCAAGAATCATTGTACAGAGAATAACGGTGGCGCGGGCGGTATTGACGCAAGGACCCATTCTGTCCTGGTAAGTATAGCTTGGCGGACGGGCTTCCATCGCAACGGATGGGGAGGACGTTGCTGCGGTCGTCGTAACGGTTGAAGGCGAAGAGGGATCAAGTATCGGAGACAAGACCTACGGAAGAGTGGAATGTTCTGGGGGTTCTGAAGGTATCGGTAAGTAGGTACTTGTTGAGGATGGTGACGATCAGAGTTCGCGTGCACGTTGTTGTGACTGAATTATGGCCTTGAGGGCAGGACTGGAAGCGTCGAAGCAGATGTGGCTCGAGATCTTGGAGGCAAGACTGGTAAGGGGATGGTAGGACGCTCCTCTGCTGTTCTATCCTCTTATCGTCTGCTTGTCCGGACAGAGGAATGATCTTAGACAAGTAGAGCTGGTTAACCAGATTCCAGATTTCGAGCTAAAGGTCCGATGCCGGTCACTTTCGTGTCGCTGTGACGCTCACCGCCGAGATACGGACAGGAAATCACAGTTGATAGTTAAGGTTTAAGGACCATCTGTATTGGAGGTGAGGAAAACGAGGTTGAAGCTGCTCTAGCATCGTTGTTGGCATGAAAAGCGTTAAGCCTGATGTTCTTGATGGTTGTGATACCAACCGCTTAGCAGGAAGATCAGACGACAAACTTGAACCGTACCTACAAAGTGCCCTTGGAAAGCCTCCGCTTCCGGTCTGTTGATTACTTATGTATGTGAGAGGTAATGAACAGAGAGTACCTTGCGGGTCTATGGCTGCGTATCCTTCACAACACCTTGCTAACGCGAGCACGGCTGAAATTCGGTAGCGGTCCACAAAAGAGATGGATTTACAGTGTGTGAACGCTCTTTCTATAGGACTTGAGCGAAGATAATTGCGCAAGGGTAAAGGTACAGTGGATATGCTATGTTTCCCCTACTTTCTCCACTTGCTGTGGGCTTTTGCTTGAAGATTTTTTGCCTCCGCTGCTAGTGGTTCAGCGGCGGTGGTGTCTGCTCTGGACGCAACGACCTTTTCCTTGATGATACCAAGAAGATGTTCGCCAATGTCTCCTGCTCCGGCGACATCACAGAGCTTAGAGTTGAAGGATTCGACATCATGAAGCAACCTAATCACGTTAGTCGCTATCATGACTGTCGGACATGGTGTACCAACGCACCTCTCTTTCCCCAACTCTGTCCGGACTACAACTTCTCTGAACGCCGTGGACCACTGCTCCTTGTAGCTGGAAAAGACCGGATCCATGATCATCTTGACAGTCATCTCTGGGAGATGCTTGCTCAGCACTTTGTGCAAAGTGGTTGTTTCCTTTGTGAGCGTTTCCATGTAGGGACTGGCTCCCTGCTTGTCCGAAGAGTCATCCCAATCTATCTTCCTCATAGCATTGACGTGCATTACTGCCCGTCCGCTCATGATATCCACGAGCTTGTCATGGATGCCAGCTTGGTGATCCTGATATAGTCGCTTTACCTTGTCAAACTCACTCATAAGAGCTCCTGAAGTTGATGAATGCCGCCTGACTGATTCGCGGATATATGGGATGAGGGCAATTACAAAACTCAGAGCTTGTGAGGCTAGAGCAAGATGCTTCGTCGTTATGTTCTTGAGCCCTGCGCTTCTTGTTGCACCAGCCCCGAGGATCAGCTGAGCTGATCGCGAGTTGAATAGCTTAAGGTATTCTAAAAGACTCGAAGCAACCTCTTGTGTCATACTCGGAATGCCGGTCATGAGATGCTCAAAACTCTCAACTCCTTTTAGAACAGAGATTGCTGATTGAGGAAGAATGTACTTCTGCTCGTCGACTGTCGCACTGTGAACCTTATCTTTACCCGGTACTGAACCAGCTGTCCCATTGACGACTGCTCCTTTCGCTGCCGCAGTAGACTCAATGTCCTCATTCTCCTTCTCCCAAATCCTAAAATCTCTGGTCCATGACACTGCGTCTCTAGTGCTGCCCTCAAGGATTCTGGAAAGCACACCGCTGTCAGCATCGCTGAAGTCTTTCGCATCCCAGCGATCTGCGTCCATGTTGGATACAATCCGTTGCCGTTCCAGGTCGCCGAATTGAGCCACGAAATCTTTGATATGACCATTGACTACCGACTTCAGAGCTGTGCCTCCACGGCCTGACACCGCCTCGCATTCATCGGCAAACAATCTATTGAGCGTGAAGTATCTCAAAAACCTCCGAAGAGGTACCCGAGTACTCTGATCAGATCTGACCTTTAGGATTTTCGTAATTTGAGTCTGGGCAATGTCAACGGCTTGACCGAGTAGACTTGACATGTCTAAGGCCTGATGCATCTCTTCTTGGATATTTACTACCGACGCAGAGTCAGACCCCCTGGGGTCCAAGTAGCCGTCTAGAGTTGGATTATTTGGGCTTTTAGGAGGATATCTCAGCCCAGCTGTGGCCGGCGTGCTTGAGATACCGCTAGTGATGTCTAGCAGGACCTTTAATTGGACTCCAAGCCTTCGCAAGGCTTCACCAACAGCAGCGTAGATGTTCATGAACATCTCCTCAGCATCCTCAGCTTCCAGTGCGCGAAGGTTCCGTGCAAGAATTAGCGACTTTTCTTGCTGGCTCATCTGCCGGCCTCCATGCGTCGATGCCGACATCATCGACTCGTTGTCATCTTCATTCGAGCTCGGAAGGTGTCGTCGGATTAAGCCTTTTATTTCTCGCACAACAGATTCCCGATACGCGGTAGCAGCAGGCATTATGTGCTCGGAGCGTGTCAGTCCTTCCAAGCCTAAACTTAGCGAGGAGCGAAGCTTTTCGTCGAGACTAAGATAAGCTGGAAGGGCAGAAGAACCACGACTGTGCTCGCCTCGCAATCGCTGCGATGCTGTTCCCCAGCGTTGGAGCGTTGTTTGGGGCGATACGCTGTCAACATGCCCTCGGAGATCACCAAGCAATGCCTCCAGGAATCTGACCTCATAAGCCTTTCCAATCCTATGCCTCAATAGACCCAACTCATCAGTAGCTCCTTCCAAAGCCTTGAGACCGCGCAAGTCTTGTAATCTCCTTTGACCAGCCAGAGGGTCACTCTTGTCCTCTGGCAAAACTGTGATGCTAGGTTCGCCCGCCATAAGCCTCTCCACATTGTCCAATGATTCCAAAGCCGTCCCAACTTCGCCTTTAGTTATCTGCTCTTCACAATGTGCCACTTCATCCACAATGTCGCATAGCTGCTTGACAGCATCTCCAAGCTTTCGTACGTTCTCTTGCCGGCGACGCATACTCACTACTTTGAGTCCCGTAAGAGCCAGATCTCGATCGAGACTAGCCAGATGCTCTCTCAACTTCTTGATTCTCGTCACAGAATCGGCAGCTTCTGAATGCAGCTCTCGCAACGAACCTAATGCAGCAAAGAAAGACGTTGAAGCGGCGGAAATCGAGGATATGAGATGAACCTCAACAGTATCCATATACCAAGAGAGCTTCTCCTGCAAAATAGCATTTGTCGCTAGAGCTTTCCTTCCAGTTGACCCGGGCGCTGTCACGGACCCATTGATCCCTTTACCATCCAAGGCAATCACCCCGGACACCGGTCGCACTACCTCGGATCGCTCACTAACGATGTCGAACGTCCGTGGGTTTTCCAAATGAAAGTCTTGATCAAAATAGACTTGAGGTATCGTCGATAGTGGGGTCACTGGATGTGCGCGCCTTGCTATTCCACCACTTGTCCGTCGTTTCGACTGTGGAGATTGAAAAGGAGATCCAATTGGGGAGGATACTGATGATCCATGCTTTGGAGCAGGCGCACCTGCGGAGGGTTGTTGCTGCAGGCCCCTATTCAGAAGGGCGTCGAAATCATCAGTCCTTGAGGCTTCTTCGCCTTGTCGGAAGAGGTGTGACCCGCTGTCGTCATTTCCCCCCTTCGCTCGTTGGAATGCATCGTACAAAGATCCAACTTGTGTTAAATACGGCTTAAAGGCTGCAGAATCCACATGAGGAATATTAGTGAGGGTGACTGGAGGTATGTCTTTTGTAGATGGAGCCTTGTGCGTGCTCGACGTTGGGGTTGAGGCGTGAGGAAGGAAGCCTGTGCGGACGATTGGTGATTGAAGAAGCGTATATATTGCTGATGAGCGCCATTGTCAGTGCCAGACTATCACTACACCCGAATGAGTCACCTACCATTGTGACCTGGCTGTGTTATCGAATTTGTCCGGATCTGCGAGGATGAATCCAAGACCCCCCCGATGGAAATGTTTGAACTTGCTGTTGACCCTCGGCGCAGCTGATATCTGCTACGGGAACTCGGTTCCTGTGAAGGTTCGATATGGGGGAATGGATACTGAGAGGGTGATGAGACCGATTGAGGTGTGGCAAAGCTGTCAAATGATCTTCGTGGTGCCGGTGATGACATTTCCCCATGCCACAAGATGTACAGAGGCCTCTACAGTCATAGAGGCGGTCCAGCACAGCTTTGGGTACATTTTTCGACACAGATAGCCCGAGATAATGAGCAGTAAACCTGATGAGCGCCTACTCGTACTCTGAGCCTCCGTTTTATAAATCGTTGAACTTAACTAGGGACACGATCTGACTGGGGACACGATGAGTACCTATGTTGTACAGATATGACTAATCACAAGTCGGCTTCGGCAAAACAATTTAGAGAGCCACTTAACGCGTCCCTTGAGAACGCGTTTTATTGTCCCTCCATGACACGAGTTTGGGAGCGCCGTGATTTCATTACAACTCCATACTGACAATGGATAGGCAGTCTGTTTATTCTTTAAGCGTTCTTTCGCCAGATCACGATGGCACTGAAGATTCCCGAACCCACATTGAATCACAGCTGCGCGAGTTTGTGCTCGAATTCCGTTTAGACAATGCCTTCATCTACAGGTGCGGACCCAGTCCTCGCACGATGCGATGACGACCTAACGCGTTTAACAGAGACCAAATTCGCCAAAACGTTCTGGTCAAGCAATACTACTGCGATGTTGACATTGCTCATTTGATATCCTACAATGAAGAGCTAGCACATAAGCTCACAACCCAACCCGCGGAGATAATTCCACTTGTTCGTGCACTGAGACGCCATTGAAAGATGCCGTGCTGATGTTTTTGAAGTTTGAGGGAGCTCTGAAGAGATGTACGCATCGGATAGTCTATCCCTCCGAGAAATGGGAAGACCTCCGCATCCGCCTCCCCGAACACCAGCTCCTTCTCCACTCCACGGTATCACAGATATCTATCCGTGACCTGAACGCTACGAACATCTCCCACCTCGTTCGCATACCTGGAATTGTCATCGGCGCTTCTACCTTATCTTCAAAAGCCACCAGCCTACACATACAATGTCGGAATTGTCAATACTCTCAGGTGTTGCCGGTTTCGGGAGGCTTCTCTGGAATCACACTCCCTCGAGTATGCGCACGGCCGCCAGCGCTTGGTGAAGCAGCGGACAAATGCCCATTGGATCCGTACTTTGTTGTCCATGAGAAGTGTCAATTCATCGACCAGCAGATACTGAAATTGCAAGAAGCACCAGACCAAGTTCCGGTTGGAGAGTTGCCACGGCATATCCTGGTTTCGGCGGACCGATACATGACGAACCGGGTTGTGCCAGGGTCAAGATGCACCGTAATGGGGGTTTTCTCAATATACCAGTCTAAAGGATCCAAGAGTTCGTCAAATTCAGCAGTAGCGATTCGAAACCCTTACCTCCGAGCCGTAGGCATAAACAGTGACGTCGATCACACAGCGAAGGGCAACGCTATCTTTTCCGAAGAGGAAGAGCAGGAGTTTCTGGAGATGAGTCGCCGGCCTGACCTTTACGATGTATTTGCAAGCTGCATTGCGCCTTCGATCTATGGAAACCAAGACATAAAGAAAGCCATCGCCTGCTTGCTACTCGGGGGCTCAAAGAAGATCCTACCAGACGGCATGAAGCTTCGCGGTGATATCAACGTTCTACTCCTCGGTGATCCTGGTACGGCGAAGTCGCAACTTTTAAAGTTCGTCGAGAAAGTCGCGCCGATTGCGATTTATACGTCAGGTAAGGGATCTTCTGCTGCGGGTCTTACAGCATCAGTTCAGCGCGACACGACTACACGAGAATTTTATCTGGAAGGAGGAGCCATGGTATTAGCCGATGGGGGCGTTGTGTGTATCGACGAGTTCGACAAAATGAGAGACGAAGATCGTGTTGCGATTCACGAAGCCATGGAACAACAGACCATCTCCATCGCCAAGGCAGGCATCACAACTATCTTGAACGCACGAACGTCGGTACTCGCGGCTGCCAATCCTATTTTTGGTCGTTACGATGATCTCAAAACCCCGGGGGAGAACATTGATTTTCAAACTACCATCCTTTCCAGATTCGACATGATCTTCATTGTCCGTGATGAGCATGAGAAAGGTCGAGACGAGCGAATAGCTCGCCATGTGATGGGCATCCATATGGGTGGGCGTGGCTTAGAAGAACAGGTTGAAGCCGCGATATCTGTGGAGAAGATGAAGCGCTATATCAGCTATTGCAAATCGTGAGTATTACTTAACAGCCAAAAGGGTGTCGAGTGCTCACCATGACAGGCGATGTGCACCCCGACTATCCCCTGAAGCTGCCGAGAAGCTATCCTCTCATTTCGTGTCGATTCGGCGCCAAGTACACAGCGCAGAGCTCTCGGCCAATGCTCGATCTTCCATCCCGATCACCGTGCGACAGCTCGAAGCTATCATTCGAATCTCTGAGTCCCTTGCCAAGTTATCACTTTCACCTATTGCGACTGAGGCTCATGTTGACGAAGCTATCCGGCTGTTTCTCGCGTCTACCATGGATGCCGTCGCGCAAGGCGAAGGGCAAGGAAGCAAAGAGCTTATGGAAGAAGTAGGTAAGGTCGAAGAAGAGCTGAGACGAAGGTTACCAATTGGCTGGAGCACGAGCCTGGCCACGCTAAGAAGAGAATTCGTTGAAGGACGTGGGTACAGTGAACAAGCACTCAACAGGGCGTTGGTGGTGCTACAGCGAAGAGAGACTGTGCAGATCAGGTCTGGTGGAGGGCAAGTCTACCGTAGCGGTGTATAATGCTTTGATGCCTGGCGCAAGGACATGACTTGGTTTAATAAGTTCAGACGGTTATACCTGGCGTCTTGATGGTCGGGGAAATATCACAATCTGATGATTCACCGGTGTAGGTAGGCAGCGAGCCCCGCTCTTACTGCGGCCATCAATCATGACAATCTTCAGATGTCTTTTAGCATATACGTAGGGACTAATCGCCGCTGTGACTGGATTCTTATGAGATGCCGTTGTGCAAAGATTCCTTACGGTGTGCTATGATGCGCGATGGAAGGGAGCAGTGTGGCAGTGCTCGTACTCTATACCAGCTTACACTCTGGCAACGCCCATGTTGTTTGAATGCATCTCGTGAGATAAGGAAGATGACTCTGGAGGGCCATTTTCGATAGAGAGCCAGCCTTTGTCAGGTGTAGAGTATTTGACGTTGAGTAGATGCATACTCGAAATTGTCACTAGGAAATCAAGCTTTCTTCTAAACGAAAAATACTCGTAAAGCCAAACCCAATGAGGTGTAGTCTATATAGTGTTAGTTTCGGTACTCTACAGAGGTTCACGACGCACTCAGGACTTTGAGCCTAGTAGATGATGAGGGTATGCGTGTAAACACTTCTCAGGCAGTGGATAGCTAATATTTTAACACAGCGGCGTACTTATGAGTATCATACATGTACATTGCACATATCGTACAGCATTCTATTTGACCGGCCATCGTAGACTCCATCCCTAGCTCGATAAAATAATACCTACACGTGATTTATGTAATTTAATGTCTAACAGCCACTACCTGGCTAGATCCGCACGTCACAGCTAACTTAACCGTCATGAACCTTCCCTGATGCGATCGTACGAAGAATTACTAAATGTTCCGCCTACTCGAGTACAAGCTCTCGTCAACCATCACTCGCAATCCCATGGCTTCCCTTTCGACTGCTCGTGCCCGACGTTCTTTCAGTAGATGGTGCAATATCGCCTGACATTGATCGATTCGGCCTGGTCATTGCTATTCGGGTCTCTGGCCGCTGGGAGAAATCTTCTGGAGTGAGGCTGCGACTCACGCAGCTGCATTGGTCGCCACGGCACTCATTGCGCTTCTTGGTCAGCGTTGAGGTACCCATACACATCTAGCCTTCGAGTGGTGACGTTGCTACCATGTTCGGTCCATGGATTGAGATATGGCAATGGTCAAAGGCTCGGATAGTGAGAATAGTGGGGTCGCCCTTCAAGAAGCATCGTCTCAACTTCATTACCATACACTGTACGCAGAGCGAATCATCAGCTATAGACGACTGTTCTCCAGCGTACTGCTCACTGCTGACCTCTACGTTGCAGACATATATCTGTTGGCCCTGGCTATCCTCGGCTCAATTCTACTCTACCCTGCCGGAGGCTTAGCCTACATTGATGCTCTGTTCTTTGCTAGTGGATCGGCGACTCAGAGTGGGCTGAACACGTCAGGCTTTCCTGTTCAATCACGGATATTGCAAGAAGGGATGCTGACAAGCATTGTAGTGTCAACATCAACGACATCAGTACTTATCAGCAGGTTGGTGCCCTTTGTCGCACGTTATTCAGAGAACAAGCTCTCGAACCTCAGTGCTGACTCGTTGTTGATTAGGTTATCCTTTACCTCATTGCTTTCGTCGCAAACCCCATCTTCATCAACACCTTTGTTGTCTTCGTCCGACTCTATTGGTTCGAAAAGCGCTTTCGGCATATCGTTAAAAGCACGACGGAGTGGCGGCGTTCGAGGACTCGTTCCCGGACCGTGACGGAAAACAAGGCTGACTACGACCCGGAGAGAGAAGAACGGGGCGTGAACGGGAGGAATATCGTTGTCTTACGCAATGACACGCAGGGGAACGGCTATATCTCGAAAAGCACAAATCCCGAGGAGAATAAGGCTGAGCACATGGCGGGGAGTGTTTCTCCCTCGGCATCATCAAATGACAAGAAAGAAAGTGTTGAAAGTTTTGATCATGTAATAAAGCCACCCTCTCCGAATTCTTCACCACCCCGAGCGCCTTCGTTTCATCGAGAGATCACGTTCGCTGAGGAAGTGAAGTCTTCCGATACAGACAATACAGAATCTCGACGTATACCTCCTCGACTGAGCGCAGAACAGCATATTGCTTTCCTGGAGAACCAGCGCAATCCAAAGGAAAAAGGGACACTTCGAATACCTGGGCCTAGAGAGTTTGACCGCGGTGATATGCCAGAAACTTTGGATCAAGGCGGCCAATCTGACGATCAACATGACAAGATGGAAGAAGTCTCGGTGTTGAACTCAAACGAGCATCCGGTGAAGCGTAACATTACGATCGATGAGCCAGATCATCCTCGCCCAAGGAAACGGACAAGCACATTTCCGAGATTCAGCCTCCGCAGATTGGGATCATCTAATCAGCACCCTTCCATGGAAAGGACTAACTCCAGCGCACAGATGCGTCGTCGAAGTGGTACGTTTTCGAGCAACAAGTCATCACAGACTAGAGAGGGAGAGAGGGAGCAAATTCCTTACCTCAGCTGGCAGCCGACAATTGGGAGGAACTCAGCCTTCGTTGACTTGACAGAGGAGCAAAGAGAGGAACTTGGTGGTATTGAGTATCGAGCATTGAAGACCTTGGCGCTGGTTCTTGTCTGTGAGTAACCTAGCCTAGTGTCCGATTAGCGTTCAAGTACTGATGCAAAGCCGCCAGCCTACTATGTATTTTTTCACGCTCTGGGTGTAGTATGTTTGGTTCCTTGGATAGTCCGCAGCGGCACATACGGACCAATTGTCGATAGTGCTGGTGTTTCCAGGGTTTGGTGGTGTGTATACGAGGTCTAAATATGGTTTTGTAGCTAACCTGTTGCGTAGGGGTATCTTTACAGCGCCGTCCTTGTTCAACGATCTCGGGTTTACCCTCACGCCCGATTCCATGTTGTCTTTCCAGCTGGCTGTATTTCTGTTGCTTCTCGGAACCTTCCTAATCATCATTGGCAACACAGGATTTCCGTGCATGCTTCGCTTCGTCATCTGGACCCTTTCTAAATTAGTCCCACGCGATAGTGCTGTTTGGGAAGAGTTTAAGTTCTTACTCGATCACCCAAGGCGATGCTTCACACTACTCTTTCCCAGTACGGCAACTTGGTGGCTTTTCTGGATTTTAGTTCTTCTTAACGGTATAGACCTGGTGTTTTATATCATCCTCGATGTGAGTCTCAGCACAAGAGAAGCCGGGTACTCTAGTCTTTTGGTTGACATCGAACACAGCTGCATGACCCGACCGTGACAAGCGTGCCGTCCGGGTTTCGAGTGTTGGATGGCTTGTTCCAGGCTGCCTCTACGAGGACTGCAGGCTTCGCCGTTGTCAACCTTGCTGCTCTCCATCCGGGGATTCAGGTATCTTACCTTATCATGATGTACATATCCGTCTTTCCCATCGCCATCTCGGTGCGGCGCACCAACGTCTATGAAGAGAAAAGCTTAGGTATCTACGGTTCGAAAGACGAGGAAGTTGAAGATGAAAAACAGCCAAGCTATGTGGGCGCCCATTTGAGGCGTCAACTAAGTTTCGATTTGTGGTACGTTTTCTTGGGTTTTTTCATCATTGCTCTTGCGGAGGGAAGTCGGTTGCAGAGCACCAACGATTACGCCTTCACGATGTTCTCCGTTCTCTTCGAGATTGTCTCAGCCTACGGAACCGTTGGCCTGTCGCTTGGCTACCCCAATATCGACGCCTCTCTCTCTGCGGAATTCACAGTCATCTCGAAACTCGTCATCATCGCCATGCAGATACGTGGTCGCCACCGTGGCCTGCCGTACGAGCTCGACCGTGCCATCTTGCTTCCTAGCGAGTCGTTACACAAGAAGGAAGATCAGGATGCCGTGCAAAGGATGCAGAGGAGGAACTCCAATCTGAGCGCCCTGGAAGCGGGCGGGCAAGGACTTTCCAGGCCTGGTACAGCAACTACATCGGGACGAGAGACACAAGGAGAAGCAAACTCTGGCCCTGGGAAGCACCACAGCCATCATGCCCGAGGTGGCATCGGCAGACTAATGGCGGCTCTAGCCGGCAGACCGACGATAGATACTGCGGTCAAATGACGACGTTCTGTGGTCCACAGACGAGTTTTTGGTAGTATAGCACAGAGTGTATAGCTATTCTTTGTGGGCTTTGTTGATATACTGTACATGGGGATATAAGCATTCTTGGGTGTCAAGAATGCGTACCAGCCTGTAATATACCAACGTACCCAGAATGTTTCTGGATTTATTGTTAGCGATCACTACCTAACGTATATCTAGTTTTGAGCTGATGAATAGAGCCCATTGAACGTTGTGGTCCGCTCAGCTAGTGGCGCTTTTTGATCCGGCCGCTCTCGGGATGGAGTACTCTACTCTACTGTACCCGATCTGAGGAGCTGTGACGGCTCGACTTCGCACCTCTTACGAGTACATGCGCGCCATCGCGTATGGTCCGGTACTGCTTCACAAGCACTCCAGCTTCGTAGCAGATCTGTGATCACTGTTGAGCTGGTACGAAGTACGGAACTCATTGAAAATTCTGCCGTGGACAAAATCATTACGACATCATCAAGGCAGCATCGACATATGCGGAATCAGCCTGGTGGCATGGTTCTAAACTAAAGCCCGGAAGGTGGTGTTTCGACCCTCACCCTTTACGATATGCGCTTCTAGCAAATGGAACAGTGTTGAGATACCGATGGCAATAGCTTCCGTCTTGATGCCGGGCTGCAAAGTGTTCCAGGAGCGAAGAAGTGTTGGAAGCAGCGAGTATCAAAAGCCGTATCTTATCTTCTTGGCTTGGGGATGTGTGGCTGTGCGGGATTATCTTGCCTGCTGTATAAAACGGGTCTGTTGCGGCGTGATATAGAGAAATGGGTACACCAACGTCGGAGGGTCGAATGAGGTCAAATGTCTCGACGAAATGGAATCCAAGACCTTAAGTGTAGCTGACGGAGCTAGATGCCTACCTGCTTATAACGTCTGGAGATGAATGTGAAGAGTAGGGGCTAAGGCTGGAGAACTTGTTGCAAGGAGATTGTTCGTTCAAGAAGAAGTAGTTCGATGCTTCAGGGAGTTTGCGTGCTGTTTGCTTGTGCGTGAAACAGGGCGCGTGGTACGTCCGTGGTCAGGTGTGTTGATTACCTACGGGCAAACAATCATTTCGTACTCTGGGAAGTATTAAAGATGTTGAGCTTCTCTTTCGTACGCTTTGTGCTCTGAAGAAAGCTTTATATAATTCAGTGATATTATGTGGGCGCCGTATACTTGCAAGCAAAGCTTGGGCTCCAAGTAACACTGTTTATATGGGAAGAAATACTTACTGGATCATCCGGCCAGTCACGTAACACATGGGAGTTGATGTGCAGTGAATTAAATATTCCTTCTACCATGTTATGTATAAAATCTCACACATACTGGAAAAGTCTCCACGGACAACGTCTTCTTCATCTTTTCAGAGCGGAGCTTGATCATTGATCCATACCATCATCGAGTCTACCTGAGCTGAGAAGATCAAGGTAGGAACGATTACATATCCAAGATCCTTCAAGAGGTCAACAGAGGTTCAAGCAGGAACAACATGACCGATCGAAGTAAGTCCCTTGATGGCAACCCCCATCCAGCCTCATTGGAAGATATGAAATTAACCTGTCAAGACATCTCCGGTGGACGGGCGAGACCTAACAACCCACCTCATCGCATGCGTGTCGGAAGGACCCGCTACTATACAGGGGCGAACACTCAAGCCTTGGCAGATGCTCCCGCCGAGACTCAAGGTCATCGCATGCGTGCCGGAAGGACCCGCTACTATACAGGGGCGAACACTCAAGCCTTGGCAGATGCTCCCGCCGAGACTCAAGGTCATCGCATGGGTTCTGGAAGGGGGCTCCGCTACTATACAGCAGCAAACACTCGAGCCTTAGCAGATGCTCCCGAGCATTCGACTGCGGAAGCACAACGAGACTTAGGAGAAGATCGGCTCCAGCCTCGAATGGAGGAGCTGCATCGAATGGCCTTTCCAAGCCTTTACGGCGGGAACCTCCTGCGGATGACTTTACGGAAGTCGACCGTATGCTAGGAAGACCGCCGCGGGCGTTGGCGCCTACGCGGAGTCCTGGGCCGTTGAGAAGGACGAGGTTCGTACCGACAGAGTCAAGTCGATGGCCAGAGTCAAGTCGGGAAATGGCGCCGGCAGCGTCCACGCAGATGTCGACAGAGTTCGAGGAGTCAGGAAAGGAGCCGGATAATGAGGATTCGACCTCTTACCGCGCATACAGACTTGCCTACCTCCGCTTGGATGGTCTTGGAGCAGTTGGCGAGGAGAGAAGAAGATACCAGGCGGAGTTGCAGGGTGCAATTGATAGGACGCAGCGGGAGGAGCGGATCATAAGGGGCACTGAGCCTTAATGACAGTCCTCGTTACTCTTTTCTTCTTCCACAAATCCTTTTCCTGGTCTGCCTTTTAGATATCGATTGGCAAAAGCACCGCCTTCTCTATCACCTCATGTCGACCCGCTTCTCCAGAATGACCCGGCGTCAAGAGACCAGCATAGATAGAAGTCCGATGTTGCCCATAACTGCTCGACCGATAATGCTGCTGGTAAAGGGATGATGTTAAGGCTACCTAAGGGTCAGCATAGCATGCTCATAAGTTCCTAGCCACCCAAAATGCTCAGCCCTTCAGACCGGCGTAGAGTGAATCTCGCTAAACGAGGTCAGGACTAAAATGCTCATGAACAATCCGTAACTCCACAACAAGCCCCACATCCTTGAACCCAACACTTTTTTTTCAAAATACAAGCCCACCAAGAAGACCTCAGGGACTTAGCCATAGCCATCCGTGAGTCTCTTGCCACTTGCAACCTAGTAGGTCCTGAAACGCTGAAGCTGACCCTTGCCCTAAACGAAGACGCGACCGTGGGTTTTGTGCGAGACGTACAATCTTCATCTCCCGGTACCAACCAACATCATGGGCCTACCGAGTAAGTGTACTCATCCAATACTTTTCTGTCCAATCTTAGATTTCTTTGGTGAAATTAACATACTCATAGTGTTCCGCGAGGACGCGCGGTCGGATAACAACACAGTAGCTCCCACTGTGACCCCTCCTGTGACAGCATCAGAACCAAGAAACGAACTTTTCGAGCTCTTAGATCAACTCCAGATCGAATTCCCGATTCAGCAGAACATCACTGTGGCAAACCGCAATATCGAGAATCTCAGAACGGCGACCAGACGCAGAAACGCTCGCGAAGCGCCGCTGGCTGGCAACCAACAGTCTGTAGTTGACAGGTATCTCACAGAGTTGCCGCAACAGCTGAACGGTAGAGTTGAATTGCCGGCTGGCGAAGATGCTATGCCGCGCCGCGAAGCCATAGCATCCCGTGATCGAGCAGGTGTAGCTACGTATCGTGAGCATCTAGAGAGGCGTGCTGAGGAACGTATCGAAGCCCGTCAGGCACGCGAAGCGCTGGCAGGTACTCCGAACCGTCAAGAAGGCGTGGCTGCTCGTCGTGCACGCGTACACACACGGATTCTCGATGCTGTGGAGAGAAACCAGATGAGGCCAACCATGGCAACCACAGCCACAGCTGAAGTTGGGAGGATGAATGCCGGAATAGGCGCGAATCCGATTCAGAGACAACCGTCAATGACGCTTTTGCCTCCTGTAGAGCAGATGTCAACCACTCAGCTGGTGAGGAGACTGTCGACGATTAACGAGCCAGAAACAAGCCAGCCAAGCAGACGTGAGCTCGAGATAACTCCTTGGGCAATCAACGTTGAAGGCGTGTGGCCTACATCTCGCGAGCGCTATGAAGCGGCGTATCAACGTTTGGATAATGGCGGTGCAACTGGGGAGGAGAGGCTAGTGCTTCAGATGCAACTTCAACGGGCGATTGATGAGATGTCAAGAGAAGAGAGGGATGAGTGGTTTTGACCTGTGGGACAAGTGAGCGTTTTGTCTGTTGCCCAGTCAGTAATATCTGCATAGCGGTGGGTTGGTAAGCACCTCGGATTACAGCACTGCTAGGATAGTCTTTTCTGGATTGTCAGCTGTTCCTGCGAGTCACAGCGCATGACACCCTACACAAATCACAAATAATTCCAGGACATTTTTTCAATCCGAGCTGCTTCTTCCCCAAAGGTCTTCATCAAGTTATACAGCTTTTCGATTTCTAGGGCAACACGATGTACCGCTCTAAATGCGGAGGTATTGCTCCAAGAAGTTTCTTCTCTTGTAGCCACTTTCTTGAGAATAGCCTATCGGCATATCTGTATGCACCATCGCACAACATTGTGACGACTGTGTGTCCTTTGCCTAGCTTTTCTGCAACCTCTTTCGCCGCCACCACATTCAGGCAAGAGCTCGCTCCAAGGTAAAGGCCCTCTTCATCTAAACACCTGTAAACCATCTCTATGGTCTTTTCATCACTAATGTGCAGTGCACCATCCACTAAGTCAATATCCGGTTTCAGATTGTCTGTTATTCGCCCCTGACCGATACCTTCTGTTATGGATGATCCTGTCCGCTCTACCAACTTGCCACCACTGGTGATGTATGAATGAAGTACACTGCCTGGCGGATCCGCTAAGAAAGTTTTCACCCTCCCCTCCGATACCGTTTTCAGATATCTTGTTACACCTGCCAATGTCCCTCCTGTACCCGTGGCACAAGTGAAAGCATCGATCTTCCCTTGCGTTTGATACCAGATTTCCGGCCCTGTGGTCTCAATATGTGCCTTTCGATTCGCCGTGTTGTCAAACTGGTTCGTCCAGACTGCATTGTCCATCCCTTCCGCATGCCTCCTCGCCTGATGGTTGTAGTTTTCAGGATTCTCAAACGCTACAGCTGGTACCGGGTACACCTCTGCCCCAAGCAACCGCAACAGATCCACCTTTCCCTGACTTTGCGTGTTCGGCATATATATCACCAACTGGTAGCCTTTCGAGCGGCACACATGCGCAAGTCCGATGCCGGTGTTGCCGGCTGTGCCTTCAACGACCGTACCGCCAGGCTTCAGGAGACCGCGTTCTTCAGCATCCTTGACCACATAGAGGGCCGCCCGATCTTTGACGCTGCCGCCAGGATTCTGAAATTCGGCTTTCCCAAGGACTTCGCAGCCAGTTTCGGCGGAGAGGCGGTTCATGCGGATCAGAGGAGTGTTGCCGATTGCTATGCAGATGCTCGGTCAACTATTCTCCAGTACTGTAGAGGAATACACTCGATTAAGCCTCTATGCTGCGTACCTCCGACCAAACCATTGACGACGCCCTGGGCCTTTGACACTTGTATACCATACTGATTCGGTCCTTCCATTTGCGCAAGTGTCTCTGCAGCCCTACAAGCTGTTGTTGTGAATCGCCGCACGCCCTGTCTGAGCATAATCGGCGGAGGATGCTGGGTTGAAAGTAAAAGGTGAAGGGCGATGAACTGTGGTGCCGAAAATGGATGTTGGGATAGACTTGCGCTAACGTATTTCCCTGTTACCCGAGCCACCCGCCTATTCGGGCCACCTCGTCGCAGCAAACACTGCCACTCACCTCGCTGTCGTCACACATCCACAATGACTTCAGTTGAACTGACTAAGTCAATTCCTGACATTGACACCCAATACTCCTTAGCCCTAGCTGATTTGAATAGTAATTCATCAGTCTCTCTTCGCGAAATCGCTCAAATCTATGACCTACCTCAATCTACCCTACAAGCTCGATGAAAAGGAAGACGATCAGCAAAGGTCTTTCATACCACTCAACAGCGGCTGTCAGTGCATGAGAAGGATGCTCTGATTTGGTGAATTGATACTATGACAGCCTGGGGGTGGCCTTCACAAATTGAACAGCTGAAATTCATGGCCAAACAGTTTATGAAGGCTAAGGGTGATCAAAACTCCCTAAGACATAACTGGTATCTAAGTTTTCTAAGTTGACATTCAGGATTTAAGACTCAATATAGTTGCAACCTCAACCAGGATCAAAAGAATGCTGAAAACATCAAATTCATTCAGAAATGATTTGATCTATACAACTCTACCTGAATTCAGCATGGTATCTTGAAGTCAAATATATACAACATGAATGAAAAGAAATTTGCTATAAGTATCACTGATAGCTTTAAAGTTCTAGTACAATGTACAGAAAGACAGACTTTCAGTGTTTAAGCTGACAATCAGAACTGAGTGTCTCTTATTGAGTGTGTATGTTTTAATGACAATGTTCTTTTTTCTCACTTTATCTTCAAGAACAAGAACATACAGCAGGCTTGACTAAACTCTATTAAGAATGATAAAACTGTTCTATCAGTCAGTGAAAATAACTGAACCATCAATGAACTAGGGCTTTAATGACTAAAGGCCTTTAATCTACACACTACAGCATGAACTTGAGAAACCTATTAACTCTTAATACTGAACAGTCATGAAAGTTATGTGTTTAGTGACTTTATTCAGTACTGCTGTGATCATAGCATTATTGCTTTGTGTCTTTCACCTCATTTAACTCATTTATTACAGTCACTGAATGTTAAAGTCTTTAACTCATTGACTAAAACCTACAAGAAACTAGTGTATGAGCACTTCTGTTATGATGCTATTAATGTCAGTAAGGTGAATTTCCTGCACTATTATCAAAAGGTTAAATCAACAGCTATTACAACTAAAAATGTTCTTAGTGCATGATAAGCTGCTGAACTTGTTTTATATGATTCTTTTATTATTACTTTAAACCTTTCTTGATTAACAACTTCACTCTTTACATCTTTTACAAATTTCAATGAAGTTCAGGTCAACATTACTGTCACATCTTATACAGCAACTCAAATCAATTAGTTTGTGAATGAGGTTCTTGCTGATATGACTTTGTCATTGCATTCACATATTTTAGACCTAAAGAACACAGCCCTAACAGCTGTGGTGAATAGAGCAGTCTTACAACAGACTAATCAGAAACTTCTTGAGAAACAGCAGCAGCAACAGAAGAAGCAGTCACAAAAGGCTGTTGAAAATGCCTGAGTCCTTACAGTCAATGAGGGTAAAGCTATAATGCAGAAAGAAGAGAATAGGGCAAAGGAATTGGCTATTAAATCAGCTAGATATCATGCATTAAGGGGTAAAGTTGGATTTGCGAAGCTGGTTTGAAAGGAAATGGCCATGGACTATTCAGTTTTCATGTAATTAGTCTAGTGGTGTGGATATTTCAATAATTCTAGCTGTTTTGACATTGCAAAATAGGCGACAGCGAGGTGGCCCGAATAGGCGGGTGGCTCGGGTAACAGGGAAATACGTTAGCAACCTTCGGTTTGTTTACACAATCGATCGTCAACAACCTCTGGAGATTCAGATTGCTACCAGCCCTGCTAATACCTCAAACCAGCACACATTCTGCTCCAACATGCCTGGGCGAGTAACCACGCGCACGTCCACTGCCTCTGGAATATCTTGCAAATCTTCCGCAGCAACCTTGAACGCGCGCGGCTCATTACCCGCAGCCATTACCCCAGATGAGGGACCTTCATCACAGCTGCGCACACGAATCTGCGCCATCTTCAGTGATGCGCAAAGGACGACGGCTGGGCACAGGAAGCTAGTGATAAACTTGAGAAAACTCCAAGAAGCATGTTGCTACGAGTCTACGAAGCCGGACAAAGTGGGAGCGGAAGACTTTGGAGAAGACGGTTTCAATGTGGAGGTTGCCAGATGTGTGATCCGATTGATGGCGATCAGGAAGAGTGAAACAGTTGGAGATGGAATTGTGAGGTTTCTGGGCCTGTTTCTCCGGCATGCAAGTGAAAAGGGTGCGGCAGTCCGATGACACGGATCTGGTGAGCGGCAGCTGCTGAGTGTGTACAGATGTTTCCCTTATGCCTGAGTCAGAGACAAACGAGATCCAGTCTTTCCCTGAGACACCTAGCACGCACTTGACATCGCATATTTTCTCAGTCCTCCTGCCACTCTTGATTGCGAAGGAAAAGACGGTCAGATACCGCTCCACGCAGCTGATATCTCACATTATCAATTCTCTTGACTCCGTCGATGATGAATACTACCACCTTCTACGCGCGGGCCTTCTAAAGCGCATCAGGGACAAGGAGCCCATGGTTCGCGTGCAGGCGATCCTCGGGCTTGGACGGCTCGCAGGGAATGAAGCAGACGAAGACTTGGGAAATGAAGACAGTGACAACGATGAGACTGGAGGTCTCCTGGAGAAGCTGCTTGAAGTGCTCCAGAACGATCCAAGTGCAGATGTCCGCCGTTCACTACTCCTGAATCTCCCGCTTACGCCAAGCACATTGCCATATTTGCTGGAGCGCGCAAGAGATGTGGACCCCGCAACTCGAAGAGCTCTCTACTCGCGTCTACTGCCCGCCTTGGGCGATTTCCGGCATTTGTCCCTTTCCATGCGAGAGAAACTGCTCCGGTGGGGTTTGCGCGACCGAGACGAGAACGTACGAAAAGCGGCCGCCAGACTCTTCCGGGAGCGGTGGATTGAAGATTGTGCCGGCACTTGTGCAGCCACCGAAGCCCCTCCTGCTAGCGAAGCTGCCCCACCGAGCATTGATGGGCTTTTCGAGCTATTGGAGAGGATTGACGTTGTAAATTCTGGCGTTGAAAACGGGGTAGCACTGGAAGCAATGAGAGAGTTCTGGGATGGACGGCCGGATTACCGTGATGCTATTGCGTTCGATGATGCGTTCTGGGATGGATTAAGCGCAGAGAGAGCGTTCATGGCAAGGAGCTTCAATGATTTCTGCCGGACTGGGAGAGGTGGGCAGTATGAGGCCTTGGTGGAAGAGAAGATGCCCGAGGTTACCAAATTAGCTTTCTTTCTGCAGCGGTGGATCAACAATCTGATCGAGAGTAGTAGAAAGGCTACTGAGGTTGGGGAAGCTGAAGAGGAGGATGTTACTGTCGAACAGGAGTTTATTGTTGAGCAGCTATTACATATCGCACAAACGTTAGATTACAGTGACGAGGTGGGAAGAAGGAAGATGTTCGCTCTGTTGAGAGAGAGCTTAGCCATCCCTGAGCTACCAGAAGAGGTGACAAAGCTTGTGGTGGAGGTTCTAAGAGGGGTCTGCGGAGGCGAAGCAGCTGGAGAAAGGGAATTCTGCGGCATCGTGCTCGAAGCTGTTGCTGAGGTGCATGACACAATCTCTGGTGACGAACCAATTGAGGAGCTGGAAGATGAGAGCTTCCACTCTGCAATGTCAGAACTGAGCGACAGCACACCGACGAAGTCCAAAAAGAGCAAACGTAGTGAAGAGGGGGATGGCGAGGACGAAGACGAAGAGAAGGCGATCAGGGAGATCATGATCAACATGAAGTGTTTGCATATCGCTCATTGTATGCTGCAGAACATCGAAGGCAATCTGCAACAGAATGTTCATCTGGTCACGATGTTAAACAATCTAGTGGTGCCAGCTGTCAGAAGCCACGAAGCTCCGATCCGAGAGAGGGGACTTTTGTGCTTGGGTCTGTGCTGTCTCTTGGACAAGGTATCTACAAACTCCTTTCTTGATTTTTGGTAGCTTGGATGCTAACCTCAACGCACTTGCAACTAGACATTGGCAGAAGAAAACCTTACTCTCTTCCTCCACTGCTTCAACAAAGGTCATGACGCCCTCCAAACTACATCACTACACATACTGTCTGACATTCTCACCACACACCCTATCCTCCTAGCACCGCCCTCCTCTTCCGCCTCCGCTGATGACCCAGCCGCCTTAGCCGCAGCAGCAACCCAAAAGGCAGTGTTCAAGATCTTCGCAAAGGCCCTGAAAGCCTCCTCAACGCCTGATGTCCAATCAGCAGGCACGACTGCTCTCTGCAAGCTCATGCTGGGCAGCATCATCAAAGACGAAGACTTGCTCAAAGCCCTGGTAATCTCCTATTTCGAACCCTCCACGGCTGAGAACGCTGCAGTCAGGCAGTCCTTGTCCTATTTCTTGCCCGTGTATTGCCATTCACGGAGAGAGAACATGGAGCGGATGGGAAAGGTTAGTGTAGCTGTCGTACACGCCTTAATGGGAGTCATGGAAGAGTTGGATGAAGAGGAGGAGATGGTAGGCATGAGCGTCGTGGGCGCGCATGTGGTCGATTGGACAGACGCCAGAAAGTTGGTCGTGCCGGATGCGGGGCGCGTAAGTTGGGATGAGATGGGCCGGAAAGAGGTGAAAGTTGTGAATGCGGACATCCATCTGGATCTTGCGATCGACATACTTGAGAAGATTTTGAGCTCTGGCTGTCCGAGTAAGGCCTCTTCGACTGTTCCTCTGAATTTTCAGAACCGTTTCCACATGAGTTTATCGCCTCATGCTAACTGTTCGGCTTCACAGAAGAAGAAAAGAAAATCCTCATCTCTATGCTCGGCAAACTCTACATCTCTCCCACATCCACCCGGGACAAATTGCATGCTGTGCACGACCTCGTCAACGAAGCCATCGAAGGCAGAATCGCCAGCGACGCACCATCGCGCAATGCTCTGAATAAGCTACTCACGGCACTGACAAAAGCCATCGGCACCAGTGCTAGTGGTGTCGCGACAGCGAAGAATGATGACGATGACGATGACGGTATGACGGTTGTGGAAGTGGAAGTGGAAGATGAGAGAGGGGTGATGGGGGAGAAGATGGAGGTTGTGGAGGAAGCCGAGGGAGAGGAAAGGCAGGCGAAGGATTCGATTCTGGAGGAGTTGTTGGATGATGAAGAGGAGGAGGAGCTTTGACAGACATTTGGTCGAGTGCGATAAGGGTATCTTGAATGACTTGTACTGGATCGCGGTATTGGAGCTATGGCTAGGTCTGATGTAGGCGTTTGCTTAGTGCGTTACAGGCATCATGGTCTGTATATCTTATACAGGATGAATTATTGAATTATCAAGGTCGGGCCCCTTCGAGATACTTTCAAGTCCCTTCGCACATGAATAGTGTCGTTTCCAGTACGCAAGCACATACAACGTACAGATATCAAACTAGCCGTCAGTACTGGAGCGAGACATTTTACATTCTAACCTAGGAGTAGCACCTTCGACAATTGATATACAGTGACTCATCTCTCGCCTGGAGGCTACCACGCACAAACTTGAAAAGATGTGTTGAAGCGCTGAAGAGATGAGTCGGGGCAATGCCATTCTAAGCCTTCCTTGACCGCCGAGGTTCGGTAGCAATCCAAAGCCTGTGGAAAAGCTCTAGATAGTACGGTATGAGAGGCCTGGTCTCCAATTCCTGCTATCTGCCCACCCAACCAAGCCTTCTTCCCCATCTTACAAGCATACATCGCTGTCGTATTCGAAGAGTAAGCCCTAACACGCTTTGAAGCGAAAAGGACAGAAAGGAAAAGAATCAAACGTGGATATAGAGAGCGGGAAAGAAAATCACGAGCAACAGAAAACTCATCCCGCCAATCTTTCGAGCTCCGCCCACGCTTTTTGGAAAACCCCGCCCAACACCACCGAGGCGAACTTGCCATCCCGCTATGCTGACGAAGACGAAGGATCTATTGCCCGGAGAACCGCCCTGACCGTACGTATCGCTCCCACATTAAGCCGTCGCAACCTCCGAATCTAAGAAAGAAACTCCGCCGTGTCTGCCCACTCCCACGCTTCGGTTTCAAAAGTTGCCCGTTCTGACCCGAAACGCATCCCGGACAAAAGGACAGCGACATGAATGAAATCCAATGTACATATGTCGTGGATATCTAGGCTGGAGACTTGTTGGAGTTGGCACCGTTCCTTCTTACGTCATCGCTCATGGTCAAGCCTCCAAGACCAGAGGATAGAAAGCCGAAGGGGTCGGAGGATGGATCCATACCACCGTAGAAGCCACCGTTAGAAGCTCCCGCAGATGACGGACCTTGACCGGCAGAGCTGAAAGCAGCCTCGGCAGCACGACTGTCGAAAGGTCCTGCAGAGTGAGACCCGCCGCCTTGACCGTAACCAGTATTGATCGGTGGGTACGCACCAGTCGGAGCGCCCAGACCAGACGGTAAGGCGTAGGTACTCGGAGGTCCACGGTATTGCTGGCCACCGAATGCTCCAGTACCAAAACCGCCAGCAGCTGCAGCAAAAGGACCGGGACCTGGGGTGCCGGCCATAGATGGGGGTCCCATTCCGTACCCTGAAGGTGCTTCCAGAGGAGATGGAAAGGCCGAGTCCGCAACAACGGCAGCACCTGCACGGCTAGCACCACATCGTAGACAGCTAACGTTCTTCGCAAAGTTGTGATAATTGCATCCCTCAGATCCACACTGCCAATCACCCGCTCGGAAAGGAACCGTTCCCCCATTGCCGCCCATGCCACGAGTATGGCCCATACCGTGGCCACCATGGTGACCCATGTGGTGCGGTGGATGCATCATGTGTGGTGCACCATAGCCATAACCGGGATATCCCATTGGATCACCACCAGGAGCGGCGGAGACGGCTGGGAAAGAGCAGCGGAAGCAAGCGGTACGACGTTGGAAGTTCGAGAAACCACAAGAAGGACAAGTCCAGTCACCCGGTCTTGGGCGGTTCTTGCTCGGTGGGAAGGGCGTGAGAATCTCAGCTGCACGATCGAGGACTCGGCTGGATGACGGAGAGACCTCGATGGCCTTCTCATTGAGCGCCCGCCCGTTCATGCACAGACTCTCAGCAGCCTTCGATATGTCAGTAAAGGTAAAAATTTAACGAATCATTACGTAGCATAAGAATCTTGTTGACAATTTGAGAAGTTTATCAGAAGCCCCAAAGAACTAGATGGGAAGGAGACTTGCCTCCTCGTGCGATGAGAAAACAGCGAAACCAGAACCCGTAGGCTTATGCTGATCTGGCGTGCGCAGCGTCCAGAATGCAATGGGTCTGCCACCGAACTGCGTGTACCAGCTTTCGAGCTCCGATTGCGTAGTGTCGTGTGGAAGGCCGCTCATATGGAGGACTTTGCTTCGCTCAGACAAGAAAGCTCTCACATCAGCCCTGGCATCCATGGGTCGTGTCAGAACATCGGGATGCTCATGAGGCGGCTGAGACTTTCGGATGAGCCCCCGCAGAACCCTTGCGAGAGTGATTGCCTCTTCCATAGCACGCCGTGGCGAAGCTGGTGCTAGAGCTTGAAGGTGGAATGGAAGATTATGCTTGATGGGTGCGGAAGACTGGACGGGCTCAACCTCCAAAGCCGCGCAGATGTTCGCCAGAGAACTAGGCCCAAAAGGAAGAGACTCCGGGTGATGTTGTTGCCAACGCTGATACTCAGTACGTAAATCGAAGGTCCGAGAGTGCTGAAGGTATGGTGGCAGGACGACGGCTTTGTCGCGAGCTTCGCGCGGAAGCTGGACGCGGAGATCCCACGAATCGAGAGTGACGAAGGAGAACTCAAGATTATTGGGCAGCAAGTGCTCTTGCGCGAACGTGTCGAAACGGTTGATGGCATCACGGAAAGATCCAGCTGTACGGACATGTTCCCAAGTCAAAGTCGTCAGACTGGCTGCAATAGCAGAGACGTTAGTTATTGCAGTCCTAGTATATAAGAACGAAGCAAGAAGAGTAGTATTACTGACTACATAGAGGGGTTATCGGCGTATTGACAGGTTTTACCAGCACACTTTCCCGGTGCAGCTGTGAGTCGCGGCGTCAGCAGCAGCATTCACTTATGGCAGGACAGTGCGCAATACCTCCTCGCAACTCTTCGCGTCTAGTAGTATCCATCCGAGTTCGATTACTTCGGCAGAGTCCTTGGTCACGTAGACTCCATGTTCATCACAAGTCGTTGCGACGTGGATGACCACATAGCGGTCTAGCTTGGGTTGTTGGCCCGTATTGTTTGCCATGCTTCGCTGGACACTTTGGGCAATGTACCGGAGCCTTGTAATACTGATAGCAGGTTATCCGACAGCGCTTGCAACGTATTGATCTGGACGTCGAGGAGCTTGTGAAGGAAAGTCGCGGGGGGCGGATCGAGGAGCTTGGGGGAATTCGCAACGAGGACCGCGCTGTCGGATGCCGACTGTTCCGCTTTTCCTCTGCCTGGCAGAAGACGTCTTTCGAAGACTTGGAAGAGGTGCGGTCGGACAGTGGAGAGGTTGATGGGAAGGAGTGAAAGGGATCGTGGATGTCGAGATTGGCAGTGGGAGGAAATTACTAGGGTTTGGGTTCCTAAGCAGAATTTCGACTAACTTAGGGTCCGGCCACGCGGGAAATGTTACGTTACAACTTACGAGACAGCAGCCCGCTCGGACTCTTGATACCTTACACTTTCAATTTGCTACGGAGAGGTATACTAACGGATTCCACCAGCGTCTCGAAAGTCAACGGTGGGTCACTTTCGGTATTCGTCGGAAGGTCTGTCATGGACGGCAGAACTGTGTTGCTGCCCGAAGGCAGAGAGCGTTCTGACTTAGACTTATTGGCGATGTGAGCGGTGTACCGTTATGACTTGACCTTACTACATCATCCTGCATGGATGCGGGTGTGATTGGGGCCCACTGCCCTACTACTCGCTTTAGAGTACCGGTCTCCTCCGTGACGCTACCGCAAGCACGCGTACAAGCACATGCGCCAATCAGCTATCACCAAAGACGTGGTCCAGAGCCAGCGATCTGAAACCTTCGCGTGTGTCTCGTGCGTCTGTGTATAAATAATACGTGTGTTGGAACAGACCCAACAACCAGGATGAATATTTCATCGAGGTGACAACTGTACATGTAGCTTATGACGGGAGAGGTACGGAGCAACCTATCAACTCAAATGCATCCATGATCACTGACACATGACCTATCATCCCCATCAACAGCTTCTTCAGCATGAAAAGTCCAGCACGAGTCAGAATAGCAAATAGCCAGTCAGGTGACCATCTTTCTTTCAGAGAGCATCCGGTACTCTAGTCACTAGTTACCTTACCTTAGTAGTCGTCCAATCTCGCAGAAATTGCAACAGCCGGTCGGTGTCTCTGTTTCAGGTCATGTGGTCCGGCAATACAGGTAAGGTAAGGTACGACTAGTACCGTAGTGGTCGGACGGAACCAAGTGAGCCGCATTACGGTATTCAAGTTAGTTATTGAATCACAAGCGACCTGCTTCTGGTTGATGGAATTCCCACGTTGTGCAAAGTACTCTATTTGTTCTCTGCATCATGTATCATAGATCACCCACGCTGCAGTGTACTTTGTAGGGAGAAGCTTAGAAACAAACCGGCCACGCGCATCATAGCTGGCACAGACCATCGCCAGTCGACCTTTGATGACGTTGCAACCCAGGGCTGTACGAGTACTATCAATGCAGGCATGTCTGTTCCTTGGTCGAGAAACAATTGCAAGATATAGAATGTCCGAGGTGTACAAGAGTGCTAGTACTTGCAAGCTCGGTGATCTCGTCAGAATCTTCGATTTATGTCTCTGTTGCAGGTACATGTACGTTAGGTATAGCTTAAACGTGTGCTGGCAGAGCCCTAAGCCGTGCACAAGCAAAGCTGTCATCACCCGCAGTCGGTTTGGCTCCACTTATGTTTGTGTGGATGTTGCGGATAACCCAAACTTCATCCAGCTACTATCACACATCAAATGTAAAGCCGTGCAATGAGAGAGTAAGCTACATTTGGAGCAAGTGACATGCTTAAAGAGACTGTCAGATTGCTGTTCTCGATGCGACTGGCGACTGTTGGCAAGCAACATGAGTCGAAACAACGTTGACAAGGAGAGTCACTTCTTGACAAGCGTTGATTCTCTGACTTGCAAACTGTTCATGATCAATACAAGTACAAGTATACGGAGCAGACTCTATGGTAGAGTACTTACATACTTGGTCCCTGCAGATCAAAGCCTCAACCCCTGAGCTGTCAACGGCGCTTCGTTATCCAACCAACACGTCTACTGTAATCTAATCGAACCCCACCCTGCTTTAAAGTTCTACGGATCCGTAGAAGCCAACACCAAACACCACCAGCCTTTTCCCTGTCTCACCGCGGGCTGAAACCTGCCCATCGGACGAGCTGGCTATCTTCAGCATCATGAAATTCCTCAAGCATTTGCGTTCCAAGTCGAAGCTGGAGAACAACGGCGTCGAAGCTCAAATCTACAACCACTACGTGCCGCCGTCACCCGCTGCTGATGGACCAAGAGGTCATGATGGTTCCGCAAAGCTTCCCACAGCGCTTTTGGAGAAGGTCTTCTCTTACATTTGTCCGCATACACGAGATAATGCATATGACTCGTCGGAAGAGTCCATGATGGACGATGGCTGCATGCTGTGTGATATGCGCAATCTGGCTCAATCCGCCTTGGTCTGTCGCCGGTGGACAGAGGTTGCGCAAAATCTATTGTGAGGTGGCCAGGGCTTGCCAGTAGCTATTACTGCTGGTTGTCCACTGACGAACGGCCTGTCATAGATACCATAGCGTCCGTATTGATGCTGTCCACTACTGCGAACGCGAGATAGAGCTCGCGAAGAGCCGTAAGCGTCGATCATTCTTCGAGCGCAACGGAGATCCCAAGGATGCGCCTCAACAAAGGCTCCAGTTGTTCTCGAGGACAGTCAGAAACGACGAATCATTGGCGGTCATGGTTCAACTTCTCAAAATGCCCTATATGACTCGGGAAACATGCAAAGCGGATCTCGCGCGAACGGTGTCGGTACTACCAAACCTACGATATGTGGACCTGCCCGAAGGCTTCTACAACGACGACCCTTCATCAAATACCTTGAAGCAAGAGCTGCAGGTCCGTTGTCCTGATATACGGAAGATGGGATATCACAACGGTTCTGAGCAAAGCTTCACTGGTCTAGCGCAGTCACGGCATTGGCAAAATTTGGAGATTCTGGAACTATCGCATCTGGTGATTGAGCCTAGCACCCTTCTCTATGTACTCGGCTCCTTTCCTGCGCTGCATCAGCTTAAGATCGTCGACGCCCCATGGCTCGACGATTCAATCTTGCATACGACACCTTCATTGCCCCTTTTTCCACCTTTACACAGTCTCTCCGTTGAGAACGCTCCGAATCTTACCGCCGGTGGCCTCAAGACATATCTTTCACGACCCGAAACCCGCGAGATACTCTCCACGCTCGGTCTGAACTCCACTGGCGTCCTTCCATGTACTCTCCACCTCGTTCTCGCCAACGCTCCACATCTCACTTACCTTTCCATCACCGACACCGTCACCCGCTCCTTCCCAATCGAACCTGTTCCACCGCTCACCTCTCAATCGCTTACAACTCTACGCTTCGAAATCTTTACATCGCCGTCCACTCACAGTATCCAGCCACTAGCAGATTCATACTACACCTACCTCACCAGTTCTCTCCTCTCCAACTCTCTGCCAGCTCTTCGCGCCCTCTATGTCCGTTCTAATACGTTTCCCGAAACTCTTCTCGCGCCTCCCGCCCCCGCTTTCGCTCAACAACAGTCCAATGGCGTACCCCGAGGACTTTCTCGTCCACTCTCCGTCTACAGCAAAGGCCTGGACGAACTCGAGTGGAACTTGACTTCGATCTTCCCCCCCACCGCACCGGGCAGGAGAGGTAGCGCGAGCACGACCAGACCGGTTAGCGCGTACAGCGCACTGAGTCGGACATCGAGTGGAGACAGCAGACATAGTTCTTTAGTCGGGAATGGCTTCGGAGGGTTTTTGGCAGTACCAAGCGAGGATGGCGGTAGGATTGGTAGCGCGTCTGGGAAGAAGGGACATGGGAGGAGAGGGAGTAAGACGGATGCCTGGATGGGCTGACGTTATCTTCCGGTTCAAATGCAGCGTAATGATTGTGTGGATCTATGGATTACTTAGGACATTCGGTGCTTCCGACGTGGTAAGGCTGTGGGCTGGATACGCAGGTCGGATCTCCCTTCTACATTATTACGTTTCTGGTGGCCTTGTCTGGATCGACTTTCTGAGCGGATGCATGCCATCCCTGGCTATTGCAGCGTTACTTCCTTTTGCGTCGAGAGCACTGTATACCCCCGAGAAGCATGAACTTGTCGCCTTGATGAAATTATCCAGAAGTTCTGGCAATCATGGCGTTCGTGTTCGATCGTGTCACTTTATATTTCAGTGGAGATTGCTGTAGACTTGATACGACTGTGATACTATCGTGATGGTGGCACTTGACATGAGTAAAGCTTTTGTCACCTCGGACGATTACCGCTGGATGAGGATAAGCACTTCAACCAGTCACGGCGGCCTCCGGAAGGTCTCTCGAACATGGCACATACCATTGAATGTTAAAAACGGGATGAATGTTTGACAACGGTGACGAACATGAGAGTAATGTGATATGCAATATTGTTATGGGCTGAGTTCACTACCGTGCTCCGTCCGTGTCGAGTCCAGCAATGCTGAAGACTCAGGCCTTACTCCATACTCGATATGCCGCTAATGCATCAAATCCCACAAACGCTCGAAATCATGCGTAAGAGAAGCAAAAAAACCGCTCCGATGCTTACGCCGTCCTTGACGATTAAACCCTTTCTTCAAGACCACTTACACCTCCTCTTTCGGCCGCTCTGCGTCTTTCTCTCCCTCCTCTCTACTCGCCTGACCGGTGCCTCCAATCTCCTCGTTACCTCCCTTGCCCGGTTGGTCTCTCTGGTTCATCTCCACCATTGAATCGCTCCGCTTCTGCCGCGAACTTGCATCTCCTCCTGATGGCCGGTCCGTACTTGTAGAAGAGAAATGGGAAGGGCACACACGCGAGAGCCAAGAACGCCGGGATGCTGCTCGCCCAGTGGATGCCCAGGTTGTTGTACATGTATGTCGTGAAGAGCGGGAACGCAGCGCCGAAGAGACTTCTCAGGACCGAGTTGGCTGCGAGGACTGAGGCGGCGTATATGGTGTAGGCGTCGATCAGGTAGTTCATGATACTTAGAAAGACGAGGACCATGCCGAAGCCGAAGGGGGCCGTGGCGATGATGCAGACGATCCAATGGATGGATGGATAATTGGTCCAGGCGAACCAGAACAGACCCAAGGGGATGAAGACGGCGCCCAGCATGCTGGGTGGGAGTCTTGCTTCGGGAGGTGTGCTAGAAGCGCCGTTCTTCCTGGCTTTTTCCGCGGCGCGTTGGTAGCGCGTATTGTCGGGGATCGTATAGATGACGGCTGCGAGCATTCCGACGGCAACACCGAGAAACGCAAGACCGCCGATACCTTCGCTCCAGCCGCGTTGTTGTTGGAAGACGATGGGAAAGGCGGCGAACATCATGTAGAGCGTTCCATATACGATCGCCATATAGATCGACAGTAAGAACACTATGGGCTCGCGGAAGAGTAGCATCCAAGGCCTCGACAGCGCCGTCTTGAATGCTGCGCCGACAGATGGTGTTTTGCCGGAATCGACGTCTATCTTCGTGCGGTAGACTTTTCCTGTTGCCTTTGAGAGGGCGGCTGCGCGTTTGCGGAGGAGAACAGGTGGGTATGTTTCTGGGATCGTGAGGGAGCCAATAATCCAGACGACGCCGGTAAAGATGGCCATGAGACCTTCGACCCAGCGCCAGCCCTTTGACTCGCCCAAGAAGCCTCCGACGATAGGGCCAAGTGTGGGGCCCATGAAGGGCGCTGCAGCGAAAACACTCATGGCCAGTCCTCGCTGCGAGGCAGGAAACATGTCCGCTATAACACCCCCGGCATTCGTCAAAGGCGAAGATCCAAACGCGCCGGCGAAAAAGCGCAAGATGATGAGGGTCTGAATATTCTGCGAGCCCGCGGCAGCCGCGTTGAAAGCGGTGAGGATGCCATAGGTTCCGAAGAAAAGGACCTGACGACCGTAGAGTTCGGAGAGCGGAGCCCAGAGTAACGGCCCAATAGCGAAGCCTAAAACGAAGAGTGAGATACCCAGAGTGACGACTTCTTGGCTAGCACCAAACTGTTTGATGATCTGGCCGACACCGCCGGTGTAAGCTGAAGAGACAAATGCGACTGCCAGAGTCGCAACCGCGACGAGGATGGTGATGGACCATTTCTTCCACATGGTAAAGAGCATAGGGTTTCGAGGGTCATCGGGGATGAATTCGACGAGGTAAGGGTCCTTTTCGGCGCCCGAGCCGGCATAATCATAGTTCAAGACTTCGGTGGTGAGGAGCGAGTGAGAGGCGACGATTCGCCAGTGAGGGACTCGCCTTGGCCCCCTCTGTGAGTCTGCTTCTGTGAGAGTACGGGGAGGAAGTATCGTCATCAGAATCGTTATTCACCATGATCGGTAGCAGGCCTCACAGTGGCCGAGGATGTGTGTGGAAAAGCGAAGATGTTTGATCAAAGAACAAAGAACAGAGGAGAAAGGTCCACATTAATACGTACATGTATGAAAAGTCCATTACAAACCATGTCTCTTCTTTCGGCGACGGAAGCAGCAGCACCGTGTTGATACCCTTCATAACTTTCACAAGTAGAGTTTCAGATGTGACGTAAGTGGGAATCGGGGATAGGACTTAGTAATCTATCCTCGCGGAAGTCCGAGTCATGACCGTAAGAGTCTATTATGTACCTTACAAGTATGTCTCTCTCATGTCTCCGGCTTCGTTGAGATTGTGGCTTCGGGCTACCGCTTAAATCGGCACGGCTGTTTTGATATTATTCATTATTACTGTATCCGAATTGAAGACCCCACTCAGCGACACCTTAGCTAGGGTCTTGCAGATAGAGTAACCACCACCAACATCATACGCCAAAACCGCTCCCTACATTGAGTGAGGCCATTCAAATAATTCGTACAAGAGAGATATCACTGTCGATCATTCAACCTTACATGCCCACTGAATTCTCCCCTGGAATCACATCCCCTCTCCAACTGCTGCATTAACCTCCGTCCTCTTTTCCCTTTCAAGTACTGGCCCACTACTACAGGTATGCTGCTCCACGTGTGCCAGCAGACTTCCGGGCGCAAATCGGCTTTCCTCACTAACGTCCAGCATCGGTTCTCTCGCATTTCTGTCACCCGTCACCACACCTCGGCCCTTTCCCATCCCACCTTGGCTTGTTCCTGTCCTCGCTAAGAGGCCGCCCGTGAAAGCGTCCTCTCCGTCCTTGCCAGAGCTGCGTCCAGCATCAATAGACGGGCGCGTTGTGCGCGTTCGCTGCAGCACGACCCCTTCCCCATTGCCGGTGCCCGGTCTTCGCCACGTGGTAGCTGGAGGAATGGGAATCGGAACTTCCGGCGAGGTCGCTATATCAACAAGCCCACCCGGGGGCAGTTGCTGCGGTATGAGTCCACGCCCTTTACGTGTGTGTTGAGGAGGTTCCTTGAATTTAGGCGCTAGGTCGACCAGAGGCTTCGGCTTCTGGCGCTGTGATGTTGTGCGCTTCAGTCCTGCAGAGTCCTTGTTGACGGAACGTATGGACATGGTCCGGCCAAGGACCGGTCTCTCGCTTTGATCTATAGAAGCCTGGACAGGTGAATTAGGCTCTCCACTCAACAGACCCGGGAGGAATGGGCCAGCGTTGCTGCTGGGTGACGCTATCTCTCGCTCTCGTTGAGCCTTCTGCCGCTGACTGTAAGTCCTCCCAAGGAGACCCGTAGGCGCAAAGGTAGTAGATTCGACTTCCTGAGGTGGTGCACCTTGAACAAGCGACGGACCCCGAGTGTGAGTAGTGGATTCACCAGTGGTGGCGTCTTTAGTAAGCTTTTTGGGAAGTGATACGGGTGGAGCGCCCCTCCCACGTACTGACATCTTGCGCGCATGCAACGCTTCGGTGTGGGACGGCGGCTCCGCAGGGATCGAAGTAGCCAGGCGATCTTTGGGTGAGAGGTTTGATTGAAATTGATCCATGACTGGAAGCGGCTTAAAGGCACCGATCTGGTAGGGCGTAGAGTCGGTCGACGGTTTATTCTGATGCCTGGGACGTTGTAACCTAGCTCCACTTGCGGGTCCTTGATACGAGGCAGCCGTGGCGTTAGCATCGGTCTTGTCAGATTTACTGTGCCCTTTCCCCATCACATTGACCAGGTACCAACTCCTCCATCCCTGCACGGCGCTGTACCACGCTGCTGCGAGTTTCTTATCGTTAGTGGCGAAGAAATGCACAAAATTGGCTGTGCTAAGAAATATAGCCGATTTTTGTTGACTTTTCACGGCGAAGCACCATTTCTTTGGCGGCTTTATCCTCTTCGATAATTGACGCTGCGTTGGAATGTAGATGTCAAAGTCCGACATGTGGCAGATGTTGGACATCTCAGCCCCATTCCTCTTAGCTACTTGGACCTGCCCATCGGAACGCAGAGTTATCCAACGCTTATCCCATTTACCTGGCTTTTGAGAGTAGTAGACATACACGGAGGTATTTCCAGGTTGTTCCTTGGGAACAGACTTCACATCCAGGTCATTTTCATTGCCAACACTTGCCGAAGGTACTAAGAGTAGGTTGTTTTGTGCATCATGGTCCCAAGAATTCATGATATCTCGGACGTGTTCGTATTTGCGAATCGGTCGTTCAAGACCAACTTGTGTGAAAGATTCAAGCAGGACCGAGGCTCGGGGCTGGATGCTCTGGGAAAGAACATTTGCAGCGGAGAAGATAAGATCCACGGTGGTCGTCATCGCGGTGATAGGTAAAGTGATCGAAGAGTCGTCGCATTTGATCGATACTCTCTGACCTTAAAGTTAGCGATCTCTGATGCATTGAAAGGAGCGAAAGCATACTCGTTCACCAGCGTTAACGGCTGAAATTGGCGCATCTTTTCCTGGCACAATCCCTCCACCGCCCGGTTCTATGCCCGTAGGCGGCGAGATCATCCCTTTGCGCAATCCCTTGCTCTCCATGATCCCCGATGATGCTGCAAGGGTCGATTTATCCCATTTTGTCCTAGACAAAATCCCAAATCTATCTCCCGTGAAGCTTGGTTTAGATGACAGAGGGGGCTGGGCAACGTCGGGTCCCTTTTCTGACCCCTTCAGCTCCATTTTTTGCAGCCGCTTCAACTGGCCTACTTCTACACGAGGTGTCCTAGCTGCTCCTTGCTCTTCCGAGCCCTCTCGATGGCCCTCCTCAGCCCCTTTGCGTCGGATCGTCTCCATCTGCTTTTCGGCTTGTCGCTCCTTGTTGGTCCTCCGCGGTCGCTCCGCTTCGGCCTCTAACATCCGCCGCGCTTCGCGCCTGGCCTTATTCTCATGCGTTTGTTGCCGTGAGTGCCGCTCGCCAGATGTCTGTGGACGTTTTGTGGTAGGCTCAGATAGTGTGCCACGGGGACTCGCTGCCTCATATGGCCCATTCTGTCTAGGCTCTGAGATTGTTCGCGAGCGAGTCGTAGGCTTGAGCTGGTCGACGCGTATCGCAGGAGACGTTTCTGGTGCTTGTTGCTCTGGTACCAAGAATGTAAGCGACCTGGACGGAGACTCTTGACAAGCTGGTCTCATGAGTTCCGAGGCGTGGCTGGTAGGACTGGGTGGCTGGCTCTCTTCCTGGTCCTGCACAGACACTGGAAACACGATCGAAGGAGGACTTGGCGGTGTCTTGCCAGGACGTGAACGTCGATAGCGTGAGGCACTTCGAGCAGCGCACTCATCTTGAAGGGTTGAAGCAGCTGGAGGCAACGGCGGTGATGACAATGCTTTCCTGGCAGTAGCTTTCTTCACCGAGCGATACCTAAAGAACTTTTGTTCCAGCAGAGGCGCCGTCTGTACTTCGGTTGCCATCGGGATATTGAATGCCAGCGATCAAGGCTTCGGTGAGGCATTGGTGGTGGATGTTTCAACTTGACGATAAGAGAGGAATGGGTCATGGCGGGGTTGAGGAAGAACTTATCCATGGTAATTTCCTTGAGTTCCATGCTTTCGGTCCTGCGAGTAATGTCAAGGCCTGGATTTCCGTCAACGGTCAACAAATATGCAGCATGCGCGGGGCGCTATGTAGTGCGCTTACAGCCTTACACCGTTTATTGTGGATCATGTGGAGATTAAGAATATAATAAAAGTCGACAATTACGCAACTCAATAAAACAGTAGCCTCAACTGATTCGTCCAACCATACTCCCGCATTTAACAAGTCATTCCATGAACGAATTACTCTTTTGAATGTCACAAATTGTCAAGAGGTAAACAACTCTGTTACGGCTTTATCTTCTGAGCCGACGCGGCTATTCATCAAAGCTAACAGAATCAAGACACAGAAGGCTTATAGTTTGCAATGTGTGGTAAAGATCTCCCTTGACATATATTTGATATTCGTAGCCGCCTTTCGTGATTCAAGCACCGCCTGTTTTCTTTTAGTCAGCGCATCTCATCCTGACCTTGGTTCTGCAGTGATGTTATGACCATCTCTCCGTCTGTTATGCATGGTGAGAGGCCAATCCCACGTGCCACAGTCTTGCGAGGTTCAAGCTGTCATGCATGGCGTAAAGTGCCGCTCACGATACGGGGTTGGTATTTACTGGCATCAGGTCTTCATTGGTTCCTAGCTAGCATTGCTTATAAGCCCTCATAGCATGGCCGGAAACAGAGGGAAATGCACAGTTGATCTCAACCAAACCAAACGACACGGCACTGATTCTTGATCGCGGTCGGGAATAGATCTTTGACACAAGACAGGGTCGAGAGTGACATAGTGGGTTCGGCCGCTGACAGACACTGTTGAGTTCCAAGAGATCTAACACCATGCTTCACCGGACAGGGTGAAGAAAATAAGGGCCCCTAGCCTCGGCAGCAGTAGCAGGCCGGATCTGCTCTGCTGGAACGAGAAAGCGGTTGCGTACTGCACCTACTGCGATGTTCAATCTCATCGTAATTGAAAGTTGGCTCCGCAGGCATCGATGCATCAGTAGCACCGAGGAACTCTTGCATGCAGTTTGCTATGAGTACATTTCCTGGTGCGGCAATCTCAGAGCAGTACTTGTACTTGGTGTAGTCTGTGCTGCAGAGACTGGACGACTGGACATACGAAGATTTTCATGGAGCTGAGAAGATCTGTGTTCTATCTCCGCACTGCTCGCACCTCTCTTCTCCTGAGAAGCCGTCAGTATCAAAGTTGGGCTCTCGGTGCTGGAGGCCTTACCACCAATCCTTGAAGTCCTGCGTCTGCACATCAATCCCAAGATCTTTCAATGACTTCGTAGACAGATGGGTATCGTAAGGTCGTTGCACACCTCCATTTGGATCATTGCCCGGCTTATTCCTCACCATTCCATCAAGAGGTAAACCCATGATCTCCGCCAGCAGCTGGCAAATCTCGTACTTTGTGTACCTATCTTCCGAGGAAAACTGCAATATCCTGGGCATCGAAGACCTCTTCTCTCCCGCCTGGATGTATTTGGTTGCAATGTCTTGACAGACTCTTGCCACATCTTCTGTATTGGTAGGATATCTCAAGGCCCAGTCGTTCATGCTAATTTTTGCATCCTTTCTTTGTGACTTCCACACAGCATCCATCAGCACGTTGACCGCACTATCCTTATTTTCCTGCGTTTCTCCGTAGAGCACCGGTACTCTCAGCACAACGCCTAACCCTGTATCCCGTGTCTCTGCCAGCACAGCTCCCTCGCCGTCGAGCTTGGTTTGCCCGTACAAATTTGGAGGTTTGGCCTGTGCATCAATCTCGTAAGGAGCCTCACCACGGTTGCCAGGGAAGACATAGTCGGTCGAGATATAGATGAGCAGGATAGCGCGGGTATTTGTGGCATGTGCGAGGTAACGGGAGGCAGTGATATTAATGGCACGGGCACCGCTAGGATCGGCGTCACATTTGTCAGGGAAACGGTTGGCAGCACCTAGATCAACTGCGTCAGAAAGAACAGAGTTCACAAGACAGGGCCAGCACAGCTAGACAAGTCGTACAGTGAACTACCACCTGTGGTCTTCGGACCCCGTCAGCGGCGGGTATGTCGTCGGACACATCTTTGAGTAGTGAGTCTCGCAGGATTTGCTTACTTTACTTCGTCGAGAACAGTCGTGATCTCTTCTTGGCTTCCCAGGTCAACCTTGAGTGTTGACGGTGGTTGAGCTCTGGTGAAACCAGTCCCGACAGCATCCCATCCAGCTCTCTGGAATAACTTGACAACTTGACGGCCAAGCAGACCTGTAGCTCCTGTAATCAATGCTGTCTTTGTCATCTTGTCAAAGAGGATCAGTCAGGAATATTGATGTATGGCCTGGCAACTTGTACATAGGATGAAGCAGACATTGATTCAAGTCACGGGTCTGTTAAACGGCTTACTCCAGCCTCTGCTCATGATCTGTTCAGAAGAGGTCATGCTATCTCTAGAAAGCCCCAAGCACCTTTTGTCACGTAACCGTCGCCGTTTTCTGGCTTCGCATCTACGACTGCTTTCCTCACGCCAGCGTTGCAGCATCTCCATACTAAACGACGACGACATGTAGCTAACGCGTCGGGAGTATCGCGTCTCTACAGCAAGTTCTCTTCTCTACAGCAACTCACAAGGAGCTTCAGTAATGAAAAGTGGTGTCTTCAGTGAGCGAAGCGTTTTTTTGTCCAAAAATTCCCAGCCGATCCGAAGACCAACAGGAGTGGTCAAAGGTAGTTTTCAACTAGCAAAAACACGATCTCGGACGAATCCTCACTGATACGCGTCATGCCCTTGCACTAGAGAACAGTTAGCATGATGGTACTCTTTGGGGTCGGGAAGTTCAACCCACCCAAGATGGTTGTAAAAATCAGAAGGAAAGAGAGTGAAGACTGGATGATATGCACAATCGCTAGCGTCACACGCTAATAAGTGACTCATCCGGCATGTTCCGTAAGGTAATCTCCCGCTTTATGTGTTTACTTTATGCAAAGTAAGATCTACGAGGCATCTTACGAGTACTCTGACCACTCTGGCATCATCCGATATAATTGAGATCAGTGCATTTCAAGACGCTTTGCTGGTTTTTCAAATGTGCTATGTAGGTTGCCCGTTTGTGAAAAACACTCCTTGCCGCTGGTACCGATTTGGAAATCCAGTGCTTTCTATTCGACCGCCATGACATCTTCGGAATCCTGTGAAGCCTGTTCTAAAGACTCAGCCTCTCTTCTCATTGCCGCCGCCTTTGAGTGACTGTTAATGAGCCTGCCTGCCATGAGCCGCCACATATCTCCGTCTATATCTCGTGGTAGACTTCCACTCGCAGATCTTCCTCTGACCTTGAGCGGATGCGCAGCAATCGACACCGCTATTGGCCCACAGCTGTAGTGGTCTTTCTGACGTGGGATATTCTAAGCATGAACTAGACAAAGTTCTCAATTTAGTAGATGTTCATAGCACCGGTGGGTTTGTGTATGTCCACGGAGAATTGCCCTCATCTTCCTTCACAGCTTGCTTCGCCTCCAAAAAATCGTCCCGCAGTTCATCACAAGCCTTATGATCCAGACGGCCTGAATTAGGATCATAGCACTCGATTGTATGATCATCAATCAGCATACGCAACGTCAACCAATGTCCCCAGCTCTTGTGTTTGATGCATATGAGCTCCTTGACGCCATTTAGGTCCACCTTTCGCAGTGTACACTCGTGATAGAGCGTATCAAGGATAAGGACCTCTGCTGGTCGTTGCAGATTCTCGTACGCTAAATCGACAACTGCCATCACAATGGCGTCGTTGAGTGGGAGCCCCTTGCCTTTCCCAGGAATACGTAGAGTCTCCATATCCTCCCGAGCAGGTGTAGGTCTGGCAAACTGAGGTGGATCAGTCGCTGGGTACTGCTCGATTTCGACTTCTATCGCGTTGCGAAGCTTTTCATGGGAGTCGATATCAGCAGGTCTGACATAGTTGAGGATGTAGTCGATGGCGGAGCCGTCCCTTCAGGGAAATTCGTTAGCAGAGACGTTTGCCATACTTTGAATCAAGAAACACTCACTGTGGATAATAACCATCGCTGTTTCCATCAGCAGATCCCGACTTGTGATCTCTAATATTTGGTGAGAGAATCATAGCATTCAAGCCATTCGCAGCCAGCTCGAATTTGATCTGGGACCAGTAGTTGGTTAACCCTGCTCTTCTGTCAAGCATCGCACCAGAGGGGCCTTCTTCATGGTAGCACCGCTCGTAGTCCGCAATGTCAATTGCAAAGTTCTCTACTTTGATTTCCACCTCATCAAGCGAAGACATCTTATAGTGACTTTCAAGTGTGTTGTGGGGAGTAAGTTTGGAACAGTCTGCTCGAGTTGAAGCATGGAAATGCTGCAATGAGTTCCGGCAACCAGCTATAGAGACCATCTAACAGTCAAACGGACCAAGCTCTTGATGCTCAGGCATGCGAAAAGAGTTTGACTGAGTTCAGGTGTTCTCAATAAGAAACAATTGAACTTAGCATAACATCCCATTGACAGTATTTTCACAGCCCAATGTAACACCTGCAGGCATCTATTTACACGTACTTGTTAAGCCTTTCATACCACGGTGGTGAGCACCATGCTCTGACAGCGGCCAGCCATAACATCAGCGCCGAACAAAAGAAAAGGCGACACCCTCTTCGTGACCGATTTCGTGGCCCTATCCAACGTCCTCCTGATGTCTCACAGGCCCTTGTCCCATTGCAGTCACTCATCAGCCTGATCCTCGAGCCCCGTAGCCCAGCAGCTGTATTGACGGCGACTAACATGAGAATTAGGCTGTCGAGCAGCTACAGTAAAACGTGTTGTGCCTGTCGGGTAGCCGTATAGAAAGGACGCATGGCAGACTGTCAGGTAGCCCCCAAAAGGATGCTGATGTCGGGGTCAGGTGTGGGCACGCGACTCGAGGTAGGATCTGGCAGCGCGGGTCTGTATATCATCCCGGCAGTAAAGGCTCCGCGGCCACAATGAAAGCCTTGTTTGTGTGTGGGTTCACCCGCTTCTTGCTCCTATTGGGCGGAGCATCCCAGCTGCCACTGAAACGGTCATTATATTCAATGGCGCAGGCTGGCTTAGTGTTAGAGTCATCGCCGAGCTTGTCGACAGGCGTCTCTTGGCTGGTGTTGGAACACTGCGTCCTGGTCATTCGCTGTACCGGAATCGTAATTCTATGTCCAGGGCTGGCACCGCCTTCGTGGTCATTCCTCAACCATTGCTATATATATTGTGACCGCTGTTACGTCGGCTCTTGTAGGCGTTCAGTTGATTCAATGGAGATATCGGTTGCGCTGTATTCGCAGCTACAACGTTCACCTTACGCCCTTGTCAGACATGACCTTGGCTGCGTATCCGGCAAATAGGTCACATGATTTATCTAACGGCGTCATAGCTGTTGAAGATCAAGGATAGGGCCTACAGGCCACATGCGTACAATGTAGACTAGCTCGGGTATATACGTGTCGTCTGCCCCTGAGTAGCTAGATTCTTCAGTCAAGTCAAGTCTCAAGTCGCAACAATAGCGATGCTACACCCGCCATTGACAGCACCTGGAATCGAACAGCGACGGCATGAATTAGTCGATACCGAGCTTAAAATACCTCATGCCTCAGTTCAAGGGTGTAAATTTGATCAGTGTGGAGCTGAATCAAACAAGTGCGTCACGTTGTGACTACACCCTATAATTATCAACAACGAGATAGCGCCACGGACAACAGAGATTGCAGTCTTTCTTACGCGCTTGATATCAATTGGGAGGGACTGTGGTCATATTCTTTGGTCTATCTAAAGAAGAGAAGTTCGAAGAGTGTGTGGATGCTGAAATACACCGTGCTATTCTTCCCCCTCCTCCATGTCTCCCTTATCTGACGTGCCCTCCTTATCCTCATCCACACTCTCATCCATACCTGTCACAGTGAGATCAATGCTAGATGATAACATGATTTTATCAGGTATGAATGCACCTGATTGGGTCCCGGTGGCATGCTCATCCCTCAGTTGCTGGAGTGTGGACGCTGGCATCTGACCCAGAAGTGATCTAAACTGTTGATAGGCTATGTCAATTGAATTTCTGGTCACTTCGGAAACCCTGGAGACCCTCCATTTGACCAGTGCAGCAGCGGTGTTCTTGGTCTCACTGTATGTTTCCGCCGATGCTAATGCCAACCAAAGCTCAGAAAATGTTTGATTGCTTGTACCAGAATCTACTGTCGGAAGGGTGGTAGTAAGATCTATCAATCGAGAAAACCCATGCTCTGTAGCAGAGAGTATAGAGCCAGCAAGAAATCTGACATCTCCGAACTGTTCCTGTGTTGCCGTGACTGAAGTAATCTGCTGGCTGCTTGAGAGATTGTCGAAATGGCCTAGAATCTGAGGGGTCTTGCTCATAGCCTGATAAGCCGCTACTCTTGCTTCCAGTTCTGTTGCGGTGCTGCGTACAAGTTTAAGAGACTCGATGATGAAGAGAGGAAGCAGATCAGTGGATAACACTACTTGTCTGGCGATGCTCCGTCTGCGAATAAGGATCAACTCAGTCACTGTTGGCCGAGTATGCCGAAGTTCCTGGGACATGCGACTAAGAATTTGCAGCATATCTTCCACAAACGTCCATTCCTTGATTAGACGCCGTCTACAGTCTTGCAGTCGAGTCTTACCTGTGTGCGTGAAAGCAACCTTCCGTGTAGTCCTTTTCTTTACTCCACTTCGTCCGGATCCGATGGTTGCTGTTCGTTTTACCGCTGGCTTCAATATGCCGCCACGTCCAGATTGCGCAGACGCCGTCTTTCCCACTTCCTTTTCCGGTTTCGCGAACGCCGTCTTCTCTGATTGCACAGACGCCGTCTCGTTTTCTTGTTTGTTTGAATTCTTGGAAGCGATCCCGATTCCCTGGTTTTTATATTTCGTGGACGCCGTCTTTTCTCTTCTCTTTTTGACTGCAGACGCCGTTTGGTTTTTCTGGTTGTTCAAATGTTCGGGGGCTATCTCCACTTGCTTTTCGGACTCGATAGACGGCGTCTTCTTACTCTTTCCTGTCTTTCTGACTGCAGACGCCGTCGTTTTCCTTTCTTTTATCCGCTGTGCCAGCGTTGGCTCTCCTCGCTTTTTAGGTGACCCAGACGCCGTATTCCCTTTCTTCCGAGATCGCGCGGAGGCCTTTACTTTCGCAGTTGCCGTCTCCTCAGAATTTCCGCCGAGGCCTGCCGTGGATGCGCTGGAATGATTTGAAGCGTTCCTCGGAGCTTCGCCATCTGCTGTTTGTGAGTATAACGGCGTTATTTGTGTTATAGAGGGCCTACCTTGGAGGCCACTAGCGTTAACGCCCTGCGGAGCTACTTGCATATCAAAATCTGAGTAGTGTCGGTTCTGCATAGCCGCTGGCGGAAGAGGTCCGAGGATTCCAAACGCCGTCTTTAAGTGTTTGTTCTTTTCGCGCAGTTGCGCCGTCAGTGAGACCATATTGATTGTAGAATGTCGCCGTCAGGAGCATATGATGTAGCAAAGCGATCAAGTGCGATGTCCAGTGATAAGAGATCGAGTTGGTTTGTGATCATGACGACGGATGATGACGAAGGATGACGGCGAAGGATGATGGTGAAGGATGATCACAATCGATGATGGTAGCGATGCTGGTGATATTTATGCACAATGGTTTCTGTAGTGATGTTGCTACTGTGTTACCGGAAGCTTGGCTCAGTGATGGATAGGTGGTCAAGGAGTTATCTCGGTAGATGTCTGTCTGCCTATGATTAAAAGTACCAGCGACCTTAAGAGAACGCTATTGAGGCGAAGGTGAAAAGCAGTGCCATAAGTATTGGACTGCGATGGCCAGGGCCAGTCTATAGTCACGAGCCTTTGACAGCGATTGTAGAGAAGAAAATCCCGTGAGCGCAAGAAAGTCTAGAAACATAAGGGCCCCAGTGAAGGCTGTAATAAATGTTGACTTTTGTAAGCAATAAGAGATTGACCATAGCTTAAGGTGAGAATGAGTTCAAGGTGATACGTGTCTGACACTACATCAGTGTAGAACCCTAATGCGCATGCCGACCGGAAGAACAAGTATCACAGCGACATGCGCTAACGAAAATAGGTGAAAGTCAACACTGTGTATTTCATGGAATTGGAGGACTTTGAAACGGTACAAAAAGATGAACATTGCGACCCTGAAACTGCTGCGCCATGCCTTCACATCATTGTTGCTCCAAAACGCCATAGACTACTACACCCTACCAGTGACCTATCCCTAATGCGACAACAGCATTGAATGAGTGATCAGCTCACCCCATAAACCTTGAAGCTCTTGAACTCCCAATATGCATCTTCAAAGGCTATAGCACTTGTCGCTACTAAGTTACTGCATGTCCCGAGGCAGCCAGCCTGCTGGGTATAATACAGCGCTTGTCCCGCCCATTGCCCGCACAGATCAATGTTGGCAATGATGCTTTGATTACGGAAATGGTCGCTGATGGAGCAGTCAGTCTTGGGGAAGTCGGCGAGCGCTGTTCCCCAAGAGGAGGGATCTGGCGAGTTCCCCGTGCTAATATCAGCGGGAATGGAAGGGCGCGGGAAGAACCAAACGCGGATGCCGTCAGTACGCCATTCCATAGCATAGACCTTTGAAGTTACGTCAGCGAATGCGTCCGAGGAATGTTAGATGGGAGCCTCCAAAACATACACCACCCCCGTTGCTGTTCAACGCCTGGCCATAGGTGTCAGCAGAACCCTGAACCCCACAGCCCGCATTTCCATCGGTTCCATTGAAGCAGTCCTTTTTCAACCCCTTGCCCGTTTCCTTCCTCTTAACGTTCATCGTACAGTCGTTCGCTGTATGCAGAGTCATCTGATTTCCAGTCGTGGCAGTGTTGACAGCTTCCACAACGTCGATTTCTCCGTTCTTAGGCCAATTTGCCGGATCTGTTAGCCATAGTGCCGGCCATGTACCACAGCCGTAAGGTGTGTGCAGAATGTCAAAGATGAAGAGACCAGAGTTATATTGGGTTTTGGATTCGATGCGGGCAGACTTCCGACCGGTACCGGCGTCAACTTCTGAAGTATCGACTCGAAGGATGGCAGATGTGTCGATAGCATATGTGAGATTCAGCTGAGTAGACCCAGGTCCATCGACGTAATGCACGAAGCCTTGGCTTGGATCGTAGCCAGTAAAGTAGTCGAACTTGTCAAAGAATGTCGCCCCTTGATCTACATGACAAAATATTAGCGCTCTGCGTTCGGGAACGACTTTTGGTCCTCAGTGAGCTCACACGTATCCCTCAGAGCATAGTCTAGCTTGGTGTAACTCGGGTATCTGTTTGCCCTCGATCCTAGAACGGCCGCCACAACAATGACGATGATCAGCACGACCGTTCCTATAGCGACACCAATCCGAGCTCTTCGACTCCAACTTCGCGGATGCCACCGAGGTCCCTTTGATGGTGTACCATATTGGTATGATGAAGGCGGATAGTCGTTCACAAGGTTCACATTGTCACCGAAACGGCCTTTATGGCGCGCTGCCATACTTTTGACTGAAGCAAGCGACCGTTCGTGAAGACAGTGAAGTATTTGCAAACAAACGGAATTTTCATGTGGCGAAAATCAATGCGAAAGCAAGAGGAATAGGTGTACGAGTAAAGTGGCGAGAAAAGAAGGCGCATACTAGTGAAGAGCGTTGTGGACTGGGAAAGTCTATGTTTATCAAAATCCCAACATGGGTGACACATGCAAATGGAAGTCATCACTGGACCTTGGACTAACGCGTATTACAAGGGATGCAGCTCCCTGTTTCTGTTTCTGTTGCTGTTGTTGTCCTCTGACAGGCGTTAGTTGTGCAACTGAAAGACTCACATGCGCAACCGCCCATGAGGCAGGGACTCAGGTTAAACTTCTCAGCGTGCACGACTGCGATCTTTGCAGGGGGGAAGTACATGTACTCTACCTGCACACAGTTTCAGAAAAGGGATAAGGTCAGACACATACATGTAGAGTACATATCTGTTAGCATGATGATGGTCTGCATTGCTGCTTATCTCCTCTTTCTTTGATGGCGCTTGCCTGTTATGTATATCAGGATGGATGCGCCGTGAATTCTAAGGCTTTCAACCCAGAAGAAGAACTCCCAAGGCAAGGCCTCATATCGTGGCACCTAACGCCTCGCAATGGGTACGCCAAATCAGGCCCTAAAATATCCTAATTACGTTCAGTAACAATCCACAAAACCAAAGTAATGCTTCACGACTTCTTCCCACTACCACTCCCGTTTCCATGTTTCCCAGGACCTCTCTGCAACGCTTGCCACTGCAACCCGGAAAACCCAATGATTGTGTTAAAAGCCTCGTCCCGATCCTTCATGGCCTCGATGTGCAATATCACGCCGTCTGTGCACGTAAATTCGAGTTGCTCTAGAGCCATCATGGTGAGCTTAGAGACCGTAGAGCCTTGGAGTTTTCTCATCTCCACCAATTCTAAAAATGATCGATTCCACATCTCTTTCTTAGACAGGCTTCGCACAAAGCGTATGCCACTCGAGTAGACGACGAGTCGACCTACAATGTGGTTCCATTGAGCGCGAAAAGCCATGATGTCCTTGCTTTCTAAGATACTCGTACTGGAGCTCACACTATGCCAATCTTCATCCTCACTGTCAAGAGCATCTGATACCGCTTCACTTTTCTCTAGAGGCCCAGTGTGGAAAATCTTTGGGATGTTCATCTGCCCTTTATAGGTATAGCTGCCAGGGTTCGTCGTTTCGTCGACATAGCTTTCTTCGACCCTACGCTTGATCATCTGTTCGCGACTGATCTGTGCTTGTCGGCGCAGGTATTGAAACGACCACTCCACTGTGTTATAGTCAGCACTAGAGACCCCGCCCAAGAAATACGTTGAACCCATGGGCTTACCATCGGTAGGAATGTCCCAAAGAACCCACTTGAAGGGCGAAACCAGGTAACGATACTTTGGGTATAAACTCGCGATAGGCCAGCAAAGGAAGAATGCGCCACCACCGATGAATGAAACAACTTTCATGCAAAACGCCATGTCTGCAAATAAGGACACCGAAAGACATGCAGCAAAGAAGCAGAGAGAGCTCGCGGTTTTCTTTGGTGACTTCCAAGCATAGAAGCTGGTCGTTGTCAGCTTGGCGGTCGAGTAGAGTACATTTCAGGGCACTGACTTTGCGAACACTTCGAGCATGTTGGCAACATCACCCAGCTGAAGTTGAATATATGGCCCTAGTTCATCAATGAGCGGCTCAAGCCAGTTTTCACGGCCATGCTTGTCTATAAGCTCGCCGAACCTATAGGCTGTGCCACCCCTGTTGAGGACTCGATCCAGAGACTCGCGAAGAGACTGGACCGTTGAAGGGAAGTGTCGGTTCTTGACGACGAGATAGATGATATACGCCCACTGTTGGATATCAACAGTCATCTGGATAGCACTGTGGGGGTCAAGGACGGACCAGAAAAGCTATGATGTGTTGAGTATACCAAAGCACTAAATATAGTGCAAACCACTTTCCGGTCTTGGCAGGGCTTTCCCAACGGTACACGCTACGCACATCCATTGCCCAAGCCTGCCATGGCGCGCTAGCCATAACCAACCGTTCAACCGAGTGCCTTAGGGTATCAAGATCGAACGGAAGCTCGTCGAAGTCATCAATATACTGAGCACTAAAGTCTTGCGTATAATAGAGAAGTATCTAATAGTGATTCCTGCATTAGCTCAGACGGTCAAGGAAGAGACCCATTCGTGTGTTACTCACATATCCAAGCCACTTTTCCCACTTGTACCGTACAACATTGCCTCTGTCATCCTTCTCCAGGAACGCTTGGTCATCTGGAAAGTCCATATGTTCCTTTGGGACCACGCGCACACGACCGATATGCCTGCTTGTGGTCCATGCAACGCGGAGACTCTCCCTGTGCGCTTCAAGCTCTTCGACCTTCTCCCTGAACTCGTCTTCTACGGGATCTTGCTCGTCGTCAGACGTGTTGTGCCTTGACGACCTTGATGATTTCGCTCGACTGAGATTGACATGCGCTTTCAAGAATTCGAGATCTGCTTTCTGTGACAAGTAAGGCCGCTCCGCTTGTGAAAGGTTGCCAGCTGTGGTCCTTGTAGCCTTTGATTTGATGGACTCTATAGGATGAGTGACGGTCTCCGCAACGGTCTGTATACTCCCTAATGCTTTTCCTGCTGCTCCACCAATGGTCAGGCGCTTCTTCTTGATCAGCTTGCTAGGGTTGAATGCCGGGTCCGCGTTGATATCATCGAGTACATCATCGTCATGACGATCAGCCCCATCGTCATGATCGTGGGGCTTCTCAAGGTTCAGAAGCCTTTTCGTGTTGGTCTTAGTTCTACTCGTCAGACCTCGGAGCCGTTCACGCTTCGATGGACCCCTCATTTTGTCGATGCTTCCATCGTCTGACGGGCTTTCTTCTACCTCCATGCCTCAAGAACCAAAGAGAAAAACTCGATTGTGCAAGGTCCTTGGCGTGTTTGTCGATAACGACGAGCTTGGGAACGTGTTTGTCTGTTGTTCGGGACTAGGCCGGATACCTGCTGAGTCCAGGCTGCCATCAAGTTGTGGATCGCTAGAGAGTGATCGCTGGTCTTTGAGTAGTTTCAGTTTCTGACAAGCTGCTGTGTCCGGAAGAGAATGCGTAAGAGCTTGTAATTGGAGTTCTCTTCTTTAGAAAAGTGTCACCGCAGCATTGTTTGTAGGTACTGCAAATTGACGGCGGTAGTCTAGCTCCGACGGTGACGTCTGGTGAATAAGGCATATGGCGGCACTGTAGAGAACTTCGTTGCAGAAGTCTCGAACAGCCCAAGAGAATCTAACGCCATGATTTGCCAAAAGCGCAGACGCATTCAGGATGACGACGAGGCGCTGTCTTTGGTGGTTGGCAACAAGTAAATGTCCCGCGTTTCGGCAAAAGGTTTAAGAACCGGGAAATGACAGGGGTCTGAAGAGCGAAGATTCCTTACTACGAGTACGAACTATTCAAACCCTACATATGAGAGCCCTACCAGTATCCGTACGAGTACGTTAGCAATAACAGGGTGTTCTAGAGCCATTATTGCTATTGACGCCTCGTCATAATATTGTCCTGCAATGCTGAGCTTACCGTCACCCATGAACAGCAAGATTTAAATCTCGACGCTTGCAGGCTGTGGTGACACTGAGCAAGCAATTAAAAAAGTGTCTGATGAATACACCTATGGTATGTACAAACAGACAAGAAAAGGAGAGAGAAGGAAGGGAAGACAGAAGAATGGGTCAGCAAACAACAGCAAAGCGATGAATTGTATCTAGAAATAGTATTGATATAGAGTGTGCAACAACTGATCTATCTATTTTATAGGCCATTAGTCTCCGGACAAAGGAGGCCTCAGCTGTTGGGTGACTGCTGGCACCTCACAATAGATAGATATCAAAGAATTAGGGTTACAGCTAGGTCATATAGGACGTATGCTTGTTCATGATAGGTTTCCATAGTCATTACGTGAGAAGGCTATCTACATCACATGGGTCATCAACACCTCCTATATTGACAGGGACATCATGTATGTACCTATGTGGGGCGTCCATAAGGTATCGACTCTCAACGTGCTTTACCTTACTGTGACTGCCTATGCTCTATACCTATGAATACTCATCTTTCCATAATCATTCGGGAGTTATGTGGAGCTATGAAGAATCATAGACATCCATACTGGCATAGACTCAATCCCAGCTAACCATCTCCAACCAATAGTCGCAACAGGTTAATGGAAGTCCCGGTGCATGGTATACCCCTTAGATCATGTCTAAAGGCGTGCCCAATGCATTAGCACGGACGATCATCACCATAATGTGACTTCAATTACTAATGAAGGTCAAGATCGTCTGTTGTACCCATTGTTATGGCCTCGTGCGCTTGTAGTCCGACTACAATCCATCGTACCAATGTGCAACATCCAGCAAATCCAGCAGCATATTCTAAGTCGCCCTCTTGAATATATTTTCTATCTTGAGGGATGCCATACGCTTTAATCTGGAAGGCGTTGCGCCAAGAGAACAAGAAGCCTTCGGCCATGCCGCAGCATTTCAATCACAGACAGCTCAAGGCGGACATCAGACGAGGTTGAGAATCCTGTCACCGGAACACCACTGCTAAGCCGTCTGCGAGAAGAGATGCTCCTAAGCACCAGAAGCTTTCAAGTCACTTTCAGATTCCTAGCGTCGCCGTAACCGTCGTACGCCACTCCTCTGAGATTCCACTGAGGACAAGCACACTGAACGTTCCCACCTGCATCGGTCGCTCGACTAAGTATGCATCTGTCCTCCCCTTTCTTTAAGATGACCATGGTTTTCCACAACGTCCAACACCATTTCCCTCGATCTCCGATGGCATCGACGATCGTGGCGTTTATCCATGACTCACCGTCGTCGATTGAAACCTCCACTTTTGTCACTGGTCCTTGGTCGCCTTGAGGCAAGGCGTATCCCTCAACCACAATATGCGAGGAACTACTCAACGTTTCACCGCTTTGCGGCACCGCAATAACGGAGTTCACCGGCATATCTTGGATCGCCGGAGTCATGTGGAAGTGCTTCTTGGCAGCCTCATTATTTGTAGCTTCTGGCGGCAAGATCTTGTAATCGTATTGTTGGTAGAAGTTCTTAGATTCAGTCGTCTGAACGGTGATACGGTCAAGCCATTTGACGGAACGTGCACCTGCAATGCCGGGCGCGATTATGCGAATTGGAAAGCCATGATTGACAGGTAGTGGTCTGCCATTCATCTATAGTCGATCAGTATGTTATTTGTCACGATGTAAGAACGCAGTCATACCTCCAGCGCAATAATTACATCCCCATCTACCCTCATCGCCCTCTCCAGCTCAATGCTTCCACCATACCAATCGTCGTCCTGACACTTTACCTGGAAACTCGCGAAGGCCGCATGTGCTTTTTTCTGGTCGGACGAATTCGCGCCGGCTCTGAGGAGTATATCTCTTAACCTTGGACCCTTCCATGCGCAGTTCATCACCGCACCATCTCCCCAATCAATGCCGTCGACTTCCTTCAGCAACGTCCTCATGGTATGTCGGCGATTGCCGGCACACTGTAGAGCGCAGATGATCTCATGATGCTGGAAGTCCTGCTTAAGCTGCGTGATAGTGAGCTCAAGTACCTTGGCGACCGCGCCATCAACGCGTAGTATATGATTGTCGACGTCAATGTGTGGTATAGGTCCATGATTCCTATCGAAAGCATCTTTATCGGTTATGAAGCTTCCCAACGTCAGCAAGATTGATCATCGGAAGGAGACCAGCGGCTATTATCCACCTTGAGATGAGCTCTTTGACTGGTGGCTCTCGATTGAGTGGATGCTCCACTGAATGCTCGAGCTATCGTGTGTTGTTTAGTTAGCTACTGAGCGATTTATGATGGTTTGCCTTATCGGGTGCTGAGATGTGCTATGTATATCTACTCACTATAACCATTCTGCAACCTACTCTTATAATAAACCGAGAAACGTTCGATCCCTTGCCAAGAGCATAAGTTTCCCAGATTAAGAAGCAGACTCAACGACAGCTTCTGCCGTCAGCTATAAGTTGACCGATTCCTGATATTGTGTGTCATGATTAAGTTGATGGTCACCGTCTAGTCTGTGAATGGACCCCGACAATGATGCGCCTTCCCGATGCAAAAGGCGCTTGGCAAGGCTATGATCAGTCACATTACTCCTCATCAGCCGTTGACCCCCATCATTTGCATCCCGTCCAAAGCTCGGGCTTGCCGAGCGCCTCTGGGGATGCGCCGTGTGGTGTCTCGCTTTGTTTGAAGTATGAAAAAGGGTTGTGTGGTTCACCATTTGACAACGTTTTTCTCTTATCGTTATCTTCTCCATAACCTTCTTCGGCTTTATTCAGTATCCACTACTCAGCCCTTTAAAGTCATTACCGTAGTAACTGTTCTCTAGGTCTGGATCTGTCAGTATAGATCAACATCTTCTCTTCGAAATATTGGTTGCTGGATTTGGGATTCATGGGGCGATGTCTAGCAATGGTGAATGTAGCAAGTAGATATAAGCCCTACGGATTTCATCATCCACAACTACGAGATGATATACTCACTGTTCATTCGACTCAGGTGTTGAGATTGGTAGTATAGTTTCCAGTGGGCATTACTGCATATGAGAGAAGACGTGTGGTTGTATCACTCAGGGCTGGGCTCCTGTGAAGATGAACGAAGGCTACGCCTACATCACTAGCACGACCGCCTGTGGTAGGCATTTAGAAATGACACTTGGGCCGTGTTCGTTGCGTAGAGCGACGGTGAACAATCCGACGCTTCCCATTGAGGTAGGCAACGAGGACGTAGTCTTCCTACAGAGCAATACCCGGACCATTTCCGACGGGTCTTTGTTGAAGCTATCCATGCATATCTTGTCCGCATTCCGTGAGAGCCGTTCCAGTATAATTTACAAACGCCCTTCCACTGCTCATGAATGCTGTTACTCCCTTCCATCTAATGTTCCAAACGCCTTATATGCCGTAAGTTGTGATACATATTTCTTACCGCCCCAACAATATCTCAGTCATTCGATGGCATGCGCATATAGTAGTCGATTGCCGCGCTGAAGGCTGCAAAGCCCGCACATCCTAGGGCTGCTGCTTGTGGCCCGGCCTTTGCGCCTAGTGCTCCTCCAGTTATACAGCCTGCGGCTATGCCGTTCTTCAGATCGTTCTTCGCTCGAAACTAACGGCAAGATATCTCAGTACTCCATCAAGCTTAGACGGTCCGACCCTTATAAGACATACCCCTTCTATACAGCACTCCGTCCCTGAGAATATTGCACCAACAAGCGCAAAGTTTTTCGCGGAGCTGAATGACCGCGATCCCATATCCTTGAACCCTCTCCGCAGTTGTTCTCTCAAGGGTAGATCGGCAAGTTGCTGGCCTTGCGCGGTAAGAGGTGTATCGTAGCTCATCTGCGTGTATCGATGTTCTGGTCAGCCGGATCGCATGGAAACGCATGGCCAGTGACATGCTGACACTTGACATGAATAATCCAAATGCTCCTCCGAGAGCGAAACCCATACCACCGGCGATCACAGTTTTCGCCGGACAGCTTTCCATGGCCGCTTGCATCTGCCTATCGTCAGCTCTTCATCTTGCGGCAGTAAAATTAGGATAGTCGTTGCATCTCTATACATTCTTGACCATTGCTTGCTCCTGCGTACTCATCCCAGCCGTATCACCTCCACCGCCTAGCCCTCGGCCAGGCATTCCTGGGAAACTCATCTCGTTCTTGTCTGAAGCTTGCGGTTCATCCCATGCTCCTCCACCCCGAACAGCTGTTCTTCGCCAAAAGTGTCGACAATCTGCACTTCGTACGGTACGCGACAAAACCTTGGAACGCACAACTGCGTTTACATCCACCAGAGCTCGATACCTTGACACAGTTCGCTGATGATCATTACATGCGGTCACGCAAAGAACCGCTCCATCATCCTCGAAGTTATAACATGTTCAGCCAGCAATTAGACAGATTAGTGCTGGTGATCCACACGCAGGGCAATGATCTATGTGCTTCATATTCGAGAATCAAGCATCGGTTCCAGCGTGATCACGACCATTCTCGATATATACATATGAGGCAATTATCCAGACTAGGGCAGCCCACATCTCCTGAATGGGGTCTCCAATACTGCAGTACTAGTCTGCCTTCTTCTCTTTCATTGGAGACGGGGATCTCGATGGAAGGCTATCTTGCTGTCCGTCTTCAGCAGGTAGCGTAAGACTCCTCTCCCATTCGGTCATGAGTGTCGATGCCGTTCTCTTCAGATTGCCGGGCGATAGCTTCGTCAACGATGGCCAAGGTATCTCATCGCGCTTACTTGTAGGCATGAGCCCAGACTGGCGAGGGGTTTGGTCCGTCGAGCTGCGACATTTATCAGCTTCATTCAATATTTCACAAGGTATGGAACCAGAAAACCGAGCACATCAGCAAGTAAGGCTTAGAAGTTTCTCCGATGATTGTGATTGTCGTTGCTGGGCATCATTGCTGGACTTTCAGACAGAGCAGCAAAGTTCAGTGCCACTTTGAAAGTTGGCGGCGAAGAAAAAGATCAAGAATTTTGATAAAGTTGACTCTTGGAGATGTCTAGCAGATCTTCGTTTCCACATACCTTGTGCTCGTCTGCGGGCTGCTTCCGTGCGTAGAGGGTGATGCTCCTAAGTCTGAAGGTAAAATACTGCTACTCCACCTCGACGAGTGAACCTTCGCGCATGGCGAATCCCACTTCTCCCAATTGTCGTCTTCAGTGCTGCCTTCATCCTGCGGTATCTGCTGCAGAGGACTTGGTGACGGCGATGGTGCTTTCGCTCTGGTGTTACCCGTTCCGGGCTGCGTCCAAGAGCCGCGTCCAACGTCGATCAACGCTGAATCATCCAAAACGTCTTTCGATCGGGTTCTAACAAGGACATCCTTCGAAGGTTGCCGCACGGGCGTTCGCCCATCCTTAATTCGGAGACTGGCTTTGCTAGACTGTCTTTTGGCAGCCTTTGGAGACGATGCTGATATCGTCCGAGACTCGGTACTGCTGATTCCCTCATCCCCAACAGTCGCTTGTCGCAAGTCTTCGATAAAAGTCCAAAGACCCTCTCTGAAATCCACAGCTATTTGCTTTCCCGTACGCAAAATGGCTTCTCTAGGCGGCCCGCGTATCGACTGTCGGTTGCTTGACGCCTTTTCTGGAATCTTCTTGCTTGGCTCTTTAGTTACTTCCGGCATAGTAGACGACCTTAGCAAGCGGGCAGATTGGATTTCTCCGCTGTCCGGTTGATATAAGTCTTTGCCGGGGGAAAATGGCTGACCGTAATTATTCGTCGCATTGGACGATAGCAAGGAAAGGGTCCGCGTATGCCGTGATCCTGAAAACACCTTTCGTTTTGCTGGGCTTGCGCCAGCATACATGGCCTTCCTCCTCTCCAGCTCTTTGCTCATCCTCAAAGACCCGCTGTTCTCTTCTTCATTACCGTCCACGTTGCTCAGTGGCATCCCAAGCGTTTGAAGCTGCTCAACGTGTCGAATTTCGTCGCGCTTCCTAGTTGCCTCGTGCATCGCCCATTGGTTCTTCAAGAGCGCCAGGTCCGCTTCAGCTCGCTGAAGATCCTCTTTCAGTTCTAGCACGCGCCGTTCTTGTGCGGCAAGTGCAGTAAGGAAGCTTCCTGAGTCCCTCGGAGACATCAGATTGTCGACGGATATTGCAGATCCAGTAGTCGTTGTAGGAGACGTCGATGCCGACGGGAAGGGTGTATGCCGTGTAAAGACATGACCGCCGCTGGGCGGCATCGCAAAGCTCGGCGACAGTCTTTTATCGTTATAGTTGCTGCCGGCGGCCGATGTTATCTTCGTAGGTGAAATGACGGGCCTTGGCGGTGGTGACATCAGTGTCTGAGCTGGACTCGGGACCACTTCGACATGCGTTCTGGCTGGGGACATAATGGGCTTTGTCCGGGTTAGGCTCATTAAGGGCACGATACTCGGATATCCGATGACTTCTTAGGAATTATAAGGCTTAGGCGCATTGATCATAGATAGTTTGTCTTCCCAGAGTTATAAGACTTAAGCTCAATATGAGCCAAAAATTGGAGAGCCGCAGCTCGTTGACCGGACTCATCAAGAGCGAGCAGATTTGGGGAACGAAACTGCCATACGGTCAACAACGAATTTGGTAATCTCCCATAAACGGCCAAAGCGTTCCTTGCAGTAGCTCCTCGGCAAAGTGACATGGTACGGAGTATCTACTGTAGCTTGAGTTACCTTATTTACTTTACATATACTTGTACGTGTACTTTCTCGAGCCACAGTGCGTGTACTTTAGCTTAATGTACTCCTAAGTGCTTCGGGGATACACTGCCATTGAACTTGTTGCAACCAATCACTTCCCCTCTGCTCCTCAACAGGACATCTCTCTGTGCGCTGACTAATATCTGTGAATCCCTCAACTAACTTGCTTTCAGGACCTTGACATGCTCCTCAATCGAATATGATAGCCACCAGGTCATCAAGAACAATCAGTGTTACACAAATTTATAAGCGACTGCATTACTGAGCCAGTCGATCAGTTGCATTTTGCAAAGCCGAAGGTCTAATTCTATCATACAGTATCTGTTCAGAAGCAGAACAACCTTCCGCTGAGGATGGGTTGAGGTCACGACCATCGGGCCTTTCCAAATTCCGGGCCAATCCAGATCATTTAGCACGCCAACGGTAGAGTACAAGGTGGGAAGATATTCAAGTCACAGGAAAGAGGGCAGGAGACCCAGCAATTGACCCGGCCGGTAACGCTTTCAGTCGCAGACGATGTCGCTAAGCAGCAGACGGCTACAGCAAACTTCGAGAATGATGGACAGAAAGCTCAATGATTTGGACAGATAGAACAGTAACTTTCCGGAAGAGCCAGATCAGACGGCTGGCCAGCGATTCCGCAACCCTTCCATCCACCGGCCGTACAGGACGTCAGCCAGCTGCTTAGTATGCTCCATACCAAGAACAAGCCCTCCTGGCAGGTTTGGTTGCTTTTCCATCCAGATATCATCTCCAGGCACTTGCGAGGACTGGCGTCTGCGGTGGTTCTTCAGGTGCGGGTTGTTCTGGGCCAACACCAGCTTCGGCTTCTGGGGTGTGCTTGGCAGCGACGATGGTAACAGATTCGCTAATCTGGGGTCGCTATAGGTTTCTGGGTCAGCGTGATTAGATTTATCACGGTGAGCCAGGTATTACCTCTGAACTTTCTCAATGATGGCTTTCAATAGATGGTACTCTCCCTCCGGATCAGTCGCATCCAACACGCTCCAGGCTTCTGCGACTCTTGCGATGGCCTCACGCTTCGCTTGAAGCCCTGTTTGCGCGTACGTCTCCTTGATGGCTTTGTCAATGGCTTTTTCATAGGCACGCCTTCCGAGAAGAGTTTCTTTGGTAACGCTTTCGCTTAGTGGCGGTATATTCTCGTCTCTGATGATCATCGAAGCGCTTGGTGAGCCATTTGACGAGTTGTCCGACACTCTCCGAAACTGTCGCACCGTTGAGCCGCCGTTCCCGAAGCTCAGATCAGGAGCCAGAGGCTGCTTCTGACTGATCACGCGCCTGCTTGTAGGACGTGCTATCTGTACTGCTGAAGTACGTCGTTTTGCGGTGGCCTTACGGACCGTGCCGGATGGGATCAAGACATTCTCATCATGCTTCTGGTTTAGATCTAGCCGTTGGAGCATCTCCTCTGAAGGGATGGAATCGTCTCTTGTGATGGCCGCCAGTTTCCTACGCTTCTGCGTATGCTTGGGTACCAGTATTGTGGGGGGTTTGATGGTGTCGAAAACCCAATCATCATTGTTATCTTTCTGAAACATAGTGTTCATCGTCTCCTCGTAGTACTTGGGATGCGTAGATCTTCCTCTTCCGCCATCCCAATCTTGTCGTCGCTGAACGAGCTCTTGGAGGGCTTCCGTGTTACCAGCCGTCCTGATGAATCTATGTTGTAACAACTCCTTCGCTGTAGGTCTTCGATCCGGGTCTTTCACAAGACAAGAGGCCACGAAGTCTTTGAAATCTCGACTGTAGTTAGCCCCTTCCAACCTCGGCGCCGGCGCCTTCGGTATCAAGAAAAGCACCTTCATAGGATGTATGCTCGCATTTGGGGGCTCCCCGTGTATCAGCTCCATTGCCGTGATTCCTAGGGACCAGATGTCCGCTTTGAAGTCATAACCGGCCTGTTGTATGACTTCTGGCGCCATCCAGAACGGCGTCCCAACGAAAGTATTTCGCTGAGACTTGATGTTGGTGAGCTGCGCCGCGACCCCAAAATCTGCCAACTTTACTTTCCCTGACTGCGAGAGCAAAACGTTGGCTGCTTTGATATCTCGATGTATTTTGCCTTCTTGGTGTAAATAGTCAAGCCCGTGGAGCAGCTGGCGGCAGACGATAGCGATGTGGGCTTCATTAAACGGTCCAGGTCTTAGCTGATAGCTGATTAGCTACGGACCTGGTCTGAAAGTAATTGGCAGTACCAACCAAGTCCAGACAAGAGCCACCACCCAGGTATTCCATGACTATCCACAACTTATATCCTCGCAAGAAACTTGTCTTGTATTGCGTGACGAATGGACTATCGCATGTACTGAGGACCGAGATCTCTTGTTGGATCTCTTGGATATCATCTTCGCTCGACTCGAGATCAATCTACGAGAGTCTCAGCTCGACTAGATCTTGCAACATCTAGGCTATCTTCTAGCATACGTGCTTAATCGCAACGATATCACCTGTAGCCTTCTCTATGGCTTTGTACACAACGCCAAAGCTTCCACCTATTCGGGATCAATCAGTTTCACCAATGGACTGTTTGTTCTGGGTGATACAGACTTCCTAATTCTTCCAGGACCTGGTACTGGCTTGCCATTGCGCCTTCGTCCGTCATGTTTTCGGCTCGAAACAGAAGGTCTTGATGCCCCGATCTGGTGCCAGCTTGAGTTGCAGAGTGTTTTTCTCCTTCTAAACAAAGAATGGGAAGGAAGGAAGAATGACTGTCCGGTCAGGCGTAGAGAGCGCATCTAGTTTGCCAGACCCTGACAAGTGAGGCCGTGCTTGGATGGCAAGTCCCGCAAAAACAGAATTCCTGACACAGTTAGCTTTGAAATTTCCCTAGCAACTGTCAACAAACCATTTGAAGTGCAATTGATGTCTTGGACTAATCACTTAGCCAGTATTAATATTGTAAGCGAGCTTCACAAATCTACTCGTAAGAGTATGGGACATAAGTCATTGAACAAGTGAATATTTTTCTTTCTTTTTTCTAAGTCAAATCGCCTAATCAGAAACTGAATGCAACAACACAGCACAATTATCCTAGTACTTTGTAGCATAACCACACTGCTTAATAATCTTCTGTAGCTTCTGAGGTGTAGCCTTTATGTGACAAATAAACATGCAAGGATTCATTTCATTTCATAATGCCTGAACTGCAGTCTTGAGTTCATCAATTATCATAGAAAAAGGCTTCATTTCTGTGATCTGTGTCTTCATTCAGTGTTACACCTTCTCAATTGAATTGAGATCTGAAGAAGATGATGATCAGCTCTTAAAAAATCCTAGTATTTTTCATTGCTTTCTCACTTTCTTAGCAAAGCTCAGATGAATTTTGACATCATTCTTCATGAAAACTGTTTTATCAATTTCTTCTTCAAGATTTTGAAAAAAAGACACAGTTACATTCTTAAGAACTTGCTTTGCATAGGCTTTAAAAATAATCTCTAATCTTTTCAGTGCAATTCTCATACAAAAGTCTGAAGAAGAATATCTTATCTCTATCTTTAGAATCATTCTTGTGCATAAACATCAGTTTAAACTTATATTCTCAGTCAATTACATCTTAAATCATAAAGAAGCAGCATTCTGATCAATAGTTGCACTTTATACAAGTAGAACAGTACTTTTTCTTGCTATTTTTGATGATTCAGATGTGACCTCACTGTTTTGTCTCAAAGAAGCATTCATCTGTTTAAATTACACATGCTTATACATTCACAGTTCAATTCAGATGATCTTCTGCTCATTTCTGCTGTGCTTTAGCCTGTTTTCAGTTATAAATGAGTGAGAACAGACAATACAGTAACAGTAGCCTAGTCATTTGAGCACTTGTGTCACAGTTCTTTAATTGATGTTCAGATTAATGAAATTGACTAGCTGCTTAAAGATTTTTTGTCTGTTGTATCAGCTAGGTTAACACACACATGTAAGATAATGAGCTGATTGATTACTTATCTTATAAGACTGACCTGTTCACTTAAATTGATTGTGTTTAGTATGCTTTTATACGTTAACTCAGTAGTAAAACTTGTTAGAAAACATATACCTTAGCATTGACAATGTGTTCTACAGTTAAAGTAAAGATATTGACTATCATGAGTTAAACCCATACTAAAGGTCTTATGATCTAGTTACTGACTAAGACTCTAAGACTAAAGCACTTATCTTCTTGTCTCTGTATGTGTCATGAGTTTGCAATGAGACTGACGCTCAATTGATAATTTCTAAATACAAGAAGAATACTATGAAGTGAAGAGAAAAGAAAAGCTTCATACAGAAGTGAGAAGATAATGTGCTTTAGTCTTAAAGTCTTAGTAAGCAACTAGATCATAAGACCTTAGTATGAGTTCAACTTATGACATCACCTCTTTTTTTCTTTTTAAGGTTGTGCTTTAAGCATCTGAAAAGATTGTTGTACAATTGTTATTGTCTGTTGACATGTGTTTGCTCACTTTGTACAAATAAGGTTTGCAGATAAAAATTTTTATTGCTTGCTAACACATGATTTCCTTCAACAATTCACTTCAGCTTATTTGTCAGTGAAGTGAGTTATAAACTTCTCTCATCTTTCTTCTTAAATTTCTTTTTTTTTCTTTTTTAACTTCTTCACTGTCACCTTTCATATGTGAAATCTTTCTTGATTGAATATTTCAGCACTGACTCTCATATGACAAGTGCAGCAGCAACAACAACAACAACTATCATCATGTAAGTGTCATACAAGTATGTGTCTCTGAGCTGACAACTTATAGAGTTTTTGTCTTGTACAATGCTTACATTGTTGCTCTCATTCTTACAGACACTGATGTTAATTCTGTTCTCAAGGTTAATCAACAGCAGCTTGCTTTGTATGCTCACTTTTCTCAGACAATGGTTATTCTCACTCTGTTCAGTGACAACATTTTGTTTGTATAAATCTGTATCACACTGCAGCAAATGAGAACTCATCAGCTGTTGTACATCAATGTGATTTTAATTCAGAGTCAGAGCATGTTGATTTCTAACAGTTGTACTGACTGTTAAAAATGCAGTATGACACTCTTTTTGAAATGTCATCATACATCAAAACATTTCAGTGAGTGTTGTGACAACTGCAAGTGACATGATCATGCTGCTTGCTGTTGAGTACACAACAATGATGTACTCATTGTCATCTCAGATGATGAGAATGACAACAGTGCTGATGAGAGTGAGCACATTGCTAAACTGAGGCAGATTGCACTGATCTTACTGTTAATGAAGACAGTCATTATTGATCTCAATCTTTAAGTACATACAACTTCTTTTTCTGTTCTTGTGTTGTCTTTAGTATAGGTTTAGTTGTATGAGCTGTGTATGACATTTAAGCTGTATGCCTCATCTCTGTGTGATACTCAGAACAAGTAGCTTTGACAAAATCAAAAAGACATCATTAGTAATTAGCATAGAAATAAATCAAATAAATTCAACACTGAATTTTGAACTCTGTATGATCACCTCACACACATAAAGCATCTCAGTCTTCTCTGACATGATGTTCTTCTTCAGACTCTCACTTATTATTGACAAGGTCTTTGAAGACCTTTCTATGCATATGTGTGTGTATGCACACACACACACATACACATAGTTGTTGTTGAATCATGTGTAGACTGATGATGTTAACTCATACAGTTAAGATCTAGTAATCTTAAGTTGCATTAACTTTCATCAGTTTAACGCCACTGTGTCTTTCAGGGTGAATGTCAATTCTCATGTGAATCAGATATAACTGACTCATTTTATTAAGTACTTTTTCTTGAATTCTTCTCTATGTCATACAAATTTCTTTTTTAGAATCTTCTTTATCTCAAACTCTTCTTCATCACTTACAATTTGTGATGAAGATTGTGAATTTGTCATATGCTGAGAAGAAAGAGCATTCATGACTGCTGACTGAAGCATGACTGAGTGAAACACATTATGAATATCTGACAGTGTGTTCAAACAGAAGAAATGTGAGCTGATCTTTTTAACAATGATGTATTTAACATTCTTTGCATCAAACTTCTTACACAGACAATCTGTATGTATGTTCTTAAGATTTAGTCAGATTTTGTCTTCTTTCTTGAAGTCATAAGACTGCTGTCTCTTCTGATTCACTGTTTCTTTCTGTATCTGCTGTGTGACAGCCATAGTCATCTGTGCTCACTCTGTGACTTCTTTCATCTTTCATATAATTTGATCAGCTTTCTGTACTGAACTTTTTGCAGATCATACAGGCTTCAACTTCTTAAGTAGTTGTAGAGGCTTCATGTGATACTTATAAGACAAGAAGAAGAGACTCATCTCTGTTGAGACAAAGTTATGATTGTTTATGACTAGCTCAGTCATGAGAAGCAGGCTTGCTCAGTTGTTCTGACTATAATTGAAGAATGTACAAATGTACAGCTCAACATTCTGATTCATTCACTCAGTTGCTTCATCAGTTTCTGAGTGATATGCTGTGAACACTCTTCATACAATCTTTAAAAGTTGACAGACTCTCTTTCATAGGCTGTTCATAAACTGAGTGCCTCAATCTGAGACTATTGCAGTAAAAAGCTCATGAGCCTGATAGAAACATTGTATGAATGTCTGAGCCACTCATTCTGCAGTCATATTCTTGAACAGTTTCAGTATTACTTTCTTGCTAAGACAATTCATAATTATCAGAAGATTCATACAACCCTCACTTGACAGTAGATCTACTACAAAGTCAATGAATATCTTCTGTTAAATTCACTCTGATACAGGTAAAGGCTTCAAGAAGCCTTGTTAACAGTCTTTTCAGCTGTTGTTTGTACAGCATTTGTTACAATTTCAGCAAAATGTACAGACATTCTGTAGCATCTCAAGTCAAAAGAACTGTTGTCATAAAAGAGCATCAGTTACATTTCTTTCTGAGTGTTCAGTCATTGTTAAGTCATGTGTATACTGAATCAGTTCTGTATGAAGAGATTCTGAGAACAACACTCAGTGTTTTTCACAAAAGAGTAGCTTTTCTTTATTGCTCAAGAAGCATTTCATTATGAATACCCTCACTTTTAAAACAGTAGAAAATGATCTTTGTTTCTTGTGAATTATCTGACAAAGCTCATTGTACAACTCATCTTTTGCTTCAGCATTCACTCACATCTGTTTAAGGTCTGTAATCTCACTGAACAAGTTCTGATCTTGTACAAGCACAGAGACTGATATGTCTGCTACTGTTATTGAGGTAGTCTGTATAGGCTTGCTTATCATCTTAAAATGTATTATCTGTGTTGTATGATGTTGTACTCTGTCATTTGAGAGATTCATTGACACATTCTGCTTTTGTCTCAATAAAGCATCTGTTTTCTCATTCTGCTTGCTCAGCAAGTATAGTATGAAGAAGTTGTATTGCAACAGTATTAAAGACCACCTCATTTGTTGCTCTGTAAGCTTTTTAACTTTCATAAAATATTTCAGATTTTTGTGATCTGTACAAATCTGAAAACTTGACACACTTCTCAATTCTGCATTTCACTCTTTCAAGCATCATATGATGATCAGCATCTCTTTATCATAAATCTCATAATTGCACTCTGCAGATGCATTCTTCTTTGAATAGTAGACATAGAGTCTTCACACATTGTTCACTAACTGTAACAGAGTTTCATCTATGCATCAATCTGAGAAATCTGTTTTCATCACAGTTGTATGTGTATGGTTAAACAGAACTAGAATTGACACCAAAATGAACATAGTCTTTAGCTTCTTAAAATCTTGATTAGCTTTCTCAGTTCACTTAAAAGACATGTTCTTTTGTATGAGAGTCATTATTGACATAATCAGATTAGAAAAGTTCTTAATGAACTTTCAGTAAAAGTTTGCAAAGTCTATGAAACTCTGTACTCTCTTTACTGACCTAAAGACTTATCAGTTTATGATTGTCTTCATCTTCTGAGAATTCATTTGTATGCT
>JAABUP010000889.1_pt1 | contig 64441 bp, 55 predicted proteins | sample 5559201 | NCBI WGS metagenome assembly JAABUP01 (sample SAMN10711887, study PRJNA513373) | rock metagenome | isolation source: Antarctica rocks | place: Antarctica
ACCTGTGTCAAATCGATCTGATACTGCAAATGCTTATAACTAACGCGATCCTTCCTCCGATCCGCCCTCCCATCCCTCTTCTCCACCGCCACCAGATCCCTCACATCGACATCGAAATCCATCTCCACATTCACGCTGACGCGCCAATCGAACAGCGTCCGCGGACTATACACATCGATGTCCGCGACTCGGGTCTTGACGATCTTGGCGAGCTCCTCGCCGGTTTTTTCGTTCGTCGTGATGCGGACTTTGGCCTTGTGGCGGGCGTTGGGGTTGAGTTGGAGGCCGGTGGAGACGGAGCGGGGGAGTTGGAGGGCGCCGGTTTGGCTGATTTCGTAGAAGGTGTCGATTTCGCGGGTGTGTTTGTAGGTCATGGGGATGCGGGGTTTGCGGGGGAGGGGGGGTTGTTTGGGGCCTTGGGAGTCGACGAGGGCTTTGTTGAGGAATTGGTTGAGGGTGCGGTGTTGGTGCTGTGGAGTGGAGAGTCGTTAGTAACGTATGGCTGTGAAAGTCGTGGATGGAGACTGACCTCTGTCATGGAGCTTTCAAAAGCAATTCGCATATTCGGATCCGTGTGGCTGATCACACACTCATTCATTACGGGCAGTTGCAGCCGGTCGTTGGTGTTTCTGTCAATCAGCCGGCCGATCTTGGCCTCTATCTCGAGCACCGCACCGAGGCCACGTCCGCCTCCGGCGGGCGCAACACCAACCTCGCTGTTTAAGACAACGTTGGGGAACAGGAAGTCTGCCACGATTCTTATAACCTCATCTGCGGGGATAGTGTCAGTGACACTATGCTCCCAGGGTCCCAAAGGTCCATTGTTTGGAGGCGGTGGCTGAATAGTGGATGCTGTAGCGCCGTTGGCGGGAGATGGCTGAGCCGGTGGTTGACCGTGGGTCTTTGGGGTCCCGTTTGTTTGATCAGAAGGCCTCGATGCTGCAGCGTACGGTGTTGGGGTCGCTACTTGGAGGCCTCGATGGGTCCCTGTCAGGTTTCTTTGGAAAAGTTCCATGGTACGCTGTGGCCCGCGCGCGGACTGAGCGAAGATAGGAACATCCTGCCAACGGGAGATTTTAGGTGGATTCTGTTTCTTTGGTTTTAATGGCGGCTGCTCCTGCTGGGTGGGCGTTGTTACAGTGAGATCTTGCACCTCTCCAGTGCGGATTTTCTTTTTGGCTGGTTGATATTGAATTTCAGCACTGGCGTCCAGGGCTTCGGCCTGAAGAGACTCTTGAATTCGTCTTTTCGCCTTTTTCGGGCCGTCAGATGATTTCTTGACCGGCGGTAAGGGCGAATCAATAAGACTGTTCGACGTTTTTAAAGCTGCCATCTTGAAAGACGAAGGTGGCTTTGATTGCGGCGGGTTTTGAGGTGAGTCTGATGTCGTATGGTTAGATGCCGTTGGAATAGGGTATTGATTTGATGCTGGGGAGTACTGAGTAGAAGTGACGTGAGACTTTCGAGACGTTCGATCTGGGGGTGAAGCTGAATGAGGCTCAAACGGCCGAGATAATGTATTGTGACCGATGAATGAAACATCACTTTCGACCTCGTTAAAAGGGGCTCTCGTTATCTGCGACGCTTGATGTACTATTTCTGGTGACACGCGAGGAGGTTCCTCGTTGAGCAAACCACTTACACCCACCGACCGTGAGGGCGTCCTTTTCAGCTTTGGCTCACGAAGACCTTCTTCCGCCGAAATGTCTATTTCAACTTTACGTTTTGCAGGTGTTACTTGGCCATGCCGTCCAGGATCAGGATCCGAGGGACTCTCGATGGAACCCATACGATTGATACTCGGCAAACTTGGCAGTCTAGTTTTAGGGCTAACACTCATGCTTTGTTCTCTTTCGCGTAAACTGGGATAAGCCTGGACGCTGGATTGATGCTCTCTGTAGGCTGACGGTGATCCGTTTTTATTTGTTGCAGAGCCTACAGAATCCTGTTGACTATAATGCCCCCCAGAGAGGCTTCTTCTATGGCCATATTCTCCTGGAGACTCTCGATGAGTGTTTAAGCTTGGTCTTCTAGTGGTAGTCGGCGGCCCTAAAGGTGTGCAGGGTTGACTCATGTAGTGTTGGGGGCCTGGAGGTTGAGAAAAGGTTCGTGATTGACTGTGTGATGGCTGTGGCGATTCCCTCAGAAGAGCCGATGAGTTGTGTGTTGAATTTGGAGTTGGTATAGAGTGAGAGGACGTTGGCCGCGGAAAGCTGGAGAATGCACTGGCACTACCCGGTGTGCTCGCAGTGGGAGTCTGACTAAGTGGGGTCGTATGGCCGAATGACCGACCACTCAGAGGGCCGGAAGCTGAGTTACTTTCGCGCTGCGCGTACTGAAAGCTCTGCTGGCCGTAATGAGAGCCTTGGTGTGGAATTTGTGGTGGAGGGTACGGTCCGTTATTCAAGCCAAGTGAGGGGTTACGCTGGTACGGTGAACGAATATCGTCATGTGGAGATATAGCAGGAAAGCGGGAATCGTTATAGGCTGATGTCTGCAATGGCGAAGGTTGCGGAGGTCTGATATCACGACGATTATCGTGGGCTGGCGCCTGAGGAGGCAACCCGGCTTGGCTCGGCCGATATTCTTGTTTGGCTCCTCCTGGTACTGACGGTTTTCGCGGTGGGGGAGCATCCTCGGAGTCGATGATTGATCTGATATCCATAGCTATTATACAAGTCTGCTTCTTCTTGTCCTCCTGTCCTCTAAAGCCCAAGCTCCACGCCGGCGGGGGAACCACCCAGCGGAAGCACTTTCCACCTCTTAACTACCTCGTTTGACTCAGTCAAGGTGGCCTTAGTACTTGCGACTTTGAAAGCACTTAGTATGATGTTTTCCCTGAATCTTACAATCGAGAGGAGAGGTTCTCCACATGTGCTTTTTCTGCGTCGCCTGAACCCTTGAACGCAACGTAGGGTATCTTCTGATAAATCTGTACTCTAACAAAAAGCTGAATGCTCAGGAACCAGCTGAGATGAAGCCCAGAACGGGGGAAGAAGACTGTTTGCTTGTTGTATCTGGCATTCCTAAAAGGTCGTGTGGGCTTCGCGCTGAACGGCGGAAAAGGGCGGCGAAGCGACTTAATGATCAAAATAGGCTACAGAGTCAGTACCAGCGCTGCTGATCTGTCCTGCGACATTTTTCATGCCAGTGCGATTGCTGAACTTCACGTCCCAAGGTATATGGAAACTTAGCTTTCACAAAGATAGAATAGCCGAGATTAGTTTAGCCTCTATTTGCGCCAAGCCTTACGGGTAGTTTACGTGAGCTTGACATTCAATACATCCAGCTTCGATCACCACAGCTATTCTTCATCTTTCTACCAGGAGACCTCTTCTCATCTCACTATTGCGCCCTGAAAACCCTGCTTGTTGTTGAGGGTGAGCCCTGTGTGCACCGATCGTCCGATTCTCCTACAGTGACCGCCGGAGATCCAGCTGTCGCCCCTCGAGCTCATCGCGTGGAATCAGATATCCGAGCCGTCGCCTCCTACGCCGAACATGGTGGGCTTGAGCTCAGCGGTTGGAGTGGTTGGGTTCCTCTCGGAACCAGATCCCGAGCTTCAGATATTTGCACTGAGGAAGCTGAATGAAGAGATAGACTCGATATGGACAGAGGTGGTAGGGTCGGTGGGAGAAGTGGAAGCGCTCTACGAAGATCCGCAGTTTCCAGAGCGAGAGCTTGCTGCTCTGGTGGCTTCAAAGGTCTACTACAATCTCCAAGAATACAACGAAAGCATGGTATTTGCTCTTGGTGCCGGGAAACTCTTTGACCTCGACCATGAAGGCGAATACGAAGATACCATCATCTCGAAGTGTGTCGATACCTACATTGCTCTCTCCGATGCAGCTCTCCCAAGTGAATCCAACCAGCAACCGGCACAACTCAATACCGCCTTCCCTTCCACAATCAATGGCGCTTCCAGCACATCAGCGAGCCTTGCATCTCCAACCATGCCATTTTCTCAAGCAACCCTACCATCAAAATCACTTCTCTCGCGCCAAGACTCCACCACGACTTTCGATCCATCATTGCAAGGCGGCAATGCTACTGTGCCTGGAGCCCCGTCACTCACACAGCAACGCGACATACAAAGACCATTACTACGGATAATAGATCAACTGTTCGAGCGTTGCTTCAAAGGAAAGCGATACAGGCAGGTCGTTGGCATTGCTGTCGAAGCCAGGAAATTCGATGTCATTCGAAAAGCAATACTTCGGGCAAGTGAAGATGAGAAGACCAACAAGACGAACGGCCCTGGACAGGCGGAAGAGCTTTTGGAGTACCTACTTGGGATATGCATGGACGTTGTCCAGGAGCGCAGCCTTCGACAAGAGGTCAGTAGCGTATCGTCTTGAGTAGCCGCCGCAAGCTGAACTAACATGGCTTCCAGTTGCTTCGACTAATCCTCGACCTTCTCCGAGATGTTCCCTCTCCCGATGTCTTCTCTATTGCAAAGTGCATTGTCTACCTAAACGAAAATTCTATGGCTTCCAAGCTACTAGCGGACCTTGTCAAGACCGGGGGCCCGCGACGTCTGGCTGAAGCGTACCAGATCGCCTTCGATCTCTTCGACAATAGCTCCCAAGAGTTTCTGAAAAAGGTTCGAGAGGGTCTTCCGCAAGATCCAGAACCGTTGCCTGCTGAATCCACAGGTGCCGGTGAAAAAATGGACGAGGACAAGGCCGAGAATGCCCAAGAGACTGACCAACTTCTTCCTGAGTCAAAAGAGGAGTCCGATGCGCCAAATTCATCTATTTCAACCAGCCAAGACAAGCGCGAGCCCTTATCCCAAGAGGCGAAGAAGACATTCGAGTCAATACGGGACATTCTTTCAGGAACCAAATCTATACAGCTGAATCTGGAATTTCTCTACCGAAATAATCATGCAGATGTGGCAATTCTAAACAAACTCAAAGATAGCCTAGAGGCTAGGAATTCTATCTTCCATACTGCGGTCACTTTGTCATGTGGTTTCATGAATGCCGGGACCATGAATGCAAACTTCTTCCGTGACAACCTAGACTGGCTTGGCAAAGCTGTCAATTGGTCCAAGTTCACTGCAACTGCGGCCCTGGGAGTTATACACCGTGGCGATCTTGGTAATGGACAGACTCTTTTGAAGCCATATCTACCAAAGGACACTGTCGAGGGTGCAAATACAGGTTCTGTTTACAGTCAAGGAGGCTCATTGTATGCGATGGGATTAATCTATGCCAACCACGAAACCTTTGCACTGAACCTTATACGCGAACATTTTAAAAAGGCGTCAGAAGAGGTCGTGCAGCATGGTGGTGCCCTTGGCCTAGGAGTTGCCGGTATGGCGACTGGCGACGAATGTATCTACGACGATCTGAAAAACGTCCTGTACACCGATTCGGCTCTCAACGGTGAAGCAGTGGGAATCGCTATGGGTTTGATCATGCTGGGTACCGGCAACATCAAGGCACTCGAGGACATGATCCAGTATGCCCATGAGACACAACATGAGAAAATAGTGCGGGGTCTTGGCTTAGGAATGGCGCTGATCATGTACGGCCGTCAGGAGGGAGCCGACGAATTGGTCAACGGACTTCTGGACGATGCAGACCCAATACTGCGATATGGAGGTATTCAGACCCTTGCCTTGGCCTATTGCGGCACTGGCAGTAATAAAGCAGTCCGTAAGCTCCTTCATGTCGCAGTCAGCGACGTGAGCGACGATGTGCGACGTTATGCTGTCATGAGCTTGGGCTTTATTCTGTTTAGAAAGCCCAAGAGCGTTCCCCGCATGGTGGAGCTGTTGTCCGAATCATATAATCCTCACGTTCGCTACGGGGCAGCGATGGCTCTGGGTATCTCATGCGCAGGCACCGGGCTAGACGAAGCTATTGATCTTTTAGAGCCAATGATCAAGGATCCTACGGATTTCGTTCGCCAAGGAGCTCTCATCGCCCTTTCGATGATCATGGTTCAGCAAAACGAAGCCATGAATCCTAAAGTCGGTACGATCCGTAAGACGTTACAGAAAGCAATCGGGGATCGACATGAGGATGCAATGACTAAATTTGGGAGCGCCATCTCTCTCGGTATAATTGATGCTGGTGGGCGCAACTGTACCATAAGTCTTCAGACCCAGACCGGCAATCTCAATATGGCGGGTATCGTTGGAATGGCTGTTTTTACGCAGTATTGGTACTGGTTTCCGTTGACCCATTTCCTATCTCTAAGCTTCACACCAACATCTGTCATTGGATTGGACCAAGATCTTGAGGTCCCCAATTTCAAGTTTCATAGCGCAACGAGGCCAAGCCTATTCGACTACCCGCCGGAGCAAGAAACCAAAACGGAGGACGCCCCAGAGAAAGTGAAGACTGCTGTCCTCTCCACTACTGCACAGGCGAAGAGACGTGCGCAGAAGAAAGAGAAACAACAAAGGCGTGAAAGCATGGACATTGACCAAACGCCTACCGCTCCGAAGGCAAGCGAAAATCTTGACAAGATGGAAACGGATGAACCCTCTATCAAAGCAGAGACAGAAAAAGAGGGCGAGAAGGCTGACGGCGAGAAAAAGGACGGGGAAGAGGCTAAAGGAGCCGAGAAACCCGAAGGTCTGAAGAAAAAGATGGAGAAGGAAAAGGTGGGCTATAGCCTCGAGAACATGACAAGAGTATTGCCAGCACAGCTCAAATTTGTGAGCTTCCCTGACGGACGCTACGAGCCAGTCAAGAAGCCCACCGGCGGAGTCATTCTACTCAATGATACTACTCCTTCCGAATCGAAATCCCTTCTGGAGATGAAGAGAGTTAAGAAGGCAACTCAAGCAGCAGCTGCTCCGCAAACCATGCAAGACCGAGGTGCCGCCGCCCTCGCTCAGGGTGAGGCCTCTCGGGATGCTACGGGTGCAGCGGAGGCTGCTGGAGTATTGACTGCAATTGATGAAGGTGGGGAAGGAGAAGACGACGCAGAGGTCCCACGCGAGTTCGAATATCATTCCGATGAAGATCATGGGGAGGACTAAAAGAAGGGCTCTTGACCACCCATCTCGTTGTCTTAATACCACTATTGTCAGCAGTTGCATAGCATGGAATTTCGCTCCACACACTGTGTGTCCTTGTATTATACAGAGCCTTAGAAATAATTAAATGTCTTCAGACCTGCCATTGAAGTCGTTTTCACATCGAAATACATATCTGTTCAATACCCGTTCCAAATTTATAATCAAAGTATCTTTCGAGTACCGTAGGGCTGACTTTTTCGGCGCATTTCCTCCTCTCTTCCACTTCACCCCCCCTTTCTCTTACAACCCACTGACTCTGCAGTCTCCTTCCGACATGGACGTAATCCGCTCTACCCTCCAGCCGGTAACGCACGCCCTCCCCGACCCCATCCGCGACCTCGGCCTCTCCCTCATCGGCCCCGACTGCTACAAATCCCTAATCCTCGACATCGACATAACAAACACCACATGCCTAAAACTCGCCCTCTCCAAATCCCTCGGCATCGCCACAGTCGCCGGCTCCTCCATCGTCAAACTCCCCCAAATACTCAAACTTGTCTCCTCCCAATCAGCCTCCGGCATCTCTTTCCTGAGCTATGCGCTTGAAACCTCCGCCTTCATTATTACCTTGGCATATAGTGCGAGAAGTGGATTTCCATTCAGTACATATGGCGAGACGGCGATGATCGCGGCGCAGAATGTTGTGATCAGTTTGTTGGTGTTGCGGTTTGACGGGAGGACGGTGCTGGCTACTGGGTTCCTTGGGGCGCTGCTTGCTGGCGGGTGGGCGTTATTTAATAACCAGGCTGTCGATATGGGAACGTTGGGGTATGCGCAGATGGGTGCTGGGTTGTTGGGGGTCGCGAGTAAGGCGCCGCAGATTTGGACTATCTATAAACAGGGGGGAACAGGGCAATTGAGCGCATTTGCTGTAAGTCGATTGTATCTAAATAATCGGTCCTTCGCGATCAAAGCTGCGAGGAGCTGAAGTTGATGGCATGATCTAGGTGTTCAATTTCCTGTTTGGTTCTCTCACGAGAATCTTTACAACGATACAGGAGGTGAACGATCCATTGATTTTGTATGGATACATTGCAGGATTCCTGCTTAATGCTGTGTTAGCATTCCAGATGGTGAGTCAAGATTGCCGCAAAAAGCGCAGAATCATAGTCGGACTACGTGAGGATGTGAATGTTGACATTGAAAAGGTGTATTATTGGAAGTCTCCAGCGACCGCTCCTCACGCAGCGGAAGCAGGCAAAAAGCCAGAGAAGATCGCCATGGGTTCAAGCACCAGTACTTCAACGAAAAAGCCGACTACACGCCGTAGAGGTTAAATAGAAATCTTTTGCTCTTCCCCCGTCCAATGAAAGTTCCACTATGTTCTGTCTAATCCTATAAACCACCCTTATGTCTCCTTTCTGCCAACCTTAACTTTATACACTATATTTATCTAACAAAATCTACCGAAGATGCACAACTGCAGGAGTCGGAGCCCATCACCTGGAAATTAGGCATAGGACTTGATGATTGGTATTGATGCATACTCTATATATCCAGGTTTGGTCTGATCATTACCTGTGGGTGGGTTTCCTGAACTTCGAATTTTGGGGTTGCCTAAACATTCGGAGATACCTAAATCTGTAGTGAGTTAGACAGAGTTGTGAAGATGTATTAGAGCGTCAACCCTCCTAATCTGTTCATTTAAGATTAAGTTCGGGAATATCTCGTCAGACACCTTCACAGCCTATGCTTTGGCTCTCTGAGTGACAACCTCGTCCTTGCTGAACTATGTACGATCTGTGACCTGGACATATCACTTTAAAGGCCCTACAGCGATGTGCCCTTGACTAGCCGGTCTATTCTTAATACTTCTGCATCGCGGATCAGTATGTACGGGACAAATAACCAAAGACTGCCTTCTAAAAGAAATGAGCGCAAGACAAGGGTTTACAGAATATTGACCCTGCCACGCAGAAGATTAAGACTCAACTACGACACCACGTTCAACAATAATTGAATTTCATCATGGTGTCACTAAAACAAACTTCGGAACAGAATTGTAAAAACTGACAATTCCTATGAATTCTCTGCTTTAATTTCAAAAACAAACAACAGTAATGAGTGTGGTCTTCGAAAACTCCAGCGGAAGATTAGTTGTTAGTCATCCGGCAAGCGTAAAATCAACAGTCGTCAGGGCGCCTCGCACATTACTCCTTCGCTAATACGCAGTCGCAAAAATGTCCCTCCAGCTCATCGACCTGACTCAGAGACCGAAGATGGTGTCCTGCTTTGCCAAGGTGTTGGAGTTCGAGACTTTCATCGTCAACGTAGCGGAAATCGAATTCGTAACCATCTTTCAGGTAACCCACGGCAAGCTGCCTCGGGCTGCGATCCCCTTCGCCCCATACCTGGCGGTATTGGGGCGTTATCACACCATAGCGGCACGCTCGAAGTTCATAGGCGTAAATAAAAGGCTGGGTCGGTATGAAGGCAAAGTTCCCATGCTGACGATCAGATTTGCTAGCGCTGGAGCCTCCTGATTTGGGTGCTCGAATCACTTTATGGGAGCCTTTAGCCCCACCTGACTTCTTTGTGCTCTCTTCAGACCTTCGTGTCAATAGGTCGGCCTCCCTACCAGAAGGGTGCGCAATCTTCAATGCAGTAATCATGTACACCAGCTGTCGGAACTGCCGCTCCCTAAGGAAATCCTGCACGGCAGGAGTCGTCATGCTTTGAAAGACGTAGGCATCATCCGGTTCAAAAGACTCCACGGCAATCTTCTCGAGACCAGCCAGTACGCTCGACAGTGTGTCGCTGTCAGCTTTCCAGCCTGATTTGGCAGCGACATGAGAGACCGCCGTAGTAAGTAACCTGGCCTTGCTAGCAGACTGTAAATCGGAGTTGCAGTCGGCTGCACGCCGACTCTTTGTAAAGAAGCTGAGGCCATGCTGGTTCAGAGGCTTTGGGCCTTTTGGTTCGAGGGAATAGTGAGGGTCGTCGGCACAAGTGATGAGTTGGCCTAATTGCAGTGATCCAGGGTGTAGGTTGTTGAAGTTTGCAGGGATGAAATAAGTGCGCTTTAGGCTGGCCATGCCTGAAAGCATCTTGTCGATAAAGTGCTGTGGTGGTAATGATACGTGAAGAAGACTGAATGTTCAATATGACCTTTGACTTGGATGGTGCGGGGAAGGGTTGACTGAAGTACTTTGTCTACCTTACCGCTGAGCAGTGAAAGACTCTATTCTTAGAGTTGGGGACTTGGTGCACATGTCTGCTGGGAACCAATCGTTCCCCACCTTGCCATAATTGGAAACGACACCAAACGTTACACAGGGTTTGCGGTACTGACCGCGAGAGGACCTAACCGAGAGAAGTCCAATATACATTTATACACTTTTGATGTGGAGGCTTGCAGACCTTGAGCAAGGTCGTCAGCTAGTGCCTTAGCTACAAGCGGTACGAAAGAAAAAAGTAGTTGACTGCGTGAATCATACTATGTTGTTCAAGATTAGTGGTCCAGCATCAAAGTGTGTGAGGAATGATATTGATGCCTGAAGATACAGATATCTCTGTCAAAAAGCGTACTACCGCAGTACAAAAGCGTCTCTCAATGCACGCAAAGCATGTTCAGTTCTGTTGCCACATTCGACTTTAGGCAAGTACAAATCCTAAATCAAGATATCACCTTCGACCTAGTTTCCAGCAGGAAAATCCCGCCAGCCAGCAGCAATAATGCATTAAACGAACTATTCCTTCAACAGCCTGCTTTATCCACTAGCCCATACAAATCTCACTGCCACTCTTAAGGTGAATCATGCCGGATCGCCAAGCTTAGCAGCTCTTTTCGCAAGTGAATCCGCAAGCGTGTTATATTCGCGCGGAACGGGCCAAAAGCCGATTTTGAGATCCTTTCCTCGACTCCTCGGCGGTAAGAGCTGCGTCCAATTTTACGAAGAGGTCCAGATTCGAAGGCCTCGCGCCTCGACTGTTACGGAAGCTGTTTTTCTGTTGCAGAAACGTCAATCAGCTGCTATTGAGACTGACTTGCAAGGGTGCATAAACGAATGAATCGACGCAGGAATGAACCAACAAAGAATGAAAGAACGAATGAATCAATCAACGAATAAATGAAATAAATGAATGATTCAACAAATGAAAGAATAGACGAATGAATGAATCAATAACCGAATGAGCAATGTCGATAGAACCTCGGACTTACCTTCCACATTGGGAACCACTCCGTAATGCCTTTGGCCACATACTCCGAGTCCGTAGCGATGACCCATGCATTCTCCGCGTCCCGCAGTCCGTGCCTCCTTCTCCTCTTCGGACCTGACTCTCCTTTTTCAGGATCTTCATTGAGTCGGTCCGCCTCCGCCATAATCCGCAATCCAGCCAAAGCCGCAAGCAATTCCGCGCGCTGGCTCGTCCGCTTCTGTCCCGGGTCATCGTCTGCCTCTATGCGAAGGGCGTATTGGGCAGATTCTCCCAAGCTATATGCTACACCAATCCCAGCCGTTGCGTCAAGCTGTCCGTTGTTGCAGCAGGCACCATCAGTGAAAACGAGGCGGAAATGATGGCAGGGTTTCCCGGTGTCATAATACTTTTGGGAGCATGAGCAGCAGAAGACAAAGTAGTCATCGCATTCGGGGCAGGTCTTAATGAGCTCGTCGGTGTCAAGGTCTTGCATATTTGGGCAGAAGACCAGCTTTCGTTCTATCACACCTTCTCCGCCATCCTCATCCCAGCCGGGTATATCAGCGGAGCTCTGAAGATTAGATTCCCTAAATGTCGGAAAGTGGCAACAAAGCAGTGGTAGGCTAGGCAAGTAAGGAGTCGAAGCCTCGATAGTAGGAACTATTGAGCAGGTCAGTTGTTGAACAAGCAAGTCGCGGTGCGCGTGCATGCCGCTGGGGCTCAAAGGAAGTTAGTATAGCACGCTAACATTTCCAAGAAAACACCAGCCATCTCGCTATCACGTGATGATAAGTCACCAGGACATTAAATAAGTTCTTTTCAAATGCACATTTGTGAACTAGGGTCATATCGCTAGGAACATGTGAGCTGCAAAATGCCTGACACATTCAGTAGACTGGGAAGTTAATGAGAGACCTCTGGCCATGACTTATGAGTACAGACTACCCGCTGGCGGCTGATTCCCGTTCTGCACTTTGGTAAGGACTCCGTCTCCTAAATCGAACGGCTGTAGAAAGTAGCTAACATACGATCATGTGATATAAGGCCTATGAGCCAGTCAAATGGGATGGTGGAATTAACTTCAATCATACGCTACCCCTTTCCTCTTCTTGATTTCTCTCATGAAACTATATTCAAACCTGCATTATTTGGTCATAGACAGCAACATGAAAACAGTCAGTCCTTGTTTCGAGATCATCCGTAAATGATCGACCTGTGAAACCGAGGAATGCCATATACATCGAAAACCGCTATTGGATAAACTATCACTATGTATTTTTTATGTAGTCTGGATCTTCAGCTCTCAGGGCCGTGCAAAGAATACCTTGAACACTGATTGTGCCCAAAGAGGTACCATTCTCGATCTGAAAAATGTGGTTGTATGAAAAGAGAGATAGCTCATGAGAAGAGATCCTTGAAAAAGTTCCCGATATACGTTACAGGATAGAAATCAGACTTCGCCCAGTTTTAAGACGTGGTCAGGAATGAGATGAATCACGGACGACCCGAGAATAATAAAGACTGCTTTAGGGGATGAATACAGCATCCCCAATTAACCGCATTAAATTGCAGTATATTGGGATAGCTTCGCATCCCATCTGCAGGGCATTTGCATCTATTGTATGTAGCCCTTGGCCATACTCGCTCCCACAGCACGCGACGCTTCACCACGAAATCTGCCATTGAGGAACTCATCGTCACCGAGGACTCCGACTGTTCGTGCGACCGCGAATGAATGGGGGCTAGGCATGAGAAACGCCGCGCCGAAACTCCGGGCGTGTGAGCCTGAAGACTGCTTTACGTAGATGTGAACTTCGATTGAGACTATTTTGAAGAATGGGTTCTGGAACCGCTTGATTCCTCTTTCGCGCGTGACGGCAGCAACACCTCTAGGTTACTCCAAAATTATAGTCCTACTGTCCCATCAAACATTCTCATCATTTTGCTGAATGGTATTCAAGACCTTAATACGATTGTCAGGAACACCTTCGAGGTGCGCCTGTGGGATTTCCCCAAGCTCGATACCCTTGACCTGTGTTTGTAATTGATTGCGATTTTGGCCTGCTCCGTATACATCGAACGAACTGTCGACATCGGGACCCTCTTCATGGTTTCTAAATCCAACCTGGGAGGAAGTTGAAGCCTGGTCTTCGGTGGGTTTGACATATTTGGAGCCCTTTGATCCCTTCGAGTCTTTAGACCCTCGGCTATGAATTGAGTGTAAGGAAATTCTGCTGCGAATGCTACGGATCACACTTTCTGGGGACATCCCATGGAATAGCGGACGAATTGTTGGGAGGCAGGCGCTCACGACCGCGAGAGAGGCCTCGACAAGGGACCAGTATATCGTTGGAGCTGTGTTGACTGTTATATGAGAAATTAGCGACGGTTCAAACACCGAATGCAGGAAGAAGTCTCGGATGTCTAAGGAAAAGCAGCGTTGGCTCTTACCAGCTACGTCAGGGCCGGTATGGTCTGTCAATAACGTCAGTTTTTGAAGAGCGATGGAATGAACATTTGCAGTGTCCATACCTGCAGCAGCCCTGTAAAAGAACACTAATCGAGCGATGCCGGCTAGCACAGTCCTATGAACAATCTCAGGTCTGCACTTCCTCTTGCAAGAACTCGTGAGAAACTCACAACGCTCCCAGCAAGAACACTCCAAGCAATGCGACCTTTCGCTTGGTAGACAATTGTAGTCCCAGAACCATCGGAATTGGTAATGACAAGATGAGGACTATTGATACATGTGAGCGCAAAATTTCGCCAATGGTGGGCTGTACTTACCATCTGTGAACACGTCCGACCAAGCAAACCCTAATAACATTTGAACTGTTCTGTTAATTGATCAGTTAGGTCGCTCAAGGTGCCGGAAGTGAAGTATACTTGATACAATTCGTGAATAAAGCCTTCCGATTTGAGCTCCATACCGTAGATGCTGATAATTGAGTAAGCAAAGTTCCTCACGATAATCTGGTAATGACTTGACGAGATCTCGAGCAACTCACGAGGATTGCATTCACAGATCGTGGCGAGGAAGAATGATAGTGACCATACTGAAACCACAGCTACCATAGACCAAGAGGCTATGTTGAAGATCCTCCCCACAAATATTCTCCTGTAGAAGAATAGTATACTCAATTTTACTGCACCAAAGGCCACCTTCTCGATGATCTGGAACGCATACTCGTTCTAGATTGGCTGGTCAGCAGACTAATGAGTCACCTAATAGAAGCAACTTGATGAGATGGGCGAGAAATGAGCACCTTTTGAAACTCTTGGGTACGACCGTCCAATATTGGCTGGCCGTTCGGCGCCACCCCTATGCTTTCTCCTAAATCTCCCACAGTAGAGCCTGTAGCATATGAGCGAAAGCGTCAGGTCATGAACCTGGGACGAACACACCGACGATCTGAGTGATACCCATGCCCCAAACCAAGCATACAGCTACTACGATCAGGAAATCATCAATGCCGAACTTGGTGTGACGAGTGTGTCGGGCCCAAAATCGCAGTCCTGTGAAAACACTAGCCAGCGCCGGCAGCACAATGCCAAGTGCTATGAGTTTGGCTTCAATTTTCTGCATGTTTGCCGAAGTCGTACCAGATCTGTGGTCAACGACACAGAGAGCGAAGGGCTCTTGCCAGAACAATAGCCAAACTCAAGGCTGACTGCCGTATCTGTGTAAGAGGTCATAAAGGAGGAGCAAATTTTCGGCCATAAGAAATGCACTCTCGTCGTCGATTGACAGGTCGGCTCACGAACAGGTTAGGGAAAGTTAGGGTGGCATCGCCATGCAAGGCTGAGGCGTAGAGATATGGCAGGGCGATCGATGGCGTTGTCAGTTTTATTCCCGGGCGAGGACACCACCACGATTTTTTGAGGACGTGGTGGTTGCGTTGAAATCCAGCAGATCGGGCCAAGTACATATTGCTAGGTAGCCAGGATGTAGATAAAAGCGAAATGGAAGTCTCACGTAACAGGAATGTCGCATCTAACAACCCACAGGTTGACTAGTCGGCCAAGTGATTGGACAAGGATCATAAGGTAGATATCGGATGAATTCTCCCGTGACGTATTTCACCTCCCATAATTCCGCCAACGATATCATCATGCATACCACTGCTACGGAAACATGGGAACGCTTTGAGCTGGGGTATTAAGCCGAGGCAGGCATATGCAAATGCTAGGGCTGCACATGATCGATTGGGTATGTACGCGTCATGCTGGGATTGCCCTCTCCGACAATCCAGGTCCATCAAGGAATGAATTGTCGGTGTGACTGCATAGACTGCACGGAAAATTCTCGCATAGTTTTGAAATTCTCAGGTGCTATCGGCGATGCCGTCCAGCTTCGCTTATTCGTCTGAAGCTGTCACCCTGGCCTCCAAACAGCCGCCAATTTCGGAAGCGAACGCGAGGCCCGACGGAGCGGAACGCATGACGACTTTACCTACTAGGTAGAACAATAAGTGGAGCTACCTTAGATAGAGCAAATCCCGTTTGGGATTTGGGCGAGGCAGCGATCGGCTTTGGTCCGCCTTCCCCGAAAGGAGTGCATGACTAGTCAATCACGCCACTGCGTACGACGAAGTTGTATGGCTGTCGGTGCAGCCAGAAGTTTTCCTTCAATGCCACAGACGTATGGGTAGGGTTCTGCCGCCTTAGAGATATCCCCCTCAGCCCTATCCATATACGGCTCAATGGATTCAGGCTGGCCACCCTTATCAAACAAATCATCGTTCGTAATTCGCACGGCACTCCTTTCAACATACCGCTCCGAGTTCATGCATGATGTTCCCTTTAGACATTGCATCTGGCTTCACGATCAAGTTGTATGCGCTCCTATCACGCCTAAGCGTGCCGCGATTACCGTGGGGCCTGACATTGATTTCCGTGCAAGGTTTCGCAGCTTACGCACGAAATAGCATGCACACCGTCACGGAATCCGGTCTGGAAGTAGATCGCGTTCGTATGCTCGTGTATGGGAATCATGCGGGTACTGCTTCACATGCAGCTCATTGGCCGAATGAGCCCTATTCTATTTGTGACTTACTCCTGATAGCATCATTAGAAACGACTGACCGGGCTTTAAATGACTCGGTCCCTGTTGCTTGGAGTTCCCAGTCGGCAGAGCCTTATTTGACGTCGTGCAAAATCTCTATCAAACGGAAACTTCTCCCGCTACCCCAAGCTAACTCAACATGCGCCTTATCCTCTACATGTCACCTATTTGCATTCTATCAGTTTGGATGAACGCGCTGCCTGGTATGTTCATTGGCAACATCCGTGACTGATGTATACCTCACCTCTGACGGCAACTTAGCCATGACGATTCCTGTGGTTGGGCGCGCTGATGCAGACGAAGCTGTTGCCCATGCTTGGAAGAGCTTTGAAGAAAACCATAAGCGAGCCCCCAAGCCAGCCGATGCTGATGAGGCAGTCGCCCATGCGTGGACGGGCTTTGAAGAGAGTGTAGGAAAAGAGAAGCGGACATCTGTGTCTGCCGATGCTGATGAGGCTGTTCCCCATGCTTGGGTAAGCTTCAACGAGTGAGCGAATATGAAGAAGTCAAGTTTGAATATGTTGGGATGGATAATCTTGGCTTGAGCACTTTTTACCAAATGGGCGGAAGGACGGATTAGATTGGATGCTCCTTGCTATGACCATTCACTCGTTGAGATATCTGGAGATTTGACAATAACAGCAAGACATGAATTAAGTGTATTGCGACTTATCGAGCATTCTCCTTTTAGAGTCAAGTTGGCTTTACATGCTCCAAGGCATTTGGATCGTACATATTGACCGACCGGCCTTCTGCCCAAGTCGAAAGACCTTCCCAGTTGACGCAAGTGTGATCACTGTCGACGTGAGCTGTGGGCTTGCCATCTCGCCACCCGAATGTTGTGATAGAAGGGTCCCCTCGGCACATCGCCGCTTCTCTAAAGTACTCGAGACAGTGATCTTTGTAGGAGTTAGCATCCAGTAGATCGGGTGAAGGTATCCCATGGGCACCTATGTGAATCTTCTCGCGAGCGAGCTCTGGTTCCTTAAAATTCGGATGGTAATAATCTAGATGAAGGTACTGCCGAACACGTTTCTATCTACATTTCAGCCTCGTCACCTGGTATTAGACTAAGCATTGGGAAGGCTCTCACGATGCAGTGAAGCTCGTGATAGGCACCTAGCTCTGCGAGATATCCCGAACCGTCAGCAAGAGCAATTGAGTGTTTATCCGGAAGCTTATGAAGCTCTTCTTTAGTAATCTTGATATTTGCGTCTAATTGGTATGCAACGCATTAGTTCTGCTATACTTGTATGATTTCTGAAGATTTACTTTTGAGAAGTTCGTGCCATGCATCGTCGAGTTCCGGCCTAGGTTCGCCGGTGAAAGAATTGTTGTCAAGCTCAGTTCGAAATACTCTTCTTTCATATTCTAGTATCGGCGTGACAGGGGCTGTTACAGTACCCGATCAGCACGAAAGGAAGTGTTCAATATTGTTTGGCAAAAAGGGCTTACAGTGAATAAGGCTTTGTCTGTCGCAATCATGGCTATGGAGTCGCTGAAGAGATATAAGGAAGAAAGATGTGTAGAGCAAGATGATCAATGCATGAAGCCAGGGAAGGAAAGGAGAGATGTTCGGAAACCTTCCGACTTTCTGTCGCACTCCGTTTGTGGCGCGCCAGTTCGCTTCATTGTCGTCTTCCAGTTCCTCTTTCCCGAGTAGTGGATCGGTGGCAATATCTTGACTGGCACCTTCATCCATTGTCGGAATTATATCGAGGAAGAGGACCAAGCTCCACAGTCGTCGCTGAAATTTGCAAACTGATTGTTGCCACCCTAGAGGCTTTGCACACCACCAAATTTCAAAGGATCCGTGCATTAGTGCGCCCAAAGTAACGGAGCAGTCCTGCAAGATCCCTCAAAATTACCTCATCAAGCATTAATCGCATGAATCTAACGGCCTTCCCGCTTCGACAACGCTCCGAAGGTACAGCATAACGCAAATCTATCGATCGCATACTCTGTGGTCCACTGAAATGATATTGCCGTAATTTGCCGTTGTGCGGCAGGCATGCTTACTAAGGAGAGCTAGGGTAGTGTAGTCAGATCTCTTGGGAACCCTTTATCTGAGATTTCTGTCTGCTTGATAGGACAAGGCACCCGACCACCACCGTCAGACCATGGTCGACGCTTCAGAATATCCACTGGCAACTGGCTATCGCTCTGCATCCAGGTAATCACGTCCTTTCTTGAAACCACATGACGACGGGAAGCGGCTGACAGGGCATTCAATCCCAAAGGCTGAATCTACAACATTATGTTTGGAAGCAGCAGCGGGGTTACCTGATCCATCCTAGCATATCCTGCATGCAAGAAACACATCTTAAGATCGCCGATATTGGTACTGGGACTGGTATCTGGCTTCTCGATCTCTCCGACAGTCTTCCCAGCTCTATTCAATTAGACGGCTTCGATATTGATCTTTCTCAATGCCCGCCGCGGCCCTGGCTACCTCCAAATGTTTCGATGCGCAACCTGAATATTCATGATGAGACCCCCGTGGACATGTTAGAAATCTACGGTAGGGTATAGATGTCGTCAAACCATCACTGTTCGCTAATCAGTTCAAGATATTATCAACGTTCGATTCTTCCTTTGTGTAGTGAGGGATCAAGATCCGACGCCTATCATTCACAAACTGATGAAGATTTTGAAACCATCCGGCTGGATTCAGTGGTCTGAACAAGACTTGAGCACTTGTCATGTTGTCAGCGCTTTTCCGAATGCAGATACAACTTGTACCGAAGACTTGAAAAGCTTTGCATTAGCTCCAACACCCAAATGGCCTGTCAAGTAAGTCAGTGTCCTGTTTTAACACAAATGAAACGTAGTCGCTAAGACCTTCTGGTGCGCAGCCATGGGTCCTGGGTCGCAAATCTTTCTAAGATTTTCGAGCATGTTGGTCTCCAAGACGTGTTGGAAGATCGAGCAAAGAAAGACTCCTGGCATCTTTCTAATTCCGAAGACGTCACTATGCTTGCGATGGAGGAGATAAGCTTGAGACTACCCAACAGATCAGAAGTACAAGAGATGATTCAAAAAGCCGCGTTAGAATTCGAGAATAATGGACGAGGAGTTGCTATTGCGAGTGATCGAGTAACGGTAGTAGGAAGAAAGCCTTGAGCTACATTGTAATAGCGTTTGTCTCCATCTCTACCGTTCCAAAATTCTCTCTTCTACCACTACTCTGACACCTTTAGTGTTCAATTTAGGACGTAGGACGACAAAATCATGACGGTATTTAACATCCTGTACATCTGTTTCGAAAAGCTTGAGGTTGAATCGGCGTATTGTGGCAGCAAGCGTCAGAAAGATCTCTGCATGCGCAAGATTGGTGGCAATGCATCTTCGCGATCCTTTGCCAAAGAAGATGAGGTATCGCTGAAGTTCCTTTTGTCCCAGTCGGAGCCAACGCTCTGGCGTAAAAGCCCAAGGATCCGGAAAGACATTCTCATTCGTATGCATGAATAGTGACATCATGCTGAGAGGAGTTCCGGTAGGAATCGTCCATTGCCCATGGCATAAATCCTCATCTGGAGCAACACGCTTCGATGTCTTAGCACGTTTGTTTCTAATTTATCGACACAAAGACAGACCTGTGTTCTTCCCGTAATGCCGAAATCTAGGCGAAGTCCTTCGTTTACAACAGCACTGAGGTAATCCAGTCTCTGAAATCCTTCCCATGATGCCTCAACAGGCAAAGTTTCAATTTCGCTGCGCACCTTCTCGAGTCTACGAGGCACATCTAGAAGGTGGTACCAAATGATGGACAATATCTTAGCTGTTGTCTCACTCCCGGCCGCCACGAATACCTACCCTCTTGGGCGAGGCGCTCGACACTCTTTTCTTCCGCTGGTAGCAGTGAGCTATCACGCAGCTCATGAACTACCGTCTTGTATTGCGCAGGTGTGCGTTTCTATGGATCTTCTGCAAGAAGGTCTGAGACTTGCGCATGAATGTCCTGTTCCAAAATCAAGGATCAGCGTATGTTCTTATCAATTCTCACACAAAGGCGAATTAGCCCTGATTCACGGTACTATCACCTTCCTGTAAGACAGAAGATACCTCACAGGAGCAGGAGCTATGAGATTAATCACCGACTCTGGCAACGATTTCATTAATACAACCAACCAGTGGCAATGGGCTAACATCTTGCTGTTTTTCATCATGGCCATCATGTCGCTGCGCCAAGTTGCCGCAAAATCGTGTCTATCTAGGTACCCATTTCTTGCCAAAGGCAAATTCACGGATAATGTCGACAGTCAATGCCATGAAGGCATTGCTTAAAACGATGGGTTGTTCCGAACCCGGAATCCGCTTACATAGGGAATCGACTTTGTCTCTAATCAATGGCTCGAGCTTGGTGGCATTATCCTTGCTAAAGAAAGGCTTCAGTGCATCGCGGCGATGTCTATGAACCTCATGCGCGATGGTCCCACCAAGAGACAACGGTGCATCAAGACCTCGTCGAGAAAAATCGTATATATCTCGTCGACGACTCCCTGAATTGTAGATTTCATCGTAGAAGTCGATGTCATTAACGTGTAATTCCGACGGGTTTATACGGATTACTGGACCTATCAAAGCATGTCAGTCGTGGTTGCAAAGTCCGAATCGGATTCTCGAAATTGGACTTGTAATTACCTTAGATTCGGTGCAATCTCTTGATTTCCCATACAAACATCCCTGGCTTCCATACATCAAAGTAAAATTCATAGGCAAATGTCAATGCGAATCTCGCTAATGGGCTCCAAAACAGTCGGTAAATGATTTGTACGAGTATAAAGCTTACCAGTAACACGGCAGCCATGATTGGCTCCCAAGTGAAGATGTACAGCGCCATTTCAGGATTGGGTCCTTCGTTGGTCCTTCGCTGGGTAAAGATTGTGTTGTCCAGACTCTAGGCCTTTCAGTCGGAAGTAGTTGGTATATGAGCAAAATGACGTAAGTCCAGGAGAACGAACAATGTGCCAGGCTTGTAAGCAGCAATTCTCAAGCTAGCGGAATCATTCATCCTGCACGAAGCCTTGGAAAGGCGCTGCAGCATCGAGGTAGGGCGCCGCTTCCCGTAACGGCCGTACACGGGGTACCCTTTGTAGCGGTCGCGAGCGATTGGTGAGATTTGAGTGTCGCTTCCGGAAAAGCTAAATTTACTTGACAACATTTGCCATTGCTTATGATTTATACGGCAATTGCTGCGAAGCGCACATGTGCTTGCAGCCATAGAAGAGAGCTCACTTTTTCAGACCTGCCACTTGCCGGTAGAATCCCACCGTAGGCAACGGTCGGTCCTCCACACCATTGGGCATGGTTGAGCGCCTATTGGTTAGAGGGACTGAACGCCTCATCGTTCCTCGGTGTTGCCTGATGCTTCGCCATAGAAAGTCTCCAGTGAGATAAGCGACCAGGGATCTTTTCGTCTCCTCCGGCCTCTTAACATTCATCGCGACCTTAGACGTATCTATGTATGCATAGCAGAGGGTGTGCAGTCTCCTCTTCTACCTGTCATACTTTGACACCGTGACACCATGTGTTCATCGGACCCACACTATGCCCGTCTGGACATATCTCCGAAGCTGTCAGAGGCAGCAACACTGCATACACGGACGTAATGACGGAAGCTGCTCACCCAAGGATCGGAAATCAAACTTCCATACGTCCGGTACCTTAGTGTCAAGGTTGCATATAGCACAAAGGACGATTCACTCCAATTTCACCAAGGAAGAGACTTACTATGGTGACCTTAAATTCGCCTTTCAGTCACGCCCATGCCCTTTTCCAGACCTCCGAAGTATGTCTCATAGTCATAGTACCAATTGTCAAGAAAACATGAGCAGTCAGTCTCAGATCAGAGAAAGGGAGCACCAAGTTTCCGAGAGCTTGTCCCATTCCAGTGATAGACCGCAAGAACCGCAACTCTGGACCACGTTCCTCATTGTTATGGCCCTTTGCCTTTCGGTGTTTCTCATTGCCTTGGACTATACCATTATCACCACCGCCATTCCACGGATAACGTGAGGCGCACTTCTCCCCTAACTTCGATCTGTCCTAGCTCCTGCTCACGTTCTTTCAGTGACCACTTTGGGAATGTTGATGATGTTGGCTGGTACGGAAGCGCTTACTTCTTGTCATCTGTCGCAGTTCAACCTACATTCGGCAAGATTTATCAGAACTTCAATGCAAGTAGCTTGATTATTCAGTCCACCTGATTTATGTTCAGCAAGGCACTGTCTACTTTACTGACTACATGGACGAGATTCTAGGTCAAGCGATCCTTCTTAGTGGCTGTGGCGTTTTTCGAACTTGGATCCCTCCTTTGCGGTGTAGCGCCAACGAGCACATGCCTTATTGTGGGACGCGCACTTGCTGGGATTGGAGATGGTGCTATATTTTCCGGGGCTTATACTATCCTGGCGAACACGGGTACGGTTACATATCAAGACATCCTCACCGCTCAGTACTGCCTGTTTTGATCCAATTGTGCCGCATTAAGCGCAGGGTCGTTGAATGACATGGAATTTTCCCATACGAGCTTCGAAGGCAGCGTGGCTGACTAGGACCATTTCAGTATCCCTTGAACGAAGGTCTCTAGCTTTTGGATGTGTCAGTGCAATGTTTGGAATCGCCTCGATGGTGGGACCATTGGTGGGAGGCCTCTTCACAGATCACCTATCTTGGAGATGGTGTTTCTGGATCAAGTACCAGCCTTCGCAAGGTTCATCTCGCAAAATGTTGCTGACATCATAATAGTCTCCCCGTTGGTGGTATCGCTGCTGGTGTAATTGCACTAGTCCTTCCACAACCATCAGATCGAGGAGTCAACGCAAGTCTCATGGAGCGTGTTAGAAAGTTGGATCCTCTAGGAGCATGCTTCCTCAGTGCTTCAGCAGTGTGCCTCTTGTTAGCTTTGCAGTGGGGTGGTACCACCTACCCTTGGTCACAGCCTCGAATTATTGGATTATTAGTTGGATTCGGAATTCTCCTTTGCAGTTTCGCTGCAACTCAAATTTGGCAAGGTACAAAATCCACAATCCCTCCGCACCTACTACGCAATCGCCAAGTGGTCTTTGCCTGGGGTTTCTCCTTTGTGTTTGGAGGGAGCTACTTTACGTTTTCATATTATCTTCCGATATACTTTCAATCCATTAAGAGTGCATCAGCTACTCAATCGGGTATTGATAGCCTTGCACTCCTCTTGAGCTGTGTGGTTTCAAGCATCATCATAGGGGTTGGTGTATCAGCTATAGGCTACTACACGCCATTCGTTATTAGCGGAATGGTATTTTATTGTGTCGGCTGTGGACTCATCACAACTTTTGGTGTAGATACTCCGTTCAGGAAATGGTTTGGATTCGAGATATTTACCGGCATTGGCCTAGGTGCCGGATTTGCGCTGCCCTCATTGGCCGTTCAGACAGTTTTGTCCCCCGAAGACATCGCAGTCGGTACCACTTTATGCAACTTTTTCTTCGCCTTGGGAGCGGCTATATTCGTTTCGGTAGGTCAGGCGATCTTCCAAAATGGTGTTATTGCAGGTACCCGGACGCACTTGCCCAAGCTAAACCCCAATCTTCTACTTGAAGCTGGGGCGACAGACCTCCGGACTGTCCTGAACAGCGCTCATTTAGGGGATCATCTGAATGAAGCGCTATTGGCTTATATGGAAGGTCTTCACGGCGTCTTCATACTGACCCTAGTCTGCTCAGCGACGTCTTTCCTCACGGCCTGCTTCTGGCCATGGAAAACAGTCAAGAAAGGGGTTTCACGTACTGAAGCCGCGGAAGAGGGAGCCACCTCCCGCCCAGTGGAGCCGAAAGTCGCTCAAAGTAATTGACTTTCTTTAAATTCGGTCCAAATGCTCGCAGGCAATCCTTGACAATAGGTTGGAGGGATTGGATGATAAAGGGACTGTGAACGAAATCGCATTTCCATCGTGCAGTTGATGGAGAGAAGCCACAGCCATCTGAGGGCCCTTCAAAAGGATACACAAATTGAACAAGTTGATTGTTTCGAGGCGGTTGACACCTTGGCGCCAAGCCCTAAACTTTACTTTACTCTAGTACTCTGGAAGAGTACTAGAACCAATGGCCAATGATGGCACTCCGTCGGTATAACGTCGGCGTTGGAATATTTGACCAATTATGTCACAAGCTCGACTCCCGCTCGTCCCATTTGAGCACTTTACCTGAAGATGCTCCTAGCTTTTGTCTATGGAATCCATTAGCGAATAGAATATAGGAGGAAGGCGGTTGAAAGTATCTTTGCTCCTGATCTAACATCTCGATTCATCTGTGCACTTTTGTCGATTGATTAGAAACATGATGGTGCTATGGTACTTGAATGTGACAATTCTTACTGTTCAGTGTGATTTGCTACCCACAGAGGCGATCCATTCACGGCTAATCCTGAACCTGACTTTGAGCTCACATGTTCCAAAATCACTATGCGAAGCTCTGAAACTTTCACTAGGTGACTGCAACGATGTTGCGACGAGCCACAAGTGGCCTGTAAGTTTCTGTCTTTTCATGTAGGATGCTTGACTAAAAGCTGAAAGCGAACTGGCAAATCTATGGGCCAATGCTGTGAGCCTTCTCGATGAAGATGATCAGCAGCAATTCATTTTCTCTCAGGAAGACAAGCGAGCTGCTCTTGACTCCCTCCTCCAAACCATTAATACTCAGAAAGAAGATAATGTCCGAGCGCAACTAGTAATACGGCGCAAACATGACAAGCCGATTGTCTTACGTGAGGTGTTGGCAAAGATTGTCAACTGCGTCAATAAATTCAAAGAAGTCGGCGACATCATCACCCAGTATGATCCAGGACACGCAGCTTTGCCTTGGGCAGCTGTGCGACTCTTACTTCAAGCTGCTGCGAGTGAACAGCAGATCTACAACAGTATGATGGAGGGTCTGGAGCACGTGGCAGATGTCATTGCACGGTACGCATGGATCGAAACCCTGTATCTTCACGCCTCGTCAAAAATGAGAAAGCAGCTTCAGGGTGCCATTCTCGGACTGTATTTGGCCGTCCTCGAATTCTTAGCAAAGGCCCGGTGCTATTATTCCAAACGTACATACCAGCGTATTCTCAAAAGCCTAGTCCCATTCGAGGAACAGGCAGTGCAGAACTATTTGCGGACGATTTCGGAGGAAGAGGAGAAAGTCAATGAAATAGCTCGCCTCATCGACTCTCAGTGCCTACGAGAGATATCGAAGACCATGGAAGGCGGTTTCTCAAGCCTACTGGACCGAGTAGGGGGCGTCAGTCAACAATTAGCCGAACTGCAAGTAGATTTGAGCAAGCAAAAGCCGCCTTCTGAAGTCGAGCGTGATGATCTAATGAAATGGATCGATGCGACGTCAGCTTACGAGGACTACGTTGAGGTAAAGCAAGCCAGACATGAGGATACCTGTGACTGGATCTTACAGCGAGAAGAGTTCAGGAACTGGGTAGGTCCAGATAGCTCGTCCCAAGCTGCAAGGCTTCTGTGGCTTCATGGGAAGCTCGGAACAGGTAAGACTCTTCTCAGCGGACGCATTACAGAGTACCTCCTCCAAGACCAATCTAGACTCTTTGCGTATTTCTTCTGCTTCTACGGTAACGAGCTTAAGCGGCGCTGCAATAATATCGTCAAATCCTGGGTATACCAAGTTGTCAAGCAAGACGTAGGTGCTTGTAGCGCTGCAATTGCCATATAAAAATAGGGAGGGCAACTTAGCAATCAACGTCGAGCTCTGGCAGACATTCAGGCGAATCAACGCTCAAGCAAAGACTATCTTCTTCCTCGTAGATGGCTTTGATGAATGCGAAAAAGAGGACGCGAATCTCCCCAAGCATTCGCTTATAGATGCTAAAACTACCTTTCTGACGCGCTTGAATGAGGCCGTCGATGCACTGGAGCTCGTGTCCTGATCATGAGCCGGCCTGACCATGAGGTGAGGGATCAGCTACAGGATCCCTCTCAAGATACAGGTGCGAGGGGGATCATCTGGACAGACTACAAGATCACACTGGAGGACAACTCAAGTGATCTTAAATGCTTTGCTCAAAATATCATGAATGTCAGGGTGCGAAACAGAGACCTAGAATTACGCCAAGAATCGGCTGCAGATGCAGCTGTTAAAGCGGACGGCATGTTCCTCTGGATCAAATTACTGCATCGCCAACTCTCGCGCAGTAAGTCTCCCGCCAGACTACGGAAAATAATTACAGATACACCAAGCGGCCTAGACCAAGCTTATGAGCGAGATCTGGTAAGTATAGTGAATCTTGACGTTGAAGAACGTGATCGGGCGGTTGCAATCCTGCGGTGGACGCTCTTTGCGTTTCGACCTTTGACGGTGAGACAGCTTTCCGAGGCATTGTTGGTAGAATTCAAAGACGATGGCGAAAGCGATGATGAAGAGCGTATAGCGAAGCGCAATTATAATGGTCTCAGTCAGGCATACGGCGAAGAGTCTGGCACCAGTGACGAGAGCGGTAGTGAAGAAGTTGGCAACTACCTACGATTGAGTGAGGTGGATGTTGGAGACGATGACTCTCTTGCAAGCGAGTTTCTCAAGAACTGTGGTTCTTTGATAGAACTTCGAGGCGGAGACCGTCTCAAAGCAAAGGATCGGTCCATTCATTTCGTGCACTTCTCAGTACAGGAGTACTTATTGAGGACAGCGGACGTGACCCTTCCCGGACTGACCGAGCTTCAACTTTCGGATCGATATTTCAGCCACGAAAGGCTTGCACAAGTGAACCTCCAGTATCTGATACATGATGATTTTAGGCAAGAGAAAAATTCAACACGTGAAGAATTGGTTGCGAAGAAGGAAAAGTACGCTCTACTGGAATACGCTGGAAGCGCATGGGGTTGGCACGCAAATTGCTGTCGACCTTTGCCCGAGTCCATTTCAAAGCTATGTAACGAGCTCCTGGACCCGCTGAATGCCAAGTGGATCTCATATTCCGAAGTGGCAGGCGGAAGAGCCAACGGCTCATACGCTCAATTCATCGAACGTTTCCGTGACTCATACCCTAGTCCACTATTCTATGCATCCCTGTGGGGAATCGTGGAAACAATGCAATTTCTCATCGATGAAAGACAGGAAGACGTAAACCATGTTGGTGGACTCTACGGCAGCCCCTTGAAAGCTGCAGCTGCGCATGGACATGAAGACGCGGTGATTTTGCTCTCAGCTAGAGGTGCCAATATAGATTTGAATGGTGGCCAATTTGGCACGGCTATCCAGCCGGCAGCTACGCAGGGAAAGGTAAAAATCGTAGAAATTTTACTTCAGCACAAGCCACACATCAACCTGAAAGGCGGGTGGTGGGAGGAAACGCCTCTCACGGCAGCCTCCAAATGGAGTAATCGAAAGGCCTCAGAGGCGATTGTGAAACAACTTATCATTGCTGGTGCCGATGAATGCTATTGATCAGAGAGGAGAGACGGCTATGCACAAATTTGCAGGAAATGGTGTCACAAGTATTCTCAAGCTTCTCGTCAGTTACAACGCCAACATTTGTTGTATAGACATGACAGGCAACACTCCTTTGATGTTGGCGATCAAAGAAGACCGCGAAAGTGCAGTTGACTTCTTGATCCGTGGCACAGAAATCAACATCAGCAATAGAGATGGAGAGAGTGCATTACACATTTCTGCAGAACTTTATCAACCCACTACTACAAGCCTTCTGCTGGAGCACGGAGCTGACGTCAATGCCCAAAGCCTGGATGATGAGACCGCGTTGCATGTCGCATCAAGGAGGAATAATCTTGCGGCTGCCAAATTATTGCTGGATCGGGGTGTGGACAACCGGATTCGGAACAAATACAAAGGCAAGAAAGATGAGACTGCTCTACATATGGCTTGCAGATAACAAAGTATACCAATGGTCGACCTCCTTTTAAGTTATGGAGCTGAGATTGAAGCGCTTGATGCGAAAGCCCGAACGCCATTGCATTTAGTGGCGCGATGGGGCAAGAAGCGGACAGTGCGGGCGATACTCGCTCCTGCGACAGAAAGTGATTGCGCGAGCGAGCGAGACTCATCTCCCGCGCAAGAACTGTCTTTGGATCAGTCAGCATTACCTTTATATTTACTATTGTTGACACATGGCGCAGACCCAAAAGCGAGAGATCAAGATGGCAAGACACCCTTAGGATTGGCTAGGCACAGATCCGCTTCTGACGATGAAGGCAGCTCGGAGCCGACAAATGGAGACTCCTATGACCTTGAATCTGACCACGAAGACGCTCACGAACAAAGTTCTGTTGCTGCTAGAGCGAATGATTGACTTACTCTTTGGTTGCAGAGATACAGTCCTACAAAATATGAAAGTGGCACCGTCGTACAGCCAGGGATCACGAGTTATTGAGTCAGGCGCCTGGCTCAAAATAGAAGACCCGAAGGACTGGCTCGGCGCTTAGCGATTACCAGGTCATCTTGTTCGATACCTCTAGGATCGCCGACCCGGCTTGTTCTGAGTCATATCTTTGAGAAATTTTTAATGCTGTACGAATCTTCTGATTTCCTGTTGAATTGTCCTTCAAGCGCTAAGTATTGACGAGCATAACGGGTTGGACCGCCAGGCGTTTTATTGTCAAATAATGCCTCGCCGAGGACAACTGGCCCTACCTCAGTCCACCGGTCCCAAGCTGAGTCCCTTTCTAGACCACAGTCCTATTGGGTTTGTCCGTGTGCTCCGCGCAGACGAGCCTGAGTGTTCAGAAGAACTTAGTAGTGAAGGGCCACACTCACATGTGTTTGAAGTCTCGATGAATTCGAGGAGATATGCATTGAAAATCGTAAGTCACCACGCTTGGAACCGACAATTCATTGCGGCGCAATCCTTTAACTGCCGCTGTAGTTCCATTTCTATGATATTGCAGCAGACAGATTCCGTCTGATCAGTAAGGAAAATGAGAAAAAGAATCTCAATGGCGTTGTGGCCGCCCGCTGCTACGGCTATCTCGAGATCCCCGCGGAGCGGGAAAAGGAATTGCATGCAAGATTCAATATTGCGTGTTGGGATCGGATGCCCGAGGACGAGGACTTTCCAATGGGCCAACGACGACCTCTTCGTGCTGTGGTGAAAGAGCTTGTGCTCAAGGACCCGCCACTTACTGGGAAACTTCTGAGCAAAATGAAAGGAGATCTGATCAAAGTCCGCCAAGTCGGCATCTTTCCAATGGACATCGTGCAGCGAAACTGCAAGGGCGGGCTTCTGATGGACTTTGACATTGTAATGACGGAGCCACATTACATATTCGATATCAAGATGGGCAGGCAATTGGAGCGCTTTCAGAGAAGGGACATGGGGATGTTCCAGGAAATGATTGATCAGAGTGGCGTGAAGACAACGGTAAGAGCAGTCCGTAACCGAGAGTACTGCTCAAGATTGCGGTCCGAGAAGAAGCGTCTGAAACGGCTTGAGAGTATTGAAAGCCGCTAGTGCTGCGGAATATGCTAGTGTAGCGGGTTGTGGGATATGAGGTGATACACACAAGTATGATTGACGAGCCATTGGATAGTTAGTGGAGACACTGATTGAATTCAGGGTATTGTTTGCTGTAGGCTCCAGGTTTCGACGAAGTACAATTCTTGACTATGATACATTAACCTCTGGGAGGCGAAGTGGCCACTGAACGATACTGTACATTAGCTCGCGCCCAATCGCTTGCATCGTCCTCCCTCGCTTCTTGCTCTCTCAATACTGCACTTCTATCCACCGTGTATCGCAAAAGATCGCTTGTACCCTTATTCTGCTCCCAATCGCCGGCTCGAGGGATACAGGCCCCCATCGCTTAAGACAACGATTGGTCTGCAGTCCGTTCCGGACTTTTGCGCTTAAAGTAGCGGTCTTTCCCGGTCCTTCACACCATGACCTCCACCTCAACCCATTCGAACTCCGCCGCTTCTGCCACATTTGTCGTTCTCTTCTGGCCCCATGACCCAATGGTGCCGGTTGTCAATTTGTATCAATTCTTTACACAGAGAACTCCGAAGGTATGGCAAAGTCTTAGTACTAGCACCTTTAAGACTGAACTTTTGGAAATAGATTCATGTATACATTAAATTATAATAGCCACTGCCCCAAACTTGCACCCACTGCAAGGCTTCCAGCAACGGCCATCAACAAGCTACCTCGCCGCCTTGCTGCGGATGCTCGAGATGAGGCAACACTCGTTATCTGCGCGATCTGACCTGTAGACGATGTTCCGACACTATCACCACTTGAAGACTGCACACTGCTAGGGGTTCCACTACTAGTCACCCCAGACGACGTCATACTTCCGACAGTTGCAGTCGCATTCGCACTGCCACCACCCGAGCCCGGACTTGCACCCGCCTGAAAGGATAGAGGAAGCGTGCTACTTCCGATGACCAAGCCAGAGCCCGACGGTAATAAACTTATCTCTGTACCAGCTACTTGAACGCCCGGCCCACCAGCTGATATAGTCGTACCGCCAACTACAAACGCAGAGGGATTCGGCGTGAAGACTTGATTGCCTACCGTCACCGGCGTAGGTCCTCCTACCTGGATCGCAGACTCACCGACTACCATCGCTGGAAAGTTAGCGGCGAGGGTCTGGGCGGCTGGAAGGCTGATGGGTGTGCCGGAGACGGTGATTGCAGCGCCGCCTGGAGAAAGCGTTTGCCCGGCTATAATGTAATAGGGTCCCTGGCCTGGAGCTCCTGGTGTGATTACTTGACCAGCGGCATTGGTATATGGCGACCCTTGGCTAAGGAAAAACTCTTGGTCTGCGACGGTGATAGCTGGGGCTTTCGAGGCGTCGGCTATGCCAGGCTGTAACGCTTCTGTGATTCCGTTTACGACTACTGAAACCGGAGTTGGAGGGGTCGGTACCAGACTGTAAATGGCCCCATTAAGGATCGCGTTATCACTACCCACTGAGACCACATCTCCTGCAACGGTAGCTTGGGCACCCGCCGTGATCGTCTGACTAGCTATTACTAAGCCCCCGTTTGGACCTCTTTGCACTGTATGTCCTCCTATAAGGAGAGGCGTTGGAGTTTCAGCCGCCAACGGCGAGAAATTATGGACGGTGTTCTGAATAGCAACGTCGTTGCTGCCAACAGAGACTGCCACTCCAGATATCATAGCCTGGCTGCCTTGGGCGACCGTCTGGCCTGCAACGACTATAGCGCCGTCTGAGGCCTTTTGAACGGGCGATCCGCCAACCACAAGTGGTGTGGGTGAACCGTTTGCAACGGCCTGAACATCTTGTGGCCCTGAGTTGGGTGCTTCGGTAGCGAAGACTGGGAAATTAGGAGCATTTGTTTCTGATTCTGCTGTTGGCTCCGGTGCGTAGCCAAAGGCACTAGCGATCTGGGCGCCGAGGCCTGGTGTCGGTATTGCATTTGCGGCTGCGGAGGATGGACTTTGGCTTGGAACACCTTGTCCTTGGGAATTGATCTGAGATGAAGCTTGGATAGGATTAGCTACCACTGAATTAGGATCATTATTGGATGGATCATTCTTAGGAGATTTGTTGTTCCTCGGATCATTGCTGGAAGGATTACTGGAGGGATACTTGTTGCTGGTAGGCTGACCGTTGGCTGGCGAGCCGTTGTTGGAGGTATTGTCGCTTTTGAGAGAAGACTTGGATGGATCATTATTTGATGGGTCATTGTTGGAAGGGTCATTGCTGCTGGGGTACGCCTTGGATGGATCATTGCTATTGGGATCTTTATTTGATGGGCCATTGTTGGAAGGATTGTTGCTATTGGGATCATTGTTTGATGGCTCGTTGTTGGAAGGGTTGTTGCTGTTGGGAGAAGCCTTGTTAGGATCATTGCTTGAAGGACTGTTATTACTTGGCGGGTCATTGATGTTCGGCGGATTCTGTGTCGGTGGATCACTACTCGATGGCTCTGTCACCTTTGGTTTCGGTGGATTGACTTGCTGCGAATTTGATTGCTGCGGGTCCTGCTGGCCCCCAGACCCAGAGTTTGCCTTGGGATCGGAACTTTGGCCTGGGTCTACAGGATCCGCTGGTGCATTCGCTGACTTCGAAGGATCGTTAGGAATGTTTTTTGAAGCTGGTGTCGGCGTGGCAGGGACGTGTGCTGGTGATAGGGTCGACGCAGGAGCAGCCGGGGTAGGTGACGATATCATGGGAACCATGGCTGTCGCTTTATTCAGCGTCCTTGGGGGGTCGTAAGCTCCCAATTGTGACACAGTGCATGATTTCCACGAAGATATCAACAGATTGATTCCCGGTGGATAGGAGAATATTGGTGAGCTCGAGGGCAGAGATGGATTGTTGTATTCGGAGCTCAGCATTTCCTCGCCAGGGTGATAGCAATCCGTGAGCATGGAGTTCGGTGGAGGGTATTGCATTTCTGTGTAATTGATCTGTTTGTATTGACCAAGAAAACATTGGGAGGTTGAAAGATCTTCTGGTTTGTACCCGATAGTAGTATTGTAAGCCTTTCCTTGTACACTATACCAACCAAGGCGATCGCATTCTGTGAAGGCTTGTAAATTATCATAAGCCACATAGACCGAGGGCGATGTGCTAGGGACACGATCAGCTGCTGCGCTGAGCTCGGAAGGGTCTTCTCACAAGGTAAATCCGTTGGAGACCGTGGTATATGGCGTTGTAATCTTGGCATTGGAGACATTTTGTGCTTTCGTATCGTTATTGTTATCGTCAACCGGCCAGAAGAGTATATGAACGCCTGACGAATCTATCTCGCAGCTTTCACAACAATCGTCTGGGAGGCTTGGGACTTGGAAGACAGACTCGGTGCGAACCTGCTTCCCACCATATGTGAAAACAGTAGTGCCCGTAAGTGATTCATCAGTCCCAGTGCCCTCGGCATATTGATCCTCGGTTCCGTACCCAACAGGTTCGGACAGGGTGGTCAGGACTACCCGCTGTGGGATAGATATGGCTAAGCATGAGCAGGGAAAGGCGCCAAAAGCGTCCGTACAAGTTGCTCCACCGGCTACGAAACTTCCGCTGGCTAATGAATTTGCACTGGCTACCAGACTACCATTAAGGGAGGCAAGCGGGAAAATTGGTCTGCCTGGTATCTCAAAGGAAGCTGTATTCTGAGAACCCGCAAACAATACGAGCAATGCGAGGAAACCAGTATCAAAGTATGCCATGTAGTTCTACCAAACTAAACGAATGAAAGGAAGGTGCTGAAGATTTAGGAAAGAGAAATAAAAAATAAGCTCCAGCGAAGAAGGCTGCAGCGTAGGATTCGAGGCATTGCTGCGCCTCTCGGAAAGGATTCTAGTGAGACGACGGCATCACCAATCCCCATAGATTTCGCTACAGTCCATGCAAGACTCGTTTTCTTCAGCTCCGAACGCGCATCGCCTGTGTTAAATCAACAGCCAGTTCAAATCAGAGTAAATCTCCCGTCTCTTCGGTTTCCTTGTAAGCGGCTCCACGCTAGTTGCTAGCACTGTCCCGGCTCTTAGGAGTACCTTACATAAGCAAATCTTCAAAATTCGGAACCCAAATTGCTAAAACCCAGTATCCGAGGATCAGTCAACGAGACCGTTGGGGAGTTGCTTCGAATTCTCAATATCTACTCTTCCAAGCCTCTGATAGCGCTTCGTCCGTTTCAAGAATATTCATGGTTAAGTCTCAAGCTCAGCCGCCAAAAAGGCGCGGCATGGGACACTTGGAAGATCTAAGAGCTGCTGGGACGTCGCCGTTGAAATCGGACCTTGTAAGGAAGTTGTTAGGGGCGAGAGTGCCCCGGACTTACTTTGAATTGCCCCCGGAGTTATCCCTGAATTTAGCAACCTACCAGCACCGGCGATGATAGTAAGTTACTTACCCTAGCTTTCTAGAGTATCTTGACTTCGATTTAAAGCTCCAGAGGTTCTTCGCAAAGACATCATTAGTGGTCATGCTTTTGATCGTGATTACTTTGTCGAAATCTAGCAAGCTTAGCGCCCCGATAACTTACTAAATTTGAGGATCTGCGTGGCCCAAGGCTCCATATTTTGCAGTCTACTCTTATCTTCGTACACCATCAATCTTTGATTGTACCACATGACGGCTTGTACACAAACATTCGTGGCCCAGGATCATACAGCCATTTGGAACAATAAGCGAAAACAAGACAACTTTAGAGCCACTTCTGCCTTACCACTGCTCGTTTGATCACAGACAACTCTAGTCAGCCTTGGGTTCTTAGGATGAACGATCAAGAGACATGTCGTCGTGTTTGGCCAGAATGGAAAGTCCCCCTCGTCAGTCACGGCTTGCCTTACTACGAAGCATGCGCTAAACATGCCAAAGAGCTTAAGGTATCCCACGTGTACATTGTTGTCTCAAAGTCTCTTGCTGGTAGTGGCGACCATTTGCAGAACCTCACAATGGCCGTTGGTGAAAACAACATTGCGGGAATACGAGAAGGTATGAAGCCTCACACGATGTATAGCGAGGTTATCGAGATCGCCAAAGATCTCAAAGAGTTGAGAGTGGACTGTTTGATCACGCTAGGCGGTGGCTCTCTCATTGACGGCGGAAAGGGTGCTATCCTGGTAAGGTTTTGCGTCTTGTCTGGCTGCAAGCAGTGCTTTAATTGTAACAACCCTAGGCTCTCGCAAATGATGTGAGTACAATAGAGGAGCTCGACGAGCTCTTCCGAGGAACAATGCCTGGGCTCCAAGAGGAGCCCAACAATACTTTCAGCGGTTCTTCGATACCGATGATCTCAATTCCAACTACTTTGTCTGGTGGCGAGTACAATGCTTGTGGGGCTTGTACCAATGATATCACGCATCAAAAGCAGCTATTTGGTAATCACACTCATGAGCCGCACCTCGTCATCCTAGATCCCGCTCTAACTTTTACTACACCCATGAGAGTATGGGCTTCTACCGGTGTTCGAGCTATTGATCATTGTCTCGAAGCGCTCTGCTCAATCAAAAGTAACGAAGAGGCTAACGCTGACTTCATCGAAAGTCTCCGCCTCTTGATCACGGGGCTTCTGGAATGTACCGAGAACACAATTGCCTACGAGCCCAGACAGAGATGCCAATTTGGATGCATGAGTTACATGAAGGTCATGGTTCTCAAGATCCCGTTAGGAGCAAGCCATGGTATTGGCCGCCAGTTGGGCCATTACCGTGTCCCGCTTGGAGAGACGAGCTGCATACTCATGCCTGCGGTGGCAAAATATAATGCTCGAGTGAATGCAGCTCAGCAGAAGAAAGTTCTCGATTTCTCTGGGATGATAGCGTTATTGCTGGCGTCCTCAAAGCGTACAAATTAGAGAAAGGAAAGGCTGACCTAGGCGATGCAATGGATGCTATTATCCGACAATTGAGGATGCCAAGAGACCTGAAATCTGTTGGTGTAACTTCTGACAGTTTGGACGCTATTGCAGTGAACAGCTTGAATGACCCTTGGTGCAGGACCAACCCTGTACCTCTGAATGATATATCGCAGGTGATGGACATACTTGCAATGGTCGTCGGCTCTGTTTGATACTCTCAAAAAATTTATGTTGCACGTAGCGTCCGCGGCTAGGATATGTAGATTATTCTTATTTCGGTAATAATGAAGCTTGTTGTCATGATTTTGCTTTGTGAGACTAAAGTAATGCTGAAAACTCATCCCGCATAAGAAACCTTGATCAAAATATATGGTTCAATCCTAGGTTTCTTCGCAAAATTTGTCGATAAATAAATCTCACCGATCAGCAGTTCCTCTGCGGCCGTTTTCTTGGCCAGGTCTGCGGCAGTCTTGGGTGTAGTTTCCTCAGCAAGGGCACAAACTGATCCCGCATCATTCGCTATAGGGGCTGTAGGGAGGCCTTGTGCCTCCAATGCAACTATGAAAGTCAGGAAACGCTGGCTTCCGCAGCAAGATGTCAGGAGAAGATCCTGTCGGAAGCTGCCTGAAAGAGCATTCTTCCAACACTTTTGGTAGGATTCTTACGACTCCCGAAAGCTGTGCCGTCGCGATCTAATCAAAGGGGGTTTACTCGCTATATCTTTCTGTAGGTGAAGCCACGACTAACTGAGCATATCAATTTGGACTCTAGATCGGGGATCCTTCTTGCTGCGAGGGGACTAGCGGACGAGTATCAACTATAACCTCACTTCAGGCTTACAGGCGTTAAATTCTTGGATTAGCTTTTGTCCTGTTTAATTGACGTCTAATATATAACTAAATTTGAAATTTTGCGAGAAAGACGCAAGTTCACCATGGAGCCAGCGCCACCAGGAATGAAATCCGATATCGAATAGCAATCAACCGCAAACATTCTGAGGACTTACAGAGCCAATGAAAACTCCGTGGGGCCTCTAGGGTTTTTGAAAATTAAGCATAAAAGTGGGAAAGTCGAGTATTGGGTTTGTTGATGCGGCTTCTCTGGTCGCCTTTTTCTTTGCCCTCATAGTGCGTGATAGGTATCTCGGAACAAACTGCCAAAGCCGAGTTTGTGAGCGGAAAGAAGACGCTTCGGCGTGTAAGCCGAGGTTTCGAGATCTGACCTGTAGCCGATGGCCCAGAGGCGATAATATTCCATGCTTGTTGTGATTCTTCAAATTCGATATCGGACGTGCGTTCTAGATTAGCTATTGAGACCAAAAGATAAAGAAATCCTTTTTTCGTCCGATAAAATATTCATCCTTGAGATCAATCAACGATTCAACGATTCCGCACCGGCTTATTAATTGATGGCGTCGAGTGAATCGACTCTCAGTGCCTTTGTGTCCAGGAACAGCGCCACTTCTCTGATTCGTGTAAATAAGGTTAGCTACGTCTTCGTAGTGCAGCTTGATATGACTGCTTAAGGCTCTCGGATACCGTGTTTCACACTAATCATGGCTCATTTGTGATGCTTCCGTTCTTGAAGATTCTCTTTACCATTCGGTGCTCTTTGTTGAAACAGTGAATGCCTTGCGAGACACAATGAGAACACACATCAAAGTCAGCGAGATGGCATATGTTGCAGTGGTACCAGGCTTCAAGCTCAACCCCAGTGCCGCACTCATCACAGTAGACAAGATGACTATGGGCGTTGGCGTATTTCAATTGAAGATCGGCCATCTCCGAGGGGTGGCTATTTACGTTCAGATATTGCAACAGTGTTCGTGCAGGCGGTCGTTTTTTTGGATCAGCTTGTCTGCACAGACTGATGACCAAGTTGAAGGCTTCAGGGACCTCTTTATCGATGCAAGGGGGCAATTCAACAGGGTTGACATGCTCAGCTTTACATGAGTGGCGAGGTACACTTGTGCATGCATTTCTTAGACACATGTATCCAGCAATATTGTTTCTATGCTCTGCCAAGTGCCAAAGTAACATCCCGAGCATGAATATGTCTGAGCGGAAGTCAAGTTCTCGAGGCTGAGGACTGTGCGTTGGTACAATTCGAGACTCTGGGGCTATTTCGCCCTCCCGATTGATCGAGTGTCTGTATCCTCTCTTTCGTAAGTTGAGAACAGCGTGCCCATCTGATCGCACGCCAGTGAAGTTTATGTGAAGCAAGCCGACAACGAAACCTCTGGAATGGACCTCGGCCATAGCGGTGATGATTTGAATCGCCCAAGTCGCCCTTATTGACCAAGGTACTCGCTCTTTCCTCATCTCCGCATGTGCGAGTATAGACCGAATCGTGCCCAGAGCGGGAAGCTCTTGAAGGAAGGACTTCACGTGTGTCCTGGTATCATCGAGCACCACGCCCATAAATTGGACAACACCATTACACTCATATAATGATCTAGCCAATCTAAGATCCTGCCAGAACCGTTTCAATCCGTTGTCGCCTGGCAAACCAGCTCCCGAAAAGGGCACTTTTCGTTCCATGCAAGGGCAAGATTCGACTTGAGCAATATAAGTAACTGCGTCCATACGTCCTTGTACAATGATTTCGCTTTGCAAGTATTGTGGATAATCCATATGCTCAATATCCCGCAGCAGGATTTCCTCATCGGTTGTAGACGATTCGTCAAGATCTTCGGAAACAACCACGCTTGGACTATCGATGGTATAATTGCCCGTCGAATGTTCCGTGATGGTGAGCGATATTTCAGTAACGGTCTCGAGGAAATGCAGGTTCTTGAGGAGCCCTTGAAGCTGGTGTTGAAGATTCCCAGGGAGGGTCTTGTATGTAGAAAGTATAAGGTCTGGGGCTGCGACTTCTGAGTCGACCGAAAATTGAGAAAATCTGAGAATCGTCGCAGACACAGTCACTCTTCGCCATAGTCTTGGTGCTTCAGCATAGATGAGAAAGTACTTCTGTAGTCGGCGTAGGCTCGAACAATGTATCTCGGTCATGGCAACAACGGCGGATGGCTCACCCAACCTGGTTTCAATCGTGTATTGTTCCCCGACAGACGTCAAAGGGGTCCCAAAGAAGTCGTCCGGCGACATCCTGCTGGCAAATTGAGCACGCAGTCGGTCAACAGGTGTGTGCAGATGATCTTCCGAGAAGCGAGAGACACAATCATCGAAAACATCAGTCTCGTCAGAGGCAAAGTCTTCAGAAACCTCGATCACACGTTGCACCTTTCCGCCGTACCTATCATAGGTCTCAAGCTCATTTCTCGAACCCGCGAATGATAGCATTCCACCATTAGCTTCACTGACGGCCGATTTTTGTGCCAGCTGCGGTAATTGTGCGCGATGCTCGCCTGGCTCGCGGTATGTTTGAGCGAGATGATTGTAAATGAAATTTTGAGATGCAGGTTTCGCCGCTTGGCTTTGATATGTTGTAGTCCAATCCGTGCATTGCTGGGAAAAGCAGTCGGTACCTGTAGGTTGGGCAGACAAGCGGAAATTGCAAGACCGACGGCTCGTTTCAGCATTCGGGACATGTGGTGGAGGAAATCATGCTTACAGATTCGAGAGCAATATACTGTCAATGACATGAGCCTTTACAGTCTCAAGATCTTTCGCAAAGAGCATCATTCGGTTTCTGTGCCTAACCAGAGCCCTTCGCTTTACGACCGACAGACTTGAATGGCGCAAAGACTGATGTATGAAGTTGTGCACTTGCTGTAGCTTACTCTGCGCAAGCGTCAAATTCTTGATCAGTGCATTTCCCGTCAGCTGATGCTCATTTATTAGCCCATCGACAACTTTGACAACGTCGTGCAAATGATCCAATTCCTTCTCAAGGCGTGCAAATTCCTGCGGTGATACATAAACCGATCGTAGCAATTTCGTTCCCGCAGAACATGCACTAAGGATGGTAAGAATACCAACGGTGATCGAAAGAGGATCGGTCATTGCCTAGCCGCGGGGAGTTTCGAAATGAAATTGTATTTTGGAATGAATCCTTCCTTATGCTGATCTGTTTGGGGATTCGCTTGAAGGCTCTGCCAAACGGCTGACTCGTAGCACTGTTGATAGCCCTGGAAATGCAGCAACGAGAAGAGACCCTGCCGAGGACGCCGCGAGTCTGGGGCCACTATAATGGAGCTAGTCAAGCTGGACAGAGGCTGTCTAAATATCTAAGGACGCTGAGGAAGAGAATTGGTCTGCCGTGTTCTGGCCGCCGTGTAATGTACAGTTCTGCCATGAAGATATGAATTATCTTCGTAGACGCTGGACGTCAGCTGTAATCTTGGGGAGCTGATCGTCGATGCAGCCGGTGTATCTCGTCGACTTTGAGCGAGGCTGAAGGACCTATGAGACTCTCAGCCTCGTTGTAAAGTGTTTGTTCGTTTGCATTCGGGGCATTGAAGATCTACAAGAGTGGGGTAAAGATTTTGGCAAGGCTGAACAAGAAACTCGCAAGGCAGTCTAGACTCACTAAGTACTAATCAGACACCGGAGAGTCCCTCTTTACCTCTGTTCCTCTCGTCGTACCGTCAGCAATACCTGAAAGCGTCCAAAAGTGCCCCGATGGTATTCATAATTGGAATACCTCAAGAATATGTGTCAGTCACCAGCCTGAAGGCAATCTACTAATATTTTAGTATGGGAGTTGGCTGTGTATGGCTTGACCATAATACTGGAGTATCAATGTCTAAAGGTCGCGGAGCGCCAGGGGCTCGTCGACCGACTTGAAATCGCCAAGACCGAGCTAATTGTAAAGGCGGTAAAAGCACACAAGAAGCAGAATCAGATGTCCGATGATTGCACAGAGTAAAAGTTGTCTCGCAGTGCTCATTCGTCGCCTGTGGCCGGTTTCGGTCGTACGGTGTTGATCTGAAAGATCCCAAGGCGATGAGATTTCCTATGACCGGATTCTCGTGGATGCAGCTCAAACAACTCATAAATTACCATATAAAGAGATTAACTTGGAATGAGCGAGATCTGAGGACCCACATAATTCACGATAGAGCTGAAAAGTGAAATATTTGCATAGCACAGATCTTGATCAGATTAGAGGACTGGTAAGTTAAGATCTCTTCGTGATCTAGACAAGACGTTAGCGGGGACTAGATTGATGTTCTCAAGCTTAATTCACCTATGAATAGACGTAGGATAAGGGGCGACGAGCAACATCGTGATGCTAGTTGTTCGGCTGAGGCAAGGACATTCAGAAAAAGGGTGCATCGCTGACCTACTAATCAAATCCTGTGCCTTGCACTATAAGTGCCACTTCTATGACTCCTTTGATCGTACGGTACTGGGCCCTGGAATCTGCAGATCCCTTGGGATACCTCCTCTTGTCTGCCTTTCTGTGAGCTTGCGCCGTACCTCATGGAATCGATCCTCGTGGCCCGCATTTTTGATCGCAATCTTGTTCTTTCAGTTTCCGCGTCCCGAAACATGGATTCATATCCTCTTTCAGCTTGGCTTCTTCACCTCCTCCCCCTTCGCCATAAACTTCAACATATTCTCCAAATTCACTCCCTCAACCACCTCCTTCTCCTCCCCTTTATCCCCTTTCTCCCCTTCCCCCTCTTCATCCTCCTCACTTTCGCTCTCCTCAAACATACCCTTCTTCAACCCAGTAACCACATTCTCAATGCCCCCCTCAGTTTCATCAAGCGTATATTCCCCACCCCACTCATGTTTCCTCGCCTGCTCATTAGCCGCCATACCCGCCCACTCCCACAAGCCCAACAAATCCTCTTTCTCTCCTCGTGCTGTCAACTCAGCACCAACCACTCTTCCCTCCTCAACCCAATCTTCCATCTGTGGTTCGAGCTTTTTACGGAGAAGCTGGTGTAGGGTTGTTTCTTGCTCGCGGCTAGGGTAGTTGGGGAGAGGATAGACTGCTAGAGAGGAGAGGAGTGAACCATGGGTTGTCAGGTGAGTGGAGACGGAGGTGAGATTTTGAGATATTATTTGGGAAAGAGAATGGAGGGAGGACCTAATTAGATTAGCTCTGCGTAGGATATCCGAAAGTACTACGCGTGGTGTAGGTTGAAGGGAAAAAGGGTCGATTGATTACCATGGTGGAAGCGGGTCCGAGTTGAGAATCTGTTGTTGAAGAGAAGCAAGGGAATTGGTCAGCTGAGAGAGCCGTTGCCGTGTTTGTTCGAGTGTCTTTATGTCTTGGGTAGATAATGTCGCCATAGCTGAGGTTAGACACAATTGTTTCTAATTGAAAGTGACCAGGACAGAGCCGTTGAGGTAGCAGTCACGATGTCACGTGATGCAGTGTGTGGCTTTTGCTGCGAATCCCAAGGCTGCCACAATTATCACATGACAATAATTCCAACAGTAATTTGGGGTTTCAAAAGTCCAATTGCTATCAGGAAATACGCTAAGTCGAATGATCTAAAAAGCTACATGTCCCATGCTTATACGAGTATCATCGATGATAAGGTTTCCGTCCGTATCACCGGAATTTTTGCTCCTTTGGACACCGGCACCAGTAAATGCATGCTGTCTCATTGCGCAAAGCCAAGACCTTGACGTTCGCCTTTGTTTCCATCCACTCCCCCAAATCATGGACTCGGAGTTGCTTCTTCGTACCTAGGCCCATCATCTGTGTCTCCTCCGCCTGCCCAACCAGGTGTCTCTGGTTGCCCTCCATACGGCGTTGGCGCATCCCCGCTGAACTTCGGGGTCGGGGCTCCTCCCATGGCAGCAGGCGTATTTCCTGCGTTTCCATATGCATTCATGGGATGTGCAGATGGTGTGGGAGCGTTATTAAAATCCTTACCAGGAGTAGGAGCATCATAAGCGCGGCTACTAGCCCCAGGAGTATTATATGAGGGTCCAGGCGTGCGCGAGTAGGAAGGCTCATAGGCAGGTGTGCGGCCACCTGTATTGTTAGAAAACGGATCGTGTGTGTAGGATGACGATGTGGCAGTGGGATTCCAAGCTGGAGTCCGACCACTTCCTGAATTGGAGGGACCGCCATATGCTGTGTTACCACCGTAAGGGTTCACAGTCCGGCTACCATCGTTGTAGGGATTTACTGTCCGGCTACCGTCCGCGCCAGCATAAGCTGGCGTACGACTGCCCCCGGCTGAAGCGTCAGGACGCCACATTGGAGTCTTAGCAGCATTCCCAGACCAAGCGGGTGCTATGCAAAGATTAGCCAGTCCATCGTAAAACTTTACAGAAGCAAAAAGCAAACGTACTCCTACCCCCAGCACCAGTTCCCCAGGCCGGCGTGCGACCTCCTCCAATCGCAAGAGGGGTTCGACCACCAGAATAGTCTGGTACTCGACCTGGTGTCGCGCCTCCCAGGTTGCCTCCGAACCCGCCCCGACCGCCATCGCCTCGTCCACGTGATCCAGCGAAGCGAGCATAGTCAATGCTCTGCCCTGTTAAAGAGCTAGAACTTGTCAGCAGTGTACAGTAGTATATGGGATCACGATAGCGTACTCCTTGAATCCGAGAGTATCTTTTGGCACAGTAATGGTCTTGCCTTTGGTGTGTAGCTCAACTCGAGCCTCGAGATCTGTAGTGTCTTTGACAATTCCCAACAGGCCCTTGTAAGCCCCTTTTCGTATGGTGACAGTCTGGCCTAGCGCGCGGTCTCGTCCAAATGATTTTGGCGGCGGCATTGGTCCGTTGCCGTTGATACCGTTTCTCGTCAGGGCAGGATTCATTTTATTCAGATCAGGTCCGCTGCTTGCTCCTTGAGCGACTCGGCCACCCTTCGCTGCAATGGTAGCAACGTTCGTCGCTCGGACCACGGAGAGACCCGAGTTGTCAGTCTGCTCGCGATTGTGGAGAAAGAGAAATGAGCGATAAATATGCAATATGACGCCTTGCTTTTGCTCGCCACCAATCTCGCGGACTGTATCATCGTTCCGTATCTCGGAGCCATTTCGATCAGTCGCAACTGCATTGCGGCGCTTTTCGATCTTATTAGAGATCTGCGAAGGCATGACTGATCGAGTAGACCCGTTTTGGTCCAAGACCCGTAGTGATTCGCGATCTACCTTCGTAACGCAGCCTACCGTAGCTGGGTCAAGCTGCACTAGGTCATGTATATCGTACATGCCGAGGCCTCCTGCAACCCCGGAGTCGCTTGCTTCCCTCAAGTCCTTACTGAAGACTGTGATCTCCTGCAGGCTGAGATCGGTCAAGAGGGTGACTTGATCAGCATTGATACTCACGACCATGCCAACTTCATCTCGATAGCGGCTTCCGCCAATGACCTTGACATGATCTCCTTCTCGGAAGCGTTTCCGAAGGCCTTTGACCGGTACCTCAATGCTCTGGCCCCGTAGCTCCCCGTCGAATACGCTCATGGTGACAATGTCGCCTCGCACCGATACAGCTTTGCCAAACGCGCCTTGTTGCTCGCCATCGAAGACCTCAACCATATCGCCCGGTAGGTAGTTTTCATTTGCAGTGCTTTTCTTTAACGTAGCAGCTAGAGCAGTAAGGTCGAGATTCTCTGTTCCATCATCTGCACCTGCGGAGAATCTAGTGACCTCCTCTAAAGTGGGGTTGACGTTCTCTGTAATCAGGTGTTGTATCTTGAAGTCTTTGATCAAGAAACCGTTGATGTAATTGTCGTTTTGGTACTGCCAATGATGTTTGTCAAAAGTAGACACTTGTGAGAGATGTTTCGAATGTCTCTTCTTGGCCTCGACATCGCTGAACAGGCGTGGTGGAGGCCGAACTGCGGCGTTTGTGAGGCCCATGGCGTTCTGCCTCTTTCTCTTTTGTACCTCTCCCCTGATATTACCGTCTACCATTGGCGCATTGTCTTCACTCTGTCCATAATCAAGCCGGGGTACTATTCGCAAAGATGCTTCAAGTCCGTTGGTCTCAACGTCATCAATTTGAGCCAGGTCGTTGGCGTATTTTCCTCGCTTGATCCGAACATAACCTCCCGGTTGCAACTGTTCGCTTTTGGTGACTCGTAATAGATCTGGCATTTCCTTGATGGGAACTAGAGTGATAGGAGACCTAGGATATGCATGCAAGATGCCCTCCAGAGCAGTGAGCACATCTGCTTGTCTCCGCGCCTCGATGTAAATGTAGCCCGAAATGTTCTTGCGCTCCAGAGCAGATATTATCGGTACAGAATTCTTGGTACCAGCGCGTTCCTCAATCCTTCTCATGAGCGCGAACACAATCTCCCTCTCTTTACCAGGCTTACATTTGACGCCCCAGATGCTGGGATCGTCCACACTCGGCAGGAGTAAGCGTTTTGGTACAGTGACTGCATCGGCAGTGGTAGCTGTTCTACGACCATATTTCTCTCTCAGTAGCTGTGCTTGTTTTTCTGCATCGATGTGCGCAGCCTGTTCTCGCTGTCGATCAAGCTCCCTATGCTGTCGGTCATCGGTCGCGACGTCGGCGGGAAGGTCATCAAGGTTGTCATCTGGATGATTTTCTGCAATAAAGCCATCCGGCTGCTCCTCATCGCCTTCATCATCGCCCTCGTCCTCGTCATCGACCTCGGCTTCAACATCGAGAAATTGGTTCCTTGGATCTCGACGAGCTCGCTTACGTGGTCGCCCCTGTTCGAAAGTAAGGATGATATCTATCACACGTATAGAAAAGCGTCATACCGAGATAGCTTCCTCCTCCTCCTCCTCCTCTTCTTCTTCTTCCTCCTCTTCATCCTCGTCATCTTCGTTGTCTGCTAGACCATCTAGGCCTCTCTTTCGATCCTGCCTAGGTTCTTCGTCTTCCTCGCTTTTAGGTCCAAGTGAATCACGGCCATTGCTCTGACGTCCGTTCACTTTTTCAGGTGCCCCATCCTCATCCTCGTCCCCTTCCTCTTCACGTGCGTGCTGGGTGGATGAGCGTCTCCGAATTTGATTAGAATTCTGTCTCCCCTTCTGGTCGTTGTCAGAATCTCCTACAGCGTCATTGTCCGATTCTTCCGCAGGTGCTGGGTTAAAATTATCGTCTTCAGATTCGGAGCCAAAGTCTTGATCCAGAAGTGCAGCGGATGACATTATGGGCGCACAGGACAGAGTATGGTTCGAAGACGACAGAGTAGGGTGAGCAGACTTTGACGTCGCAGATCAAATATGTATGCATCTGTAGCAGTTTGAAGCTTGAACACCTCTTGAGCAGTGAATGTTATTTGATTTGTCCACAATTACATTCCTGTTTCGGGACTAGCGCCGGAGTCGCCAGCCCTACATCAGCTGTGATGTTTCACATGCATAGGAACCTCCATTATTCCACATCTCGTCAGCCAGTCATTCGACACTCATGCTCTCTATCGTAACGGACGCATTACCAGTTGGATCATCGCTTCTATGTCTGTTCTGGCATCTCAAACGGTCCCTAGGAATGGCTCTAGACTATACGTGCCACATGAGGGGGCAGTGTGCAGCAATGCCTTCCTTTAAGCCCACCGGTGTAGACCTTACTTCCAGAATTGACTGGCTGTCGTCCCACTTGGTGGGTCATCTCTGCGGTGCTTCACTCCTGCACGTCGTCAGTTTCATCGTTTGCAGCGTCCGGCTCCTCGGCGACAGGACTTGCAGCAACGAGCATCCTTTGCGGCACATAATGACGCCCTTCATTGGCCTTTAGGATCCGTCACCCAAGATAGTCTGTGCGACTATGCGGCGTGGTCAGGGCTTGGGTATCTCTTTCTGTCATAGTGGGCTTGAGACGCAAAGCCATTACGAGGTAAGCGTGGGTGACTGCTCGTTTCGAACCTGACCGTGCCGGTGTCCATGAGGCTTTGCTAAATCCCCCTACATTCCAAACAAATAAAGACCACTTTTCTCTATTTGAATATGATTGTATTCATTGAAGGCCAATGAATTTCACCATGGATTGTTCATTTGATTCTCTGTATTTACCCCCAAGCCAAAGTCCATCCAAAGCCAAGAGATTCCCAAGAATTCTTACCTCTCTAAAACATCTTACCCACAGCCCAGAGAGAAAACTCTCGCTGGTGAAAAATTCTAGGAAAGCCGACAAAACCAATGTCCCACAGGAGTCCATCCGGCCACATGCGTGGGAAAACTGGCAGATGATGTGGAAACGCCGCGGGCATACTCCCGGCATGGACGATTATTTGACATTGGAACAGCTCGAGAACGTTTGGTACAAGCAAGACTTCTACGTTGGATGTGTGTCTGTACCTCAGAAAGTCACCGAATACACTTTTACGGAAGCTGTCGAGGCCCCACTGATCGCAACCCACAGCCCCAGCGCTCGACAGCAGCAAACGCCCCGAATGCTACCAGATCTCAATAATCCTCTGCCCAATATTCCTCCTATAGATGACACGACGCTGATTGATGGTGCCCTCCACCCTGCTTTGCGACCGTTACCGTATCTTGAGAGCTTGCCGGGATTGGAACCTCAGGCCAAATCTTCCAACCGAGTCGCCGTCGCTGTACCTAATACTAATTGGACTTACGGAAGAGACTGATTAAGGATTTGCCCGTTCAAAAGAGCCCTGGAGTGATCTCTCTCGACGTGCCTCACTGACTCGCCCAGTACGGCCTCGAAGAACCCCTGTGGGGCGGAGCAATTTTCTTGCCTTGTCGCACACCAACGGGCAATGGACTAGCACCGTGAGTGGCATGTCTGGGTCTGCGCCTGCGCCTTCATCCACTACCGCAAAGGTTGCGGGTAAGATACAAGCCTGTCGAGGGTATTGCGCTTACATATGAACGCGCGCTATCATAATCTCCGAACACGTATGTGAGCACCCACCACCACCATCAGTCCTAATCTAGGGCTCTAATGTCCAATAGTATTAGCTACCCGTTCCCCGATATTCATTCTTGGAGGACTCTTTGGCAAAGCAGTCGGGGTACTGCATTATTACACGATCACGGTATTGATAAATCATTTCACGATGACCGTTATGCAAGGTGTCTAGTGAAGAGGATTATGATGAATCGAGTGCATTCCACGAGTGGTCAACACTAAGGAGATCCTTCTGGTAGCTCGTCTGACCACAACTTGGGATAGGATTGATTTAGAGATATCCCTCTCCAGCCTAGGCTACTTCGCCATTCTTCAACGTGCTTAATTTGCAATATTGTTCAAAAACTTTAGGATTCATCAACTGTCTGTTAATCGTACCGGCCAAGCAAGGATTTCGCTTGTTGGGGCAGGAGTCATCCTCTTCTTTTGACCGACTGTAGCAAGTGAGCCAGCTTTCGGGTTTCACCAAACGCGACTATCCGGCCTCACGAGGCCTCTTGGAGGTAAAAGCATCCTACGGCTTGCCGCATACGTTCGGCTTCGAGGGCTCCATGGCGGGCAAGCCAATAGTGATTGAGGGTCTGAATTACGAAGCGCTATGCGCCAGCCGTCAGCGCTCCTTCTTGCTGCCGATACCTTTCCTATGTTGAAATCTGTCCATACGCAACCATATTTGCCAACCTGAAGCGCTGCGCAGAAGCTTATTTGCAGTGTTATTGCATAGCCAATTCGTAGCCTGCAGGCTGCATTGCAGCCAACCAGATACGGGGTTTCTCAACACCGTGACTCGGTCAGTGTGGCCCTGTTGCTTTTTCATTTGCCTTGCCTTCTGTACCTTATGCGCGTGGGAGCCGAAAGGGGATTTTTTCAGCTTGCGTGTTCCCATTATGCATCCTTTGGATTGCGTCGCTTCAGTCGTGGAAATGCGCACATTAAAAAACTCTACGAAGAATAGGGCCCACGAGGTCGGTGCTTTTGCGTCACACTCCATCTTCCACCTTTGTGATCTATACATTTAGTTCTCCCCTCTTCGGTAAGAGAAAATCCGATCTGCCTCGTATCTTTATGTGTTTCATCTTTCCCTGTAAAGAACAAGGATACTGTTTCATGCCCCCAATATCTGCGCCTAGGGTGCAATGACCCGGTCATCATGGCGACGAGGCAATAGTAGACAGCATCATCGATATGCTGGCTCGCTCTTGCTCCCATTATTGGTATTGCCAAATGTGCTGGCACTCCAGGTCGTCCCAGGGTCCAATTGCTCAACGTCCTGCCTTAGCAGGATCACAGGATATACTACTAATGGGAGTGACATTACCTGCCATGACTCAGACTATAATAGAACTGTGTTTGGGGGTGCTTTTCAGGAATGCGTCACTTGCGAGATGCAAAGCGAAACATTCAATCGGCAGACTGGGCAGACAGATCTTGGGTGGGCTTTGTGTAAGGTGACCCAATTTTCTGTACATTGTCCTGAGGCCAGCACTGACCTCTTGGGCATTATAGACAATATGAGATATGCTCTAGACTGGTGTCTTTTCGATTACCCAGAATCCAAGAACGAGACGGCATCGAATACATGCAAAATTTCTTGTGCCCCGATAGCTAATGCCCTCGAAACAAACATCCTTACACCCAATGCTTCAACCACTTACGACTACTGCCATGACCAAGACTTCTTGCCTAATGTTGGGGCTTGCGCATCGTGCTATAAAATAATACCTAATCAGCTTTACATCTCTAATTGTAAGGGCATCATCTCACACCTCAATCCATGATTCTGACTCCATTCAGTCCTTAATACACTAGAGTGGGCGTGCCAAAATCAGCCAGCCCCAGTCCAACCATTCTACATTCAGCCGAAATACATATTCACTCATAATCCTCCCTCGAACTATTCAAATATCACGGCACCAACAACATCATCTTCCTCAGATGGACTCTCCCACAACGCTAAGATCGCCCTGGTCATCAGCATACCTGTCGGCACCTTTCTCGTGCTCTCCCTTCTTTTCGTCTGGCTATTCGTCAATAGGCATAGCAGACGACCGAAGAACCGCCGATCATACTATAACGAGAAGCACATCTCGAGATCTAGCGCGGGCTGGAATCAACCCCCAAGAAAAGCTTTTGATCATACTCGCACTGGAACCGCCAGTCCTCGCCCGGTAACATATCTGCCTCCACTTAGCCCTCAAAAAGTCGCCATGCCAGCCCCACTACGACCCCAAAAATCCAATTCGTCAATCCCATTCTCCAAAGTATTTGGAAGCCCCATGTACGACCAAGCGATACCGCAACCCCTCAGACCACAAAAGTCAAACCAATCGATTCCCTTCCTCCAACCAACAAGATACTCCCCACCGCACCCCAACCTCGAACCGAAAAAGAACCCCTCGTTCTCCCCCAAGCCCAAACGCCCAGCAGCCTCCTCCCACCCCGGCCTCGTCTCCTGGGAACGCATCGCCATCCAAAACGCCCGCATCCGCGCATCTCAAGTCCCCTCCCCCAGCCCAGTCAGCCCCCTAACCCAAGTCCAAATCATCCAAATCCCCCGCTCCACCAGCACCCGCAAACCCTTCCTCCCCTTCCGCCACGCCTTCCCCCTCCGCCACGCCTCCCCCTTCCAATACTCCACCCCCTTCCACCAAGACTCCCTCATCCCCCTCTCCCGCAAAGACTCCGCCCCCATCCTCCGGCGCCCCTCCTCCTCCACCCTCGGAACAACCTACCTGCTCCACCAATCCCAAAACCCCACCAAACCCCGCCGCCACCGCTCCAACCGCTCCAACCGCAGCGCCAAAAGCAAACACAGCAGCGGCGGCAACAGCGCCGCCATCGTCGCCGAACCCCCCCGCCGCGAAGGCACCCCCGGCCAAGGCGAAATGCTAAAAGAAGACGCCCCCCCGGTCCCAACCCCCTACGACAACCCAACCCAGAGCCCCATGATGCCCCTCAGTCCCATCCGCCCCCTCTCCCCCATCCTCCGCTCCTCCACCCTCCGCTCCACCTCCCCCCTCCGCCCGCGCGCCCTCCGCCCCACCAAATCCCCCCCCACCACAACCCGGCGCTCGACGCTGAAGTCCTCCAGGACCGGCTCCACGAATACGTATCGGTCCGCGAGCGATTTCCTGCGCACGGACACGCCGAATCCGGATGATGGGATTTTGGCGCGGAGGAGTGGGGGGACGGGGGTGATGAGGAGTGGGAGTGGGAAGAGTAGGGCTAGTCGGAAGGAGGTGAGGTGGAGTAAGGATGTGGATTATGAGGATGGGTGGGGGAGGGGGAGTGGGAGGAGTGGGTATGGGGGGTGGGGGACTTGATGGGGAATTAGATTGAGGGGAGATGTTGTATAATATTAGGAATTATGTGATACACTGTATGCTGATTGTTGGGGTGTGATTGTATATAGACATATAGAAATTGATGACCACTGACTATTTGCTGAGATCCTTAGTCATGAAGGGCCCTCGTGGGCTTCAAGTTACCTATATCGATGTCCTTGTTCATGGTGTTTTTGTATCAGAACGGTATTCTGTCGAAGCGATTGCTCATTTGCTCATCTGTATCTACTAATGTAAGGCATATGGTATCATAAACATCATCAAGGCTCCTCCCACCAACCGAAAACCCATTGGTATCCAGATCATCCATTCATAGCACATTCCACCCTCGACCTGGTGAAGACTATTCGTCCAGCAAACTCCTCAAGCAATTCCCAAGCCCACGCCATTGCTGTTGCCATTAATACTGATGTTAGCAGCAGCCGCTGAAAGGGCGGCAGCAGCGCCACCACCAACTCTACTCGGTCCTTGCCTCTCCCTCGCCCTCCTTCCCTCCATCAAGCCCCTCAACCCACGTTTCTGCAATCCAACGACGCAGCTAACACCGCCTGACCAGACCTCTTCGGTGCCGACTGCAATTCTGCGGCCATCTCTCCCCGCATAATCACTCTCGCTCTCACTAGCGGCACTACTACTAAAGTCGCTTCCACTGACCTCGCTACCCGTATCAGCCTCACTGTCGCTTTCTTCGTTCCTTTGCCGGGCAGCCAAATCATTCCCTTGGAGACGAGTGATTGTGAGACCATTTTGTGCGATGTCCTCATTCAATTCAGCTTCACCCTCTTTGCTGAAGAGAACGCCCGTGCCGCGACCGCCACCAGCTGCCATTGCTGCGGCGTTGAAAAGCGCTGCTGCATTACGCCCGTCTAATATCTGGTGAAGGCGCTCGACTGTTGCTTCTAACAAGCCGTCGACGCGGTATGGTCGCGCAAGCTGGAGGAGCGAGCACAGAATTTGTGGTGTGCAAAGCAGAGTCCCGGGGCCAGGTAGAGAAGACGTGTAGAGATAAAGGACGAGGGCGCGGACGGTGAGAAGTGTGTGGGGAAGATAGAGTTGTCGGGGACGGGATGATGGCGGTATGCTATGTGGGGTCGGTGCGTCAAGAGATTTACTGGTTGTAGATGATTGGGTATTGCTGGAGGTAGCTGTAATGCTGGAAGGGGCAATTGAGGCGGCTGTTGTTATACTGGGAGTAATCGTGATGGAGGAATTGCGGGAAGTAATTGACGATGGGTTGAGATGGCCTGGACGTAGTGTGCCAGCATCAGATGAAGAAGAAGCGTCATTTTGGTAAGACGAAGCCGTGGAGCTGGTGCTGTCTCGGAGTAGCTGAACAAAGAAAGGGCCCCAGCGACGACTGAGCAGATAAGAATTGACAGGAATGCGTTCACCTCCAATGACAATAAGGTCCATATCTGCAAGATCTCGAATTTTCATGGCCATTAGACCAAGATCCACAGCTGCAGTGGGGAGTGGCCGAATATTCGGCATTCCAGACTTGAGAATAGCGGATGGTGGCAGGACCGGGACGCTGATAGAGGGATAGTTGGACGTCGGCCAAGCACGCCGCGGGTTGTCATAAAGACCAAAGGCTTCGAGCTCAATAATGCAAATATTCGAAAAGTTGATTCGTCGATGATTATAATCTTCGACCAAGCTCCGTCTCCGGTTCCCAAGAATTACGAAACTATTCCGGCGCGGCCAGAGAATGCCTCTATTCCAACTGCCTTGACTGAATATCCCTCCACCTGCGTCAATGCGGCTCCACGTCAGAGTCTTCAGATCCAGAGCCCAGAGAGCATACTCTTGTTTTGACGAAGTCAAGTACGTTCCACTAACGACAAAGTGATTGTCTAGGACGCCCCCATTTGGAAATCTCAATCCAGGTGGGGAGTGTTGCCCAGTCATAGGTTTTTCCACCAAGGAGCCATCTGCTAATCGAACCTGAAGCTCCAATTTGACGTCGAGGAAGTTGTAATTAGAATATATCAGCATGGAGCAGTTTGGCTCCGCTCGGTCTGACTTTCTTGTTTCGCCATCAACAGCTTCTTCTGCATCTGCTCCCGTGCCAATTTTCGAAGCGGGCGTACTAGTCAATGGGGCAACTACGCTGCGATATGCTCCGCAACTTTTGCCCAGTGAAGACGTGTTGGTCCATTTCAGACTTCGTAAGTTGAAGACGCTGATTTGTTCAATGTAATGGTTTGCACTATCCTGGCCCCCAACTACAACCATCTCTGCCCCTCCACTGCCGTCCAAGGCTACCCCTAAGGTTCCTTGGTTCGGTATGGATGATGGTGGATTGTGATGTATTGCGGACAGGGGGGCGTTCGCCGATGTAAAGGTTGCTGTTGATGGCAACACAGCAGCACAATGGGCATACCTTCCTTGAGGTGTGTCCGTGGTTGATACGTGTGTCCAATTCCGTGTTTGCGCATCGAATATGTGGATGTCTGACATAACAGCCATATCCGGCTGCTCTCCCATCGCTGTAGCCTGTCCTTGAGAAGCACCGCCTTGTGATGGGCTTGGTGAGGGTGACATTCCTCCATAGCAGATGAGTTTGGTATCGCCCAGTGCACATACACTATGAAAATATCTCGGTGGGGGTACGTCACCGGTAGTCTCAACCTTTGTCCAGTGTCTTCGTACAAGGTCTAATTCGTGTAGATCTGAGGTCAATCGAGGCCGCCGCCGGGAGAGGATACGTCCTCCGAATACATACAGCTTATCACCAAGGATTGTGGTGGTAGCTCCAACCAATGCATACGGCTCTACGCCTGTGCATTTGTGTACATTGCAGACTAGTCCTGACAAGTTCGTAGTACCATTTGCTTGTGACGGGTTGTGATTGACAACAGGAGAGGGCTCGGCAGATCGCGAAGGCGGTTCAACTGCTCTTGGCTGTCTTGAACTAGGTTCTGTATTTGGTTGTGCCTCTTGTGTAGGACCGTCTTGGTTCAGACTTGATTCGCTACTGCTGTTCATACCTCCTATGAATGTGCTCGATGATGGTTTAAAGCGACCGTCATATGATTGGTTTGGGGAAGCCGCGGAGGTATTTGAATCAAGCGTGCTTGTTCGACTACCACTGGTGTTGGGACGGGACATGTTGATGTGGAGCGGCTTGTACCAATGTTGCACGACCTGCGAGGCTCGAGGAGTGTTTTCAGCGCTACTGGGAGGAGTTGGGGGGAAGAGACCGTAAGGTTGAGCAAAACCAGGTATCACAATGGGTGTATATCGCGGCCGTGATATGGGGCTTGTGACCACCGGGGTCTCTTCCTTCGTAAAATCGTATGTGAGCCTGGGAGTCGCCTTGGGTGTAGGAATCGCAACTGGCTCAGAATATTTTGCAGATGGCGGTAGATCTCTCAAGACAGAGTCGATGATGTTTGGAGGGATGACGATTGGTACATGTCTAGGTCTGCGTTTGCTGAAGCCAGCTTCAGGGGGTAAAGCGACTGCAAGCGAAGTAGATGTTGAAGAATCCGAGTGAAGCGACGGAGACGGTTCTGGAGATTTTGAAGCAGGAGCAAAGCGTTTAGCTAGAGACTGAAGATACGTATGGGGAGACGTCTTCTCCAAAGGCCTTCCAAAAGGATCGAAGTGGTTGAGAGTGAGCGCTACCTCGGGCCTGAGCGCCGAGTCAGCACTTTGGCTGCCTATGAGTATCATTGTCAGCTGAAGCTCTTCTCGAAGTCCAATTGAAGGAAAAGCACGAAATCAGCAACGAGAACTTGACAGCGGGACGTGGGCTTATTGACACATGCTCGACAGGAGCATGGAGAAATGCATGCACAGCACGTTCACGTAAGGAAAGAGGCTCACCCCTCGAGCAAAGGAAGGACCAGCCTCCTTGCCCGTGTCCTTGACCAGGAAGCTCAGGTACGTTTCAAAATATGATTGCCAAACAGAGCAAGTTCGTGCCTTCCTGGCTGATGGGTTCTGTCAAGTCTCGGTAACCTGCGTGCTTGTCTTAGACCCTTGCGCACCAAGCGGATTTCTGCGTATGGGACCAGTTAGAGCTGGGATCGTTGAGAGAATCGAAAAGGCAAGGACAACCCTTGCTTTGTCTGTCAGGACAGTTTCGAAGGCACGGTGGCATCAGTACACAGAGTGTACAGCAAGGGCATCACGCATGTTGCTTGCTGCAGTATGTATGTGGCATAAAGTTGATGGGGCTAACCAATGGTAAAGACGAGTCAGCAATTGCCGGCGCCAAGAAATCCCGGCAGCTCGGTCAGCTCGCTTAGTTCCTGAGACTTGATCCCAAATTCATGCAACCAAACACGCCAGTATCCCGAAGATCAGGAACGACTTCATCTCGTTGACGGTGTGCAGATGTCGACTGTGGACCTATATGCACACGCGCAGGCAGTCTCTGCTCATGGTCACAAGTGGGGCATGCTCCTTCGTGAGAAACTTTACTTGGAAGTCAATGTTGATTTCAATGCTGCTACGGGGGTATTCCCTTCCTCTAAGACTATCCTGACGAAGCAGACGCTTGCCGAAATGATATCACGCTTTGCCATCCGCCGCCGAACCAAAGAACGCCGTGTCATTCCCAATTTCAGACTGCCGCACTGGTTTGCTCCTTGGGCAGAGGAGTGAAACGCAGGTAGGGCTTGACAATCTTAAGGTCCGGATATTGCTCTTTCGCCTGCTCTGTCTTCACACTCGGGTGCACAATCACATCGTCCCCGGGAACCCAGTTGATGGGAGTGGTGACCTTGTTCTTGTCGCCGGTCTGCAGAGAATCCAGCACGCGCAAGACTTCAGCGGTGTTGCGACCCGTGGATGCTGGGTAAGAAAGGATGAGGCGGATAGTCTTCTTTGGGTCGACAATGAAGACACTGCGGATGGTGAAGGCGATCCCTTTCTGGTCGACGTTGGTGATGTCTTGGTGGTCCAGCATGTCATATGCGTAGGCCACCTTTCTCTCCTTGTCGCCAATGATGGGAAACCTCAATCGACTGCCAGAAATCTCATCGATGTCCTGATCCCAATCAGCTTCATTGTCTATGTCGTTGGTTGCAACCAGGAAAGAGCATACCTTGATCCATCCCCCATGGCTATCGATCGTATTGGCCGAAAGCCCGATGAGCTTTGCACCACGCTTCGTGAATTCAGGCTCGAGCTTGGCAAAAGCGCCCAGTTCCGTTGTGCATACTGGGGTGTAGTCTTCAGGATGGGAGAACAGGACCACCCATTTATCGCCAATGAATCTGTGCTACAATCAGCACAGCATTCGAAGGGACTAAACTGGAGAACATACTCGTGGAAGTCAATGGGTCCGTTGGTGGTCTCAGCTTGGAAGTTGGGCGCTATTGATCCAAGACGGAGGCTGTCGTACTACGTCAAAAGCCTCTCTTTTATATTGGGAGCTGCGAAAATACTTACGGTGCTGGACGCTCTTCGCTAGGTGCCATGACGTTTCACGGGTATGAGTCAAGTTATTGCAAAAGAGTTATCAAGAATTCTTCAATAGCAGAACTTGAGGTTGAGCGAGAAAATGGAAAGAGCACAGGGAAAAGAAAAGTGAAGGTGGATGGGAGGGCATCTTCAAGTCTCGCAGCGAGTGCCAAGCTTTACCGCGACATTCTATCACGCAATTGCGCTACTGCAGGACACAAGAAAGAACGTCATTCTGGTGGCGAACTTCACCATGCGTTCATTCAGCAGGTCGACTGCTTTCAAAGCATCGGCTGACAAAGCACAACGCAGTGCTTTTACGGATTTCATTTTATTTGGCTTTATTGTTGCTGACACCGCTCCTTTTGCGCAGGATGACTTGAAGCATGGAGCTTGCGATCATCATGCAGCCCGGAAATATCTACAGTGCTAGGCGAAAAGTATCTGCAGGTCCGGCCCCACCAGAACTCACCGCCAAGGTAAGGTAATTGACATTTGCGATCGCACATTTCTACCGGAGTTGTTGTGAAATGCATACTATGCGTATAAATATATGCATAGTCGGATAGCCTGTGTGTGCGCAGTTGGCTCTCCAATGCTTTTCACACCAGCCATCTACAGCTCTCACATCTAGCACATTCGTCTAGGCGAGAGACTGTTTACTAGATCGTCCGGGAATAAAAGTTTAAGGTTGGGCAGATACCGAACCGAGCCCACCTCCCACCGGGATAAGGCTCTCTGCATTTCAACTGGCACTTAAAGCAGTAAGTCTCCGAGCAAGCATCTAAATGGTGATGACTCCTCAACTTCTCTTTCCTGTCTCGTCCCATCTCTTTCATAGTACATATTCCTTTGATCGAAAGGCCCATTTCATGAGGGGTGGTGCACTGCGTCACTGTGACATCGTTTATGGCTACTCCAGAGATTCAGCTTCCTCAGGAAGCCTCACAGTCTTCTCTGACGAATGAGGAGACGACAGTCAATGCTAGCCATGACTTCGGTAATGTAAAGGCAGAAGAAAGGGATGAGCAAAATCCAGCAATCAGTTCACCCTCCTCCCTGAATGACATCCCGATTGTCTACCACTACCTGGTATTTGAGACCGAATTACCTTCACCGACCAGCCTTGGACCTACTCAGGATGGCTCGTCTCTACCAGAATCACCAGACTTACGGAATTACATCTCGCCATTCACCTGGTCAGAGTCTCGGAAGACTTTCACCACATGGCTTTCCTGCCTCATTACCGTGGTTACAGCTTACACTGCCGGCTCGTACAGCCCTGCGTCTGATCAACTGACAGAGTATTGGGGTGTGAGCCAAACTGCCATCCTGGTTGGCATTACGACGTTTACTACAGGCTTCGCCATTGCTCCCATGGTTCTGGCTCCCTTTTCCGAACTTAACGGACGACGGCCCGTCTTCATCGCTTCTGGTATACTTTTTGTCATTTGCCAATTGTGCTGTGCTGTCACTCGCTCATATCCTGGTATGCTGGTGGCTCGTTTCTTCGCTGGTGTAGGCGGTAGTACGTTCTCGACCATGGTTGGTGGAGTCGTGAGCGACATTTATCATACCGAAGGTAATAATCAGAGCAGTCGCTCGCCCTCTTTGGTTTCTAAGTAGCATACAGATCGCAACACTCCCATGGCACTTTTCTCAGGTGCTGCGTTATTCGGCACTGGCTTGGGACCTTTAGTCTCAGGATTCATCGCGCAACACGTGACATGGAGATGGGTATTCTATCTTCAGGTCATCACCTGCGGATTCTTCATCATCGCAGTGGCTCTCTTCTTTAAAGAAACTCGAGGGAGCGTTCTCTTGAGTAGGAGAGCCAGACTACTCAATCAGTGGTATGAGGCTCGAGAAAAGGTCGGTCTCGTAGGTTTCAATATGACGACGAGTGGTGATTCGAAGAAGGAAAGTCGGAGAATTAGGTGGAAGGTGAAGTCCGACGAAGACCGTGAGAGTTTAAGCAAGATGATTGGGATTTCCGTCTATCGACCATTCCGTGCGCCCACTTCCTAGACTCTCGACTTCTCAAGCTTACTTGCAGCAGATTTACTTCTGACCGAGCCTGTAGTATTTTTCTTCTCTCTATGGGTCTCTTTCAGCTGGGCCGTATTATACTTGACATTCTCAGCAATACCCCTCGTCTTTTCCGCAAACCATCATTTCAACGTTCAGCAAAATGGCGCCGTATTCGCCGGTACGAGGATCCCCATGAACACCTCCAACGATTGCTAATAAATGGCAGCTATATGCATCGGAGCCCTCCTCTCCACAATCCTTAGCATCTACCAAGAAAAAATCGCCCGCCACTACGGCAAACTCTCCTCCACCCCGGAAGGCCGCCTCTACTTCAGCTGCATCGAAAGCGCCCTCCTCCCCATCGGCCTCTTCTGGTTCGGCTGGTCCAGCTTCCCCTCCACCCACTGGATCGTGCCCACCATCGCCGTCGGCGTCGCCACTATGGGCATCTTCTCAGTCTACCTCGCCGTGTTCAATTATCTCGCCGACACGTATCATCGCTATGCAAGCTCGGCGTTGGCGGCGCAATCTTTCTGTCGGAATATGCTGGGAGGCGTGTTTCCGCTTGTGACGGGGGCCATGTTTCATCGGATGACGTTTGCGGGAGCGAGCAGCTTTTTGGGTGGTGTAGGTGCTGTGCTGACTATTGTGCCTTGGGTGCTGGTATTTTTTGGGCCGAGGATTAGGGCGAGGAGTAGGTTTGCTAGTGTGAGTGGCATGTTGGATTACTCTTGCAGGCTGCAGCTGATGACATTTAAAGGAGATCATGGATTGAGCCTGGCAGGGAACTTTTCTTACGGTTCCCAATCTACAACCCTTCTTGTTAAGGTAATAAGCAGCCATCAGTGAATACCGTGCAGGCATGTGAAAGATTACTTTCATGAAGAGAAGCAAAAAGCGCCGCTCGAGACAGACGCTTAAGGAATGGCTCCGCCAATTTCAGGCCTAGCCTTTCGCACGGCAACATTGGATGTTCGGACAGCAACCTCAACGCCGAGACAGAATTTCATTAGGCTCTCCCTTGCCTCGAGACGTCGCCTTTGTCCTGCTTCCCCTGTGAGCGGGGAGAGTTCTTATGACTTGCTTGTATATATGAATTGGGAAGTGAAGGACTAGTAGAGAAGAGGGTTGCGGCTCATGTCAATAACATTGTAGGGACAGAATACTGTACACGAAGTGCGCTAGCATCTCACACAGGATATCTCATAGCATCATTATTCATATATATCATAGTGGGGCAGACTTTCCCCCACCCATACCAGAAGTAATAAGACATGTCCACAACGAACTCATAATCCCGTCGTATACCTCCACCTTCCCTCACAACCTCGTCCCCATATTCACATGCACCGCCTTCGCATTCGTATACGCCGCCAACCCCGCCTCCCCCAACTCCCTCCCAATCCCACTCTGCTTCACCCCCCCAAACGGAATCCGATAATCGCTATCATTACTACTATTCACCCACACCATCCCGGCCTCGATCCTCCTCGCCACCCGATGCGCCTTGGTCAAGTTCTCCGTAAACACCGCGCTCCCAAGCCCATACGTCGTATCGTTCGCGCGCTCAACAGCCTCGTCTTCGGTTTTAAAGCTGGAGATGACGACAAAGGGCCCGAAGACCTCTTCGCGGTAGATTTTCATGCTGTCCTTGACGTTTGTGAAGACGGTCGGCGCGATGAAGAAGCCTTTGCCGTTGACGTCTTTGTAGGGGGCGCCGCCGGTCGCGCGGGTCGCGCCTTCCGATTTGCCGGATTCGATGTAGGAGAGGACGCGCTCGTATTGGGCTTTTGTGACTTGCGGGCCTTGGAAGGTGTCGGAGGAGAAGGGGTCGCCGACTTTGCTGACGGTTTTGACTTGTTCTTTGAAGAGCTTGACGAATTCATCGTAGATGGATTCTTCGACCAGGACGCGCGACGTGGCGGTGCAGATCTGGCCCATGTTCGACATGATGCCCGCGTGGCTCCACTTGACGGCTTGATCGAGGTCGGCGTCTGCGAAGACGAGCAGCGGGGATTTGCCGCCGGTTTCGAGCGTGATGTTTTTGAGGTTGATGCTGGCCATTTTCATGATCTGGCGGCCCGTGGCGGTGGAGCCTGTGAAGGCGATCTTGTCGATGTCGAGGTGCGAGGCGATTGCGGCGCCGGCGGTGGTGCCGTGGCCGTTCAGGATGTTGACGACGCCGGGGGGGAAGCCGGCTTCTTTGATTAGTTGGGCGAAGTAGAGGATGCTGAGGGGGGTTTGCTCTGCTGCTTTGAGGACAACGGTGTTGCCGCAGGCGAGTGCTGGGCCGAGTTTCCAGGCGCCCATGGCAAGGGGATAGTTCCAGGGAATTATTTGTCCGCAGACACCTAAAGGCTCTCGCAATGTGTAGGCGAATTTGTCTGGGCTGGTGTTGATGACCTGGCCGTGAATTTTGTCTGCATAGCCGGCGTAGTAGCGTAGAGTGCCAGACACCTCCGCGACATCTTCAGTCAATGCGACTGTATATGGTTTGCCGTTATCCCATGTTTCGATTGTGGCAAGGGTTTCGGCGTGCTTGTCCACCAGCGAGGCGAGTTCGAGCATAAGATTGCCTCGGTCGGTGGAGGGTAGGTCTCGCCATGACGGGTCCTTGAAGGCGGTCCTGGCAGCTTTTACGGCGACATCAACATCATGTTCGGAGGCAGCATATACGGAGGTGATCTCTTTCTCATCGCTGGATCAAAGTCAGCTTGTTTCGGTGTTAAGAAAGGAGGAAGAGGTGGAGGATACGTTGGGTTTATGCTCGTTATCTTCTCTCCGTCGCTGGATTTCACAAACTCATTGTTGATGAAGAGGCCGAGGGGTTGCTTGTATTCGTGGCCGTTAGGGGCTTTGAGATCTACGAACAGTTCAGACATATTGCTGACTTGGAGTGTTTTGGAGGATAGAGAAGCTCAGAGACATTCGGAAAAGTAAAAGCCATGGAAGCGGCCAAGTGGTCCGGATGTCACTAGAGCTGCCCCTCATCCCCGCAGCCTGCAGCTGGTGCCCAGGTGGTCTGGCAGCTTTTGACTTGTGAAGATCGATAACAATAGAGTGGTGCCCTGGAGGGATAGAGCTTCCCTATTTGGCCTAGCGCGGTCTCAATCCCTTACAAGACAACGTGTGGGTTTGGCAAACATTGGTGGGCTAGTCGATGGAGACACAAGCTCGCCGGTCTCGAGCAGCATACCTCAGCTTAAAACAGTACAAATGTGTAATGTGTTTAACCGCCTGTAAGGAGTTTCATGATCCAGGATCTAACGACATCTTATCTCCGCTCCTTAACTCCAGCCAGCTTTCCTCCAGCTCGAAGGTATCTCCCAAACGGGATTACGCTGCTCTCTTCCACTTGTGTCTTTCAAGACAATCATAGACACCCCGAGCTTGGCTGTCGTTCAATGGCGTATTGGTGCAAGAAGTATCGTCTCTCACCAGCATTCACCAACATCGTTATGAAGGTTAAGATGGCTCCCAGGCATCTACTCATACTTCAGCAAACTTCACTACTAGATTATTACCAACTGCGACCCCCATAGGTCTTGAATCTCAAACATGGCTTCCACAATCATGATCATCACTGGTAGGCATACCATACGTAGTCTCAAACCATCCACATTCTGACAAGTGGGCTTCGCAACATCAAAGGTGCTAGCCTGCGCATCGGACGCTTTCCATGTCATCATCCAGCCGATGTCACGAGAACGCCAAAGCTGCCATGTCCGAGATTGAAACAACTAGTACTATAGGAAATCTGTCGACGGTGCAGCTCGATGTCACCGACGAGAAGTCGATCAAAGAAGCCGCAGAGTATATACAATAGCGGTTTGGACGATTGGACGTGCTTATGAACAACGCTGCGTCGGGCAGCATGGACCCTGATATTAGAACTCGATTTCAACTCTGCTTGGAAACCAACGTGATGGGGCCAGCTATGGTTGCTGAAACATTCAGACCATTGCTGCTGAAGTCTCAGAACCCATACTCGATCTATGCGAGCAGTGGTGAGAGAACACTTCTACGAAATGCTGCTCAGAAACCCTCGGCCCATGAGAATGGGTATGCACATCAAGTAAGCAAGGCAGCTCTGAACATACTTGCATTACTGGAGGCAAGAGACTATGGCCCGAAAGGTCTCAAATTACTCGCAATGAGCCCCGGATTTGTGCGATCGAACCTTCGTGGTCCGAGCGAAGACGCGAGGAATGGATGGGGTAAAGCTGGAGACCCAGAAGTTTCTGGACAGATCGTTCTGGACATTGTGCAAGGAAAACGAGATGCAGACGTGGGCTGTCTCGTTCACAAAGATGGGGTCTATCAGTGGTGAAGCAGGGAAGAATTTAGTAATGAGTCATCTTGAATCCTGCAAATGGTCGACTTTGATGACTCGGGGCTTAGGAGGTGATCCTACATAGGACATGAAAGCACCTTGGTAGGGTGGTGAGAGCAGGTAAGCACCAGAGCAAATTGATGGTCAAGCTTGAACGTCACGCATTCGTCTAAGAATTCCTTGGAACAGCGATGTAAGCCAGAATGCTAGCCCCAGAATAGAAGCGATCGTTTCAGCCATTCAGAGTAGTGGGCCGAAGCTGAAGCCACAATCAATAGCTGTGCAAGCTACGTCAGCGCGGAGAGAAGAGGCGTAGGGAAGAGATTTTTCAGGCAAGGGAAGAAAGATCACCAGATGTTGGAAATCAGCATCAGCCCGATCTCAGCACTATCCCTTTTCCTGCTAGGGTGGCGGCATACAGCCCCCTTCCTTTGACCTCCTTTTGGGGCGCGGCCGCTGATATCAGCTCGTACGGAGAGATCGCCATAGGTATGGTCCAAAGGGTATCTCAGGGGCTTGCCTAGGTCGTAAGCGACTGGAAGTTGAGGGAAAACCCCTGAACTTTGCCGCTTAGCGGAAAACGGGATAGACTTGGCGTGATTTTTAATTTTCTAGTGCCGGCCTGAAAATCTCTTTCCGTCTGATTTACCCATCTACTATGCACAGAATTCTGAGCACTTGTTGACATGCTGTCGCACCGGGCTCTGCAGAGATGAATGATCTGATATCTAATGCGAGGTCTCTGTATTGGCAATTATAGGAGCACTCCGGTCCCTGCTGCTAGGAAGATCCAACCCCACGAGCAATCACGGTCCTGAACCAAGCTATATTTATGGGTTTTTGAGTGCTGTGATTGCTTGTAAGTGCTCGGAGCCTTTCAAGAGTCTGCCTGTGCTTCGTACCGGGTGAAACATCTGAGGAACAAGTGTTGTCTCCAGATACTGTTCTCAACTTTTATGCATGTTTGGTAAATAAGGATAGAATCTCTAAAGTGGCCAACCTATTGAAATTGGGCCTTCATTTATAGGGCATTTGAGATCGAACTCAGCAATCACCAGACGAAACATCACTTCAAGGAAAGCCTCATTCGTGTCTGCGGAGTAGCTTTAAAAGATTTTATTGGCTGGCGATAAAGAAGAATTCGACGTGGTGATCGAAAATCACTCCGCTCCTGTGAACGTGTCTGAGAATCCTTTGGATTTATCCATACTTCAACATGTCTCGAGATCCGGACATAAATATCTCGACCGCCGATTCAATCAATTACTGGAGCTCGATCTCCTCAACCGTCGGTGGCATGCTTGGTGGCCTTCCTCAAATATCTCGAATTGATCTCAGAGGATCTGCCAACTTTCTAGCCAAGATCCGGAGGGAATTTCCTTCCTCCTCAGGCAAAGGACTTTTATCACGGGGTGTGGACTGCGGGGCTGGCATAGGACGAGTCACTGCCGGCTTCTTGAGCACAGTATGCGAAGCAGTGGATGTGGTAGAACCGGTGGAAAAGTTCGCACACGAAGCTAAGGCGGCAAAGCTGACTGGCAACGGCTCCGTGGGTAATGTTTATGTGACTGGATTGGAGAACTGGCAGCCAGAGGAGCAATACGACCTCATCTGGAATCAATGGTGTCTTGGTCACCTGACGGACATGCAGCTAGTAGATTATTTGAAGCGGTGCAAGGAAGCAGTAACTGTCGGTGGCTGGATCATCGTCAAGGAGAACATGAGTACAGACACAGATGGAAAAGACATGTTTGACGAAACGGATAGCAGTGTTACGAGAACACACACTAAGTTTCAGCAATTATTCAAGGATGCGGGTATTAGACTCATGAAAACAGAGATACAGAGAGGCTTTCCGAGGGGCCTCTTGCCTGTTCGGCTGTATGCCTTGAGACCTTGAACAAGTTATAAGAAAAGTTCTCGAATGCTCATTCTGTTGGCCCTGTCGCTTGGTAGTCGAACTCTGTGAGTCGATCCTTGGGAGTCGGTATGTGATTAGGTCCTAAGACGCTTGGGGGGCGGCTACTCATAGCTATTGTCGCGACCGAAGGAGTGAGAAATT
>JAABUP010000890.1_pt1 | contig 64386 bp, 56 predicted proteins | sample 5559201 | NCBI WGS metagenome assembly JAABUP01 (sample SAMN10711887, study PRJNA513373) | rock metagenome | isolation source: Antarctica rocks | place: Antarctica
GTACTGGAATATATAAAAAACCAGGATGAGGATCCAAAAGACGAAGACTTTACAATTAGTGAATAAGCTTAAAGTCGACTTCAGTCGATAACAAATCTATCGGCCTTCAGCCGATAGTAGTTTAATCAAAAATCAAAGGTTCAGCTGATATTTGGTGCTTCGTCCTCCGCCTTCCCCCAAAAGTATAAATGCGCTTTTTTCTATCAGGTCCTGTAATCCCGGGTTGCTGTTGCTTTAGATATTTTTGTAATTGAAGTATATTTACCGGCGTTCATGCCGCCATTAAAACCTTTTGGGCCTTCTTCCAGCATTTTTTTAACAACTTTTAGCTGGCGGTCATTCAGTTGATTTTTAAACCGGCCAAAAAAAGTGGTTTTCCTTAATGTAAAATCAATTTGTTCTTCGGCAAAAGTTTGTGCATCAATCGTAACGTTAACAAAATATTTTATCCATTCTGTAATTTCGTTGGCGCGTTGTGCTTTTTCCAATGCTTCGTAATAGGCTTTTTTATTAGCTTCTATCGTTCTTGAAAGGCTTAAAAGCACCGGGCGCCCTGTTCCTTGCGATAATGCTTTTTCTGCTATAGCACGGCCAATCCTTCCATTTCCATCTTCAAAGGGATGTATCGTTTCAAAATATAAATGGGCAATTGCTGCCCGCACCGGTGCTTTCCTGATTTCCTTTGGTCTGCCGGGTGCAGTCTGGTTAAACCAGGTAATGTACATCTGCATTTCTTGGGGTACACGGCTTGAGGGAGGCGCCTCATAATGCACTTTTTCTTTTCCCATTGCACCGGAAACAACTTGCATCGGTTCTCCATGCGTTCTCCATGCACCGGTTATTACTTTACGGTTATTACCAAGCAGCATTTTATGCCAGGAAAACAATTTATCTGTAGTAAGTTCTTCTTTAAAAGTATTGCGCACATCCACCATCAGTTCGCCTGCGCCTGCTGCCATTTTATCTATAACCAATTCGTTTTTTTTATTCAGCCCGAGGTTATTTCGGATAGAAGACATCACATCCTTGCGGCTTAAAAATTCACCTTCAATTTCTGAAGTTTTGATTGCTTCGGCAACCATGTTATCTATGATCGCTTCTATCCGTATATCTTCCGGTAATCCTTTTAATACACCGGTTACATGCCCTGTTTTTTCAGCAAACAAAAAAAGCTCATCTTCTATCTGATTAAGGTCATAAGTAAAATTAGGCCAATTTGTTTGTTGCCAGTTATAGCGTTTCATGAGCCAATTGATTATTGTAATCGGCTCAAATATAAGGATAATATGAGCCGGATAGAAGAGCTAATGGGCTCAGTCTCAATTATTATTTTTCAAAAAAACTGTTAGTAAACAACTTAATTGCAGGTAATGCTTCTTTTAGCACTGTAAAATTGATGTTTAGATCAATTTATAAAAGAATATACAAGTCGTCAATTTTTATGGGATAAAAGAAGCATGGCAAACAGATTCAGTTGGTTGATTAAATCTTACATTCTTTTAAATGTGGTTAATTGTTGGTGCGAAATAAATAGAATAGTGTCAGTTAAAGAAGTTTTAAGAGAAACATCAACTAACAATTAATCCCTGACAACTACTTTTTATAAATCAACAATTCAAAAGTATGATGTAACCTATTGGTTTGGCCATTTTTAAAAGATGCCGCACTAAAATACAAGTTATGGGTTTTAGGATCTAACTCCATAGTTTTCGCTCCCGGCTTGGTTTTTAAATGGTCGATTGTTTTATATTGATCTGCGCCTTCTTGTTTAATAATTGATGCATGTCCGTCACCGCCAGAACAAATTATATATCTTGTTTCAGGATCAAAAGATACACCATCTACATTTGAAGGCATAGGCAATAATGTTATTACTTTTCCGGTTTTTACATCCAGGACAGCTAATTTATTTATCCCCCGGCAAGAAATAAATAACCGGCTGTTTATTTTATCAAATGCCAAACCTGTAGGAGCGGAATGTTTCGGCAGTTTAAATCTTTTAATTATTTTTTTTTCTTTCACACTAATTACCACCGTTTCATCAGATCCTTCAAGATCATTGTATATCAAACCACCACCGTCAGGCAAAGCGAAATCCGGAGATCCGCCGAGTGCGATGGTGCCAATAATTTTGTTTGAAACAGGGTTAATAACAACAGCTGTATTATTGTCACAAAACACATATAGCTTTTTTGAATAGCTGTCATAACACATTGGGTCGGGATTTACACCGTTGATTTTTATGGTTGTGATTTTATGTAAAGACTGGTAATCAAAGACCGTAACCGTATTATTTCCCCCGTTGGTGATAAAACCTTTTTTAAATTCCGGTACTAATGCGATATGATGAGCGCCAAATAAATTATTTATAACTCCTGTTTCCTTGTTGTTTAACAAATCAATCACGTGTACCTGGTCCTCATGCGTGATAAAAAGCCGGTTTGCCGCTTCATCCATTTGCATATAATCCCATTTTCCATCACCTTGTAACGAGATGCTTTGTGAAAATTTATAACCGCTTTGAGCAAAGGTGTGTTTACCAATAATTGTTGTAATTATTAAAATGCTTAAAAAAAAGTGTCTTGTCATTCTGTTTTTGTTAAATAAATTTAGTGCTGTAAATTATCAGAAAAGATGGCAGCCTTGATAAAATTAATGTTAATTAATAGAGTATTTTTTTTAAATATAAAAGTAATATAATTGGATTTTTGACTGAATTAATAGGAAGGATTGGATAGCAAATAAAATGGGCCATTACTAAACAAAATTTATACCGATAAAAGAAGCATCACGTTTTCTTCTTCTTCGCCACCAATAGAAACAAAATAGGATAAAAGAAGCATAGAGTTAGATATTATAAATAGATTTACTAAGAAATTGAAATAATCTAATTATTAGCAAATTCTTTAAATATGGTTAGTGCTAAAAAGGGTTTTATTGTTTACTTAACGATGATGGTTACCTTGTCTTCGTGCAGAAAGCAGGATATTATAACAGCATCTAATTTTCATTTTGATGCTACTGCAAAAGAATGGTTTACTGAAGTAAAAGTAAATGATACTTTAAACTTTAAAAGTAATTTAGGAAAAGCCAGAATTTATAAGGTTATTGATATAAACAATACTCCCTGGCAAGTAAGTAATTGTAATTGGTTAACCAATATTTGCGAAGTTTATTATTCCTTGGATGAGAAAGTTATTACTTATAAAAGGTTAGATAGTTTATCTGGTCCTACTAAAATTCAAATGTATATGCTTCCTGATAGTGTAATTTATAAATACTTGTCTGCAAACACGGTTACGATAGTGAAATTATACGCTGAATTTGATGATTATAATGGAAAGCAATTATCTGGGCAAAATGATTTAGGACTTAAATTTCCTGATGCTTATCAGCCCATCTCTTTTGCAACTTTTACAGGTGGAACAAAAACGTACAATCAAGTAGTTAAATTTTTATCAAATAACACGAAGGCATATTATCATTCAGGCAGAAATAGTAATTATACTGTTAATGAAGTTTGGTGCGATAAAAAATTTGGTTTTGTTTATTTTAAAGATATCTACGGACAGGAATGGAGCAGGCAAAATTGAGTTAATGAACTTTTTAACTATAATAGAATCACACTTAGTAATTGTTAGTATAGTTTCAATATTTATACCCATAAAAACAGCATCAAGTCTTCTGTTTCTTCTTCTTGGCGGCCGGAAACAATACATTGTTCAAAATCAACCGATAACCCGGAGAATTAGGGTGCAGTTTTAAATCCGTTGGCGGATCGCCGATGGCATGCTGGTAGTCTTCCGGGTCATGGCCGCCGTAAAATGTCCATTGCCCTTTGCCGTAATCGCCGTGGATGTAACGTGCTTCCCCGGCAGATTTCAATTCCCCTAAAACCAAAACACCAGGCTTTAATAAATCTTTCCGAAAAGCGGTAGTCAGTCCCATAAAACCTTTAATTACTTTATCATGGTTTTGGGTGAGCATAGCCGGAACTACGTCCCATTTAGCCGAAAAATCAAACAAAGTAAAAAAATCATCTGCCCGGTCTATGCTTCGCGTTGCTGTTACATCAATGTTGCTGAATTGATGACTGTATGGGTTTTCATCGATCCTGAAATTTTGGAAAGCAAAAGTTTTAGTAAAATCGAGCTTGGATTGTGCGTTCAAATCAGCCGCGTCGCCATCAAACATGCGTTCGCAAATGTCGGCTCCATCGGCTGCCAACGCAATATCAAAAGAATCCGTACCGGAACACATCGCAAACAAAAAGCCGCCGCCCGAACAAAAATCCCGGATATCTTTGGCCACGGCCAGCTTCATTTGCGATACTTTTTTAAAGCCCAGTTTGCTTGCCAGGGCTTCCTGCCGCTGCTGATCTTCAATATACCAGGCCGCATTGTGAAAAGCCGAATAAAACTTGCTGTATTGGCCGGTAAAATCTTCATGGTGCAAATGCAGCCAATCGTATTTGGGCAGTTCGCCTTTAATGATTTCCTCATCGTACAAAACGGTATAAGGGATTTCGGCATACGTTAAAACCAGCGTTACGGCATCGTCCCAAGGCAGTTTGGTTTTGGGGGAATAAACAGCCATTTTAGGTGCTTTTTCCAACTTGACCAGATCCATATTCACGGATGGATCGGTGATTTCGGTCAGTATTGTAGTTACTTTTGCATCCGCCAGCACCTCGTAGCTCACACCTCTGATCTTGCATTCGGCTTCTGCTTTCTGGTCATACTTCAGCATAAAACTACCGCCGCGGTAATTGAGCAGCCAATCTACCTCTTCATTATTTTTCAAAACCCAAAAAGCAATGCCATAAGATTTTAAATGATCGTGCTGCGTTTCGTCCATCGGGATCAAAATGGAAGCAGCCCGGGCAGCAACAGAAGCGACACAAAAAATTAATACGATAAAAACAGTACGTCCAACCTTCATCCTAATTCTTTTTGAAAAATCTGATATGACCACCAAAATACTAACTTTGCACCTCTTAAACAAAAAAATGAGCAAAGCAATTATTAAAACTGAAAAAGGCGACATGACCGTAGAATTCTACGAGCAGGACGCGCCGAATACGGTAGCAAACTTTACAAAATTAGCAAAAGACGGCTTTTATGATGGTGTGGCGTTTCACCGGGTGATCCCAAATTTTATGGTACAAACCGGCGATCCGCTTTCAAAAGATCCGGCAACAGCTTCCCGCGCTGGCAGCGGCGGGCCGGGTTATAAAATTGATTGCGAGCTAACCGGCGAAAACCAATATCATGACCGCGGCGTACTTTCGATGGCACATGCCGGCCGTAACACTGGTGGTTCTCAGTTTTTTATCTGCCACAGCCGCACCAATACCGCGCATTTAGATCGTAATCATACTGTTTTTGGTAAAGTGATCGATAATGTGGATGTGGTAGATCAGATTCGACAGGGCGATAAAATCAACAGTATTGAAGTAATTGATTAAGGAAGTTGCCTGTTGTGGGTGGCGGGTTGTCAGTTCTAAGCAACTCGGCCTATCAACCCTAAACTGGCAACTGGCAACACAAAACTTACAACTGAACAAATGAATTTACATGGAATAGTTTCCGTTTCCGGGAAAACGGGGTTGTGGCGCGCTTTGACGCAAAGTAAAACCGGCTTTATATTGGAAAGCTTAGACGGGCAAAAACTGAAATTAGTGGTCAACCTAAGCACTGCAAAACTGGCTGCGCTGGAAGAAATCACAGTTTTTGGGGAAGTGGAAGATTTAAAGCTGATTGATGTTTTGGAGCGGATGAAAAACACCGGAAACATTCCGGATGCGAAAAAAGCTGACGGGAAAGCTTTACGTACTTTTTTCCGCGAAGTAGCACCAGGCCATGATGAAGAAAAAGTTTATGCTTCGGACATTAAAAAAATAATTGCTTGGTTTGAGATTTTAAAGAATAGGCCGGAGTTTAATGCTGAACCGAAAAAAGCTGCTGTGCCGGCAGAACAAGTTGAAACAGAAAATCAAGCGGAGTAAATTTCTGCTGTTATCGCGACCATATTGTCATCCTGACGATAGGAGGGATCTTCATCAAAGCAGTAGGGAAATTTGTAATATTTGAAGAAGATTTCTCCCGTTGGTCGAAATGACAAAAAGATGCTTCTTTTATCAACCTAAAATTTAGGTGCTAAAAGAAGCATTAGCTATTTTAACATTGCACATTGCTGCAACTCTCTACCGAAAATTCCGGTTCAAAAGTGCTGTGCTGAATATCCAGGTGCAGTAGTTCATGGCGCAAATCTTCTTTAATATGGCTAAAAGAAGTAACCGCTGTTTGATCAATCACCAAATGCGCAGTCAGCGCATTTTCGGTAGTGCTTAAAGCCCAGATATGGACATGGTGCACATCCAAGATTCCCTTTGTTTTCAGTATGGCAGCTTTTACTTTTTCCAGGTTCAGTTCCTTTGGGATGCCATCCAGCGAAAGCCTTAAACTGTCTTTCAGCAAGCTCCAGGTCCCGCCAATAATCACGAAAACAATGATCAAACTCACTACGCTATCTACCCAAAACCACCGTGTAAAATAAATAACAACACCTGAAATGACTACGCCAAAAGAAACTACCGCATCAATGGCCATGTGCAAATAAGCACCTCTTACGTTCAGGTCTTTTTCTTTTCCTTGCGTAAAAAGCCAGGCTGTTATTCCGTTCACCAAAATTCCCGCAGCAGCAATCCAGGCAATAGTTGCGCCGGCAACAGGTTCCGGGTGCATAAACCGCATCGCCGCTTCATAAGCGATCAGGACGACGGCAGCCAGCAAAATAATAGCGTTTAATAGCGAAACGACAATGGTGGAGCGTTTATAACCATAAGTATATTGGCTGTTTTTGGCTACGCCGGATAGTTTAAAGGCCAGCAAAGCCAAAGCTAAACTTGCTACATCGCTTAAATTGTGGCCCGCATCTGTCAGCAGTGAAAGTGAATGCGTGTAAAAACCACCGACAACTTCTGCCACTACAAAAGCAGCATTTAAAATAATACCGATGATAAATGCCCTGGTCAGGTGCGTTATTTTCGGTGCATGATCGTGGTGATGGTGGTGTGAATGGGAATGATCGTGAGCCATAATACAAAGTTAGGAAACAGTTGTGAGTTTTAAGTTGCCTGTTGTTAGTTCTGGGCGGCTCTTGCAGCTTTTAAATCCAACTCCACTAATTCATGCTATTTATTCTCCATAAACAGACAACCCGTAACCGGCCACTGTCAACCGAACTCACTCATGATGATAAGGTTCGCCCTTCAAAATGGTAAAAGCACGGTAAACCTGTTCCACAAAAAACAAACGCACCATTTGATGTGAGAAAGTAAGTTTAGATAGCGAAAGTTTGTCATTTGCATGTTGGTAAATTGTATTATCAAAACCGTAAGGGCCGCCAATTATAAAAACTAAGTTTTGGGTGGAAGCAATCATTCTTTTGTTCAGCAGGTCGGCAAATTGCAACGATGAAAGTTCTTGTCCGCGTTCATCAAGCAAAATCATATAATCGGTAGCAGTCGTTTTTTTCAAAATTAACTCTGCTTCTTTTGCTTTTTGCTGATCCTGGCTCAACCCTTTGGTGTTTTTGAGTTCAGGGATTTCTATGAGTTCCAGTTTGATGTAATGTTTCAAGCGTTTCAGGTAGATGTCAATTCCCTGATGTAAATATTTTTCTTCGGTTTTTCCAACGGACAGGAGGGTAATTTTCATCTTGAGGAACAGAATTAAAAAGTAGAAATTAGTGTTAATTTAGATACTTTCGCTAATTATTGTACAAAGATAGATTTTTAAAAAATGCCGACTGAATGACCGCCCGGGAACAGCAGATTTTTCAAAATTACGCGGAGGAAGCAGATACGCTTTTGCACCAGATTTTAGCCTGTAAAAGAAGCATCAACCAAATTTCTTTGTACCGGCTTGGTGCTTTTTTAACAGGTATTGTTATTATTTATTTAATCGGGCATTACGGCGTAATCTACATGCTGTTGGTTTTTTTGCTTACCAGTTTTGTGTTTATGCAATTGGTAATGAAGCAGGGAAAACTGCAGGTGCAACATGATTTTAATAAAAACTTGTTAGCGGTTGTCCAAAACGAAATCGACCAATTAAAGGAGCATAAAAACAGTTATGATGATGGTTCTGCGTTTGCTGCTGCCGCTCATCCTTACACAGATGATCTGGATATTTTTGGCCCGTTTTCTTTGTTTCACGAAGTAAACCGAGGCAATACACAAAACGGCAAAGTAATTTTAGCAAACTGGTTTAAAAACCCTGCTGATAAAACGCTGATCGAAGAACGCCAGCAAGCCGTAAAAGAACTAAAAGAAAAGATCAAAGCAACGTTTGATTTCCGCGCGCATCTGCTTCCGTTTATCAATCGTGAAATGGAAAACTTGAGTGCAGCCATCCAAAACGGACTAAAAAACAGGATTGCTTTTGTAGATCGTAAATGGCTAAAAACGTATATCCTGATCTTGCCTTATTTGATTGCTGCTTTAATTGCAGGTGCTTTTTTTAACGGTGTTTTTTTAAATGTTTTAGGTTTTGTCCTGCTGTTTAATTTCTTTTTATCCGGCATTTACAGCAAGCAGGTTAACAGTGTGCATAGTGGTTTTAGCAAATGTGTTGGTCAATTAAATGCTTATGCAGAAGTTTTAAAGTGGATTGAAGAAGAAAACTGGCAAAGTTCGTACCTGAAAAACTTAGTGCAGCAATGCGAACCTGAAGGTCGTTCAGAAAAAACATACCTAAAAATAGCATCGCTGGCAAAAATTATCAAACAATTTGATTTGATGACAACACCCATTGGCGCACTGTTTTTAAACTTGCTTTTTTTGTGGGGAATCCGCTGTTCCATCAAAGTTGCCAAGTGGCATCAAACATCCTCTGTATTAATTTTAAATAGTTTTAGATTGATCTCAGAATTTGAAGCACTGATCAGTTTAAGTACGTTACATTACAACCATCCCGACTGGCCGTTCCCCCAAATCAAAGAAGGGTTTTGTTTTGAAGCTTTGGCATTAGGCCATCCTTTAATTGTGGAAGAAAAACGCATCAGCAACGATTTCAAAATGCAACAAAAAACTGTTGATGTCATAACTGGCTCAAACATGGCCGGTAAAAGTACCTTCTTGCGAACACTTGGGATCAACATGGTTCTGGCTTATAGTGGTGTACCCGTTTGTGCCGAAAGTTTAACCGTTTCGGTGATGAAAATAGTAAGTTACATGCGCATCAAAGATTCATTGAACGAAAGCACGTCAACTTTCAAAGCAGAATTAGACCGTTTAAAAATGATCCTGGAAAAAACAGCAACCGAAGATAACGTGCTTGTTTTAATAGACGAAATGCTGCGCGGCACCAACAGCAAAGATAAATATGCCGGTTCCAAAGCATTTATTGAGCGTTTGGTCAGTCAGCAAACTGCCGCTTTGGTAGCCACCCATGATTTGCAAATTGCTGATTTGGCTGATGAAGATCCTGGTTTAGTCCGTAATTTTCATTTCGATATTAAAATGCAAAACCAAGATATGTTTTTTGATTACAAGATTAAAGATGGCGCTTGTAAAACTTTTAATGCGGCTGTTTTATTGCGGGAGATTGGGTTGGGCGTGGAGTGAGTATTTTTCAGGTTGATGCTTCTTTTATCACAAAAAAATTGGTGTCTCTGTTTTTATATCGCTTCCGGATATTTTTAGAAATAGGAACAACTATTTGATATTTTAAATGAAGATGGTTAGGATTTATTTATGTAAAGGCACAATGCTTCTTTTAGCACTAAAAAGTTGGTGTTTGCACCTTGTAAGAATAAAAAAGCTTAATGATTTTTATGGGATAAAAGAAGCATATTGACCACTGATAAAATTTGAATAAGTATAAAAAGTAAAATCAAAAATAGCTTCAATATAAAACCAATGCTTCAATGTATTTAGTAACTGTATCTTAGCTTATCAACAGGGTTTGCTTTAACTACTTTGATGGTTTGTAAACAAACTGTAACTACAACTATACTGATTGAAATGGCCAAGGCAATGGCAAAAGGGCTAATAGAAAGATGGATCCGATAAGTAAATGTTGCTAACCAACTATTGGCAATAACTAAGGAAATGGGCCATGCAATAAGATTAGCTATTAGGATCATATAAAAAAACGGCTTATTCAAAATTAGGATTAAATTTTCTTGTGTCGCACCTAATACTTTCCTGATTGCAATTTCTTTCATACGTAAGTGGATAGCATGTGCAGCCGAAGAAAAAAGGCCCAGGGAAGCAATAAATATCGCTAACATTGAAAAACAGGTAAGTACCGTTTGCAACTGTTCCTGCTTTACAAAAAGCTGTCCATACAATTCATCCAAAAAATGATAGTTGAAATTATCCCCGTCAAGCTTATTGATGTCGCTCCACTGCTGCCTTAAAGTTGTCAGCATTGCTGGTATGGCATTATTTTCGGCACTGATCATAATTTGTATTTTAGCCAATCCGCAGTGATCGTTCATTAAATAGATAGTTGGCTTGATGTTTTCTTCAAATCCATAAGCTTTCACATCTTTAATTACACCAATTATTTTATAATTCCCTCCACATCCATTTACGGTTTTACCGATAGGTTTCTTTAAATCCATCGCCCTTGCAGCAGCCTCGTTGATGACAGCATTGGTAGAATCTCCCGGGAAAGGTGAAGAAAAAACATGGCCTTCTTTCAATCCGATATTTAAAGTCTCAAAATATTCGTAGTCAACACTAATCGTATTCATCGCAAATGCTTTACCCTGAAAAGCATATTCATAAGAAGAAGGGATAACGCCGCCCGGAACATTGGAAGCAACGGTAACATTTTTTACGCCGGGTATAGCTTTTATCCGGTTACGGACGGATTCAAATTTTCTGGGATTATTAAACAAACTTTGGTTATCTATATACACAACCTGTTTGGCTGTAAAACCAGGGTCTTCAGTTTTCATATAAGTAACCTGTTGGTTGATAACGATCAAGGTTATTATAAAAACGATAGCAAAGCTGAACTGAAAAACTGTTATCGAACTTTGTATCCAGGAGAATTTCCCTCCATTGGTAAACTGATTTCCTCTCAATACTTCAGCTGGTTTAAAACCTGCCATAACTAAAGCAGGGTAAATTCCGGCAATTAGGGTAAGTGAAATTAATGCAAGAAACAATTGTACAATTATGTGGAGGTTGATACCTGAAATCAATAGCTTGACTTGCAATAATTGATTAAAATAAGGTAAGGCAATGATTACTATTCCGATAGAAACAATTAAAGCAATAAGGCATTGGATAAATATTTCCAATAGAAATTGAAGGGCTATTTGTCTTTTAATGATGCCATTAACTTTTTTAATCCCGATTTCTTTTGAACGTTTATAAGCCTGAGAAATATAAAGGTTTGTAAAATTAACGCCTGTTATAATTAGTATGATCATAGCCAGAACGATCAAGCCCTTTACAATCTGATCATTTACATGGGAAGCATAATGAGGTTTTAAATGCAGGTTTGCTAAAGGGTCTAAATATATAGCTGCTGCCCTGGATCGGCTTAATGCATCCTTGGCTACCTGACTACTATCTGTTAATGCGGCTTCTTTATATATTTTATCAATTTTTTTTGAAAGCAGGTTTATATCCGTGTTAGGCTTTACCAGTAAATAAGTTTGATAAATCTGGTTAGCATAGCTTTGATCCTTTCCTTGAGTAATATCGTTGCCAAACCCAATACAATCAAATTGTAAATTAGTATTGCCAGGCGCATCCTCGGCTACACCTGCAACCGTCATCGGCATCCCTGTTTTTGACATCATATTCACCGTCTTGTTTTGAACAGGCTTACCAGCAGGAAAGAGCACCTTAGCCGTTCCTTTTGACAGAAAAACAGTAGGTGTAGTGCTGTGCGGGTTCAAATTAAAGCCTTTCGGTTTAACACCAAATATTTTGGCAATGGAGTAATCAGCCCCAACCCATTTTTTTATCGGAAATTTCCCTGATGAAGTATAAAATGTAATTGGAAATAAAGCTGTATTTGTCCTGCCTGTTTCTTCAACCTCCGGGCACTGGCTTTTTATTGCTGCTGCTAATAAACCAGGCGTATAAGGAGATGGGCCGGTAGGCATTTCCCTTTCAACCAAAAAAATACGGTTGACATTTTTGTTCCACTGATCATAACTGGTTTCATTATCAACATATAAGGTAACAAAAATAAACCCTGCTAAGCCAAGAGCTAATCCTGTAATATTTAGAAGATTGTACCATTTGCCTTTTAAGAAGGAGCGAATGGCAATTTTAAAATCTAATTTATTCATTGTATAATTCTTTTGTAAGGGATGTGTTCAATAAATCACTAAATAATTTTAACCCGCAATATTGAGCATATACTAAGCCAAATGTTAAGTTGCTTAGATATTGATAGCGATGGTTAGAATTAGTGTTCGATAATGAACGGTACTGTGCGCTTTTGTTACAGTTTGTTTGAATTTATATTTGAAAAAAAGCTAATGCTTCTTTTAGCCTTAAAAAATTAGTGTCTGTACAAAAAAGTATAGAAAGATTAGTGTTTTTTACAAGATTAAGGCTGGTGCTTGTAAAACTTTTAATGCGGCTGTTTTATTGCGGGAAATTGGATTGAGTGTGGGGTGATGCTTCTTTTATCGGGTAAAATTTAGTGTTGGTTTTGGGCGTGCCCCTGCGGGTCGGGCTATCCGCTGCAAGTCCTCGCTACGCTGCGGGCTTTCCACTGCTATCCCTCACGCGGATGCAAAGGCTGCACTTTGCAGTGTAAACATCAGCGAAAGAAGAAATTAAACCGAAGCGATATAAGAATGGACTTCTTGTCTAAACAACTAAGTTTAATCTTGTTAAATTTGTATTTTAAACTTGTTAAAAAAATTATGGAAACAATCATCATGTTGCCCGAAAATAAAGAACAGTTAAGTGCTATAAAAGCTTTTGCAAAGGCCCTTAAAGTTAAATTTAAAACAGAAAATAATCATTACAGCCCCGACGCTGTTGCCAAAGTGCGCCAGGGCGAAGAAGATTACAAAAACGGTAAAGGCGTAAAAATTGCTACCGAAGATTTGTGGAAGTAATATACATGCCTCAAGCTTTAAATGATCTAAAATACTGGAATAATTCTGGTAATAAACAGATACAAAAGAAAATCCAGGTATTGTAAATGCTATGCAGCTAAACCCATTTGAAGGTATCGGTAAGCCGGAAGCGTTAAAGCACGAGTTGTCAGGAAAATGGTCGAGGCGCATCAATGCAGAACATCGTATAGTTTATGATGTAATCGATAATTCAATTAGGATTTTTTTCTTGAAAGGCCATTATTGAATGATGCTTCTTTTATCCACCTAAAACCCGCAACCCACAACTAAAAACCCGCAATAGATTTTTTTGGGCGTGCCCCTGCGGGTCGGGCTATCCGTTGCTATCCCTCACGCGGATGCAAACGCTGCACTTTGCTTTGTTAATGCTTCTTTTATCACCTTAAAATCTTTCAAATGTTTAGTTATATTTATAAGCAGTATTTTTCACACTAAATTAACAGCAAGGCTTGGATTATGAAAAAGGTTTCATTAGCAATGAAAATGCTATTGTTTGGTATTTTAATTCTTTTAATTAAAGTAGCTAACGCCCAGAAAAATGATTACAAAGCCACTTTAACGGATTGTTTGAATCAGCACAAAATACAACTGGATAAAACCGATTGTATGAATGGCGTAACAGCGCCTGATTTTACAGGTTCTACAATTGATGGAAAAAATATTCGGCTAAATAAATTAAAAGGACAAGTAGTTGTACTGAACTTTTGGTTTATTGCTTGTGCACCGTGCCGGGCAGAAGTACCGGGACTTAATGAAGTAGTTGAAAGTTTTAAAAACGAAAAAGTAAATTTTGTTTCTATAGCCACAGACAACGAGCCAGAATTGAAAAAATATCTTACAAAAAATAAATTTTCATTTGAAACTATCGCCGATCCGGCTTTTTCAACATGTCAAAAAGAATACAATATATATAGTTATCCAACTACAATTATTATAGATAAAAATGGGAAAATCAGATTTTATTCCGTAGGAGGAAAGGTTCCGCAAGAAGACAAAAATAACAACGTTTTCTTTCCGTCGGCAAATAAATCTAATAGTGATACTATTGTTAAAGAAATTAAAGACAAACTGATACCGGTTATAAATGCTTGTTTACGTAATTAATAACTATTCCAAGTCTGGATTTGGTTAATATAAACGACGTTTTAATACTTCTTTTATCACCTCAAAACCGTTACATAACCAGCTTCCTTCAGCGCATCACCATTCAAAGTAATACCTGTGATCACATAATAATAAGTGCCAACAGGCACGGGCTGCCCGTTGTATAAACCGTCCCAGCGTTTTAAAATATCTTTCGCTTCGTATAGTTGCATCCCATACCGGTTAAAAATCTGGATGCGGTAATCTTTTAAATTGGTAATCTTCACCCCAAAATCATCATTGATCGCGTCGCCGTTTGGCGTAAAAGCATTGGGGATAAAAATGGTAACATCATAACGCAAAATCAATTTTCCAAGCGAAACAGTGTTGGTACAAGCGTTTTTATTGGTTGCCGTCAGCTTCACTGTAAAGCTTCCTTTGGTGGTGTAAGTGTGTTGCGGATTGGTTTGGGTAGAAGTGCTGCCATCGCCGAAATCCCACAAATAGCTGTCGGCATTGGTAGAAAGATTTTTGAAAGAAACGGTCAGCGGCACCGAAGCCGCAATCGGAATGGACGGCGTGGCATCAAAAGCGGCAACCGGAACCGGGATAATATCCGAAGGATTGATAATTGTCGAAACCGGATCGCTGGAACACAGACCTTGTGTGATTGTAAGCGAATAAGTGCCGGCAACAGAAGTCCCCGTGATCGGGACGCGGATAGAAGGCTGGTTGGAGGTAAAATTATTGGGGCCGGTCCAGGTATAAATGGTATTGGCTAAGGTATTCGTACTCATCACAATCGTATCGCCAATACAGTACGGGCCGTTCACTTTATTCAATTGCGTGAGTACGGGTTTTTGCGGCACGTTAAAAGTTTGGGTAAAAACAGTGGTGCAACCCTGGCTTCCGGTTGCTGTAAGCGTAATTTTTTTATCGCCAAAAGAAGCATACGTAATTGTAAAAGGCCCATCGGTAGTGGTGCTGGCAATGCTGGCGTCTGCACCGAAATCCCAATTTAAGCTGGTGTAATCGGTAGAATTGTTGGTAATGGTAAAGCTTTGCTGTGGTGTACATAAATTATTGGGCGTAACCGTAAATTTAGTTACCGGCGTTTTGCCGATGGCAGGAAGTGTAAAGGCGGCCTGATCGCTGGTGCAGCCGTTTTGTGTAATGGCAAGCGTGTAAACGCCGGCCTGGTTATAATTGGTCAATGGAATGGTTACCACAGAATCGGTAGAAGAAAAGGCGTTTGGCCCCTGCCATAGATATGTGGTTTGGACAGAAGGAACTTGTGCCCTTAAAATCAAATTATCACCCAGGCAGTAGTTGCTGTTGGCAGTTAGCACAACGGGTATGGCTGGTTTTACCGGAATATCAAAAGTTTTGTAATCCACTGTAATACAGCCTTGCGGGTTAATGGCCTGTAAAACCACAGTTTTTGTTCCGGGCGTGTTGTAAGTAATGGTATAAGGCCCTGCACCTTTTGCCGAATCAATGCTGGCGCCATCACCAAAGCTCCATTTTAAACTGGTATAATTGGTAGATTGATTGGTAAAAGTAAAGCTTGGCCTTGGCGTGCAACCGTTATTAACCTGCATGTCTAATTTAGCTGTTGGACCTAAAAAAGTCCCGGTGGTGTTTCCGGTCCCGGCAAAAGATATGGTAAAGCCATTGTTGCCGCTGGAGAAATTATTGATGAGCAAAGCATAAACATGGCCTTGTATCATGTCAATATATTTTACAAAACCATCCTGACCAGGTACGCAGCCAGGTGTTTCTGTTAGATCGGTCGAAGTTAAATCTAACCCGGTCTGGTTGTAAAAGGGGGTACACATTATTCCATTACCGGATGCACACCTGATAGCATTTGCGGCGTTTACATTTGCTGCACTTCCGCTATTGCCCAAATCATACAAAACCCAATCAATATCGTCATTTGATACAGTAGGACTAATGGTGAAAGTTAAGTTGCCGTTGTTTGCAGCGGTCCATTTATACCAGGCTGTATTGGCTTCAATCGGCCCGTTTCCGGAATTAAAATCCAGGCAGGTCCCGGCAGATTCCCGATTGTTAGAACCGGCCCCGGTTACATTGGTTTGGGTAAAAGCATCTTTACTGCAGATAATGGAAGCTGAAGTATAATCCTGACCAGCTTTAAGTATGGGATTATAATTATTGATACACAATTTAAAAGTACCTATGTTATTGTTTGCTGCGCTGATCCTAACATAATAAGTTTGCCCAATAGTTAGACCACCTTTGTATAAAGTGCTTACAGATGTTCCGTTGGAAACAGAACCGATTATTTCAGAAAAATTAGAACAATCTTGTGTAGTATATAAAGCAACAAGCGGAGAATTAAGTGTTCCGCTGCCGTTACCGGTAACTGAAACATTGACATCAAAAGCAATGGCCGTAAATTTAAACCAAACATCATTGCCTGCCAAAGGCCAAAACTGAGATTGCACCAAACCGCTTGCTGTTGCATTTACATTTGTGTATGCTGCGTTTGCCGAGCAAAAATTAGAAACTGTAGTCAGCGTAATTGCACCAGAGCAATTGTCATTAGCCGGAGCCTGCGCTTTTGCAGAAGCAGCAAACAAAAAAAACAGTGCTAAAAGAAGTAGTTTGTGCGTCAAAATTTCAAGCTGAAATATTCCCTAAAATAGAAAAAGCCCCTGAAATTTCAGGGGCTTTTTCTATTAAACAGCAATGCTGTTTTTATGCCACATTTTTTTGTTGCCTGCGGATAATGTTTAAAGCACCGCCTGCTTTAAACCACTCGATCTGCGGTGCGTTGTAAGTGTGGTTTACCTGAAAAGATTCTTGGGAACCATCTATATGATGCAGCACAATTGTCAATTGGCTGCCAGGCATAAACTGGTTTAAACCGGTAATATCGAAAGTATCGTCTTCCAAGATTTTGGCATAATCATTTTTATCTGCAAAAGTCAAAGCCAGCATACCTTGTTTTTTCAGGTTTGTTTCATGGATACGGGCAAAAGATTTTACCAGGATCGCACGGACACCCAAATGGCGCGGCTCCATGGCGGCATGTTCGCGGGATGAACCTTCACCATAATTTTCATCACCAACCACAATACTGCCAATTCCCTGTGCTTTGTAAGCACGCTGTGTTGCCGGGACCGGGCCGTATTCGCCGGTCAGTTCGTTTTTGACCGTATCAGATTTTAGGTTGAAGAAATTGATTGCACCGATCAGCATGTTATTGGAAATGTTATCTAAATGGCCGCGGTATTTCAACCAGGGGCCAGCCATCGAAATATGGTCGGTCGTACATTTTCCTTTTGCTTTGATCAGTAATTTCAAACCTAAAATATCTGTACCTTCCCAGGCTTTAAACGGATCAAGCAGTTGCAAACGGTCAGAATCAGGGCGGACTTTTACTTCCACCGTGCTGCCATCCATTGCCGGGGCGAGGTATCCGGCATCTTCTACCGCGAAACCTTTGATCGGCATTTCTATTCCCTGCGGCTCGTCCAGCATCACCTGTTGACCGCTTTCATTGGTTAAAGTATCTGTTAAAGGGTTGAAAGTCAGATCACCTGCAATTGCAAAAGCAGTAACGATTTCCGGCGAAGCTACAAAAGCGTGCGTGTTTGGGTTGCCATCCTGGCGTTTGGCAAAGTTGCGGTTAAAAGAAGTGATGATGGAATTTTTGCGGGTCGGATCATCGGTATGACGCGCCCATTGGCCGATACATGGTCCGCAGGCATTTGCCAAAACCACACCGCCGATGTTTTCAAAAGTATTTAAATAGCCATCACGGTTTACCGTATAACGAACCAATTCTGAACCTGGCGTAACGGTGAATTCAGCTTTGGTTTTAAGGCCTTTGCTAATTGCTTGCGTAGCGATAGAAGCCGCACGGGTAATATCTTCGTAGGAAGAATTGGTGCAGGAACCGATCAAACCAACTTCCAAAGTAGTAGGCCAATTGTTTTCCCTTACTGCATCAGCAAATTTTGAGATCGGCCAGGCTAAATCCGGCGTGAACGGGCCATTTACATAAGGCTCCAGTTCAGAAAGATCGATTTCGATCACCTGATCAAAATAAGCTTCCGGATTGGCATAAACTTCCTCATCACCGGTTAAATGTTCTTTGATCGCATTGGCCAGTTCGGCAATGGCAGCGCGCTCGGTCCCTTGCAGGTAAGCTTCAGATTTTGCATCATAACCAAAAACAGAAGTTGTGGCACCAATTTCAGCCCCCATATTGCAAATAGTCCCTTTTCCTGTTGCAGAAATAGAACGTGCACCTGAACCAAAATATTCTACAATGGCTCCGGTCCCGCCATTTACGGTTAAAATACCGGCTACTTTCAAAATTACGTCTTTGGCAGAAGCCCAGCCGGAAAGCTTTCCGGTTAATTTAACGCCGATCAGTTTTGGAAACTTCAATTCCCAAGGCAGCCCGGCCATCACATCACAGGCATCGGCACCGCCAACACCGATCGCAATCATGCCCAATCCACCGGCATTTGGAGTGTGGGAATCTGTACCGATCATCATTCCGCCAGGGAAAGCATAATTTTCGAGCACAACTTGGTGGATAATACCGGCACCTGGTTTCCAGAAACCGATACCATATTTATTAGAAACGGAAGAAAGGAAATCGTAAACTTCTTTGTTCTGGCTTTTGGCAGTGTCCAAATCTTCTTCCGCACCAACTTTTGCCTGGATCAGGTGATCGCAATGTACGGTTGAAGGCACGGCAACTTGCGGCCTGCCAGCTTGCATAAATTGTAAAAGTGCCATTTGTGCCGTTGCATCCTGCATGGCTACACGATCTGGTGCAAAGTCAACATAATCTACTCCGCGCAACAATTCCCGGGTAGGATCGCCTGCCGAAAGATGGGAATATAAAATCTTTTCAGTAAGGGTTAGCGGTTTTCCAACTGCTTTACGCGCGGCCTCGATACGGCTGCCGTAGCGGTTGTAAACCTGCTGGATCATATTTAAATCAAAAGCCATTTTATTGATTTTTATTAAGGTGATTAATTAATAAACTAGCACAGTTTGAGGCGAATCTACAAAAATAACAGGTAAAAGAAGTATCGGTTTTGCATTTCTAAATTGTTGTGAACACGTTTGGAAAACGAATATTGCCGTTACAAACTTTTGAACGCATAACCTTGCTGCTGCCAAAATCCGAGTGCTTTTGGCAGTGCAAATTGCAATCGCGGCCAAGCTTTTAAGCTGTCATGAAACACGATGATAGAACCGTTACTGCTTTTATCAACTATATTTTGATAACATTTTTGGGGAGAAAGCCCCGGGTCGAAATCGCCGCTCAAAACATCCCACATCACAATTTCATATTGATTTTTGAGGATGGCAAACTGTGACTTTTTTGCCCTTCCGTATGGCGGCCGAAACAATTTGGCTTTTACCAATTGATTGCATTTTTCCGTGTTCTCCAAATAAATTTCATCCGCAGTGCACCAACCGCGCAAATGGTTAAAAGTATGGTTGCCAACAGCATGTCCGGACGCTTTAACGGCTTCAAAAATTTCCGGATGTTTTTGTACGTTATCGCCAATGCAAAAAAACGTTGCTTTTGCCTGAAATTTCGCCAGTGTTTCCAGTACAAAAGGTGTCACTTCCGGGATCGGGCCATCATCAAAAGTTAAATAAATGATACGTTCTTTCCGGCTTTTTTGCCAGGTCAAACCCGGGTAAAACCATTTTAACAAAACAGGTGTTTTGACCAGATAAGGCATTTTCATGTGATTGCCGTTTTGTATCGATACCAAAAAAAGGTTGATAAAAGAAGCATCAAGCTTATCCGCTTTTACGGCAAGATTAATTTTGAGATAATTCCTTTTATTTGCAATACTAAAAATAAAAATCACAACAGCTTTTAATGGAACAGGATAAATTGAAAATCGCTGTAATTGGCGGCGGCAGTTGGGCTACGGCTATTATCAAAATGCTGACGGACAATATTGTTCCAAAAGAGGTTTTCTGGTGGATACGCAGTGAAGAAGCACTGCAGTATATCCGCAGGTTTCGGCATAATCCTAAATACCTCAGTTCGGTGGAAATTTGTGTAAAGCCGGAAAACTTATCTACCCAAATCAAAGAAACAATAGAAAAAGCGGAAGTTATTATTTTGAATGTTCCGGCTGCTTTTTTAAAAGAGGCACTTTCCGGTCTTTCCGATGCTTCTTTTAAAGGCAAAAAAATCATCTCTGCCATTAAAGGGATCGTGCCGGACGAGAACCAGATCGTTGGCGATTTTATCCATCAGCATTACCAGTTCCCGCTGGATCAGTTCCTAGTTTTGAGTGGCCCTTGCCATGCAGAAGAAGTTGCGCTCGAAAAATTGTCTTATTTAACTTTGGCTTCCCAGGATAAGAAACTGGCTGCCGAACTGGCCTGCTATTTCAACACCCGTTATATCAAAACCAATATTTCGGACGATATTTATGGAACGGAATATGCTGCCGTGCTAAAAAACATTTATGCCATTGCCAGCGGTATCTGCCATGGGATAGGTTATGGGGATAATTTTCAGGCGGTCCTTATTTCCAACGCTATCCGGGAAATCAAGCGTTTTGTGGATGCCGTCCATCCGATCAATCGCGATATTAATGAATCTGCTTATCTGGGCGATTTGCTGGTGACCGGTTATTCGCAATTCAGCCGAAACCGCACTTTTGGGAACATGATCGGAAAAGGTTATACGGTAAACTCGGCACAATTGGAAATGAACATGATCGCCGAAGGCTATTATGCCGCAAATTGCCTACACGAGGTGAATAAAAAGTACAATGTTGATATGCCGATCAGCATGGCCGTTTATGCTATTTTATATCAGAAAAGCAATCCGGTGGCAGAAATGAAACAATTGGCAGAACTATTGAGTTAATAGGGTTAATCACTTAAATTAAAGTCATGAAAAAGGTCAGAATTTTACTATTATCAGCCGCTGTGTTTTTTGCTGTTCAATCATTTGCACAAAATACCGCAAAAGGCAAAGTTGGAGCAACCATTAATAAAGTTGGAAATAAAACTGCCGAACTTGCTGTAAAAGGCGTATCAGCTGTAGGCGACAAAGTTTATAAAGGTAAAGTTGCGCCGGGCGGAGAAGCAATTTACATCAATAAAAATTCAAAATATTTTTATGTAAATAAAAAAGGTAAAAAAGTTTATGTTTCAAAAGCGAAACTAAAAGATGCACCAGCTAAATAATTAAGAATTATTTTTCAAATAGAAATGCCCGGACAGATCATCCGGGCATTTTTGTGTTTGCAGTTTTTAGATGATAAAAGAAGCATCTTGTTTTTGTAAAATGAACAGGAAGAAAAGCTACCTGCTTTTTGTGGTTATAGTTTCCGTTGCAATTGTATTTTACGGTTGCAATCCATCCGCAGAAAAAAATAAGCTTGTAGGGAAATGGTATTCCCGGGATAAAAAAACCAGCCTGAAAATTACTTCAAAAGAATTTATTTTGGATGAAGGAGAGCCAATTGCCGAAAGTTATTTTATGAAAAGCGATACGCTTTTTACTTCGTATGAAGGAACAGGGCCTTATACTAAATTTTTGGTCAAGAACCTGTCGGATAAAAGCATGACTTTGGTTTATCCTGATTCTACTTCCGTCCGTTTTTTTCGTTAACAACAAAAAAGCCTCCGGAGATTTCCGAAAGCTTTTTTCAACTAAACTAAAACTAAAAAACTATGTGCTAAAAACAGTATGGCATTGTTTAGAACCTTTTGCGGCGTTCGCCACGGTCTTCCCTGCTTTTGCCGGAAAAATCACGGAAACTACCGCCACTGCCGCCACTATAGGTGCGTTCGCGGCCGCCATCGCGCCTTTCCCTGCTTCCGCCTTCCCTTCTTTGGTAAGCACCGCCACCGGAAGGCCTTGCCCCACGGCTTTCGCCACCTTCAGCATCACCAGAAAGTTCAATCCGTACATCACGGCCTTGGAAATTTACTTCCTTAAAAGCAGCGATAACTTGTTGTGCTTCGTCATTTGGCACTTCGAAGAAAGAGAATACACCTTTTACGTCGATCTTTCCAACACTACGGCCATTGATTTTGCTGGTGTTGCAAATGTAGCCCAACAAATCGCCGCGGGTAAAATTATCTACCGAACCTAAATTGATAAACAAACGGGTATAATCAGAATTTACGCCACTTCCGCTGCGAGGGGCGCGTTCCCCGCTTTCGCGCATCCGGGATTCATCAGCCGAAGCATTTAAATCAGGAGCGTTTTTGTAATATTCAAGGAAACGGTTAAACTCTAAAGAAGCAAAACGTTTGATGATATCTTCTTTGGTCAGTTCTTCAAATTCAGCCATAATACGCGGAATGTACTGATCGATCTGAGAATCATTTACAGCAACATTATGTACTTTATGCACTAAGCCGAATAATTGTTTTTCGCAAACCTCAAAACCAGTCGGGATTTCTGCTTTCACGAATTTTTTACCTAAAACACGTTCAATCTGGCGTATTTTACCAATTTCTTTTCCATTGATGATGGCAATAGAGATACCCGTTTTGCCGGCACGGCCGGTACGTCCGCTGCGGTGGGTATAATTCTCAATTTCATCCGGCAACGAATAATTGATTACATGCGTAACATCGTTTACGTCAATCCCGCGGGCAGCAACATCAGTCGCAATCAGCAATTGCAGGTTGCGTTCACGGTAACGTTTCATCACCTTGTCGCGTTGTTGCTGCGACAAATCACCGTGCAAAGAATCGGCATTGTAACCGTCTTTGATCAAAGATTCGGCAATTTCCTGGGTTTCAATTTTGGTACGGCAAAAAACGATACCAAAAATATCAGGGTTAAAATCAACAATGCGTTTAAAAGCAGCGTATTTATCGCGTGCTTTCACCACATAATATTCGTGTTCAATGTTTACGTTTCCGGTATTTTTGGTGCCCATAGTAAGCTCAAAAGGATCGGTCATGTAATTTTTAGCGATGCGGCGCACTTCTGCCGGCATCGTGGCCGAGAACAGCCAGGTTTTTTTCTCTTCAGGGGTGGTGGACAGGATCTCGTTAATGTCTTCCTGGAAGCCCATGTTCAGCATTTCGTCAGCTTCATCCAAAACAACGTACTGGATTTCTGAAAAGTCAATGGCTTTGCGGCCAATGATGTCCAGCATACGTCCGGGAGTGGCAACAACGATCTGCACGCCGCGTTTGATTTCGCGTAGCTGATCCATAATGCTGGAACCACCGTAAACAGCCACAACTTTAACGTTGGGCATGTTTTTGGAATAACTTTTAATGTCGCTTGTAATTTGCAGGCACAACTCGCGGGTTGGGCAAAGGATTAAAGCTTGAGGCTTGTTCTGATCAAAGTCAATCAGTTCTAATAACGGCAGTCCGAAGGCGGCGGTTTTTCCGGTCCCTGTTTGGGCTAATCCGACAAAATCGTTGCTGCCTGTTAACAAAACCGGGATAGATTGTTCCTGGATTGGCGTAGGATTTTCAAATCCTAAATCAGAGATGGCATTAACAATATCATGACGGATTCCCAGTTCAATAAATGGGTTCATGATGTAAATAACGAACTTAGCTACATTGCTAAATCTGCCGCAAAGATACTGTTTTTATACACATAAAAAACATTGGATTGTAATTAATTAAGCAGTAACGTGATACAGGTTATTTCTGATCGCATACAGGACCAAACCAGTGCGTGATTTAATGTTTAATTTCTGAAAAAGTGATTCCCGATAATTGTCAACCGTACGCGGACTAACGAACATCAGGTCGGCAATTTCCTTGTAAGTGAGTTCTGAGCAGCAGTGCTTCAAAAAATCCAATTCTTTTTGGCTGAAGTTGGGCGCGGTTTCCCGAGTGGCCACAGAACGGATGAGTTTGCCGGAAACCATTTCATTGATATATACTCCTTTTACCGTAATAATTTTGATCGCTTCAAGAAGGTCACGCGGTTTGGATTCTTTCAGGATGTAACCGCAGGCACCGCAACGGATCATTTTGATCACCGCTTCATCGTCTTCAAACATACTCAAAGCCAAAACATGGATCTGCGGATAATGGGATTTTAGCCAGCAGGTCGTTTCGTAACCATCCATTACGGGCATGTTGATGTCCATCAACATCACTTTTGGTAGCGGGAACTTAACCAAAGCTTCCTGCATTTGTTTACCGTTTGCCGCTTCAAAGATTACTTCCAGTTCTTTAAACTCGGCCATCAGCCCGACCACACCTTTGCGGAACAAAGTATGGTCGTCAACAATAGCGATAGGAATACGGTCTGTTTTCATATTCGGTCATGGATAAGGAATATTTAACGCAACAAAGGTACCGGTGCCCGGTTCGAAACGGATGTTCACTTCCCCTCCCATCAAAGCCGCCCTTTTGCGGATGTTTTGCAAGCCCATGCCCTCCTGCTTTCCCGGCACATCACCCGTACAAAAACCTACGCCGTTGTCTTCCACGGTCAATTGCAGCTTGCATTCCCGGCAGTCTAATTTAATCTTTATTTGCGTGGCAAAAGCGTGTTTGATGATATTATTTAAAATTTCTTGCAGGATGCGGAAAACCAGCAGGTCTTTGTCCGCGTTGCTGTTTTTAACACCTATATTTTCGGTTGAATAATCCACCTTAAACTGTCCGGCTTTTTCCATCCATGCAATTTCAAAACTAATAGCTTCCGGCAAACCATGGCCAATCAATTGCTCGCCCTGCAATAATTTACCCAGCAAACGAAGCTCTTTGATGGATCGGCTGTTGAGGTCCAATGCGGCATCTATTTTTTGCTGTGCTTTGTTTACATCGTTAAATTCTACCGAACCTAAAGTAAGCGCCGTTAAACTTAACAACTGGCCAATGTTGTCGTGTAAATCTGCGCCGATGGTTTGCATGGTTTGTTCCTGTACTTCGAGTTGGGTTTTTATAAGCTCGGCGGCGAAGGTTTGCTGCATTTTAGCTTTTTCTTCGATGTGTTTTTTTTTGCGTTGGTTTTGGATAATTATGTAAATAATAATAAAGGCAGGAGCTATTAAAAATATAGCAACTGTAATTAAAATTAACTTTTTGAATTCGTCTTCAACCATTTTCTGCAAATAAAAGAATAGCTCCAGCAGCTATATAAAATTACGTTTAACACATTGAAAATATAATAAGTTAAGGAATGCTTGGTGCTAATGACTATTGCCGAGAATTTACTAAAAAATAGGTTACATGCTGTTATACCAAAATAAAAAAATAAAGTACCGGAAACCCACCAAAAAGCAGGTGAAGTTTTTAATTGTAAATAGTTTTCGTCTTTGTGCAAGTAATAGAAATAGTAGAAACCATACAAAACAAAAAGAACCGACATAGTAGTGAATGTTAAAATATGATCTTCTAAAACCCCATGTTTGTAAACTTCATAAATATACAATACAATCAAAAGCACTGCGCCAGAAAAGATAATCAACCTTGTGTTATTATTATATTGTTTTAATAAGTGATAAAACATATAACTCATAAAATAGATCTGGAAGATCATAAAAATATTATACAGCCACTCGTTTCTATGTAAGTGTGTGTGATCTTCAATATTAAGCCTTCTGATATAAATACCCGATAATTCAGTGATGCAGGTTATAAGTAAAAATAAAACCATACTTCTCCAGGCTAAGCTTTTATCTTTTGCCAAGCAAATAACTGCTATTATAAAACAGAGGATTTCAGCAATGGTGTTTATGGTTAGGTATGGAAGCATGGATTTTTGATCTTTTATATTCTTAGTCTTTCCAAGTAACGCCACTACAATTAGCTAAACACTGCTCTCCATTGTCATTTAAACTTAGTAGTCCTGATTTTTGTGGGTGGTCAAAATAATCTTTATGAATGATTTTTTTTAGATTACTAGGGTCAGGAGTACTTTCAGTTGTAGCGATTATAAAATGATGTCTACACAGATATGGAGAATCTGTTTCTGGATCAGTTTTTCGAGCATAATAAATGCGTATTCCGTCTGGTTTTCTTTTTGGATCAACTAACTGTAGATCCTTTCTTATTTCATGTAACAACTCCAGTTCAAACCATTCGCTTGTCGTGTTTATCGTGTCTGTTGTATCTTTTGGATTGTGGTTTGTAATCCATTTATTGGCGATAGTACAATCAACATAATGTCTATTATGGGGTAAATTATCAGGAACACATGGATATTTCGCTCTGTATAAAATAGCTCCTCCATCGTCTTGATGATCACTGCGTCGGTCTAATTTACCATTGGCAATAGGAGGTGGAATGTGGTTGTGATAAAAATAGTCTTGGTGAGGAACTACCTCTTTAGGATTAGTTTTGTCCCTGCCACGGGTTGATACTAATACAAATCCATATCGATCATTTGTTTTCTTAGCAAAATAAATTCTAATACCATCAACTTTTTCGTTTTTTCCACTTGCGGAATCTATACCACGCTCTTTGTCGAGCATTAGTAGCAGGCTATCAAGATAATCTATGCTAAACCAAATGTTCGTTCTGGCTGCTTCATTATAAACTCCCTTCTTTTTAAGAAACCTTCTAACCATCTCATCGGCTTTACTCGAATCATATCCATTAAGAGTCATAGGAATTTTTGTTATAGCTGAGGATTGATCTGTTTTAGACCTACCTCCATTACAAGCCACTACAATCAAAGCGATTCCAATTAAAAATAAAAAGTTTTTCATAGTGATAAGATTTAAAGGTTAAATAAACTTGTTTTCTTTTCCCTAAAATTCCACAATCCATTCAAGCTTTCCAACGTATTTTAGCCTTTTTAATACCGTAAAAACACCCTATTTAAAACCGGGTTTTTACGCAACGTATTGCTGTTGCATTAACGGATATTTGAGATTTCAGCCAAACCAAAAACCTCGAAACCATGTACATTGTACGCAACCTCAATTATGCCAACCGTAAGAATCCGGCCTGGCAGCGGGCCAACAACCGCGCCAGGCGCCAATTAGACCAACTGCTGCTGAAAGAAGCACTTAAAATACTCCCGGCTTTGCTGCTGTGTAAAACCAGGCAGTATCATCATCTGGTATCGGCCCTGATCATCACAATGCTCTTTTTTTGGAGAAATGTTGCACGCAAACAAATTCTGCCGATGCTTCTTTTATCGCCCCAAAAATGGTAATGCACAGCAATCAGGTGTTGGGTTAGTGCTGAAGTAACTTGCTTTGGTTGTGCGCTACGAAGCCGAATGGTTTAAATTTTTTAAAGAAAATTTTACAAAGAGCAAACTGAATTTGTTTTACATAAGTATATCTTACCAACTATATTTTAATGACCATGCCAATTGATATTGCCACCCAGGAAGCCAAAGCAGGTTACCTGGATTACAAACTGTTTTCAGGCAGCCTGGACGAGTTGCCTAAAACCAGTAAAACCGTCATCAGTACCTTAAACCAATAGTCTTTTTGCATGGCCGAAAAGGATTTAAAGTTTAAGCAGGCCTTGCAGCAATCGGATGTATTACTGCCGGACGGCGTTGGTATTGTGGCAGCCGTAAAATTACAGACAAACCGCTACATCCGTAAAATTTCGGGTTCTATGGTACATGCACATTTGTTAAACCGGTTAAACCAAACCGGCGGGCGTTGCTTTTACCTCGGTTCGTCTATATTGACTTTAGAAAAACTGCAGCAGCATTTAACTACCGAATACCCGGCAGTACTGGCTGGCTTTTATTCACCGCCGTTTAAAGCCGTTTTTTCTGCGGAAGATAACGAAGCGATGGTTAAAGCCATTAATACTTACCGGCCTGATGTTTTGTTTATCGGGATGACCGCACCCAAACAAGAAAACTGGGTAGCAGAACACAAAGCCAAACTGGATGTACCTATTATTTGTGCCATCGGTGCCGTGTTTGATTTTTATGCCGGAACGGTAAAACGCCCGGGCAAATTATGGGTTAAGTTTGGATTAGAATGGCTGGGCCGTTTTGTGAGCGAACCCAAACGCTTGTGGAAAAGATATTTGTATTACGGTCCGGTTTTTTTGTTTTTGCTGATTAAATACAAGCTGTATTTTAAGCATTTTAAAAACTAATCCGGGTTCTAATTTCGACTTTTATTTTTATTTCTTATAATCCAATTGAGCATCTCTCCCCGGATGCTTTTTTTATGCCTGTAAAATTGGCATTTCCTTTTTAATTGTAAGTATGATACCGTAAAAACACCTTGCAATTTAAGGTGATTGAGCGGTAAAGATTGGATGTTTTGATGTGGAGATTTGAGGTAATCAACCAATTGTTAAAAATTAAAATTAAAGAAAATGAGCCGGGATGAAATTATCAGCTTAGCTGCTGAACAAGTTGGAATTACGGAAAGTCCTCCGGATTCAAATTGTACAAAGTATGGAAGATGGTTTGGCCTGGATGGCAACAAGTGGTGCGCCATGTATGTTAGCTGGGTTTTTGATCAAGCAGGTTATCCATTAGGGTATATTGATACCGATAAAGGCTTCAGCAGTTGCCAGTCGGGATATGAACATTGGCATAGAACAGGAGAAATAACTGCAAATCCAAGACCGGGAGATATTGTATTGTTTGATTGGGATCATGACGATCATTGCGACCACACCGGTATATTTTTGAAATGGATTGATGCAGGTTTTACTTTTAATAGTTACGAAGGAAATACATCTCACGGAAACAATTCAAACGGAGGAGAAGTGATGCTAAGGTTAAGATACAAGAGTTCTGTAAAAGCATTTGTTTCTCCTGAAGTTTTGGATTCAGTTATCAATCAAATTTAAATTAGAAAAACACATAAATTACAAAATCATGTTATTATTTAATCAAAACCACGAACAGCTAAATGTTGGTGACATTAAGGCTGAATTAGAAAACGTTGATCATACAGAAGTCTTATCAACAAAAGAATTGGAAAACGAGTTGGGTGATTACTACAATCAGGCATTAAAACTTGAAGGGAATAAATATCAATTTACCACCAAGTTTGCTAATGCTGCAACTGATAATTTCTTAGTTTCCGAATCCTTTTTTCCAAAAATAGGGCAAGACATCCTTGAAGCAATTAAGAAATTTGTATGCGGAAAAGTGGATGGTTCTTCTACCAGTAGCGAAATAATTGATGTAATTCTGGATGCTATAGTAAGTATTATACCTGGAGGTATCTTGTTGAAGCCTATTGTAAAGAAACTGGTTAAGTATATACTTTCAATTGGAATCAGCAATTTTTGCAGTACTTAAATTTTCAATAAAAGTAATTTTTAAATTTATTATTATGAAAGCAGGAGCAGGAATAGGTGCAATTAGTCTGTTAATCGGAATGGTTTTACTGATCGGAAATAAAACAGGTTGCTGGCCAACCAGCATGATTCACAATCACCAGCTACCGCAACCGGTCCGCCGACCGTACCAACTTTTCATCCCTGTTAATCCCCCGAATAGCGAGAAAGACCAGCACAATGGCGATGGAAGGCAAAATCATGCCCAAACCATAGTTTTCGGAACGTAAGGTAACATCACCGGCGACGGTTTTAACAGTTTCGGTAAGGTAAAAGCTGTAGCCAATGATCAGCACGATCACAATATAGCAATAACTGGCTTGCTGTTTCCGGTTCCGGTACAAAAAAATACCTGCTAAAGGAAGCAAGGCTGCTACAACAGTTGCGATGCTCAACATCGTAAAAGAGGAAGTTTTGGTGCGCACGCCGTTGATCACTTCATAAATCCCGGCCGCGGTAAAGCTGTCGGCATGTCCGTTCAGGATCAGGTTGTTGATCACTGGGAAAATAAACAGGGCCAGCAGCACCAAACCGGCCAGCAGCAAATAAACGCTTTGTATTCTTTGTATCATTTTTACAGGGGTAAAAGAAGCATGGCAAAGATAAGATTGTTTGTAAAATAATTTTAGCCCGCAACTGCTTTTCAGCTTTTCTTATCTTTGCAGAAGTGGAAGTAAAACAACGGTATTTTGCAGAACTGGCTTTTGACGGCAGCAATTACCATGGCTGGCAAATCCAGCAAAATGCAGTAAGCGTGCAGGAAGTTTTTAACAAAGCTTTACAAACTTTGCTGCGTCAGCCAGTTGAAACAATTGGTTGCGGACGGACAGATACAGGCGTACATGCAAAGCAGTTGTATGCGCATTTTGATGTAGGGCAGGAAGGTGCGGGGTGCGGGGTGCGGGGTGCGGGCCATGAGCAATCAGCAGTCAGCAGTCAACGATTAGCAGTCGGCGATCAGCAATTGGATGTCAGCAATCGGCAGTCAGCAATCAGCGACTTTGTATCAGCATTAGAAGACGGGAAGCTGAAAGCCGAAAGCTTAAAGCTAACAGCTTCCCTCAATGCCCTATTGCCCAAAGATATTGCCGTAAAAAGGATTGTCCCGGTTGCGGCAGATGCACATGCCCGTTTTGATGCCACGCTGCGCGCTTACGAATATCATGTCCATTTCGGCAAAGATCCCTTCAAGCAAAATTACAGTTGGCAATTGCGTGATTTTCCGGATGTGGGATTGATGAACATAGCCGCAAACATCATCAAAGAATACCGCGACTTCAGTTGTTTCAGTAAAAGCAATACGCAGGTAAAGACCAATTTTTGTGCGATAAAAGAAGCATTCTGGGTGGAGAAAGGTGATGGCCTGGTATTTCATATTTCGGCAGACCGTTTTCTGCGGAACATGGTGCGCGCCATTGTTGGCACTTTGATCGCCGTAGGCAAAAAAGAAATGGAACCGGAAGTGGTAAGGGCAATCATCGAAAGCAAAAACCGAAGCAACGCTGGCGTTTCTGTTCCGGCTTGCGGTTTATATTTAACTAAGGTGCATTATCCTTATATTTCCTCAACCTAAAACAATCTACCAAAGTATAAATTTAACTTACTCACAACTCACAACTCACAACTCACAACTCACAACTCACAACTCACAACTCACAACTCACAACTCACAACTCACAACTCACAACTCACAACTCACAACTCAAAATGGCAGCAGTAACCGGAAAAGCGCTTGATGTAAAACTACTGGGCAGGGTATTGCAATATGTGAAACCTTACCGCAGGCAATTTATCTGGGCGGCTTTGCTCACGGTTTTGATGGCTGGTTTATCGCCGATCCGGCCATTCCTGATCCAGATCACCGTAGATCGTTATATTTTAAATGCTGATTTTAATGGTTTGGTCAGGATGAGTGCGCTCATGCTGCTGCTGTTGGTTGTGCAATCTGCGGTTCAATATTTCCAAACTTACCTTACCAATGCTTTGGGCCAATCGGTCATCCTCGATCTTCGGACCAATGTTTTTAACCACATTACCCGTTTAAGGTTAAAATATTTTGACCATACACCCATCGGTGTGTTGATCACCCGTGCGGTTTCTGACCTGGAAACCATTGCCGATATTTTTTCGGAAGGTTTGATTTCCATCATCGGCGACATGCTGCAACTGATCGCACTAATTGGGATCATGCTTTATACGGACTGGCGGCTAACCCTCGTCACTTTAATCCCAATGCCGCTGCTGATGCTGGCCACGTACTGGTTTAAAGAAGCGATCAAAACCTCTTTCCAGGAAGTGCGCACGCAGGTTTCGCATCTGAATACTTTTTTGCAGGAACATATTTCTGGGATCAGTGTAATCCAGTATTTTGCAAGGGAAGAACAGGAAATGCGGAAATTTGTATCGGTAAATCAGAAATACCGGGATGCCAATATCCGTTCCAACTGGTATTATTCCATCTTTTTCCCGGTGGTGGAGATCATTTCGGCCATGTCGCTCGGCCTGCTGGTTTGGTACGGTTCTACGCGAATTCTTGTCGATCCGCTGCATGTTTCTCCGGGAACGATTACAGCTTTTATCTTGTATATCAATATGGTTTTCAGGCCGATAAGGGAACTGGCCGATAAATTCAACACCCTGCAAATGGGCATGGTTGGTGCCGACCGTATTTTCAAGGTTTTGGACACCGATGAAACAGCCGTTAACGAGGGCAAACTAACTCCGTCAAACATCCGTGGGGAAATTGAATTCGACCATATCTGGTTTGCTTACAATGAAGAAAATTATGTGCTAAAAGAAGTATCCTTTCATGTCAATCCTGGCGAAACTTTGGCTTTGGTTGGTGCAACCGGCGCCGGAAAATCATCCACCATCAATATTTTAAACCGTTTTTATGAGATCAGCAAAGGAACGGTTAAGGTTGACGGCGTAAACATCCAGGATTACGAATTGGGCTTTCTGCGTTCGCAAATTGCAACTGTAATTCAGGATGTATTTTTATTTTCGGATACCATTGCCAACAACATCAGCCTGAATAATCCGGCAATTAGTCGCGAAAAAATAATTGCAGCCGCAAAAGAAGTAGGCGCAGATGATTTTATCCGGCGTTTGCCGGGCGGTTACGATTATGAAGTGATGGAGCGCGGTTCAACACTTTCTGCTGGCCAGTCGCAACTCATCTCGTTTATACGTGCTTTGGTTTATGATCCGAAGATTTTGGTTTTGGATGAAGCAACCGCTTCCATCGATACCGAAACCGAAGAACTAATCCAGCAAGCGATATTTAAACTGATGAAAGGCCGTACTTCCATCGTGATTGCGCACCGATTGTCCACCATCCAAAACGCCGATAAAATTATTGTTTTGGATCATGGCGAGATCAAAGAAATGGGCACGCACCAGGAATTGCTCAAACTAAACGGCTTCTACAAACGCTTGTATGATCTGCAGTTTAATTCAACCGGGATAGCGAAAGTTGTTTGAGGAAAAGAAAGATTTTGAATTGAACTGAATATGATAACAGCGTCCGTTGATTTTAATATCATAAAGGAAGTGTTTTTTGAGTTATCCTAATTCATCAATTAATTGAGAAAGCTCAGCAGACGTTAGCACATCTTTAAAATATTTTGCTTTTAAACCATTGTATAATTGCATATCGCCTGTCCAAAGTTTGCCTTTTAAATGTATAGCTAATGCCACAAAAGGTGTATCTTTTGGGTCAATTGATGCTAAAAGTTCTTCGGTTTTCAGCAATAATTTTGAAGGAAGTAAACGCTCATCAATAAAGGTAATTTTATGCGTAAGGATTTGTTCCAGTTCTGCTAATTCTGAATTGGAAAGTTTGCTCAGCTTTACTAATTTATCGTGGTGGTTTTCTAATTCAGTTTTCAAAAAATTACAGCTAAAAAGTTGTATATTTTTCTCACTGTGCAGTATTAGTTTACCAATTCTGCTGCCAGAGCTTAATAAAGCACTAAAAACAATGTTGGTATCAACAATTATTTTCACTTGATGAGTTTATCCCGGTTTTCTGTCCACCAGTTTTTATTGATTTCAGCCGCCATTTTATCAATCTCATCTTGCTCAACTTGTACATTGGCAGTCAATTCTTTATAGCGGGCATAATCTAAAAAATCTTGTAAATCTTCAATTTTTACTGAAGGGGATAGCCTGACAATAATCTCATTTTCCGTTCTTTCCACTACCATAATATGGTTATTTGTCCGAAGATAATCAATTTTTGTGGCATCAATAAATAGCGGAACTTTTTGTTTAAACGCCTGTTCATCCATATATGCCAACCACCAAAACATTTAGCACAAAAGATACCGACCGCATCATCGAAATGGCTTGGGAAGACCGTACGCCTTTTGAAGCCATCGACTTTCAATTCAACTTAAAAGAACAGGAAACCATAGAACTGATGCGCCGCGAATTGAAACCGCAAAGCTTTAAACGCTGGCGAAAAAGAGTGCAAGGCCGCAGTACCAAACATTTACTGCTGCGCAATGAAACTATCAATCGTTTTAAATGCGACCGGCAAAGACAAATTACTTCCAATAAAATCAGTAAAAGATAATAGCTTAGCAAAAGCAGTTATAAATACTGCTTTTACGGCATGAAAAAACTTTTCTCCAATCTTACTTTCCAGGTGATTACCGCCATTGTCTTAGGTGTCATTGTCGGCATCAATTTTCCTGCTTTTTCGGCAACGGCAAAACTGATCAGTACTGTTTTTATAAACCTGATTATGATGCTCATCGCGCCGATCATCTTTTTAACCATCGTGCTGGGTATTGCCAACATGGGCGATATGAAAAAAGTGGGTCGCGTTGGCGGAAAAGCTCTGTTATATTTCGAGTTGGTTACCACGTTTGCGCTCCTTATCGGTCTGGTAGTTGCGAATATTGTTCAACCGGGAAATGGTGTAAACGTAAATGCTTCAGCCCAAGTAGGTAAAATTGCCGTTTACCAAAAAGCTGCTGCAGAGATGAAATGGACGGAGTTCATTACGCATATCGTTCCGCATAATATTACTGAAGCTTTTGCGCAAGGCGATATTTTGCAGATACTGTTTTTTGCCATACTTTTTGGTTATGGTTTAAATAAAATGGCTGGCGAAGGAAGTTCTATTTTACGCGGGTTGGATAAGCTTTCCAAAGTGTTCTTCAATATCATGAAACTCGTAATGGGGCTTGCCCCGCTTGGTGCTTTCGGCGGCATGGCTTTTACCGTTGGCACTTACGGCATCAGTGCTTTGTTGCCCATGGCCAAACTAATGGTTTGCGTTTATGTAACCATGATCCTGTTTATTTTTGTGGTTTTGAATGCGATTTGCCGGATTTATAAATTCAGTTTGTGGGCTTATTTAAAATTTATCCGGCAGGAAATATTGATTGTTTTAGGCACTTCTTCTTCCGAATCCGTTTTGCCCAGCATGATGCAAAAGATGGAGCAATTCGGTTGTGCCAAGCCGGTTGTCGGTTTAGTTATTCCAACCGGTTATTCTTTTAACCTCGATGGTACAACCATTTACCTTTCCATGAGCGTTATTTTTTTAGCACAGGTTTTTCATATTGACCTTTCTTTAGCGCAGCAGCTTACTATTATTGGTATTCTGATGGTTACTTCTAAAGGTGCGGCGGGCGTTACAGGAAGTGGTTTTATTGTGTTGAGTTCTACTTTGGCAGCCATCAAAATTATTCCTGTGGAAAGCATTGCGATTTTGCTGGGCGTAGATCGTTTTATGTCGGAAGCGCGTGCCATTACCAACATGATCGGGAACGGAATTGCAACGGTGGCAATTGCCAAAAGTGAAAAAGAATTTGATGAAGCGAAATATTTGAAAGCGATTTCTTAATGCTTCTTTTACCGATGTTTTTTAGGTATTTCCGGTTGCTGTTTAGCCGCTTTACCGCGTTAGGGATAGTAGTGGAAAGCCCGGAGTGAGGCACGAACGAGGACTTGGAACGGATAGCCCGACCGGCCCGCCCCTTTGCGGCCGGTAACGCCCAAATATTTAAAAAGAGCGGGGAGCGGAGAAGTTGGAAAGTCCGAAAGTCGGGAAGTAGAAAATAGAAGATTTAGGGTGATAAAAACAGCATGATAAAAGATGAATACAATTATCTGCTTTTGCCAAAAAAAATTAGCTTTGCCTTTAATAAAGAAAACAACATGAGCGTTCTCGTAAATAAAGGTTCTAAAGTTATTGTCCAGGGTTTTACCGGCAATGAAGGCACTTATCATGCCTCCCAAATGATTGAATACGGAACCCAGTTGGTAGGCGGCGTAACACCGGGCAAAGGCGGGCAATCGCATTTAGACCGCCCGGTTTTTAACACGGTAAAAGATGCAGTTGACCAAACCGGAGCCGATGTGTCCATTATTTTTGTGCCGCCTGCTTTTGCTGCCGATGCCATTATGGAAGCTGCCGAAGGAGGAATTAAAGTAATAGTTTGCATCACGGAGGGTATCCCGACCAAGGACATGATCCAGGTGAAAGAATATATCAGCGACCGCGATTGCCGTTTGATTGGGCCGAACTGTCCGGGAATTATTACTGCGGATGAAACCAAAATCGGGATCATGCCGGGTTTTATCTTTAAAAAAGGAAGTGTAGGCGTGGTTTCCAAATCCGGGACCTTAACTTACGAAGCGGTAGATCAGGTGGTGAAAGCCGGACTGGGAATTACCACAGCCATCGGTATCGGCGGCGATCCGATCATCGGGACACCAACCAAAGAAGCGGTAGAATTATTGATGAATGATCCGGAAACGCATGGCATTATCATGATCGGTGAAATTGGCGGCGGCATGGAAGCAGAAGCTGCCCGTTGGATCCAAGCAAACGGAACGAAGCCGGTTGTTGGTTTCATTGCCGGACAAACAGCGCCTGCCGGTAGGCGCATGGGCCACGCCGGGGCGATTGTTGGCGGGGTTGACGATACGGCCGCTGCTAAAATGAAGATCATGCGGGAATGCGGTATCCGGGTAGTGGAATCACCTGCGGAAATTGGTGCTGCCATGGCGGAGGAACTGGCGAAGAAAGGTTAAAGGTGGAAAGGTGAAGGGATAAAGGTTTACCTTTGATGATATATTTTAAAATCCTGGCTTTACGGCCAGGATTTTTTGTTTTTAGTCGCTTAGTCATCCCGAACTTGTTTCGGGATCCCTCTTGTTAGGCGCTGACTTTCCTTAGAGCTTTTGTTGGTCGTGATTTAAAAATCCCGATCATGGAGTTTGGGATCTATGATCCTATTTTTTTGTCCGTTCTTTTTTCTTGATAAAAAAGAACCAAAAAATCAAGAATGCCGGATCGCCTCCGGGCGGCATTCAGCCCTACGCTCCTGGATGGTTACCTTTCTGGTTTTCATCTTTCTGGTTTCTTACCTTTTTGGCGTTGCAAAACAGGCGAAATGTTATCGAGGAAATGCGTATTACCTATTTCAATTATTAAACATGCTTTTATCAAACTTTAATATCCGCAATTAAGATATGCGCCCAGGTGCGTTGGGCCGAACGGGTGCGCGGACGAGCGATCAGCCGTTCTTGATTTTTTGTTTCTTTTTCATCAAGGAAAAAGAAAAAGCAAAGGGCCAAAGCCCGATTAAAATTTTTTGTATTTTAAGGCGTACCGCATTGTTTTTCTTTGTCCGTTTTTTTGCTTGATCAAAAGAACCAAAAATCAAGCATTTCGGATCACCTCCGGGCGGCATTCAGCCCCACACGCCTGGGTGGCTACCTTAAAGTTTTATACCTTTCTGGTGTCCAAAATAGACGTAATTTTATCATGAAATATTAGAAAAACTCTCTGTTTTTAAACGTATCTTATCCAATTGCAAGAGCCATCTGCTATGTATACGCCCAGGCGCGGTGGGCCGAACGGGTGCGCGGACGAGCGATCAACCGTTCTTGATTTTTTGGTTCTTTTTGATCAAGCAAAAAGAACGAAAAGAGGGCGAAGACCCGATCAAAAATTATCTATTTCAAGATTCTTCTTGCTAGGCAGCAACCTTTACGACGGGATACCGAAACGAGTTCTGCATGACAAAAAAGCCAAATACTTCTTTTATCAACCTAAATTTTATACCGATAAAAGAAGCATCCAATTCTCAAACAAAAAATCCAAAACCATTCGCCTCTTTTTTGTAACTTGTGATCTGAATCCAATTCATCATGATCTACAAACTTACTTTCACAGCGTTGCTCTCAGTCTACTGTTTCATCACGTTTGCGCAAACCTATCAGCCTGCTGTTTTTACCGACCTAAATCGGGTAAAAAAGATCGAAGCCGCTTTCCCGGTCATCGATCAGTTATACCAGGACTATGCAGAGAAAAACCATTTTCCGGCTTTGGTTTACGGAATTGTGGTAGATGGAAAGTTGGTGCATACCGGTCATGTTGGTTATACTGATCTCGCCGCTAAAACCCCGGCTACGGCAAAATCTGTTTTTCGTATCGCTTCCATGACCAAAAGCTTTACCGCAATGGCCATATTGAAATTGCGTGATGAAGGCAAGTTGAAATTGGACGATCCGGCTTATTTGTACATCCCGGAAATGAAGAACCTACATTACCTCACCAAAGATGCTTCTCCCGTTACCATCCGGAATTTGCTGACCCATTCTGCAGGTTATCCGGAAGACAATCCCTGGGGCGACCGGCAGTTGGCGGATACGGATCAGGAATTGATTGACCTGTACAAAAAAGGCGTTTCCTTTTCCACCAATCCCGGAAGCGGTTATGAGTACAGCAACTTGGGCTTTGCCACTTTGGGTTATATCATCAAAAAAGTTTCGGGCAAAACGTACGAACAATACATTACCGAAAATATTTTAAAGCCTTTGGGCATGGACCATACTTACTGGGAATACGCAAAAGTGCCCAAAGAACAACTGGCGCATGGCTACCGCTGGCTGGACAATAAATGGGTAGAGCAACCGCTGCTGCATGATGGTTCTTACGGTGCTATGGGCGGAATGATCACTTCCATGGAAGACTTTAGTAAATATGTTGCACTGCACCTTTCGGCCTGGCCGCCGCGTAGCGATGCCGAAATTTTACCTGTTAAAAGAAGCTCAGTTCGCGAAATGCAGTTTCCCTGGGATATTTCCGCTTTGAATGCAAACGCAAAATTGACGAACGGGCGGGCTTGTCCCAACGTAACAGCTTATGCCTACGGCCTGCGCTGGATGAAAGATTGCGACAACCGGGTTTATATTGGCCACACCGGCGGCCTGCCCGGCTTTGGCAGCAACTGGAACATTTTGCCGGAATATGGCATCGGTGTTGTTTCGTTTGCTAACCTCACTTATGCCAATGCCGGTGCCGCCAATAAACAGGCTTTAGATACTTTGCTTGCCCTTTCGGGGATCAAGCCGCGGTCTTTGCAGCCTTCTGCCATTTTAAATCAGCGTAAAAACGAGTTGATCAAATTACTTCCAAATTGGGACCAAGCAAAGGAGAGCGGCATCTTTGCCCAAAATTTTTGGTTGGATTATTTCCCCAACAAACTAAAGGCAGATGCCACAGATGCCTTTGCCAAAGCAGGTAAAATTACCGGCATAAAAGAAGTAGTGCCCGAAAACCAGCTTCGGGGATATTTTATGATGGAAGGCGAAAAAGCCAATCTCAAAATCAGCTTTACGTTGACACCTGAAAACCCGGCTTTGATCCAGGAATATCATTTGGATGTAGTGGGGAAGTAGGCGGGCATTTTTGTCATTCCGACGGTAGGAGGAATCTTCTTCCAAACACTTACAAGTTTTTACCTGATAAAAGAAGCATGAAATATTAGTGCTTCGCACAAGCTTTCTCCAACTGTATTGCTACCTTGTGCCTACGAATTTTTATGGCAAAACAGAATATCAGCAGCGAACTTGATAAATTTAAAGAATACCTAAAAAGCGAAAGCAGCGAAAAATCCCGTCAGCATAATTTATATCCGCTTTTTCAAAAGCTTTTTAAAGACAAGTTTAAAATTGAAGGAGATGCAAAAGGTGCGGATATTTATGTGGAAGGCTTGCTCATCATAGAATCTAAATCCATTTTTCCGCAATGGCTCGAAGGTTTTTACCAGGCATTGCACTATCAGCGTAAATTCGGTTTAAGCTACAATACCATCATTGTTGTTGCCCATAAATACGTCGGCATTTGGAAATTAAACAAGCTGCCGGAATATGCAACAATTTTGGCGCATACCGCAAATGTGCAATTAGCGCCAAATGTAGTTGGAAAAGAAAATGCCCGGAAAACAAACGCTGCAAATAAATTAGAAATAAAAAACGCTGCTTTTTACTGGTTGGAGCCTAAAGAACTGGAAGGCGATATTTTTGCCGGTGCGCGAAACCTGACTGTAGAATCTTTTGAAATATTAAAGATTTTAAATAACCTGGATTCCGACAGGATACAAATCAATACACACAATTTTATTGACGCTATTGATCGGATGAAGCGTTTTTTTGAACATCCGATTGATGCCGTTCATGCTTTTTATGCCATTGTGCCTTATTGGGACATTACTTCGACTATTGCAGAAACAGAAAATGGCAACTTGCATGTAATTGGTTTTAAAGGTAACCGAATGAGCGAAACGGTTAAAGTAGCTTCAAAAAACGTTAACGATTTTAAAAAGTTTATCGCCACACAATATGTATTTACCAATGAAGGAAGCGGTTTAACGGTTGATTACTATTTCAGCCGTTTTGATGAAGTAATGGCTGCTATCGATCCTGAATACGTAAAGCAGCACGGCATCTTTTTTACGGATAGTAACCTCAGCAAGTTTGCGCTTTGGTTTGCCAAACACCATTTCCCCGGCAATATCAATGAAGATTATATTGTGTTTGACCCGGCAGCAGGTTCGGGCAACTTGGTAAGCAGTTGGCGCGGAAAGTTAAAGCACAAAATTGTTTCGGAATTGCAGCCTGACTTATTGCGGACGATAGAACGGCGGATGAAAGCCGACCCTTTTCATGTTGAAACCGGCTTTACCATCATTCCTAAAACTTCCGCAAACAAAGGTTTAAATTTTATTGATCATCCGGCGGCAGATTATTTAGCCGAACTGACAAAAGAATTAAAACTGACAAATGTTGCGCTCGATAAGCCAATCGCTTTCCTTTTAAATCCGCCTTATAAAAACACCGACGAAAAACAGGAAGTACGTGAACAGACCGAATCGCATTACGAGATTGACCCTTCGATATTAAAACTGACCGGAGAAGACGCAGGCAAAGAACGTTACCTTGCTTTTTTAGGCCAGATCATCAACATGGCCGAAGCGCAACATTCGCAAGATGCAAATATTAAACCTGTTGTAATGGTTTTTACGCCAACTTCCTGGCTCATTCCGCGCCCAACTTATGTTGCTTTCCGAAAGGTTTGGGACAAGCATTTTAAATATCACAACGGTTTTATTGTAACCAGTAACGAATGGTTTAAGCTGGACGGCAAATGGCCTTTGGCTTTTACCATTTGGGCTTATGAACCGAACGAAGCAGGAAATGAAAACGAAGTAAAAGTAAGCGACTTAACGCATTTGAGCCGACCAGACCTCAACATTAATTGGAACGATGAAGATGAAAAAGTAGAAAAAGAATTATTTAAGGTGCTAAAAACAGTATCAGAAGTAAAGCTTGATAATTCAAGAGGCGATATAAAAAAATTAATGCCTGAAATTGAAAAAGGTAATAAATTGATTCGTCAACCTCGATATGATTATAGTCATGCAAAAAAGAAAGAAGATTATGGCAAACTTGTAAGTGGATTTCCACTAAAATTTCAAGATGGCCATTACAAACTCCAACGAAAGTGCGGCAGCGTTAATGGAGCTTTTGTTGGGTTTATGGATGACAATACTCCTGTTAGGATAATGAATGATAGTTGCAGTCGGATGTCGAATATTCCAAACAGAATTTGGTTTTATTTAGATAACCGAATGATAAAGATTAATCTTGTTAAGGCATTTTCTTCTGCTCCTGATAAATATGGCTTTTGTGCTTATAATTTAGAAACTGCAAAATTTTTCTTTTCTTGGTTTTCCATATCAAAATCTCTTGTTGGAAATTATCCGGTTTGGGCAAATCAATATGATATTTGGCCTCCTCAAATCAAGCCAAACTTAGAAAAATACTGGTATTCTTTGTGTTTCGCATTTGTGTTGGCAGAAAACCGTTGTGTAGTTACCAAGTTTGAGGCAAATAACCCGGTAAAAGAAGCACCGGAAGTTTTTGTGGACAATCCGCTTTGTCCGGCCAATAAAAACAGTTTTTGGAGTACCACTTTGGATGCAGTAATTATAACAGAACCCAATGCTGCTTTCTTGCTGGTCGAAAAAATAAAAGAACTTTACCGTTACTGGAACTTAAATTATTGCAAAGGCCAGTACCTGGAAAACGTGGGGCTGCACAACGAACCTTATTTTAAATATTTTGATTATCCGGATTTCTTGACACCTTACAGCGGTCTGATCCAAATCAGGAAATATGCTGAACAGGAAGGTTTGGCTGATTTACTGGAATTGTTTATCGAAACAATAAAATTGACCAAGCTTGTAAAAGCGGAGATCTACCGTTTATTGGTTGAAGAGTTTAAGTATTTTGAGTGATGCTTCTTTTAGTGCATTAAAACTTCTTTTGTTTATAAAAACGAGTGGTGTCGTTTTCCTAATTAAGCAACAAATGCTTAGCTAACAGTAACTTACAAAAAAATGTCGTATAGTAGTTAAGTAAGTTATCCCCAATATGGAATATATTCTACGTATTTTGTTGAAGCATTTGAAGGGTCTTTGGGTTTTATTCTTCCTTGATTCAAAGCGTTTTTAATAACAATTGAAACTTGAGGTCGTTGTCGTTCACTCATTTTGAAACGTTCTCTAAGGCTTGTATTGTTCATGCTACCACTACTAAGGTATTTAATGATGCTATGCTGATAACAAGCCTCTATTCGTTCTTGCTCCGTTAATTGTGCAAATGTCTTTGGAGCATACATTGTAACTCTAAAAGCATTTTCCAGTTCTTCGATTTTAAGTGGCGGTAATCCATAAAATTCAATTGCAGAAACTGTTTTAGTAAATCCAGAACCTCTTTCTTCACAAATTTTGAATCTGCGGAATGAAGAGGCCAAAACTTCATTTCGTGATTCAGGAGTAGTTCCAATTAATCTTTCAATCTTTTTTGTTGGCAACAGCCTACCTGGATTAGTAATACTAATTCGATCATCAAATATTTCGATTACAGGTCCTGACCCCTTTATAGTAAAATCCTGATGAATTAAAGCATTTGCAAAAAGCTCCCTGAGTGCAATCTCTGGATATACTGCTAATTCCGCCCTAAAAGCGGATTTTATAATTTCACTTGAAGGGAGTAATTGTTTTACAAAATCTATTAAACCTTCAAAGCCAATTGCATAACCTTTTGAGCCGGGAAACTCTTTAATCGTTTCATTTTTATTTAAGCCTTTATATCTTATTAACCTGATTCTTTTTCGTGCTAATTGATCAAATTCGGAAAGATTATTTGCTGCAGACAGAGCGCCAAAATTAGTAATGTAATACCCAGCCCCGTCTACTTTCTCAATCATTCTTTCATGCTCCATTAAATATAATATGCCCTCTATATTTGATGGTATTGGTTTTTCAAGTAACTTAAATATAGTTTTATAATCAAGTACTGTTAATACTTCAATTTCTGCTTTTACTTTAGAAACGTGCAATTCTTCAAATTGGGGTGTTTTGCTGTTTAGCATTAAACCGCCTAATTCTTGTCTGGATGCCTTTCTTGTGGTTCCACCTGTCCTGATATATGCATCTTCAATCGTTTTAGATTTTAAATGAACAGGTTTAACCGATGACTCTTTAATGTAGATAAACAGTAAGGGTTTATTTTGGTATAATTCTATCGAATGGTCTATAATTACCATGGGTTCTAATGAGTCTCGCCCAATAGAACTCAGCTTTTCAGTTGTGTTTTCTGCAACCTGTTTGTTAACGCCTACTATATTTCCAGATTTATCCTCAATGCCAAAAACCAAAATCCCACCGCCTGGATTGTTGGCAAAGGCTGAAAGGTGTTGAGCGAGTTTATCCGTTTTCGGAGAAATGTTCTCTTTCCAATCAATTTCGTTTAATTCCTGAGGTATAGGTTGTAAGCTGTTATCTAATAATGCAAAAGCTCTTGAAAGCCAGTTTTTAGTTATGTTCATTTATTCGATAAGCAAGAAGTAACTGATAATCATTTTGTTATATACAAGCGTCGTTTCCTAGATAAGTAAAGCACGTAACTCCAATATTAATTAATGGCAACTCCTAAAGATTTAATAATATAAAATAGGAACATTGGTTAGCTGTTCTTATATAAGTATGATTACCAATACAAAAATATTATAATTGCATTAAGCATGAGCAACAATGTTCTTCATGTTTAAAGAATAATTTCTTAAAGTAATAAAACTTTAATATACTTAAAGAAAAGGCGTAGAAAGCAACAATCTTCACCATACTTCTTTTATCAGCATAAAGTCAACACCAGGCCGCCTTCAAACTCAAACTCAAAAATCAGCGTTTACTACTTAATATCAATTTAAGTCAACATGGAATACAATAAATTAACACCCGAAGAAGAATACGTAATCCTGCATAAAGGCACCGAGCGGCCTTTTACCGGCGAATACACGAATTTAAAAGAAGCCGGGACCTACGTTTGCCGCCGCTGCAACACACCGCTTTATACTTCTGACACGAAGTTTGAATCGCATTGCGGCTGGCCAAGTTTTGATGATGAAATCCCCGGGGCGGTAAAACGCGTTGCTGACCATGATGGCCGCCGGGTAGAAATACTTTGCGACAATTGCGGTGCGCATCTGGGCCATGTTTTTACCGGGGAAAGGTTTACAGCAAAGAATACACGCCATTGTGTAAACTCTATTTCTATGAAATTTATCCCGGCAGCAGCATCCGTTTAAAGAAAAATGCTTCTTTTATACGATAAAAATTTATTCGTTTGGGTATTGTGGATAACTTTAACATTGTTTAAAACTTCATCTTCATTGCGGCTTTTTCAAGGTCTATATTTGTATCAAAGGAAAACGAAATAGCGTAAACCGGGGCATGTTATATAATTGTCTCTCTACATTAAAAATCACATAAAGTTATACCAACAAAAGAAGCTTTTCTAACAGGAGGGCTTTTTTTGGCGAATCATATTTCATAAACAAAAAATTTTAAAAATGATTGCAAACCAGGAAGATGAAGTATTGCTGCGGGAAAACAAAGACCGTTTTGTTATTCTGCCGATCAACTATCCCGCCATTTGGGAAATGTACAAAAAGCACGAGGCTAGCTTTTGGACGGCCGAGGAAATCGATCTGTCCGACGACCAGAAGCATTGGGACAATTTGAGTGATGGCGAACGTCATTTCGTTTCGCATGTGCTGGCGTTTTTTGCGGCAAGCGATGGTATTGTGAACGAAAACCTGGCCGTTAATTTTATGAGCGAAGTACAGGTTCCGGAAGCACGCTGTTTTTACGGCTTCCAGATCATGATGGAAAATATCCACTCCGAAACTTACGCACTGCTGATTGATTCGTACATTAAAAACCCGACAGAAAAAGACCGTTTGTTCCACGCCATTGATACTGTTCCTTGTGTGAAGAGAAAAGCGGAATGGGCTTTAAAATGGATCAACAACGGCAATTTTGCACAGCGTTTGGTGGCTTTTGCCGCGGTAGAAGGTATTTTCTTTTCCGGTAGTTTCTGCTCTATTTTCTGGTTGAAAAAGCGCGGTTTAATGCCGGGCTTGACTTTCAGCAACGAGTTGATTTCTCGTGATGAAGGCTTGCATTGCGAATTTGCTTGCTTGTTGTACAGCATGTTGTCCAACAAGCTTTCTAAAGAAGAAGTGACCGAAATCATTGCCGATGCAGTTGTGATTGAAAAAGAATTTGTAACGGATGCGCTTCCGGTTCGGTTAATTGGCATGAACGCTGATATGATGGCACAATATATTGAGTTTGTGGCTGATCGCTGGCTGGTAGAATTAGGTTATGATAAATTGTACTATGCCACCAATCCGTTTGATTTTATGGAGATGATTTCTCTTCAGGGAAAAACAAACTTCTTTGAAAAACGGGTAGGCGATTACCAAAAAAGCGGCGTGCTGAACGTAGAAGCCAAAAGCCAGGCTTTTTCTATGGATGAAGATTTTTAGAAGAAAGCTATCAGCAATTAGCAGTCGGCCATCAGCTCCTGCATAGTTGTAAGCAGATTATTATATACGATATTTAAGCTAACATCTGATTGCTGACAGCTAAATGCTCAATTTAATATTCAAAATATGTTTGTAATAAAAAGGGACGGAAAAACAGAATCCGTAAAATTTGACAAGATAACGGCAAGGGTTGAAAAACTGTGCTACGGTTTAAACCCGGCCTTGGTTGATCCGATTGATGTGGCCAAAAAAGTGATCGAAGGTTTGTACGATGGCGTAACTACCTCCGAACTGGATAACCTGGCGGCAGAAACTGCTGCATCGTTAACCACGAAGCATCCTGATTATGCGTTGCTGGCTTCCCGCATTGCGGTTTCCAATCTGCATAAAAACACGCAGAAATCTTTTTCCGGCACGATGAAGAAACTACATGAATATGTAGATCGGAAAACAGGTAGGAATGCTTCGTTAATTGCAGATGATGTTTGGGAAGTGATCGAGCAAAACGCAGAACTCCTGGACAGCACCATTATTTACGACCGTGATTTTGGTTTTGATTACTTCGGGTTTAAAACGTTGGAGAAATCATATTTGTTAAAGATCGAAGGTCAGATTGTCGAACGTCCGCAGCATTTGTATATGCGCGTAGCCGTTGGTATTCACAAACAGGATGTGGAAAGTGCCATTAAAACCTATCATTTAATGAGTGAGCGTTGGTTTACACACGGTACCCCAACTTTGTTTAATGCCGGAACGCCAAAAGCGCAAATGTCTTCCTGCTTTTTGTTGACCATGCAAGACGATAGCATTGAAGGGATTTATGATACACTGAAACAAAGTGCTAAAATTTCTCAAAGTGCTGGTGGGATTGGCTTGAGCATCCACAATGTGCGTGCAACAGGTTCTTACATTAGCGGAACCAACGGAACCAGTAATGGCATCATCCCGATGCTGAAGGTTTTTAATGATACGGCCCGTTATGTAGATCAGGGCGGCGGTAAACGTAAAGGTGCTTTTGCTATTTATTTGGAGCCCTGGCATGCAGATATTTTCGATTTCTTAGATCTCCGCAAAAACCATGGTAAAGAAGAAATGCGTGCCCGCGACTTGTTTTATGCGCTTTGGGTTTGCGATCTGTTTATGAAAAGGGTTGAGGCCGACGGCAATTGGAGCTTGTTCTGTCCGCATGAAGCGCCAGGATTGCATGAATGCCACGGAGCAGAATTTGAAGCTTTGTACGAGCGTTACGAACGTGAAGGACGTGCCCGCAAAACCATCAAAGCACAAGAATTGTGGTTTGCGATTTTAGATGCTCAGGTAGAAACCGGCACACCGTATTTGTTATATAAAGATGCCGCCAACAGCAAATCCAACCAGCAAAACTTAGGAACGATCAAAAGTTCCAACTTATGCACCGAAATTATAGAATATTCGGCTGCCGATGAAGTTGCGGTTTGTAACCTGGCTTCCCTGGCCCTGCCCCGTTATGTGATCAACGGTCAGTTTGACCACGAAAAATTATATGAAGTAACTTATCAGGTAACGATCAACCTAAACAGGGTCATAGACCAAAATTATTACCCGGTAAAAGAAGCACAGAATTCCAATATGCGCCATCGTCCGGTTGGTTTGGGCGTACAAGGTTTGGCCGATGCGTTTATCAAACTGCGTTTGCCATTTGAAAGTGAAGAAGCCAAAAAACTCAACATAGAGATTTTTGAAACGATTTATTATGCGGCCATGTCGGCTTCAAAAGACCTGGCCATTAAAGAAGGCGCTTACGAAACTTTTAAAGGTTCGCCATTATCTAAAGGAAAGTTCCAATTTGATCTGTGGAACGTAAAACCGGACAGCGGCCGCTGGAACTGGGGCGAACTGCGTACAGAAGTTGTAAAACATGGTGTACGCAATTCATTATTGGTTGCACCGATGCCGACTGCTTCTACTTCGCAAATCCTCGGCAACAACGAATGTTTTGAACCTTATACTTCCAATATTTACACCCGCCGTGTTTTGAGCGGGGAGTTTGTAGTTGTAAATAAATTCCTGCTGCATGACTTGGTTGCTTTAGGATTGTGGAACGGTAGCATGAAAGACAAGATCATCACTGCAAATGGTTCTATCCAGGATATTCCTGAAATTCCGGCTGACATCAAAGAGTTGTATAAAACGGTTTGGGAGATCAAAATGAGAAATATCATTGATATGGCTGCCGATCGCGGCGCTTACATTTGCCAGTCGCAATCCTTAAACCTGTTTGTCAATCAGCCAAACGCTTCCAAATTAACTTCTATGCATTTTTATGCCTGGAAAAAAGGTTTGAAGACCGGCATGTACTATTTAAGAACACAAGCTGCATCCCAGGCAGTTAAGTTTACGGTGGAAAACCAGGGCGGCAAAAATATGGAAGCTGTGATCCCGGAACACATTAGTGAGGTTGCAGAAGAAATCCCTGCCGGGCCAAATTGCTCCATGGATGAAGGTTGTGTAACGTGTTCTGCATAATCAATTAACGTGATAGGTTGAAAAACGGATGCTTCTTTTACCGCTATAAAATCATCATAAACAACAAGCGTTTCTCTCACCGGGAAACGTTTGTTGTTTATGATAAGTCATATTGATACTTCTTTTATCGGCATAAAATAATATTCCCCTAAATTAACATGGTTTTTGCAGAAAGGAAAACGATGAGCAAGCACGAAATTATTGGATGTGAACGTTGTAGTGTTCGGATAGAATGCAAAGCAAATTCTTTTACCAAGTGTCAGTGCAGCGAAGTGCAATTGACTTTAAACGAAATGGAATATATTGGCACCTGTTACGATGCTTGCCTTTGTGCTGCCTGCCTGCTGCAGTTACAGCAGGAATATCATCAAGGCTTGGTTAGACCAGAATAATTTCATTGGAAAACATTAAGATTTAAATATAGTTTAGATAAGTTTGCGGGATTATTAGTATCTGCCAATGACGGAAACATACTAATTAATGCCTAAATTTGAATTTTAAAGCAGCAAAATGAGATTTTTTGAAGAAAAAAGAAGAGAGGTAATGCGGCATATTGAGAAATATATGCTGGAGAAAATGGATGAATACCTGAAACCTATAGATCAGATTTGGCAACCAGCTGATTTTCTTCCAGATTCATCAAGAGGTACATTTTTTACCGAGATCAAAGACTTGCAGCAAAGTGCCGAAGGTTTATCTTATGATTTAATAGCTGTTTTAGTTGGTGATACGATTACAGAAGAAGCACTGCCGACTTATGAATCCTGGTTAATGATGGTCGAAGGGGTTTCTCATGGCGAAGAAGGCGGCTGGATGAAATGGACACGTCATTGGACAGCAGAAGAAAACCGCCATGGAGATTTGCTGAATAAATATTTATACCTTTCTGGCCGTGTAAATATGCGGATGATGGAAGTATCGACCCAATATTTAATTGCAGATGGTTTTGATATTGGCACTGGCCATGATCCTTACCGCAACTTTATTTATACTTCTTTTCAGGAATTGGCCACCAATGTTTCCCACCGCCGTGTGGCCAGCCAGGCCAAAAAGCACGGTGATACTTTGCTTTCTAAAATGTGCGGTGTTATTGCTTCTGATGAGGCACGTCATGCAAAAGCTTATATTGACTTTATAGGTAAAATATTTGAAGTAGATGCGAACGAAGCCATGATCGCTTTTGAAGATATGATGCGAAAAAAAATTGTTATGCCTGCACATTTTCTACGGGAAATGGGCTTGATGATGGGACAGACTTATGGCCATTTTACCGATGCGGCACAGCGTTTAGGCATCTATACAGCGGTAGATTATGTAGATATTATGAAACAATTACTTGTTGACTGGCAGGTAGAAAGTAGAAAAGACCTAAACGAAGCCGGAGAAAGGGCACGTGATTACCTGGTAAAATTACCAGACCGATTGCTGAAGGTTGCAGAAAGGATGAATAACCCCGGACTGGAATATAAGTTCAGTTGGATTAGCTGATAAAATTTAGAAGCCTCTTTTAAGGGGCTTTTTTATGACATAAAATCCGATGTTTAAATCGGTATCTTTGCCCGATCATGAGTACGGCAGAACTTGCATTTAATTCGGGTTTAAGAACTTACAATAATTACGGTGCCTGGCTCCGCAAAAAATACAACGGACAGCGGGTTTTTAAAGTGATTGTAGATGGAGGTTTTACCTGCCCGAACCGCGATGGCAGCAAAGGTTTCGGCGGATGTACGTATTGCAATGTTGATTCTTTTACGCCTTCGGTTTCCCGTTCTACGCCTTCTTTACGAGAACAAGTGATCAAAGGAATGGAACGCGCTCGTACCGGAAACCGTGCCGATAAGTTCATTATCTATTTTCAACCCAACACCAACACTTATGCATCTGTACATTATTTAAAAATGATGTACGATGAAGCCCTTAGCATTGATCCGGAAAATATCGTTGGTTTGTCGGTTGGTACGCGACCTGATTGTATTGACGCTGAAAAAGTAGCTTTATTAGAAAGTTATACAGATCGTTTTGATGTGGATTTGGAAATGGGCATGGAATCTATTTATAACGATACGCTCAGTCAAATTAACCGTGGTTGTTCACATGAAGAATTAATTAAAGCGTTGGATTTAGTTAAAAATTCCAAGCTTGATATTTGTGTGCACACCATTTTTGGTTTCCCTTGGGAAACTAAAGAAATGATGCTGAAATACGCCGAAGAGATCAACCGTTTCCCCCAAATCACATTTGTTAAGTTTCATCATCTGCATGTTGTAGAAGGTTCTATCATGGGCGTAAAATACAGACGTGAGCCTTTTCCTTTATTTAGTTTGGAAGATTATACGGATTTTTTGTGTGAATTATTGCCGCTCGTCCGCCCGGACATTGTGATTCAAAGATTATTTGGATTATCAGATTGGGATTTATTAATTGCACCAAACTGGAATCTCCGCAAATCAGAAATACAATATTACATTGATCATGCGATCCAAAGCAGGGGAATCGTTCAGGGTTCAGCGTTAGTTTAGCTATTAGGTTTCAGCTGTCAGCCATGAATTATTAACTATATGCTTTCCTGCTTTGGTTCCCTATACTTCCCAAAAAGATCATCAATGGCTTTTGTGCGATAAGTAAAAATCTTTTTAACTTCTCTGTTTACTAAAACTGTGTTTGCTATCCGCCCAAAAACAGAATAAGGAACGGCATAATCCAAAATATCGTGCATTTTTACGCCGCCGGGGATTTCTGTAAAATGATGCTGATGGTGCCATAAAGCATAAGGGCCAAAAACCTGGTTGTCCACGAAATATTCATGTTCTTTTACATGCGTAATTTCCGTCATCCAATTCATTTTAATACCAAAAACGGGAGAAACATGATAAGTGATCAGCATACCGGGATACATTTTGGTGTCCTTAGTATAATTGGAAGTTACCTTAAAGTTCATCTCTTTCGGCGTAATGCGCGCTAAATTCAAAGGAGATGAAAAGAAATCCCAGGCATCAGCCAAAGGAATTGGTAAGTTTTGCCCAAATTCTAAGTGGTATGTTTTCACTCTTGTTCAACTACAAAACCTGCAAAGTGTTTATGCTGTTTTTAAAGTCCGTTCGGATTTGTATCCAAAAAAACAACCATGCTTCTTTTAGCATAGAAAAATTAGTGTCTCAGTTTTCTATCTTAGAGCCTGTTTAAATTTTGTCCAGCCTGTTTTTTATACTTCTTTTATGCCATAAAAACCTTTAATGTCCTGTGCATCGGGGTTTTTGGCTAAAGCCTGTTATTTGTTGTCCTTTGTCCACGGCCTGAAGGCCGTGGCAATTGCAGCTTAACAATAATTGAATTTTGCTAAACCAAATTGTTATCGGTAAATACAAAAAATATTATAAAACAAGGTGGCCAAATTGCCACGGCCTTCAGGCCGTGGGTTGCATAAGTCCAGGTGTTGGCTTTAGCCAAAATGTCTGTAATGAAATTTAAATAGACTTTTAAAAAACCAAAGGAGGTTTGTAGACTTTTATGCCTTAAAAGAAGCATAAAAACAGGGTGAATAAAGTTTGCACAATATTTACTGCACCATCTTATTGGCGCAGTAAGAACTGGCAAAAGCTTCTGGCTTCGCTTTAAAAACAAAACCCATACTTAAAATATAACCCATTGCTTCGTGCAAAGCCTGGTTAGATTTAAACATCGGGTTCGTATTGATATCGGCATGGACTTCCAAATCCACATCATATAAATCCAGCAAATCGCAAAGCTGATAGGCAATATCAATAGATTTTTGTACTTCGTTCAGCATCCGTTCTTTGATGCCCATTTTTTGGGAAGTGCGTTCTTGGTGGATGTACATGAAACCACCGCGCTGCTCCCGCAGAAAAACAATTACCGTAGCAAAATCAGTAACTGCACCTTTTACTTGCGAATCTGTGCCGATGCAAACTTTTAATTTGTTGCCCAGTTCGGTTTCCCGTTCTATGGTTCTTTCTACTTCTTCGATAATCGGCAGTTCGAGGATCTCGCCGCTAAATTTTCTCCAGGTCATAAAAATCAAGAGTTTAATATTGAACCTTAGAATCAGGTTTAACAAATTTAGGATTTATTAATTTGTAATGCAATGATTTTAAAGTAATTAAATTGTTAACAAAGGGATGGTTGCTAACAGAAAGAGTGTAAAGCCACTGTTTGTAATAAATTTTTGTATTTCTTTATATGTTGGAATCAATATTATTATTCAAAATAGTGACAAAATAATGAATCCAGAAATAGAGAATTTTTCTTTTGTCCAAGCAAGTTTACATTGGACTTTCATGGCGATAACTGAAATCGGATTTTTAAATAAAGCAAGATCAGTGCAAGAAATTGAATTGATCAACAGCCCTCCGTTTACATTCTACAGAATATCATTACACTATATGTTCACTATGGAATACATGAAATTGATGGAAAGTAACAATGATAGATACCCCAACAATCATATTGCAAGTTTAGAAAAGTTTTCAGATGCAGTTTGTAAAGAAGTAATTGATTTTGTTGAGTTACACAATCAAAACTTACAAGTGTTAAAGTCAATCAGATCTTCTGATTTCTACACAAAATTAAAAGGAGATAGAGATAAAAAATTTGGCCATGCAGACTCTGATTATCAAGAGTATTTTTCATTTCGAAGTTTTTCAGATAATGAAATTGAGACAGCAATTACACAGCTAAATATGTTTAAGTCGATAATGGATAATTGTACATCGATTTTTGATAGTGAATTCGTCTTTCAACATATTGATCCAAGAACAGATAATTTTATAAGGTTTCACGCGAGATATAAGGACTATTATTTCAATAATTATTTCGATGCAATAGCAAAGGGATATGGTTTATGGTAATAAACAATGACGGGTTTTGGGTAGAAAAAAATCGATTATATCATATTCTCCAACAAATTTTTATAAATTCCTTAGTAGGTTAATTTGAAAGTTTATTTTTTACATTAAATCTAAAATGCTCAGAAGAGAATCTCCTGAGCATTTTACCCGATAAAAGAAGCATCTGACTATCCAACCAACTTCTTATACCGAATCCTTTTCGGAGCAACATCACCCAAACGTTTCTTCCGGTTTTCTTCATAATCCGAATAATTTCCTTCAAAAAAGTAAACCTGCGAATTACCTTCAAAAGCCAAAATATGTGTACAAACGCGGTCTAAAAACCAACGGTCGTGGGAAATGATTACCGCGCAACCGCCAAAGTTTTCCAAAGCTTCTTCTAATGCACGTAAGGTATTCACATCAATATCATTGGTTGGCTCATCCAGCAATAAAACGTTGGAACCTTTTTTTAAGTTGACGGCCAAATGCACCCGGTTGCGTTCGCCTCCAGAAAGTACGCCGACTTTTTTCTGCTGATCGCCTCCGTTGAAATTAAATTTTGAAACGTAAGCACGAGAATTAACCGGACGATTACCGAGTAAAATCGTTTCCTGTCCACCCGTAATGTTTTCCCAAACCGATTTACCCGGATCAAGGTCATCGTGCATTTGATCAACGTAACCTAAAGCTACGGTTTCGCCTACGCGAAAAGTCCCGGCATCAGCTTCATCCTGGCCGGTAATTAAACGGAACAAAGTAGTTTTCCCTGCACCATTTGGGCCGATGATGCCAACAATTCCGGCTGGTGGAAGTGAAAAACTCAAGTTATCAAACAAAACTTTATCGCCAAAAGCTTTGGTTACGTTATTGGCTTCAATCACCACGTTGCCTAAACGCGGACCTGGCGGAATAAACAGTTCCAGTCTTTCTTCGCGTTCTTTGGTTTCTTCGGAAGCTAATTTATCATAATTAGAAAGCCGCGCTTTGCCTTTGGCATGACGGCCTTTTGGCCCCATCCGAACCCATTCCAGTTCGCGCTCCAACGTTTTCTGGCGTTTGCTTTCCGTTTTTTCTTCCTGCAAAAGACGTTTTGATTTTTGCTCCAGCCAGGAAGAATAATTCCCTTTCCACGGAATGCCTTCCCCACGATCTAATTCTAAAATCCAACCGGCCACATTATCTAGGAAATAACGGTCATGCGTTACGGCAATCACTGTTCCTTTGTACTGTTTTAAGTGCTGTTCCAACCAATCGATAGATTCGGCATCCAAATGGTTTGTAGGCTCGTCCAGCAACAAAACATTCGGTTCCTGCAACAATAATCTGCACAAAGCAACCCGGCGACGTTCCCCGCCTGACAATGTGGCAATCTTTGTTTCCGGTTCCGGGCAGCGCAAAGCATCCATGGCCCGCTCTAATTGTACGTCTAATTCCCAGGCATTGGTCGCATCAATTTTATCCTGTAGTTCCCCTTGGCGCGCCAGCAGTTTGTCCATCTCATCCGCATCTTCATACACTTCGGGCAAACCAAATTTTTCATTGATGTCTTCGTATTCTTTTAGAATAGCAATAGTTGCCGCAACGCCTTCTTCCACAACCTCTTTTACTGTTTTTGTGGCATCTAATTCGGGCTCTTGTGCGAGATAACCAACTGAATATCCGGGCGAAAAAACCACATCTCCCTGGTAAGCTTTATCCAACCCGGCTATGATTTTCAACACAGAAGATTTTCCGGAACCGTTTAAACCGATCACCCCAATTTTTGCCCCATAAAAGAAGCTTAGGTAAATGTTCTTTAAAACCTGTTTTTGCGGCGGATAAATTTTGTTTACACCCGCCATAGAAAATATAATTTTCTCGTCTGCCATTATTTCTGCTTTAATATTTTTACCATGCTAAAGTAGCCACAAAGTAGTAAAAATGGATACATTAGATTATTGTTGTAATGATTGTTGCTTAATGGCGTAATTGTTGATAAATTTATACCTGAAACCCTTCTCTGTTCGTATTTAATAAACTTATTTATAGATTAGTGTTTTCCTTTATTTGAAAAATATATTATGGAAGCTAAATTTTCGCCCCGTGTAAAAGATGTTATTTCCTATAGCAGAGAGGAGGCCTTGCGTCTCGGGCATGATTATATCGGAACAGAGCATTTGTTGTTAGGATTAATTCGCGACGGTGATGGCGTTGCGATAAAATTATTGAAAGGATTACGTGTTGATACAACGCGGTTAAGGCGTTCTGTAGAAGATGCTGTTAAAGGAACTACCGGAACTACTGTGAACATCGGCAGTATCCCGTTAACCAAACAGGCAGAAAAAGTATTGAAAATCACTTACTTAGAGGCAAAAATATTTAAAAGTGATTTGATCGGGACAGAGCATCTCTTGCTGTCTATTTTAAGGGATGAAGACAATATCGCTTCCCAAATTTTAGCGCAGTTTAATGTGAATTATGAATTGTTTAAAGCTGAAGTAGAATCAGGTAAACATGATGTTACCGACGAACTGCCCGGGTCATCAACCGGAGGAGATGATGATTTCCGTGATGAAGAATCCTTTAGTCAACCTAAAAAAGTGTCAGACATCAAATCAAAAACACCGGTATTAGATAATTTCGGCCGTGATTTAACCAAAGCAGCCGAAGACGGAAAACTGGATCCGATTGTAGGCAGGGAAAAAGAAATTGAGCGTGTATCACAGATTTTATCACGTAGAAAAAAGAATAACCCGATTTTAATCGGTGAACCGGGCGTTGGTAAATCTGCCATCGCAGAAGGTTTAGCCTTGCGGATTGTACAGCGTAAAGTTTCCCGTGTGTTGTTTAATAAACGTGTGGTTACTTTGGATTTGGCTTCGTTGGTTGCCGGGACAAAATATCGCGGACAGTTTGAGGAGCGGATGAAAGCAGTAATGAACGAGCTGGAAAAATCCCCTGATGTGATTTTATTTATTGATGAAATCCATACCATTGTTGGTGCTGGTGGCGCTTCCGGTTCACTGGATGCTTCCAATATGTTTAAACCGGCTTTGGCCCGTGGGGAAATCCAATGTATTGGTGCCACAACTTTAGACGAATATCGCCAGTACATTGAAAAGGATGGTGCTTTAGACCGTCGTTTTCAAAAAGTAATGGTTGAGCCGGCCACGCCAGATGAAACAATTGAGATTTTAACACGAATAAAAGACAAATACGAGGAGCATCACGGAGTTACTTATACAGATGAAGCAATTTTAGCCTGCGTTTCTTTGACTTCACGTTATATTACAGACCGCTTTTTACCGGACAAAGCAATAGATGCTCTGGATGAATCTGGCTCTCGTGTCCATCTAACTAATATTCATGTTCCGCAAAATATTTTGGATATTGAGCAAAAGATCGAGCAAATTAAGCTAGAAAAGAATAAAGTAGTCCGTAGCCAAAAATATGAAGAAGCTGCAAAATTGCGCGATACAGAAAAGCATTTGCTGGAAGAACTGGAGCAGGCAAAAGCAGCATGGGAAGCAGAAACAAAATCTAAACGCTATACGGTAACTGAGGATAATGTTGCAGAGGTTGTTTCGATGATGACAGGGATTCCGGTTCAGCGTGTTGGACAGGCCGATAGCCAGAAATTGCTGAACATGTCTGATAAAATTGCAGATAAAATTATCGGTCAGACTGATGCGATCAAGAAGCTGACCAAAGCGATACAACGTACACGTGCCGGATTGAAAGATCCCAAAAAACCAATTGGTTCATTTATATTCCTTGGCCCAACGGGTGTTGGTAAAACTGAATTGGCAAAAGAACTTGCCCGTTTCATGTTTGATACAGAAGACGCTTTGATCCAAATCGACATGAGCGAGTACATGGAGAAATTTGCAGTTTCCCGTTTAGTTGGTGCGCCTCCGGGATATGTGGGTTATGAAGAAGGCGGACAATTGACCGAAAAAGTACGCCGGAAACCATATTCAGTAATTTTATTGGACGAGATTGAAAAAGCCCATCCGGACGTATTTAACATTTTGTTACAAGTATTAGATGAAGGACAATTAACGGATTCTTTAGGCCGTAAAGTTGATTTCAGAAATGCAATTGTAATTATGACTTCCAACATTGGAGCGCGCCAGTTGAAAGATTTCGGTCAGGGTGTTGGTTTTACAACTGCTGCCAAAGTTGATCAGGCTGATGCACATTCAAGAGGTGTGATTGAAAATGCTTTGAAACGTGCTTTTGCACCAGAGTTTTTAAACCGTATCGATGATGTAATTGTGTTCAACAGTTTAGGTAAAGAAGAAATCTTTAAAATTATTGACATCGAATTAAGCGCATTATTTGGACGGGTTCATAGTTTAGGTTTTGAAGTAAAGTTAACCCTTGCAGCCAAAGAATTTATTGCAGAAAAAGGTTATGATTCTCAATTCGGGGCAAGGCCGTTAAAAAGGGCTATCCAAAAATATTTGGAAGATCCGATTGCAGAAGAAATCCTGAAAGGTGAACTGTCTGAAGGTACTTTGATGGAAGTTGATTTTGATCAGGAAACCAAACAGATCACTATTAATGCAAAAGCTGCAGAAATTAATACAACAACACCTGAAGAAGAACAAACAGGCGAATAACCAGAAATAGACTTCAACAAAAAGTCCCGATAGTTTTGCTACCGGGACTTTTTTTATGCCATAAAAGAAGCATTACTGTTTTTCCATTTGGTCAATTACGGGTTGCGTAACGCCAACATTAGAAAACCCGCCATCGTGAAATAAATTTTGCATGGTCACCATTTTAGTCAGATCAGAAAAAAGAGTTACCGTATAATCTGCGCACTGATCTGCATCAGCATTACCAAGCGGCGACATTTTTTCAGCAAAATCAATAAAACCATTAAAACCTTTGATGCCGCCGCCAGCAGTTGTGCGGGTAGGAGACTGGCTGATGGTATTGATCCGAACATGTTTTTTCACCCCATATTGATAACCGAAATTGCGCGCAATACTTTCAAGCATGGCTTTGGTATCGGCCATTTCATCATAACCCGGAAAAATACGTTGTGCTGCAATATAGGTTAAAGCTACAACAGATCCCCACTCGTTAATCATGTCCTGTTTCATGGCAACTTGCAAAATACGATGCAAAGACATGGCAGAAATATCTATCGTTTTATGCATGAAATCATAGTTGGAGTTGGTGTAAGGAATATTCTTACGAACATTCAAACTCATGCCAATTGAGTGCAAAATAAAATCTACCCCACCACCAAAATGTTCTTTTGTACCTTCAAAAAGGTTTTCTATATCAGCAGTAACCGTAACATCCGCAGGAATTACCGGCGCGTCGCAAGCTTCAGCCAGTTTATTGATTTCGCCCATGCGCAAAGCAATCGGCGCATTGGTCAGCACTATTTGTGCACCTTCTTCCACACAGCGCAATGCCGTTTTCCAGGCAATTGATTTTTCATCCAAAGCACCAAAAATGATACCTTTTTTACCTTGTAATAAATTATATGCCATTTGATTTTTCTTTATGCTAAAAATAGAATTATTTATCGGTTAGAGCCTGTTTAAATTTCTACTGCTTCTTTTATACCTATAAATCCTTTATTCTATATTAAAAAAATACAAAAATTAGAAGAAACCAATAATTTTATGTGGTAAAAGAAGCATGGACAATAAACAGAATAAAATTTATGATGCTTCTTTTAGGCATATAAATTTTGTGTTTGCATTCTGTTACTTATAAAAGAAGCATGGACAATAAACCGAATAAAATTTAAACATCCTATTAGTTTTAAGAAGAAAGTATTTGCGTTAATTATTCAGTAACTCCCTCGCATTTTGCAAAGCACTCTCACCCGGTTTGCTGCCGCTTAATATTTTGGCAATTTCCAGTACGCGTTCTTCTTCGCTTAGTTTTTTGATTTTGGTGGAAGGGATTTTGCCCGTATCATTTTTATAAACTAAAAAATGGGATTGGCCTTTACTGGCAATCTGAGGTAAATGCGTTATCGTAACCACCTGCAAAAACTGCGATAATTGTTCCATCACTAAGCCTACTTTATTTGCCACCTCGCCGGAAACGCCAGTATCAATCTCATCAAAAATAATAGTTGGCAAAGCAGTGTAACGGGAAATTAGCGACTTAATACTTAGCATCATCCGGGAAAGTTCTCCGCCCGAAGCTACTTTGCTCATCTCTGCTGTCTGATGTCCTTTGTTGGCAGAGAAGAGGAATTTAATATGATCCAAACCATTCTTGTCAAATGCTTCTTTTACCGCTATATTATTTTCAATCTTTAAAACGGCCTGGCTCATATCAACTTCGGCAAGCGTTTTTAAAATCTGTTTTTCAATCTCCGGAATTGCTTTTTGCCGGCTGGCGGACAACTGTTCAGCCATTTTTTGCAACTCGGTTTTTTGTTTTTCAAGCTGTTTTTGCAAAGATTCTATCGCTTCATCACCGGTTTGAATATGGTTTAACTTGTCTGATAAATCTGCCTGAATTTGTAACAATTCTGAATTTTGTGTAACGCGATGCTTCTTTTGCAAGGTAAAAATTAGTGCAAGCCGGTCACTGATTTTCTGGCTCCTTGCTTCGTCAACTTGTGTCGCCTGTTCCAAATCCTCAATTTCGGCAACAATATCTTTTAGTTCTATGTTGATGCTGTTCAACCGAACATTTAATTCTCCGGCTTTCGGATTGTATTTTTCCAAAGCAGTCAACAGTTGCAACGATTCTTTAAACTGATTTAAAGCAGCGGTTTCACTTTCCTGCAACAAATAATTCGCGCTTAATAAACTGCGCTTTATTTCTTCTGCATTATTTAAAGCATATAATTCCTGTTCCAATTGTTCCTGCTCATCTTCAATCAAATTAGCTTTTTCCAGTTCGTCAAATTGAAATTGCAGATAATCTTCCTCGCTTTTTGCTTTCTCGCTTTCCTCGATCAAATGCTGTAATTGGGTTGCTGATTTTTTATAGGTAAAAAAAGCATTGCGGTATTTATCCAATAATTCGGGGTGATTGGTAATGGAATCGACCACTAATAATTGAAAGCCCGGATCATTGATTTCAACGGTTGCGTGCTGTGAATGGATGTCGATTAGTTTTTCGCCAAGCTGTTTTAAAGCATAGAGGTTGACAGGCGTATCGTTTACAAAAGCACGCGATTTGCCATCAGCACTTATTTCCCGGCGTAAAACTGTTTCTGCTTCATAATCCAGGTCGTTTTCTTCAAAATATTTTTTCAGGTGAAAGCCTTCAATCCGAAACATACCTTCGATCACACACTTTTTTTGCTGGTTAAAGAAGTATTTGCTTTCTGCCCGCTGACCTAAAATCAACGAAAGTGCGCCCAGGATAATTGATTTTCCCGCGCCGGTTTCGCCGGTAATAATATTTAAACCGGCATCCAATTCGATATCCAGATTATCAATCAGCGCATAATTGTTAATTGTCAACCTACTCAGCATAACTCTAAATTAAAAAAACAAAATTACGGATTCAGCTTTAGCAAGACTAAAAAGATTAATTTTTCTCCAAAGTTTGGTACTTAGTTCCGTTGGAAGGATCGGCGGTAGTTAAAGTTTGATAAGCCTGCTCTCTTTCTTGCGGGTTTGCTTTGCTCAAAACCTGTAGGAGCTCATCGCTTTTTGCCGTAAAAAAAACCTGAGGCAAAAAAGCACCGGTTCTTTGCCGGTCGATCTGGGCAATAGAGGGCAAGGCAGTTGTGATTACTTTCAAACCCTGATCGGCATTGGAAGCCATCACATCCAAACCTAAACGATGATAAGTGTAGCTAAAATCGCGAAGATTAGTGTAGATTGTATTGTTCAGGTTTTCGATCAGCCAATAGCGGTCGTGGTTGTTATCAAAAGCTTTCCAGCCTTTGTATGCAGAAGTTTGGGCTGCATTTACAATATATTGGGCATGATCAAAATAAGGGCTTCCGCCGCGTTTGGAGAATGAATCGTAATCCAAGCCGACAATAACATAAGCATAAAAAGCAAAAAATGAGCTTAAATTACTTTGAAAAAGCTGGTCATTAAAATCCATGATTTGACCTTCTGTATAAGTAAAATCAAAATCCTTATCGTTGATGTTTAACAAAGTAGAATTGAAATTAGAACCAAAAACCGGCCTGCTGGACTGCACTTGCACTTCTGCGCTAAAAGAACTTGCGCCATCCCATTGCGTAATGTTGAGCACAAAGTTGCAATCAATTCTTTCCGCCGGTGCAATCTGGTCGGCACTCCATTTTCTTCCGTTCAAAAAATCTTTGATGGTGGTTTCCAATGCCCCAAAAACCCTTCTGTTGGTGGTTTGGATTTTTGGGGAAAGCACCTGTACACGTGCATTTAAATCTTGTGAACGGGCAATTGCCGAAGCAAAAATCAATAGAAAAAGTAAACCGGTTAATTTCATTTTTTGATTAATTCAATAATTTTTTGGCAGATATCAGCAGCAACTTCAGCTTTACTTTTCAGTTCAATTTCTGTTTTTTGCAAATTTTTATCAATCATCGTTACTTTATTGGTATCGGTTTTAAATCCGGCACCGGCATCAGCCAGGGAATTTAACACGATCAGATCCAGGTTTTTCCGCTTCAATTTATCCAACGCATAATGTTCGCCGTCGTTCGTTTCCAAAGCAAATCCTACCAAAATCTGGTCATGCTTCTTTTGTGCACCTAAAGTTTGCAAAATATCTGTAGTTGGTTTTAGTTCGATTGTTAAACTGTTGTCCTGCTTTTTTATTTTCTGATCCGCCACAACTGTTGGCGTAAAATCAGCCACGGCCGCATTCATGATACAAATACGGGCATCGGGAAAATAAGTTAAACATTGCTGCAACATTTCTTCCGCAGAAGTAATATTGATGCGTTTGACGCTTTTATTTTGGGTATCCTGCTGGGAAGGGCCGGCAATCAGCGTAACTTCTGCACCGAGATTGGCCATTTCATCGGCCAGTTTAAAACCCATTTTCCCGGAAGAATGATTCCCGATAAAACGCACAGGGTCGATCGCTTCAAAAGTTGGCCCGGCCGTAACCAATACTTTTTTACCTGCTAAAAGAAGCATTCTGCCTAAATCTTGCTTTAAAAAACCGACTATCTCTTTTGGTTCTGCCATGCGGCCTTCGCCAACCAAACCACTTGCCAGTTCGCCATAAGCTGGTTTGATCAACACATTTTTATAATCCAGCAACTTCAGGATATTGTTTTGTGTGGAAGAATGTTTCCACATATCCAAATCCATTGCAGGGGCAAAATAAACAGGGCATTTTGCAGATAAGTAAGTTGTTGTTAGCAAATTATCGCATAAACCAATTACCATTTTAGCTAAAGTATTTGCTGTAACCGGAGCGATAAGCATCAGATCAGCCCATAAACCCAAATCCACATGATTGTTCCATTCACCGGTTTCGGGTTTATAGTATTCCACCAAAACAGGATTTTTAGAAAGTGTGGCAAGTGTAAGCGGTGTGATGAAATTGGTCGCTTCTTTCGTCATAATTACCTGTACAGTCGCACCAGCTTCAACCAGCAAACGGATTAAAAAAGCAGATTTATAACTTGCAATACTTCCGCAAACGCCCAACAAAATTTTTTTACCGTTCAGCATGTTCAAAAGTAGTTTTTTTACCTATAAAAAAAAGCTCTCCTTGGTTTGGGGAGAGCTTTGGTATATTTTAGTTTTTGGTGATTATTGTTGTTCTTTAGATGGGTTCCGGTAGTAAATTTTACCTTCCAAAAACTCCTGGACTGCGATTAAAGAAGGTTTAGGCATTTTTTCGTAATGCTTGCTGATCTCAATTTGCTCGCGGTTTTCAAAAACTTCCTCCAGGTTATCGTTAGAAGAAGTAAATTCAGATAATTTCTGGCTCAGCTCTTCTTTAATGTTGTTGGAAATCTGGTTTGCCCTTTTAGACATCACAACGATTGACTCATATATATTGTCTGTTGTTTTATCCAGATCGCGCAAATCGCGTGTGATGGTACTGCTGGCTAAAGTGGGTTTTGTATTGCTCATTTTATTTATGGGGTTTTAATATCTGTTGCTTGTGCTTGTCTGCTTTTTTCCTGGTTCAACTGTTTTTTATATTCTTTTTCCTGATTAACAATATTGGCAAAATATTTTTTAACGCTTTGTATGCCAGATTCACACTGACGGTTAATAGCTTCTGACTGCTTTAAATATTGACTGGAAGGATATTTTTCCTGAAACTCTTTATAAGCTGTTATGCCTTCTTCAAAACGGTCTTGCTGTTTCTCTTCCTTGCTATTTTTAGCATACAAATATTGTGCTTGTATGGTTAGAAACTCCATTTCCTCGGCATACTTGGTATCCGGGAAATCACGCATTGAATTTCTAAAAGCAATAACAGCCGATTTATAATCACCGATAGTTAAATATAATTTGGCATTGGCATAAGATTTTACTTCTAAACGGTCGCGCAGGCTTTGGATCAATTTACTTGCTTCGGCTACACGCTGGCTCTTTGGATAAAGATTGATGAATAACTGGAGCTTATCAATAGACAACAATGTATTGGTTTGATCTAAAGTTGAATTCGGAGATTCCAAATAAGAGCAATAAGCAGACATGTATCGGCATTCTTCCGAGCGTGAACTGTTGGGGTAAGTATCGGCAAAATTTTTAAAATGATAACCTGCCGAAGTGTAATCCTTTAATTTATAGTTTGCAAAAGCATAATAGTAAAATAAATCTTCCGCTTCTGCCCGTCCGCGATAGCGCTGAACCAAGTCATCAAATAAAGCTAAAGCACGGGAATAATCCTTTTTATTATAGTATTTAACACCTTCCTGATATTTTTTTTGGTAATCGTTGCTCGCTTTTAGCTTCTCGAATTTACTTTTACAACCAAAGAAACTAATGCTTAATATCAATAATAAAGTGAATAGCTTGAACAAATAACAGTTTTTAAACATGCTGCAAAGATAATTTTTTAATGTAGATGAGTCAATGTATTTACAAGCAATGTTACATTGAAGATATATAAGGATCAAAAAATTTAACATTTGTTAACGATTTAAATGGTTATAGTGGTATAATAATGGTGTATCAATTGATAAAAGTTATGCTTCTTTATAAGGTATTTTTTATATTATTGAGTTTATCATAATAAAAGCCTTAAGGTAGGCACCAATTTTATAGTGATAAAAGAAGTATGCAGTTCTTATCCTATTTTTTCTACTTAACAATCTTCAAGTTATCCATTCAATGATGTTTTTTCTTGGGGTCTTTTTGTTGGTTGTTGATATTTTTTTATTTTTGCGTCCGCTTCCGCGAGGGGGGCTGGTGGTAAAGGGGCAGGAAACGGGTGGGGGGTGGCGCGGAAACGCTGGTGCGGCCACCG
>JAABUP010000891.1_pt1 | contig 64373 bp, 92 predicted proteins | sample 5559201 | NCBI WGS metagenome assembly JAABUP01 (sample SAMN10711887, study PRJNA513373) | rock metagenome | isolation source: Antarctica rocks | place: Antarctica
CCTCCCCTTGCCTCCTAAAAACCTGCTGGCCATCCAAAGCCCCTGTTGCCCTGCCACCCCTCCCTGCATCATGCACACCCCCTAGTTTGGCTGAGCACAAACCAGTGTACACGAGGCAGTGAGTAATGTTTATCATGAACATGTGCTCACAGCAATAGCTCATACTTCTACAGCCATCGCCAGTCAGAGCATGTGTCACAAACCAAGTGGTGTTCAGCACAACATTTTTTGCAGGACATTGTGACATGGAAAGGTGAGCTGTACTTTGTTGATGAGCCCACAGCAGACCCTGCAAAGCTTGAGGGCAGCCTCGTGGCTTTCACCAAGAATGGCCAGATGCAGGGAATAGCATACCGGTAAGCTGAGCTGCACTCAGTCCATCTTCCTCGCTTGACAGCTTGCATGTGACACTCTGGGTGACATGCTTCTGGTCAGTAGCCTTGGTTCAAGCCTGAGAAGATGGAAACGAGGTGTTCATTCACACACAAAGCAACCATGGGCTTATATTGTGGGAAGCGCCTGCGCACGACTCAAACAACCGCCTGAGGCATTGCTGCAGCTATTGTTGTGAATATGGCAAAGTCGCGTACCAAGCTGTGCTTCTCGCCTCCCTCGGCTTGCTTGTTTTAGTCCAGTGTTGAAGCCATGTCCAGAGTGACCGTACTGAACTGCAGACATCAAGGCGGTTTCATCTCACAGTTGCTGCAAGCTGTAGCTGTAACAAGTGTTACACCTGGCCAGGCAGCTTGTTGTACAAACGGTGGGATCTCTGACAAGTCGTCAGGGATATGGGATGTAGTTATCTTGAAGACAAGCATAGCAAGCCCTTGATTCATCTGGTCACAAGTATGTTTGTGGATTGCTGCAGGGATATCAATGAAGGTACATACTCCCCAGCTGCATCTATCTACACTCTCCCAGAGCAGAAAGATAGTGCAACAGTCACATTCAATTTTGGTACGCAAGAGCCCTCTCGTTTTTGCTGTATTTGCTGCTCTTTGATAGCTCCCTGGCTGTGGACTTTCTGATGCCCGAGACACCAATCAGTTTCTGCACTGCTATGCCTTGGCACACGACCTGCTGTAATGCGAAGCCAAATCCAACATGCATGTGAAGTGCAGTGTGATGTACCACCAATGGGCAAGTTGACTCTGTCTGACTTGCACTGATGGGGCACCAACCTGCGCACCAACCTGCTGCACAATCTGTTTGTTGACACCATCACATTTCTGTACATCTGGCAGTCTTCGGGGCAGCCCATCAGTGTGAATTGGTGAGTTTGTCTGAGCTGGTCTGCAGCAGATAATCAATCTTGGCTTGTTCGCTGCAGGCCCTGATTTTGAGTACCCCTTGCCTGAATTGGAGGGGTGTCCCCCTGCCCGTCCTGTAGCTGAGCTGTCTGGGCCTCCAGACAACATTGCATTTCCTGCTCCAGCTGGAGCAGATACGGAGCCAGGTGAGGTCCATGCCATGTTCATTGTTGCGTTTATGCCCACCTGTCAGCAAACCATGTGTGGTTGCTCTGTCTTGCGACCACAGCACCGTTTTCCTCTGTTCCGTGCTCTTTGTTATGAAGTTGGAACGTTTGTCCTTTCCTTTGCACTGATGGAGCTGGTTGGCAACACTGGGGTGACAGCTCATGGTACGTCTGTACGACTATGTGCCGACACATGAGTGAGACTGTCAAGCAGATGTGGCCTGCAGTAAGTGGAACAGTACTGAGCAGAGGTGTCACACTGACATTTAAAAGCAATACTTTTCTCATGCAGGCCTTGAAGGCATAAAGCAAAGTGTTGTGGCCGTATGATTTAGTTCCATTGAAAGCCTTTCACCTGGCTGAAGAAACGTGAAGGACCTGCTGTGATTGCCCATGCACCATTGCTTGACACTTTCATAATTGACACAGCGGTGCCTGACCTGATTGCCATGCTTGCCTGTCATCAGACGTATCATACACAGTATGCTACTCAGGGCTTGAAAACTCATGCACTCTACTAGACGTCCAATTGAGGTGACCCGTGCATCCACAATCTTACATGCACATCTTTTGAAACATCCTTTGGCAGTTCTCAAGATCTTGTAAAGCAGAAACAGAAGGTTCTACTCTTTGAAGCTTGTTATACACGTCACATTCCTGCTTCACCACCTGGCATGTATCAGATGGCTGAAGCTGCTGTACTCTGCGCAAACACATGATTGCAAGCTGGGCTGCATCTTTTGGGCCTGCAATTCCTTGCTTTCTGACTGACGGCACCTGTGCAACAACCCTGCTGTCAGCAAGTGTTCACATATCCAAATACAGCATAACCTGTGTGTGGATTTTATGAGTTGCGTTGAAGATGTGCATGCCGCAATAGGACTGCTGGACACAAGAGGCTGGTATCAACAGTTGACAGTTGCCTGATAGTTGTTCAATTCACAACTTGTGCTTACATGATATAGCATGAACCCTGTACTGCTCTGTGTTACCCTGTCATGCTACTCAGCAAGGGTACAACAGTTTGTTGCAACATTGTCCAGTCAGGCAAAAAGCAGCTCAGCGTACCTGGTCAAGATGGGTTATGAACAAAGCAGCTGCCACTTGCAGATGCAGGCTTGCTTCTTTCACCCTGTTTTCCAAGGCCATGATTTCACCCCACTCAAGCTGAAACCAAGGATCTTCTGCATCTGCACTTTGCACCTGAACACAGACATCAGCATTTTGCTGTTATTATGTTGCACGCCCAAATCACCTTGGTAGCACAACGAACACAGCCTTAGGTCAAGCATTGTTTTCACGCCATTGCTGATCGACTGCTGGGCCGCATGACCTGCCTGAGTTTGTTCTGGATGCAATCAGCTCTTTGCCGGCATTTGGCATGATGCATGACTGTCCTAGTTGAAACTCAAAGCCTGCATTTAGATGCCATGGCCATAGGTGTCAAGAGCATCATGCACTGACACGCTGGAAGCTGCTGAAGGCGTACTCTGTCAAGTATGCATCCTCTAAGTCATGATTGCACACATGGCACAACACAGCACAGCTCTGGACAGGCCAGCGCAGCACAGCAAAGCATGGTTCACATGCTGCCTGCTGCCCCAGGAGGTGAGGTGAGATGAGGTGAGTAAGGTGAGGTGAGGTGAGGTGCTGTGTTATGTCAACCCACCACATGAATCAGGTGCAAATGCACAGTAGCAACTTGCTCCTGTTCCCCATCACCATCCTTGGCTTGCAGCAGGCGGCAGCTGGGCATGTGCCGCTGCAGGTACTTGTACACAACATCCTGCAGCTCCTCTGACTCTGGTTTGTGCTGACTCAGAGCTCTGAAGACCCTCCCCCTTGCCTTAGTGCAGACCATGACCTGAGCAAGAGTGTTGTTGCTGTACGTCACCAGGAGGGGTTTGTCTGACTTGGGAAAGGCAGCATCTGCTGGTGCTGGCGCTGCTGCTGCCTGCTGTGATGCATTTTGGGCTTGCTTCAGATGCACAAGGCATGGCTTCATCACATCTGCAAGCACCCATGCTGTGAAGTTCAGAGTGGGCAATTAGTTTGACAGGAATGCTTTGGGCTCTTGCAAGTTGTGGTGAAGCTGACGTGTGGATGGAAGCCAAAAGGGCATAGGCATGAGTTACAGAAGCACATGCTCTGCAGACGTGAGATGGACAATGCACCAAGCGTGCCCACAGATAGTGTGAAAATCTTGAGGTGGTGACCAATTTGTGAAAATGACTTGAACAGAAGGTGGACTGGTTGTGTCAAGGCAATGTCTCTAAGGGGCTGAAACAGATTTCCATGTCAGTATGATAGAAGGCTTCAGTTGCTGTCTTATCTTGTAACACTGCCTTTCAATACTGCCATGCAATGCTGCTTGTCAGTGCTGCCTCTTGATGAAGTCTTTCAGTGCCTCCAGTGAGTGCCTCAAAAATTGCTGTACCATCGCTTTCAAGCTCTCAAGTACAATGTGTGCCTATGGTGTCAACATGTCATGCCACCTGGTCAGAACGTACATTTGAGAGCCAAATTTGGCTGGCAGCTATATCTGTCAGAAATTGTCAGCTTGAAAATCAAATCCAAAATCAAGGTGACGCTAGCTCAGCTGACTTTGCTGGGGCGCAAACGCAACTACTTAACCTGTGAAGCCATTGGAGCCTCTGCTCAGCTGGGCCAGCTCAAGCAAGATGCACAGTTAGTAAGAAGTATGACTGTGAACCTTACCTTGAGCGCTGGCATAGCTTCCACCAAGCTGCACCTTCTCAAGAGCCACCTGCTCAAGCAGCTGACAAGCCTCTACTACCCGGCCCAGCTCTGGCTTGAGCAGTATTCTGGCCCAGGCCTGATGAGAGGCAGCCTTCTCCGTGGCCTCGCTGCCCATCAGCTGATACACTTGCTGCAGTGCATTCAGTGCATTTGCTGCCACATACTTGCACCTCAAAGCTTTCTCCAGCTCCTGTATGTGGCACAGCAAGCATGGTGAGTGCCATGTACAATTGCAGCCTGCTTTGTTTAGCTGTTGCTGCCCATCAGTGGATACACTTGCTGCAGAGGTCCCATTCCACCTGCTGCCGCACACTTGCCACTTTGGTCCTATTTTGATTCCTGCACACATACACAGCCTAGTAAAACTCTATGCATGCAGGCCTTTGCCAGCCAAGTGGACTCTCTGCCTATGCACAGTTACTGCATTGCTGGCGTATTTCTATAGCTCTGAGCCTGTTACCGCATGTGCAGACACACTATAGACATGGCCTGCATGTGTACCTGCACCTCAGTGATACCTCCCGGGTTTGCAAGTATACACATGTCTCCCTGACTAGCTTGCAATGTTGCAATTTTGTCCTTGAGATCTTCACCCATCACTTGACACTCTCACAGCAGTGCGTGCAATGCTTCTACTGTCACATGGATGCAGCTTGATGGTCTCAACATATAGCATATGCCCACATGCAACCAGCACGCATGCATGCAGCTTGGTTGTAAAGAATGGCCCTAATGCTGTATGTTGCTGAGCATCAGTCAATAAACCCTGCAGCAACGCACTTGCAAGGCGCGTGAGACAATGTGCTGGCTGACCGATAGAATCTGAACCTCCTGTAAAATGTCAGCTATGAAGAGAAGCAGCGGAGGTCTGAGAAAACAAGGCAGCTTATACTGGTGCCATCATTCTGTTCATCTTCTTGACACACCTTGATCAAATAGGCATCAGTCATGTCAGGATTGACATCACAAATTGTCATCACACAATGCACGTGATCCGGTGCCACTGTCCCTCTTCACATCACTCACTTGCCTGCCTGTTCGTTAAACCAATGCAGATCCCCTCTCTCACGCAGACTTTTCCTCAACTCTAACAATACCAAGGCATTAGTTCTAGCATTGATTTGGCATTGGTTGCATGATATACAATCAAAAACACAGTAGAGCACAACCCACCATGAGGCCCAATTGCACATGTTTGCCTTCCTGCAGCAGGGTGGCTCCAATCCAATAATCGGGCTCACAATAGGTGTTATCAATCTCCCTGGCGCGCCTGAAATGATGCAAGGCCTTGTCCCAGTTGCTGTGCCGCCTCTGTAAAATACCGCTGTTCAAACGCACCTTGCCGCTGTCCATGCATACCTGCACATGAACCCCATCAGAAAAGAAAAGACTACAAATTCTGGCGTCAATTTAATGAGAAGCCAAGTATTATACCGGGCTGCCCAGATCAACCCCATCATTATCATCGCAGCTGAATGATAAGAAACGGGGCAGAGCCCCTGGCCCTTGCCCTTCAGGAGGTTTTTACGAATGAGCATTGTCGATAGATGGGGCGTCGTGCGGATCAGTTCGCTTCTCCAGGGATTGTACGTACGACGTTTGAGAATTTTCTCACCGTATGTTACCAACCACACTTTCCAGCTGAATCAACTGATTGTCAAGACGGCATCATCACAGCAAGATCACATGCAGGTTTTCAATTGTATGTTGAATTGTCTTGACTCCCTTGAAGTGTGGCCTGTGAATCCAATATGTGATCAGAGTTTTTGACTGGCTAAAGCAATGTGATCCCATTCCATAGTTCACACACGCCTGCAGCAGAACATCATCGGTGGCAAATGCCATGGCATCATCAGCAACTGCAAGAGCTCAAGCTGTTATGATAGTTTCTGTTTCGGGCTTGTTGGAGATTGCCTTTGTTCAGAGACATGTCCTCGCCGCGCTTTTGCTCACTGCTTCTGCATTTGGTTGTTTGTCACGTTTGGGACAAAGCTTGCATTGCCCGCATTGAACAGGCTCCAGGCAGCACTTATAACAACTCTGCAACAGCATCTACCAGGACCACACGTACCCATATACAGCAGCAGCAGTTTCTTCTGATGCTTGACTTGACAGGTCTGCACATCCCAGTTCAGGATTGATCTGCCTGTGACTTGCATCAGGAAGGCCCCACCCATGCATTCAATGTGCAAGTATGCCTGTGTGTGTTGATGCAGCTTGACTGTGACAAGAAACCATTGCTTGTTGAGGCTCACCTTCTGAGCGGCTACAAACAGTGTCTCTTCATCTTCCCAGTCCAGATTCCTGGTGACTGTGCGCCAGCTGTACCCCATCAGAAGCACGCTGAGCAGCACAAAGCCAAGCCAGCTACGCACACGCATTCTGACAGACAGAACTTGCCGCTGATCATGCTGTGCTGTCGAATCTGATGTTGCAGCACCAGCACTGGCCGGATGAGCGCTGAGAGAAGAAGGTGCCCTGTGATTTGGCTGCACTTCACTGCTGAGGCCCATGCATGACAGAGCTGAGCTGAGAGTGTGCATGACATGAGGCCCTATGAGCTGCGTCAGGTAATGTGCCAGTAGTAGGCAATAGCCAAACGAAGGCAGATACAGCAGCCTTTCTGCAATGAATGTTCCAACATAGAACAGTACATTGGCGGCGGGAGAGAAGGGAGCGATGACTAATCCGACTACAACAACCATTTGCCAGACTGATTCTTGATGTCTTGCTGCTATGCTGTCCTCAACATGGCTTGCTTCAGTCTCAGGCTGCAGCACAGACTCTTGAACTGCAGTGGTTGGCTGCTGCTGCTGCTGCTCCTGTCTGCTGGATGTGTGTTCACTCACTGGCTTTGTTGTCTTGCATTGGCTGTGTGATGTCTGACCTGAGCCATCCAGGATGTGTGAAACCACCTGCCAAGGCTTGCATGATACGACGACCCACAGCACAGCTGCGTACACAGCAGCTGTTGCTGCATTTCTGGGGTCCACCAGAGATTGTACATATGGCACACAGGCATAGGACCAATCTGCTGAGAGGTGCAACGGAAACAGCAGGAGGTGGAAGTACTTGGCATGCAGGAAGCCGGTCGTGAGTCTGGCTGTCCAGAGGTCTGCAAATGGGATTGGGTTCTCTACCTGCAGAACGACTATATTCAGGGTTAAGGGTTCAGCATACAGACTATATTTAAATTTCAGCATGGGCTGACTGATCCTTGGGATTGGATTCTCTACCTGCATAGCGACTTCAGTTTGTGAAGTCAACAAGGAGTCCTTCTTTGACACAGCGCCAATGTTTCAATAGCGCCTACTGAAATCCTTCAAGACATCTTACAAGGAAGGTATAAATTCAACAGCATGACAAGAGGTCTGGCCCAGCTCGTGCATGTGGTGCACATCAAGCTTTAGCATCCTCAGTTGAGCATGCAACTCCACATCCACTGACCTTTCTGTAGATCCTGACAAGATGGTCACCAGCCAGCCAGGAGCGTAGCTGCGCATACGCTGCCACAGCCGCAGTCACAGCCACAAGCCTTGTGACCTTCCTATGGCAGACCAGCTGTGCTGCATGGTGGCGCAGGGAGCGGCTGCTTAGCCTGGGCCATGGCAGCATGTAAATGTCAATCAGGACCAGGGCACCGGCCTGTTCACACCACACTGTGTGCTTGTCAAGCATTGATGCAAAGATCCGTATGGAGTGTCTCTGTATGATGAGGCGCAGGATGCACGCAAGTGTATGTGTGTGCGTAGCTGTGGCAGAATGCCCCACAAGGCAACAGTCGGAGTGAGGTGACGTGGCAATTGACTTGCACGATGCAGCATTGCTAGGAGAACTGCACAATCAAGCAATTGTGCATACGTGTGACACAAGATACGTACAGGTATCATACTGCACACACTGATGGACAGAGGGGAGTGTTGTACCATGGTTATGCCAATCTCCTTGGCGAGTGCAGCCAAAAACAACATGAGCACTGACACCGCCAACATCTGGTTGTGCTTCCCCCACTCCGCCTTGCTTGCCGCTGACATGTAGGCCATGAGAGCAAGCAGTGCCAGAGCAGCACTAAGCAGCTCTGCATGGCCCACAATGCCAGCTACCGCCTCTGTGTGTATGGGATGTGCAGCAAAGAGCAGAGCAGCTATGCAAGCTTCTAGGGTTTGCTGCTGTGTGTGGGCCTGGCTGCCAACCTTACCCTTACCCTGACCAGCAGTGTGGGCACGCTGCTGGCATGCTAGGCTTAGGTCTGCACAGGGGGCCTTCAGTGCAATCAGCAATAGAGCTGCTCTGCAAAGCCAACAATAACATGCATGATTCACTTTGATTGGAAGACAATGACACGCATGGGCCAGATATGCAAGGCAGCATAATATGACCCTGCGTCGGACACAGCTTGGGGTTGCAGCTGCAATCAGACATAGTGTGATTGACAACAGATTGCTACTTTGCAGCTCGTTCAGTCTCAAATTTCAGTCATGCATGTTTACCTGTATACCAGGCAGCTGTTGATTGCATGCACCACCACATTGGTTAAATGGAAAGGAAATGCATTCAAACCTCCTGTGTTGTCATGCTTGTCAGCGCTATGCCAATTGACCCCTGTGCCAGCAGTGCAATGAGTGACATGGCGCTGAGTGTAGTCGAACAAAACAGGTGGCGTCTTGGGAACGAGACAGATGTATAGAGCGAGACTTGCCATTTGGGAGCAGCTTGCCAGCCCAACTCACTAAACGTAGCGACAGGATTGTCACTGGTCGGTAAGACTTGTGGCTCTGGTCAGACCGGATCTGCTGACCCCTAAACAGACCCAGCAGAATGCTCAGCACTTGTATTAGCCAGTATGCTGTCAGCAGGCTACCAACTATACCAGAAGTCATGTTGCCAAATCCCTGCTAAAGGCGCACTGCCTGTAACATCACCATTACTGACCTGCATTGGCATATGTCATTGTAAAACAATACACCAGGACTTGATTTGCACCGCCAATGCCTACCACTGCAAAGTTGTCGTCGAAGGCAAACCCAGCAGACCAAGTGTTGCCGAAAAGGGCTAAGCTGAAAGTCAGGAGCGTTCCGTAGATGTGGTAGTCTCGCATGAATTACACTTCACGGAAGCGTTATGATTTCGATCCTTTGCCAAGGATTGATCAAGCGGTGCAGACGTGTAAAAGGTGTCCCTCTCGCCTAAACTTGCGCAGTCAACGACGCCGACAAGGGCGTGAAGATATATTTCCCTTTTCGGAGTATCAGCTGGAACGGATCGCAGGGCACGAGAACGCTTTGGAAGTGAGATGCAAAGTGCGCATGCATGTGCATGCGAAGTCGAGACTTGAATATAAATTTGCCTTTGCTTCTTGCCCAATCACAGAGCAGCAAACGCGTTGCTGTGCCCTAACTTCGTTTACACCGCCAAGATATTCGCTGGTACCTCAATTAACTACACATAGCTTACAAAGCACAGTACAAGCGGGGAATTGGGCTTGCATTGGCAAATCCAGTGCATCCAATGCGTTCTATACAAGGCGCCGGCGTCGCGTGCTTGGCATTGGCAACATTGTTTGCCGTGCAGTGCGTTGCCAAAGACGCAGCTTTCTTTGAGGACTTCGGTAGCGGCTGGGACTCCCGATGGGTGCAATCCAAAGATGACAAGTACAATGGCAAGTTTGCCGCCGAGTCGCCGAAGAATCTAGACGATCAGGCCTTGAAGGTAACGCAACAGCACTGACTGATGCAGAAACTGGTAGGATCACAATGAGTTCGAGCAACTTAGTCGATGTTTTAACCAGGTTCCTACCAAAGCCCGCCATTATGGCATTTCGACACGCCTGCCCGAGGCAGTACAGCCTTCAAAGGGTCTGGTCCTCCAATACGAGTTGAAGCTTTCGGAGGGCTTGACTTGTGGTGGAGCCTACTTGAAGTTCATCACCGACAGCAAAGAGTTCGATCCAGCCAGTCTGAAAGAAGCTACCCCTTACACTGTGATGTTTGGAGCTGACAAGTGTGGATCAACAAACAAGGCGAGCTCCACCAGGCTATTGTTGTCTGCTCAGCAGACCTCGTTCGCAACACGGGACTGATGCTGTTGTCTGTTTTCAGGTTCACCTAATTTTGCGGCACAAAAAGCCCAATGGTGAGATCGAGGAGAAGCACCTGGACACACCACCATCTGTCAACCTTGACAAGCTGACACATGTGTACACTGCCATCATTGAGACTGACAACACGTAAGAACTCCGTGTGTCGCACTGCCTGTTGGCCTGCTTATTTGATTGTGCACAGTCCATCTTACCCTACCTGGGGAGCATGTGGACAGATTGCTTGCCACTTTGATCATGCTGTGCTCTGCCAGATCACAATTCCTCTGACCACCTGTGGCTTCTGCAGTTACCAAATCCTGATTGATGGGGAAGAGAAGAAGACTGGTAGTCTGTTTGAGGACTTCACACCCTCTATCAACCCTCCTCAAGAGATTGATGACCCAGAGGACACCAAGCCAGATGACTGGGTAGACACTGCCAAGTAAGCTCCTCATCCTGAGGCTGCTTTCCCTGCAATTTCCACAACACAACAACCGTTTTGAGATTTGCTGCAGCGCTGAGACTTGCCATGAATGTTTTATGCTGTTGCATATGTAGCTCAATGCTAGATCAAAAATGTGCATACAAAAATGACGTAGCTTATGCATGAAGCTGCAGGCTGTGTGTAGACATGTGCTGTGACGACATGCAGCTGGTGTTGTTGCATCTTCTGTCCACACAGGCACAGGCTGTACACATTCTTGCCAGCTACCTGTTAAGGGCAGCCTTTCCCATGTCCATGCTCTGTGCCAATCAGTGACCTGTGTCATGATGAGCACTTGTGCTCTCGCACTCACCTTTGCCTGCCAATACTCCCGCAGGATTGCAGACCCAGAGGCCAGCAAGCCTGATGACTGGGATGAGGATGCACCACGTGAAATCCTTGATGAAGAAGCAGAGAAGCCTGAGGGATGGCTAGACGATGAACCTGAGGAGATTGATGACCCAGGTCAGCTTTATATGCTTCAACTTGTTCGTTCTTTCATGCATACATGAAATATAGGAAGCATCTTCACATGCATGAAACACGCCTCCCTTATTTCATGCATGTCATCATTCAGCATGTATGCAATCTTTCCTTGTTAATGCAGAATTTGTGTTACAGGTTGCTGCTCATCATCTGTGTTGTACATGCATGTAATCAAGTTGCTGATTGCTGTACTAGCATGAGTTTAGCAACCAGTCAATGTCTGGCAGCGGTGAACAACAAACCACATGGATCAAGCAACAAAGAGAGCAACAAGGAGAACATTGGGATGTCCTGTGCCAAAAATGGCTTTGTGGGTCATGCAGAGGCTGAGCAGCCTGAGGACTGGGACGAGGAAGAGGATGGTGAATGGGAGCCACCCAGGATCACCAACCCCAAGTGCGAGGATGGTCCAGGATGTGGTGAATGGGAGCGACCTACCATTCCAAACCCTAACTACAAGGGCACCTGGTACCCACCCATGATTGACAACCCTGAGTACAAGGTCAGTTTTCCTTCCAATTCAAGTGATGCTCTGTGATTACACTTTTCATGCATTGAGGTGTGCTAAGCAGTTGACAAGTCAGGAATCTGTCCAAGCCGCATCTGTGCATGATCACCTTCCCTTCCCGCCTTAGCACTTACGCACATTGGTCATGTACACAGCCTCACCGTTAATGTGACTGCCAATGTCATTCTTTTCACAAAAATGGTATGTAGGGTTAGAAACTGTACTCACATGTTACTGGAAAAGCTCTATATGTCCAGCTCCACACCTAGGTGGGGTGTTTCAGAGTTGCTCATGGGAGTGCCTTGCTGTGCAAGAGGACGCGTGCCAAAGAGCAGGGACATCTAAACAGCATGTTTGATACCTGCAGGGTGTATGGAAGCCTAAGAAGATCTCCAACCCTGACTACTTTGAGGACGAGACGCCCTTGAACAACCTAGGTGACATTGGGGCTGTGGCAGTAGAGATCTGGACCATGGACCAGGGCTACTTCTTTGACAATGTGCTGGTCACCAACAAGGCAGAGAAAGCTCAGGAGTACAGGACCAACTACTGGCAGCCAAAGCACGAGCATGAAGTGGTATGCACTCGTAGCCGTATATCGTTCCTTGCAAATATTTTACACCGCTTTCATGTTTTTCGACATCGCTGATGGCATTCGCCGTGTATTCCGCTGCACTGAAGTTTAGCTGTGATGAAAACTAGCTGCCGTGCAAATTTCGATGACATTATGCATGCTCTGCTTCTGCTCTCTTTATGCCCCTGCAGGGCACTTCACCATCTCTCATTCGGACTGAACCTTGCTTATGCAACTTTTCTACGCTCAACTCCAACCAAGCCCTGTGTGCAGGAGCTGCAAAAGGATGAGGTCCCAGAAGTTGACGAAGACCTGGACTCTGAATCTTCAGAAAGCACTGGCAACTTCGTTTCCAGGGCTGTTGAGAAGGCTCTTTCGCTGCCTGGATTGTCGCTTCTGAAGCCCTTCCTGATTGGATGGTTGACAACCCTGGCTGCAAACACCCTGATTGCAGTGGCCACTGTTGCCATTCCAGCTGTGCTGTTCTTGGTCCTGCTCTACTCCCTGTTCGGTGGCAAGAAAGCCAGCTCAGTGGTAATTGTTCTCCGGCGGCCTCACATTGCTTTCTTGTCATTGCTTTGATATTGCATGGCTTGTGGCTGACATTTGCTGATGGCACAACTGCTCTGACAGCAACATGTTTTGCAGCTCTAGTTGTGTGATCCAAGTTTTGGGCATCTGTGTGGCTCTGTACACATGCCACAAATCATCTGTATGTTGCGGGCGGTAACTCATGCTGGCGGTAGTCACGACCACACTTGCATCTCTTTCAGTGCAGAAGATATGCATGTTATGGGTATTCTGCAGGAGCAACTCTCTGGTGTGCTGCAGGTTCCTGCTGACAAGAAGAAGAAGCGGTCACCAACTGTGGTGGAGACCAAGAAGCAGGATGTGTCTGTTCCAGATGTGACGGAATTAAGGGACACTCCCACACTTGGAGATGCTGTGCCAGCATCTCAGACAGCTGCTGGCTCCACAGGCATGCACACAAGGAGAAGCACTACAGCAAGTGGTGCTGGTGCTGGCGGCACAACAACCATCTCATAGGCTGAAATCCAACAGGAGCATATTCATGCTCCTTGCCCACTTGTTTCGCAGGTTTAGAAGAGCCAAAGTGCCGCATCACTTGGTGGTGCCCTCTCAGTTTGCAAGCGTTGCATTCTGTGCATTTCAGTATTTAGGACACTAAGTGTATCAAGCCTAGCCGGCGTGTTGTGGACAGGCATTGCTCTGAGTAGCATTGGGGCGTTGATGCCATGTAGGCGACAATTGCGTCATGTCTTTGATAGCGTCGGTGCCACTCATGCATGTAATCCAAGCTTTTTGAGCAAATACGAAGTATCAAATGACAACGCTACACTCCACGACAAGAGGAGCGTCAATTGGCGTCCCCAACCTGTTCGTATGCTGGGTTTTCGCAACATACAGAAGCTGCTGTCAGCGCCGCATACAAAAGCTGCCTATGCATTTTGGCTATGCTTGAGTGTGCCTCATCCTAAATGTATGACCACATCCAGAATGTCAGTCATGATAGGGGGTACATGTGAAGCATCGCATGCCTGGCTGCCTGAGCCAGGATCTGCTGCAGCAACGGAGGTTTGTGAGTCTGAAAGCTACCCTGGCTCCCATGGGACAGGCTGCTAGCACCTCCAGCTGATACACCAAATTTACCTTGATGCTACAGACACGCACGTAGTCTCGAGCCTCAAAGCTTCAATGCTAACTCAGAAAACAGAGAAAAAGAAGGAAAAGACGATGCCGTTAGGCGTGCCAAATAGAGACGCTGTATTGCCAACTCACAAACAGCTATTTCATTCGTAACTGCTAATGCTATGGCCTCAATGCTCAAGGCAGCAGCCAGAGGTCTGAGCCACTGTTGTGTTTCACGCACTGCTTTAAGCGTCCCAGCTTCAGCCGGGGATTGTGTGAGTCAGGTGCAAACAGTTAGCAAGCACCACTCTTGATTTTCAGTGCTGCTGGAGTAACACCATGTACTGCATGTGCTAAAGGGTGCTATTTACACTACAAATCAAAGAGTCACCCAGCAGCAGATTTGCCTTCATTGCTGAACAAAGGCTGCAGCAATTTGGGACCCAACTTTTGCATTGTTCTTGACTAATTGAATGTTGGCTGTCAACGAAGCGCCACTGGTAATCTCCTGAATACGCTGCAGCAAGTAAGGAGTGATGTTGCTGCCTGTTATGTTCTGCTGCTGTGTCTCCTGCAAAGCTGTCTGTATTGCCTTCTCTATTTGTGCCCCAGCTGCAGCATGTTGCTCTGGAATTGGGACACCTGCAGGTGGAAGCAGCTTGGCCATGGACCAAAGCAAGTGTGACTACAGCATGGATATGCAAGTCAGTGCACAGGCATGATGTTATGCTGCAGTGGTGATGAATTTTTCAATTGCATTGCTCGCCGAGCCCTTGCATGCATGTCCTTTGGGCAATTAAACAAGTCCTGGTCTTCCTGAGGACCGCCATGCTGTGTGATGTACATCATGTCAGAATGGCAGCAAGTCATGAGCCAAGTGCATGACGCAAAGCTTAATTGGCTGAAATGACACGCAAATTCAACAAGTGCTTCGCAGATAGGTGGATGCCATACCAATGAGGATGCCACTCTGCAGGTCAAGTGATCTGCAGTGACGCAGCATCTGTGCAGCTTCATCTGGCTGATCAATTCTACACGGAGCCCGACAACCGCTGTGTGGTGTGAAGAAAGCTGGAAACTCATCTGCAGCCAAGCAGCCTCCCTGATTACTGTCCCATAGATGTCTTGGGCACAGCCATGGGCATGGTCGTGAAGGTTGGCATCAAGTTGTTCAGTCTGATACAGACCAATGAAACATGGTATTACTGGTATGATGTCAAAACATGACCTCAAGCAGGGAGCTACTCGGGTCTGCACGTACCTGACTCTAAGGGAAGACACGTGTTCAATGAATGAATTTATGAATGTATAAGTGGACACATAAAAGCAGATCACCCCAAACATGCAGTGAAAGCAGCAGCAGCAACAGGCAAATGATAGACTCAAAGCATGTCCATGTAGTGTACTGTGCAGTTGTCGAGCTGACCTGCACCAAAGGATGCCACAGTAACACCTTGTGTTTCAAGAAATTCAAGCGTCCGAGGAATGTCTAACACAGACTTGATCCCAGCACACACAACTGCAGACACCAGTAGTGGTTAAAACGGATGCAATATGCAGCATGTGAGTTGCCACAAAACAGCACATAGCTGACGCCCTTTAGCTGCACCTGCCATGGGAGTCTGTCCAAGCTCAATGAGATCCGCCGAGATGTCCATGCTATTTTCGCCACCCCTATGCACGCCCCCCACCCCTACCAGCAGCAATGATGATTACGTTGAAGCAAACGGCAGACCCTGGAATCCATGTAGCAAAGTCTGATGCTACAAAAGGATGTAAGTGGATGTCAGCTGCAGCACACCTCCTGTGACAAACACTGCAATGCCTGCACGTGCTGCTAGCACCATTGTTGCGGAGACTGTTGTTGAGCCATCAAGCTTTCTGGCCATGACATAGGCTAAATCACGCCTGGATGTTTTCTTGACCTTCAGGCCTTTCTTTGCAATGTCATGTAGCTGGTCTTCTGTCAAACCAACATGGGGCACCCCAGCAAGGACTGCTACAGTTGCAGGCACTGCTCCGTTTGAACGTACAACTTCCTCGACCTCCAACGCCGTCCTGAAATTTTGGGGGTAAGGCATGCCGTGGCTGATGATAGTGCTTTCTAGTGCTACAACTGGTTGCTTTTGTTGCAGTGCCGCCTGGACATCCTTACTGATCACTAAGGCTGGATTTTCAGAAGCCTGCAGCACCTAGGCGAGATGACAGCGTGCCTTGTCAAAGCTTTTACATAGTCCGCCCCAAGCACGATACTTACGCTGCCAGCAAGCTGGTCGTAAAGCTTGGACACCCTGCCTTTCCAGTCTGTGTTGCTCATGCTGTGCAGCCTTGGGCAGAGGAAGCTTGAAATGCTTGCACGAAGAAGCTTTGCTTAGCAGCACAGCTCGACCAAGGCAGGGGCGGCAGATCAGTGTCAGTCGTTCCTCGAAATGTTCAAGACGAGTAGCTAGATATGCTCGTACGTGCTCGTGCATAATTATTGACAGGCAAGTTCGCCAGCAACTTCCGTTCGACCTGGTAGTTCTACCGTGGAAAATCTCGTAGCGGAACCTGCAGACAGCGTGCACCCCCAAGCGTCAAGTGGCTGCAGCGGTTTGGAAGTCACGGCTGGTGCGCATCCTCTCCCCGAAGCACTGTCTCGCATGCACAGGTCAACCTTTGTTAAAAAGCATGCAGCTTCACTGCTCGTCCGGCTCAGTAGTCTACGACACTGCATCACCTGTCCGCAAAGATTCCGCCCCCGCGCAATCTGTGTTGGTTCTGAAGCGCACGTCTTTTTCTTTACAGGCTGATCACAAGCGAAACTGTTATCACAACAGCGCGTCTTTGTGCCACAGCTTGCTGTGCCAGAAAGACTACACGCTTGCGAAGTTCAGCTTTCCCATACAGCAGGACACCAAAACAGTGTGCAACGTCCTCAAGTTTCACCATGACTGGATCTGCTGCTGTCTTGGAAGCTGATGATGACAAGGAGTTGGCTATAGATGGTGAGTTGTTTGGACTCACAGCTGACTCTTCTCTGCGACGTCGACACAGCATACTAACTCAGCAATTTCTCCTTGCATGGCATCCAATGGTAAACCTTCTGCAGGCAGCATGCTTGAAGGCGGAGGTCAAATCCTCCGCAATGCCGCTGCACTTGCTGCTATTACCGCCATGCCCATCAAGGTCACCAATATCCGAGCCGGCCGGAGCAAGCCAGGCTTACGTGCACAACACCTGGCTGGCCTCCAGCTGGTAGCTGAGGTGTGCCAAGGGAAGCTCACAGGCGGCACAATTGGCTCACAGCAAATCAGCTTACGCCCTCAGCACCTCACCAGTGGACATCACATTGGTGACACCAAGACTGCAGGCAGCTGCATGCTCCTGGCTCAGGTGGCCTTTTCGTTCATTCCAAAGCTGAAAGCACAAGCCCTCAACACATCTTTTAAGCTACTTGCTAGGCTATAGCTGATTGCTTGGTTGAGCCTAGTCAGACACCAACCACTGGCAAGCTCCCTCAGGAGACTGGATTGTTGCTGCCCAGCTTTTGCCATGTAAGCCTGAAACCCAGCTTACACTCTTCAGCTTTCTGCCTCAGGAGGTGAAGACCGAGGTAACTCCTGTCCTTTCTCGGCTCATATTATGCATGCATGCAGGCAGCTCTCCCCTGCTTGATCATGGCACAAGCAAACAGCAGCCCTGCTGAGAAAATGCCAGATGGGCAGACATCAGTTGTGGAGCTGCGAGGTGGCACAGATGCAGCAATGGCCCCGCCAGTGTCATACATAGAGCAGGTGTTGCTACCCATGCTGCAGCGGCTGCAGGGTGTCAAGGCCTCTATAGACCTGCAGAGGCGAGGCTACTTCCCAAAGGTTTGATTCATTAAGGAACAGCCTCAAAAACATGCGTTTTTTGCCAGACCTGTGAAAGCTCTGAGCTGTTGACATGTTGTTTGATTGGAAAAACGAAGTTTGCTTGGCGACAAGCTGGCATGCTGAAAGACATGCTGTTCATCAAGAGAGACACAACAATGATCAAGACCATCAGGCTGTTGCTGTGATATTCCTGATGCTGGATGCGCCTGTGCATTCTGCATTTTCTCCATCTTTGCATCTTATCAATTTTGTATGCGTGCTCAGCGAGATGCAGATTGCAACAAATTGCTTCTAACATGGCTTCCCACACAGGGTGGAGGGCGATTAGTGCTGTCTGCTGCTGCTCTGCCACACGGGGCCTTTTTACCTGCCATCAACTTGACTGATCAAGGGCAGGTGACCAGTATCAGGATCATGGCACACACTGCAGGTGAGACTTGAGGTGCTTTGCAGGCAATTGCTCTGAAACAGTGTCGGCTTTGGCTGCTAAGATCCTGCTGATGACTATCAAGCCTGCTCTTGGCATCTATGAGGAAACAGGTACAGTCTCCTACTTACTTCATCTCACACACAACAAACAAAGGCTTGTCTTGCAGGCAAAGTGAAAAAGAGTGTTGCCCACAGGATGGTGGAGGCGGCACGACAAACCCTCAAGCAGGTCAGCACCACATCTGAATTGCATGTTCTAAGTTGGCTTATGCATGCTGAGTTCCATATGTAATGGCCATCATTCTGTGCATGTCAAGCTGTAATGCTGGTGTTACATTATTTCCAATTGCTGACATCTTTGATCTTTGATGTCTGCTGCCGTCTCTGCATGTATTTGGCTTGGCATGCACTGTCATATCATCTGGCAGAAGTGAAGCTGACAAAATCCTTTCCTACATGCAGAACCTGAAGCACATTCCCATAGAATGTGAATCAGTAGCAGAGACATCAGACACCGCCTTTGGAGATGGCACAGGTATTGTGATGATTGCTGAAACTAGTACTGGGTGTTTGCTTGGTGCCTCCGGCATTGGCGAGAGAGGGGTGCAGGCTGAACAGATAGCCAATACAGCCGCTGACGAACTCATTGATGCTATCTGCAGTGGTGCTTGTGTGGACCAGTGGTGCGCCCTTGCCCATCAACACCTCTTGTTTGATGTCAATCCACCTACATCTGTTGTTAGCATTGACCTCATGATCTGTCACTTGCATCTTGTTACTAACCACATCAGCCAGGTCCAACATTGCCTCTGCCTGCTTGTAGGTTGCAAGACCAGCTGATCATATTCATGGCACTAGCAGAAGGAGAGTCAAAGATGTCTTGCACAGAGCCAACTTTGCACACCAGAACAGCAATGGTGCTTGCTGAGCAGCTGACGGCAGCAAAGTTTGCAGTCCAGAAGCCAGCAGGACGAAATCAATGCTGGCAAATCCATTGCCAAGGAGCAGGTTTGCCAGCTGGCAAGCATGGATGACAGCAACGAAGCTAATAGGGATTGCATGCAGAGTGATGTTGGCAAAGTAGTTAGTAAAAGCTCAGACTCCAATGCAGAAGCGTGAAGCTCTGCAGGCTTGTCTGGCCTGAGTCAGGTCAACCGATAAATCAAATGAATGGACGCTACTGATGAGTATACCGTATATGCCTGACAGTCAAACACCTTAAGCTACAAGTACATGGAAAGACGTGTACAGTACAAAGACAAATACGTGAACTGGGGACATGTATCTGAGATCCAATCTATCTAGGAAAGACGACTACGTGAACTTTTGGCCTGCTGTGATAGCAGGCTGTATTTGCACTCCTTCATATCTCTTGTTCCGCATGTTCAAAGGAGGAGAAGGATTGCTGCGGACCAAACGCACATTGCCATCTTGCTCCTCACCTATAGCCTGGTAGTATGTACAGTCACGTCCTGCAACACGACAGCAGCCTTTGCAGCGTGGACAGCAAGCAGGGCCCAAGTCATGTGAACAAAGCACCTCAGGGACCTAGACGTTTGCTTAACAGTCAAGCCTTTATTGTACCATATATTGCGAGCAATCCCACCTGTGGTATATACTGCAGGTGATTGCCTCACCCTAACTGTCTGTAAACACTGCATGATGCCTACCTGAAACAACTGCTAGCTACCTCAGCAGCACTCGGTGGGCCACAACATGAACAGGAATATCATCTTTTGCTCAGTTGAGCACATGTGCAAGTACCCTGCTATGTGCAAGTCTGCTAACCTCCTTGTGGTGAGTAAGGGGGTGCAAGTATGTCCAGCACAGCACAGTCTGTGACTGCAGTGAACTGGTGAATGTTGCCGCCTGCTGTTGGAAAGATGATGGCAGGTTTGCTGCCAGCTTCAATGACCTCATCCATGACCAGATGGGCAGCAGAAGATGCACCATTCTGTCCATTGGGTTGCTGTACATCTGCCCAGTCATAAGCTTTGACATGTAGCTGCCCATACAGGACTCTGCATACATTGGCGATGAGACAATTAGCTACAACTCAGGGCAGCAGCAGGCACGACAGGGGTCAGTGCCGCCAATCAGCAACCGCAAGTGATGAAGGTTGGGTATTGTGATGACGCATCACCTGGAAAGAACTACCATCCCTGGATGATTATGAAGAGGTATTGTAGCATTGCGCGGGAGACAGAACATGCCTATGGACATGTTTGTGTCCTCATATATGTGAATGTAGGTTATTGTCGAGTCCCTGCAGCATGCATTACACTCAGGCTGTCAAGCTTCTACATGCACAGGCTGTACTGCCGGCTGCAGTTTGATCTGTGCAGGTGCTGACACCTTTTTGTACTCTGGAATGATGGCCATGCACCAAACAAGCCCCTGGTGGGAGCTGACTCGGCATTGCTCTGCAGAAATCAAGCAGCCTGGTAAGAAGTGTGAGCTTTCTGAGCTCAAAGCGTCCTGAGCATGACTGGAGCGGCTTGAGTGTGCTTAAGCACACAGGGGAAACACTGACCTCTGTTTGCATTCCCAGTTCCTGCAGGGGAATTGCCCCTGAACAGAATGTTGGAGAGTGGATTGAGCAGTGAGGAGGCTCACGAACTGCAAATAACGGAGCAAAGGTGTCCAGACTTACTCAAAGCGTCGCTGACCGCTAACACCTCAGAGGGACCCTTTGGTTGCTGCCCTTTGCCAAAGCTAGACAGTGCCTGCTGATAAAGTTGCTGAAGCTTGCTGGTTTGAGCTGAACCATTTGGCTGAGTAGCAACCGCTTTGAGACCGCTGAGTCTGGCAGGCGGACGAAAGCAAGTGGCCAACAAGCGTTTGGACATAGGCCTGCTGTGACCGACAACACGGTGAAAATTTCGTCGTGATATACAGTGCTTCATGCAATGAGGGCACGAACTCTGCACCCTGTCTTCACACTCAGCGTCGACGACTTATAGAGGTGAGACTGAGAGTCAACAGTGATCATGTCATACGAGTTGCCGCGCTGGGCATTTCCACTATATCGGCTGTCCGTGTTGATATGTCAAATCAACGAAGCAAAAGTCCGGAATGTCACACTTCTTGCTGCTTAGCAAATGAAATGCACGCGCATCATATGCTCATAATGCATGCTTGTTCGTTGGGCGTGTTGGGCTTCGCAATTGCTCCGTGGGCCAGTCCGTGGGCTTTGCAATTGCTTCCAAGACTGGCTCGCCACTGTCTAGCATCGCTGGGACACAAAGCTGGTCGCAACAGCACTCCCGGCCGACCTCAGACACTTCCAAGCACGCTGCAACCAACACATTGACGACATGAGCGTTGGCACTCACTTGTGCAAGCTGTGATCAGCAAGAGGTAGCATACACCGTTCAGTGTTCATAAAAGTCAAAGTTCAGTATCATTGACACTATTAGCAAACGACTCCTGGACAAGCGCTGGCTGACTTACTCTGCTTTGAGGCACTACCAGAATTCATACGTCCACTTCTTGTTGCATACTGCAGCTCTTCCCGTGATGCAACATGACCGAGCAGAACCTATAGCACATACCGTGGAGCTTGGCTCTATACTGCAGACCTGCTGGGAGCTGCTCAGTACCAGTTTTGGCTTTGACTAACCATCTGGCATACTCGTGATGCAAGAAGACCTTGGCGTGCGCCAAGGTGCCAGCAGATATGCGGGGGCGCAGCCCTTGGCAGATCTGCAGCAAAATGTTCTGTCAGGCCCAGCAAAGAGCTTGCAGCAATCATACAGCAGTCAAACTGGTGAGTTGTGCAACTTTAAAGTGCGGCTGTGCATGCAGCATAGCAGTCTAACAAACTTTTTGAAATGTTTGCTGGCATTCACACAATCCTCTGTGAGCTTTGCAGGTCTGACAGCAAAGGCAATCATTCCTGTTGCTGGAGCAAACACTTATTCGTTGGATCCAGGACAATGGCGGCTGAAGGTAATTACAAGGACATATTCGGCCATGTAGCACACAGCCTTGATGCTGTACCTTGCCTTTGGCTGACATGTTGTGTGCTTTGCTGCAGTCTATCGGCCTCTCACAATATGCTGCTATCTTTGCCAAGGTATGTCAATGCGACATTGCATACCTCATGACATCTATGGTCGTGCTGCAAATTCAAAAACTATTTTCCACAGCTTTCCACGGCTTTCTTCCAGCCTTTCAGCATGTCTCCCTTGTTGTGTTGCTACTGCGTGCACATATTCCTTTGGTGCTCACAGGAAGAGATTGATGAAGAAGCACTGCCATGCTTGACTGTCCAGGACCTCCGGTCTCTGGGCATCACCAATGCTGCGCATCAACGTCTCATCCTCTCTGCAGCTATGCAGCCTGCAACCCAGACTGTTGCAAGGCCTGGCAGCACAGCACATCCAGCACATCTGCATGCCACCCCAGTAAACGGCACACTGCGTTCAGCCACCCACAGCAGCGCCAGTGTCCCAAGCGCAAACAGCACCAGTGATGTGCTGCCAATCAGAGCTTTGCCAGCTGGTGGTCTGCACAGCATAGCAGCTGCAGTGGCATCAAGACAAAGCAAGACAGCAGGAGCCGGCACCAGTGCTTTGTTCAAGGCAACACGGCCTTCTGTACAGAATGCAATGGGCACATTGTCTGCTGCAGCAAGCCAGCCCAGAGCAGCAGCTGCCATAGCAGGTGCAGTGGTGCCAGGCAAAAGTGCTGGCATTATCAAGGGTACCAGCAAGCCTGCAGGCAGCACTGCAAAGCCTGCAGGCAGCACTGCAAAGCCTGCTGCAGCTGCCGGCGTTGTCAATTCAATCACCTCTGCTGCTGTGACAGTCAACAAAGCTGCTGGCCTGCCACAGAGCAGCAAGGCAAACCCTGGTGTCAAGGGTGTAGCCAAGCCTGCTGTTGCTGCTTTGGAAACCGGCAAACCTGCTGCTGTTGCTTCCATGGCTGGTCTTGCTAGTGCCCCGTGTGCTGAGCCTGTGGTCAGCAAGCACAAGAAGGCTCTAGCTGCAACTAGCGGCAGGGCAATAGACGCTCAGAAGGGCAGTAGCACATTGGCGGCAGCAGCACCAAGCAAGGGATCGGCAGTGCCAGCCCCCAGAAGCAAAGCAGATGAGGCCCATCAGCTTGCCATGGCTTTGTCAGCTTCCATGGGGGCTGATGCAGGTGGGTGAGTGTTGGATTTATAACAGCACAGAGTGTTATAAGTGAGCAGCATACAGAAGACAGCTGAGGCTGTGATGCTCTTTTGATCTGCCACCTGAGTCACAGTTGCACCTATCAATGCAGTTTGATGCAACATCAATGGCAGGTCACGCTGCATGTCCTCATCTAGTCTGAAGTTTGGCATCAACCTGAAAGTACGCATGACCTTTAGGAGAATGACTGGTTGTTGTATATCACAGCCTGACACGCCATGCATCCCATCTTGCACAAATGCACAATTAGCTATATCAAATACAGTCATGCAACCTGCAGATGAGTTAGTCTCCACCACAGAAGGTCTGGCGAGCTCTGCTGCATCACAAGGCGTCTTCATGACAATGATGGCAGCCAGCAGGTCAAAAGGCGTCCCAACAGCAACGGCAGACCCTACCCCCTCAGTCCCTCCCACTCAAGCATTCAGCAGGAGCCAAGAGGAAGCACTGCTGGAGAGAGTCTTCATTACCTCACTTGCTGCTTCATCAGGGCCTGTTATTGGGCCAGCCCACAGCTCCCAAAGGCAGACTGACAGTGTCAGTCAGGCTAAGGCCATCAGAGTGTCTAACTCCTTGTGGGCTCGTGCTGCCTGCTGTGACCCTCCTGAGTGTCAACTGAAAGACAGGGTGCACAAAAGGAAGGCTGATGCAGAGATGCACAGGCAGATGGTCAAGCGACAAAGCCTAGAACAGCAGCATGCTGCCACAGATGCTGTTCTGCCATCAAGCATCTCCCATGTAGCTCACCAAAGCCAAAGGCCTAATGCTGCCGGTGTTGACACATTTCAAACCAGCGGGCATGCCACCAGCAGTACTCGTTCTGGTGACACAGACTGCATCATTGTGACATCACCATCTGTTCCTGTGCATGATCAGACTACTGCCAGAATGTCTCAAAGTATGGGTGATGACGTTTGTGTGCCTCCTTCTGTGGATGTACAGACTATGGGTCTTATGAAACGCATGCAGTGGCAAGCTCTGCAGCAGGAGCTGAAAGCTGCCAGGCAGACTGTTGCGGACCTTGAGCGCATGATCAGGACATTAGAGCAATCTTGACTCTGTGTAGCTTGTGAAATGACTGTTGACTCTACTATAGCTTTCTGCCTTGCGCATGTGCTTGATGAAGTAAAACTAACAAGGTCCGGCTGCAGAACAGCTGTGCCTGCCATTGGCGAACTCAGCAGTGTTGGATATTGAAATTGTGCACGTGCTGCTTGCAGGGCAAAGACAGCATCATAGCCGTCTTAGTCATAACAAGGTCTGTTTTCAGGCTAGACGATACATCATGTGGCTCAACAAAGGTGTTGTGTAGGTGAGTACACATATGTCATTGCAAGCTGAGTACCATAGGTAGTCCATTGATCAATGAACCACAAGTAAAATATGAACAAAGTTGAGTCAAGACTACGTCCTGTGCCGGCCGTTGAAGACATTAAACCATGCAATGACTAAGACACAGCAGCAAGACACAAACAAAACACGCTAGAGCTTTATGTACAGCACGCTTCGAACACATGAGATGGCCCTCCACAAGCTTTTTTGTCCAAAGAACAAACGCCTTGTCCAGCTGGGTCAAATACAGATGACATACATCCGATATTGCAATGCATTTTATGCGCTTGCTCTTGGGACTTGTCACAATGCAGATTTGTTCAGATTTGTGTCTGCCTCGTTGCGCAATGAGTGGAAGCTTCTGCGTGGAAGCTGCTGTGGAAGCTGCGATGAAACGCCATGAAGCTGTTAGAGAAGCTTCATGGCGTTTCATCGCAATATACAGCTGTCTTTTCAGAGCTTGGACTTCCATTTCTGCCCTGCTTTGCACCTGCCAGCGTTGACAGTGCGTGTAGTTTGCTTGAACTCGACTGAAAGAAGCTGAGTATCTCAGATTTTAGAGCGGGTACGCCAGCGATCTTCTGCGCATGAGTATGCAGACACATTGTTGCAGCTAATTTTGTTGTCACGCGGGCAGGCGAAAGTCGGCACAACCCATCGACGAGAGGGGTAGCATCCACTGGTTGATCAGGTGGGCCAAACTACCAAGCAGATTCGCTTTCACATTCGTGCCTGCCATATGTACCATATGCGCGCATCTGTTTTGCACGTATGCGCTTGGCGGCGTCGGACGAGTGCCAGAAATCGTACATACGCGTGGCTAACAGCGGACTTGTCAAACTGTTTGCCTGACATGACATCTACTGCCAGCTGCACAACGCAACCCCCAATACCTAAGTGACTCATGAAATTTGCAGATCAGGAGTTGCAGCAAAGACCAGGATAGAACCAATAACAATCGGCTTAAGCAGCAACTATTTGTGGGGTCGTGCCAAGCCTGAGCATGTCGGGGAGGCAGGGTAGTTCCTGGTCTTGTGTGGGACGGAGAGGCAAGCATAAGCATTGCCCTCCACGACCTGCTGCAAGGCCTCCAGGCTTCATGCTGGCTTCCTTGCCAGGTCCGGCCCTGTGCAGCATCTTCAGCCACCTGGACTGCATCTCTGCGCACCAGCTGGCCCTCACTTGCACAGCCTGTGCCAGTGAGTTTGTGCACCGGAGACCAGCCTTTGTGAAGCAGTGCCGACATGAGCTACTGCCTGAAATACAGTATGTTCTCCCTCGGCATCCACAGACCTCATACTATGACCAAGGTCTCCCAGTCCATGCATGTAAGTGGACAGGCAGCTCAGACCATGCCCTGCCATTGATATATGCCTTGTCACAGCAGCCAGGCTTCCTTACTGACATGTGGAAGGCAGCGTGGCCAGCATCCTTTGTAGAGGATGTGCTTGGAAAAGAGCAATTAGATACATTAGCTACATGGACTATATACCCTTGCTATGTCATTGGGATGGAGATCTTTGTACACAGCAACACAGCACTTCGGGTGCCTTGGGACTGGCTGCATGGGCCATTTCTGGAGTCAGCTGTTGCTGTTCTGGTTGAGAGGCTGAGCGCTTCAGGAGTGAGGTATCATACACAATTCAATTGTAGGCTGTACAGAGCAGCACAAGCTGGTCAGTGGCAAGATGTCATGTGGAGACACATTGAGTATGTGGGCACAGCCTGTTCCCCTGAACAAGCTCACAGCAAACCATGGTCAATGTACGGCTATGGTTTATCATCTTATGACAAACCTGATCTGGACGTATATGTGCTGCCAAGTCACACACAGAAGGTAGCAGTGACAGGTCCTTGGTGCAAAACACTTCCAGATGCACGCTTCATTCTGGGAGAAGTTCGAACCTGCATGGGGGCAGGCTTGAAGGGCGTAGTGTCAGAAGACCAAATTGCCATAACGCACAAATGCTTTATGCTACAGTATAAATCTGCTGCAGTCCTCAGTGACCAATTTGACATGTGCAAGCCTTTAAAATATGCAGCATATTTTGACAAGCACTACACAAAGAAGAAGAGTCGAGATGCACAAAAGGCAATGCAATGCAAGAGACGACACAAAACGTCACATAGTCTCAAGTCCAGGCTGCACAAGAATTGCAAAGCAGAATCCTCAGTCTTGTTAAGCCATTTTGGTAGCCTATGATATACATGTGTGAACAAGAAAAAGCCATATCTCAAGTAGCTAGGCAGGTGAATTCAAAGTCTGGTGCCAACATCCTTAAACTTGTTGGTTGCAAAGCCAAAGTCACATAGAAGCTGATATTGGCTAGACCTACTTCCAATTGGTTGGTCGTATATGTATAATCAGATGATCATGAACTTCAGCTAAAGTGCGTGGTCATGAGTATTGATCAGTGTATACTGGTATACTGTACAACAGAACTTGCTGGAAACCTAAAACATATATGTTATATAACACAGACAGCCCAGCAGACCTAATGGAGCATAGTAAAGCTGCAACACGTCTTGTCTGCAGAAGGGTGTACGTATGCATCATGAACCATCAAGCATCAAATAATGAACACAATTGTGCATACTCCAGCAACTTGATTTTCTCCTATAACAGATGCTACTTGTGGTGCAGGCATATCATCTGCATAGATCACACTGCCTGCCTGGACCTTTTTCCTGATTGCGGCAGCCAAAACTTGATCAATAGTTCATAGAGCTGAACAAAAAATGCAACATGGTCAACAGGACTGTATATATAGTCAACATACAATGACATTTGCATGAGTTCAAAAAAGGTTCACAGGCAGAAGACACCATCCCTGTCACTGTTGTCAGATATTGGGGACAAACACTTCACAACCACTGCTATAATGGTTCACCCTGCCCATGTGGTACACCAGTATATATAATTGCAACTCTGGGCAATGTGGCTGTTCCTTTGGCAGACATCATACTGTCAGATGACCACTCACTTGTCACCTGCTCTCTTTGCTGCTGCCTGTTCCACAATTATTTTGGAGAGCACTCTTTGACTGAGGCCGCACCCCTTTCCAGCCAAGAAGGTAGTGTTGTCGGTTCAAATCCCTGATTTGATGCTTGTTGATCTTCTGCTCAGCCGCTGGGCTGCGCAAGCATGCTACTTGGACTTTTGCAGCCGCTTTCTCTCTCGTGCCTCTATGCTGGCAGGAGAGTTGTACCTGCCTGGCCACGTCATGGCCCCCAAGGGAATCACAACCTGCTCACAGCACACCATGGATGTAGCAGAGCAGCATGCTTCTGTCACCTCACCCATGCCAGCTGTCACAACAGGGCTGCAGCAAAACTGCAAACAGCTGAGCATGCAACACAGCAAGTCACCCCCTCCTGCTGTTGATGATAAGCAATGCTAAACACAGCTGAGAGAACATTGAGCACATGCTTTCAACTCAAGGGCTGGCTACAGCAGGGCAAGACTGGGGTGGAAACAAAACCCCCTACAGCACAGGGTACTGCTGCTTACTCACAATGCAAAATACCATCCCAGGTTGTGGCAATGCATTGTATGGACAGTGACAACAAACACTGCAAGGGACTCACTCTCCCTTTGAACCAGATCTCATTCAGAAGCTCAGCAAAGGAGATGTACCAGGCGCTGGCAGCAGTGTAGATGCCAACATACCCTGTCACCTGCATCACAGCCATTGCTGTCAGTCACTGTCACTGGCTCACCTTCCTGTCTGTCACACTCGCTGTCCTACCATGTTGATGCTGAAACTCCTGCTCCTAAGGATGCTACTGATGCTGGTTCTCAGGCTGTTACTGACTTGGCAGGTGTTGTAAGCAGCCTGAAAGTGATGTGTGCATGCCACAACATTGCCTGGCTTATGATGTGCATATGAAAAGACATGCTTATATGACCAGATGGACTGCGACGACAGCAGAATGCAAAATATTTTGCATTTTGGCCTGGTGTGCAGTATTTGCTTCTGCACCGGACTACTCATGCACGTGCATGTGATGGGTGCATCAAAGGCAAAAGGTCCACCTTCATGCACACTATGTCACCAGTCTCAGCTCCAGCAGCCAGAAAGTTGTACGCTGCCAAACTGAAGAATAGGTTCATCAGGGCTATGTTCAGTGAGAAAGCACATCTGCATGCCAGCAGAGATTGCAGTCAAGGCAAGGTTTGACGAGACAGCACTTTTGCATACCAGCAAAGATTGCAATCAATTGTGTTGCGAATGTGCTTAGATGCGAGCTGAATCAGGACCTGAGGTGCATCTGGGATCTGTATGGCTGCTGCAGATGCATACAGGATAGGCTGCATTGGCATGTCAGCAAGCTTACATGAAGTACCCTACATTGAGCAGCCCCAAGAGACAAAACACAAACTCCAGCCCTTTGGGTCCACCCTCTGGGATTATGCCGCCAGCTACAATGATGAGATACCATCCATACCTGTAACACAATCACATTGGTCAACTAATCAACAACAAGAAGCTCAGCTCAACTGGTGAACATCTGAGGGATTACCATTATGCAGTGGCAAAGATGTAGACAGAGGCAAATCCGTACCCTATCCAAAATGCGCCATAGCTTGCAAGTGCGGTGCCAGCAAACATGTTGTTGCGTATGAATTCTGTCAGTCCTGCCAGTGTTTGGATCATGCCTCCTGCCATGCAAATGTACAAATCATCAGCAGGAATGTCTGCCCTGACTGCAGTTTCTGAGACAGACCGTGAGTGTGTAGCAACAGTCCTGCAGAGGCTGCCATCAGGTGCCCTTACCAAAGAACACCATAAAACCAACAGTTGCATACTGAGTAGACACTCCTGTCCAGTGCGTGTTTGCTCCCTGTAACAAATTTACGGCTTTCATGCTGCAATAACCAGGGCTTTGCATCTTTCTGCACATAATGGGCATCAACTTTTGAAATATCATTTTCGATGAAACAGAAGAGGCAAGACATATGAGCACTGTGTGAAGTGGAGCGGAAGCAAGGATTGTTGAGCACCTGCAACAATGCCGTAGTCAAGCCAAACGTGATCAACGCCAGAGCGCTCGGGTTGGCTGTATTCGAAGCAGGATTTTTCGCGTCAACGACCCGGTTGTACCAGTAGTCGGTGTCCTGCCAATCTCTATCTCTGGCGACATGGCTGGGTGGGTCATGCGGGCCCTTTCCATCTATCATAATGTTCGTGCTTTTGTCACTTGGTCAACAGAGACGTGATGCCGAATGAGGGCACGAAGTCAGGTATGCATACGCATGCACTGCGGTCAGCAGCTCGGTACAGTTTTGAGATGAGAATTAGGGCTGCACGGCTTCACTCCAGGAATGTAAGCTGACGGCTCGTCCGGTGAGAGGTGTCTTTGGTGAGCGATCTTTGGAGTAATTCGAGCTTTGTCATATCGTCAACTCCAGAGTGACTAACCATGAGTCAATTTGCCTGGCTCAGCCATGCAGCTAATGTGCAATGCACATTGCACTGCACTCTGTGTCGCTATGACGAGCTAGGCAAATGCTCAGCTGCTAGAGCTGCTTATGCACATAAAGGGCATACACATGTGTGAGGCAAAGCCTCCAATTGGAGGCTTTGCAAAGCTTCGCGCGCGCAAACGAGAGCATGAGTGACAAATGTCTGTGAGTGTACAACGCTGCCAAGATGAAAAGCATGATTCTTGTTTCACATCTTATTGCTGATGATAGCTGCAGCAGCCTACAGACTAGTCGCCTGACAAGACTGACTAGTATTACTCAGAATTGGCTTGTTCTGTTGATTCCACTTTGGTCAGTAGCAACCAATCTGTCCAGTGTACATCATGCACCTCGAGCTCATTACGATCACATCCAAGGCGCAGAGGTCATGATCAAGAGACAATCAATATGTCAATTTGGGAACGCCTCTAGACATAAGCCTCAACAGATGTCCTGTAGGCAGCTGGAAAGACTGTAACAGAGAGTGCCCTAGCAGTGGCTGGACCAAGAACTGCTTGCGACGTGCTCTGGGTCCAGACACTGCTAGGGCAGCTGCTGCTGCTGCACATTTGGCATCCACAGTAGCACTTTCCATCACTTCTGTTTTCAACCAACAAGGACCAAGCCTGCTGCTTTACCCCTCAAGTTCAGGTGTGGTGTCAGAGTCCACTGAAAGCCATCACACCAGCTGACACCACCTTGCAACCCTGACCTGCACAGACAGCAAGCCAGATCAGTATGCACAACCGCACAATGAATAGACAATTATCCAGCTCAGGCATAAAAGCTGAAGCTGCAGCTACACAGGACCTGATCATCAAACTTGCTGGGACAATGGTCCAACCTGTGAATGCATGTTGCTAAGATTGAGATCATCCATGACTGGCAGTTCCTCAAGTAATCACAGTGACCTGTTAGGAAGCACCAGTCATCTTCACCTTCTCCTCATAGCCAGTTCCCTCAGGGGTGTGCTAACACTGCAGCTGTCTGTGCAGCTGTCTGTGCAGCTGCCTGTGCAGCTGACTGTGCATGTGTCTGTCTGTGCATGCTCCGGGCTGTTGCCCTGTCAAGCTTGGGCTGCCAAGGTGTCCAGAGCAGTCAGAGCTTCATTTGCTACCTGTACTCCTGCATGAAGGCACCTGCAAGGCCAGCAGTGCCCATTTGCGGTACCAAATCAAGCAGGAGCCTTGCAATGTTGTGGTGCAACAAATGTATGTGATCATGCCATAATGCGAATCTTGTCTGGACACATTGATGTGCTTTGCTTGAGAGAACACCTTTTGTAGCTGACTCTCCATGAGATGGCTGCCTGCATGCAGTCTTCTGCTGCAGCAAGCTGCAGGAACTCTTCATCCTGACCCAGGCTTGAGCCCAGCTGGCTCAACAGGCTGTCACAGACGCGTCGCAGCACCTTGAAAACCTGGACTTGACACAAGTCACAGCGTTTAGCCATCACATTGACATTAAACACCTGATGATTCATGAATGTGAGAGATGCCACAGTGAACACTGCCTCCATGCAGATGTCACCATGTCAGAGCGTAGTCATGGCATGCACAGTACTGAATGCTCAACAGCAGGTAGTCCTACCAGTCACAGCGCATGCATATGGAGGCTGGTGCAGTGAAGTCTGTTTCGAGGGAGATGACTTGCATCGCACGCGCCTGATCCCTGTTGGCTAAGCTTGCATTTTGGTTGTTGTCAGAGTCATTTGCCAAGACCGGGAAGCAAGCTAGGCTGCAGCACATCTTGCTGTCGTATGCCCTGCAACCCCCTTGCCCAAATAGAAAGCAACAATGCGGCCAAGACAGAGTACACTGAGCCTCAAAGCAAGGTGCTGATCATGCTCTGGTCAGCGCAACAGCAGCATTGTCTCTTCTGTATTGTACAATGACCTTTGACCAGCAGATACAGGCAGCAGCAGCAGCAGCACACCTCAGTGTCATTAGCAAGACTGATGCGCTCTCCAGCAACAGCTAGATGGCCCAGCTGCTTTCGCTCCATGGGTGTGGCAGCGTAACACCGCAGGTCTTGCAGTAGCTGCCAGCCCGGAATGCCATTGCAGTGCAGGAAGCAGTGGCTTGCAGTGCGGTGATGCTGCTGAAGGTAGGTTGCAAAGGACGAGGGGAATGCCAAGGTGGGTAGGAAAGCTTCATCGTGGGGATTGTGTGCCAAGACAAACCCATAATGCTCTGCAATTAGATAGTTGTAAATTTAATATTTTGATCGATGGTTGTGTTGCAATGACTTGGACTGACACCTCATAGACGCAGCGGCATGTGCACCTCTACATGGTGTTAGCCTGCAGTGGCAGACGATGCGACTATCAGATGCAGATGCACACAAGCAAGCAGGCAGTCAGAGTGCATGAGACAGACAAACAATGAGCATCACAAGATGCCACACACTCTCAGACACAATGGAGGACACTTTCAGAGTGCTTCACATTGACAGATAGACAGACGCAACAGAGTCAAGCAAGCAATTGATCAAGCAAAACGACAGCTCTTACCGAGGAGCTCCAAGTTGGTGTACTTGCCATAGCACAGGAACACCTGCTCACCCTTGCAGTATCTGCAGCCCGTCAGCTACACACCATCATCATCAAATGGCATTGGTACCGTTGCATATTTTGCTCAGCGAACAGTCAAAGGGAAGCAGCACGGCAAGAAGCTTGGATAGACATGGCTTGAAGTCAAGCAAGACTTCTATGGTCTCCCAAAAGCTCAGCAGATGCAAACAAATGGCTTCTTGCCTGAAGGTTGATGCAAGGTGAGCAGCCACTTGGCAAGATTGATACAGATGCAGCGTGAATCTCATGGTAGTGTGTCATGCAATCGCTGGGACTGACTCAGACTTGTGTTGTTGTTGATGGGCACTGGAGGTTTGCTGGTGCGAAAGGGTGCGGCTGCATATCTTTCGCGTGTCACAAAGACAGTGGCAGCTTACCTTTTGCGAGCATACAAGCAATACTCTTGGAATGATTCACTGTAACCGCCATCCCCATAGCCTTCATAGTCTTGATACCTGTCTTGATTGCAGCAAGCTGATACACCTTCTGCAGCAATCATTTGTGAATCCTTAGACATGGTCCCATACTCTGACTACATACACCAACATGTCTGCTTAGTGCCACATTTGGTAGGCAAAGGCTGTTTGCAACCATGCCTTGCATTTGTTAGGACACTCACTCGCAAGAGCAGCCCAATGGAGAACGGTTGCACCACTGAAATGCAAAATCATCACTCGCAACAGCAGCCCAGTGATTGCAGAATGATTGCACCATGAAATGTACAACTAAAGCATAGAAAGATCCATAAGGCTGGTCTTCCTATGCCATGCAGATGTGCAGACTGAGTCGGTGACAGACCAGTGGTATCAACCAACTCTACTATTCCACGTATCACCAGCATGCGTGAATGGGTGGTAACTTTGACGAGTCCAAGGCCACAGAGCCAGCTTAGCAATACGCTAATCCCAATGACCAGAGAAATAAATAACTGCCAATGACTGGAAGTACATAACTGTTAATAGCCCAATGGACACACTATGCAACCAGAGCAGCAAAGTTCACCTATCTCAGGGTAGTGGGGCGGAGGCGGGGGGTGGTAGTTGTGCAGGTCCCCAAAGGGGGTCAGGGCCCCAGCTGAGCTGAAGGGCACATGCATGGTCCTGGAACATACGGTGCTGCTTGCCCACAGCCAAGCTTTGAGACTGGACCATTTCTTGGGCAGCCCTACAGGCATCAACAACATGGTCTTGGGCATGCATGCGTTGAAATCAGTACACAGTAAAAACTTGCTGATGGCCAAGACTTACATCTGCAGCGTTTCTTGAGCAATGATTTGCAAAGTTACGAGTAATATAGTTAACATTTGACATGCATGCGCTGTCATGAAGTATGCAATGCTGTGTGCTCATAACCAAGCAATGCAACAGCACCATTGATGGTAAACCCCTGACGCAGCTGATATGAGTTTGATCAAAGCAGGCAGGTCCTGGCACAAATTCACAGTGCTGCCTGCCAGCATCAATGCACTACAAGTGTAACTTACAGCCAGTCCTGCAGCATGTTGCAGTGACTTGTATGATGAGGATACATGCTTGCCAGTGTTGATGCACACACAACCCTAGAGTAAGCAACTGCCAACAAAGACTACCTAGCATACTCAGCAGGCCTTTAGCTTCTGTCCAGCTTTGTTGGGCTTGCTGACATGTTGCAGTTGCAATCTGTTGTGCATATGGTGCCTGTAGCGCTTGAACATGCTCTGGACTGAAATTCATCATCAATGTGTACTTATGAGGCAACTGGGCCAGGTATGGGTGCCATTGGGACTTGCGTCCTTTTGTAGTCTCGTGCAGCAAGTGTGCAGTCAGAACCTGCAGCATTTGCCTTCAATCATGCAATGCGCTTTTTACTCTACGCAAAGGTGACTGCAAGAATGCAGTACGCGTTCCTGTTCAGGAGCCAGGCCGGGATATCTTTGGGACGCAGCTGTAAAATCTGCATCTCTTGCTGCACTGCTTGTGCTCATCAGTACTCTTTCTGGTACTTGGAGAAGCAGGGCACCTGAAGTCAGTATGTCTCTATGACTGTCACAGTATAGACATGCCACGATCCTGGCCATGCAATGAAACCTTCTGTCGTTACGGAAACTGCATTGCTCATGAAAGACACGAGATCCAAAGCCCACCAGCAGGCAGCTGGTTGACGGCAGCGATGCCCCTCCAGCCCTCCGCGACGAATGCGGCTTTGATGTCGTAGGCAACAACGCCACTGGCTTGCAACCATGCAACAAACTCAGAATCAATCACGCAGTCGACCTCGCTGACGTTGTATTGATCCATGCGGCGATGTTGTAGCCATCATGTGAGCATGCTTTGAATGATGTGAGCGTTACGTTTATGCCGAAACCTGATTAGGGTTAACCCGATCAACGTCGCTTGTGGCTAGTCATCGCAACTGCTTGTGGCTTGCAAGCGTTGACTGGCCTACTGTGCTTTCTTAAGGGAGCATCTTTGGAGCTGAGGTGATGGAAACCATGTTAAATCGACAGACAGCGGGTTGCAGACAGCTCACCTCCCACCAGCACTTTGCACAAGGCCCCGTTGCACAACCTTGCAGGCGTCATCAATCCAACTTGGTCCGATCCCGTGTAGTCGCAGCTGCTGAAAGGTATAGCGCATTGTGGCAGCAGAGTCATTCAAGCTGATCGTTTAGTCCTGCCAGTGATCTATCAGGAGCAGACCAAATGTCCTGAACTTGCACTTTAGACTCTTCCGCGTGAATTCGTCTTGTACAAGGATTTTAACATTCATGTCCGTGTGTGCCCAGCTGCTGCATATGGCATGCAAGGTCAAAGCTTCAATATTAAATGGACACCTTGCAATACAGGCCAAAGCAGCAACTGTGGAGGCCGGACAGCCAGCGGAGTCTCCTTGTACCAAACAAAGCTGACACCAGCGGGCAGATATGGTGTGGTCAGGGCCCTCCTCCACCCAATCCCATGGTCGTGGAACGTTTCTCTCAAGTCATTTCACAGCTCTTTCAGCAGGTATACCTGCACGCTTTGTGGCAGGCAGAGCGCCTTTTGCATCCTATATGTCAGCTGCTACTTTATCTGTTCTGAGCTGTGCTGAGCATGCATCAGACACGTCACTGGCAAGTGGTATCAGGCCTGAAGCAAGCGTTCCTGATTATCTGTCCTCTGAGTGACAGCATGCAGTTGGCAATCATTGCACCCTGTGCTTGTGCCTGCTCACACTGCTGACCCATTGCACAGGCACTCAGTTTTTACACCACATTTTGTGACCTTGACTGCGTGAGCTGGTAAGGGGCTTTTGTACGTGCAGCGTATTGTCCGTTTGGGAGGTGCCGTAGATGATGACAACAGCAATTTGTTGGTAGCACAGCTGTTGTATCTTGACTCCATAGGCAAGAAAGACATCACCATGTATGTCAACTCACCTGGAGGGTCTGTAACAGCAGGTTGGTCTCTACCTCATCATCACCTGTCAACAGGCATTATATTGTGAATCACGTCAAAGTTGTCATTGCATGTGCATCAATTTCCCAGCATCCTGCGAAATTGCCATATTTATGTCGCACATATTGAGTTGCTGCGCTTGACAGTCATGCTGCATGACACAGCCATTCAACTGGTCATTGGCTTTATCGCACCTGCCGAGGTGCTGTGTGTAACGGACTTCCATGCTGCCCATGCTTGTCATGTTGCTGAGCTTGATTGACATCTGGGTGCAGGTATGGCTGTGTTTGACACCATGCGATACATCAAGTCTGATGTCTCCACAGTATGTGTTGGTCTGGCTGCCTCTATGGGGGCTTTCATTCTAGCCTCTGGCCAGAAGGTACCCTTTCTGTCACCAATTGACAGTTCATTGTGCACTGCAACTTTTGGTGAATGTGGATAGCACGCTGGGTATCATGTCTTGTAGCAAGCGATTAGTGTGCATGCCTGACCATGATGTACACAAAAGATTTGCAGTAAGCAGGTCAGCTGCATGAATTGGTAAGCTATTTGAGGACAATTATGCCTGCTTGGCACTCCTGACTGTCTGTCTGGATCCATGTTCCGTCCTCGACATGTGTAGCATGAATTTCACAGATGGTGGTCTGTCCCAGCGCACTCATGAAAAACAACACGCGCTCCTTTTGATCCTCCTTTTGGCAAGCCTGAGGTCATGTATGTACATTGTTGTTGGTGTGCCGACTGCCAGGCAGGAGGACCTCGTACAGCTACTCAGGACTGCATGTACCTGGCCCTAGGGGAAGACTCGCATTTGAGCAATGATTGACATTCAATGAACGCATGACCGAGTCTTTGTATGTTTGGCAGGGGAAGAGGTACTCCCTGGCCAACTCACGCATCATGATCCATCAGCCTCTGGGAGGAGCCCAGGGCCAGGCTGCAGACATTGAGATCCAAGCCAATGAGATCCTGCACCACAAGCTCACTCTCAATGGCTATCTGGCCGAGTTCACAGGCCAGGGCATGGAGCGCATCACCCAGGACACTGGTCAGTCAACTGCCCTCACTGCTCACTGTGGCTTGCGTCTACAGCCTTATTAGCCGACTGCTTGCTGTTTGCGTCTACGACCTCATTGGCCGACTGCTTGCTGTTGTTTGCGTCTACAACCTCATTAGCTGACTGCATGGGGCACCGTCAGCGTCAGGAAGTGTGCCTTGTGCAGCTATGCCTTTGCAATCATATCGTGTCTGCTGCTGCTCAACATGTGGGGCAACACCTGGTTAGCTATGCTGGACAGGATGCTCATGACATTTTGACCGAGGCTTGCAATGATTTCCCCACCACACTTTACTATAGTAGGCGTGTGTCAATAAATGATTGCAAGCCTTGGTCAAGATGTCATGAGCGTGCTGTCAGAGTGTTGCCTCACATGTTGAGCTGCAATACCTCACAGGCTTGCTTCAGCAGATACACAGTTAGATTGCGGTACAAAGAGAGAGTGGGGGTGAGCAGTTATCAAATTGGTCACGTTGCGTTTGCATTTCACAACAAAGCAGTGTTGTTGTCATGGCCTAACCAACAGGCACTTGCCTATTGAACAGTTACATGGGTGCTACACATGCGGTTGTCGCCCTGATACATGGGCATGTGTGCTTTGCTGTTGTGCTGCGTGTCAAGCTTGTCAGGCTGTGTTTGGGCAGGCATTGATGTGGACCATGTCAGCACAAGCAGCATGTCAAATTGCAGTACGCAACTGCAGATGACTGACAGGCAGTGATGTTTGGATGTAGATCGGGATTTCTTCATGTCTGCCAAGGAGGCAGTTGACTACGGCCTAATAGATGGTGTCATCAGCAAGCCTGCCCTGCTTGCCTCCCAGCAGTCGAATGGCGCAAGCCACTAGACACTGAGCCATCAGCATTCAGTATGCCAGTCAGGCTTAAGCAAGCAATGTGCAGACCTGTGCTAAGTTGTCAGCCTGCTTCCCAGTTGTAAATTATCATATGACAGCTACAGTAATTTGGCATACACTAGCTACTGCTGGGGCTGATACCTCTGTCACTGTGTGCCTAACAGCTCCAGTGTGCTAATTGCATCAAACGTTTTACTTGCATGTTTGCAGTTTGTTCTGGACTGCTGACATATAGCTGCCAACGGGGTATACATTGACTACTGCTTTCTCCTTAATAGCTGCCAACGTTGCTTGAAGTTGGTACCATTTGATGGATTGTTTCTGGCTAGCAACGATGCAAAAAATTGCAAAATCCTAGCGGGTAAGGAACAACACTGCAAATCCTGTGATGCCAGCAGCATCATGCATCATGATCTAACTACAACTTCTTGCCGTGACAGTACCAATAATGGCAACCCTTCGTAATTATGTCAGAGCAAATTGAAGACTGCTGCTAAGCCCATATCTCATGACTCCACACTGGCCAGACGTCAGGACAATATTCAACATTTGCATGTCAACTGTTGACAACGTCATAAGGTTGGAAGACAGCCTTGAATGCGTCAGTACGAGCTATCTCTTGTGGCTTCTCAAGTTGGCAGGTTTTCCAGTCAGCTCTGCACACAGCAAAATCAACACCATTAGCATTTGACAACCAGTGTCATCCCACATAAGAGCATTGATGTGAAGTTGCCGCTCCACATATCGTTCTGACATTCCACAGCTGTCAACATAAAAAATGTCAGAACCATGTGTGCAGGTTGACAACTCGAACTGCTCTGACACAAGACACGATGCCGCCTGGCAATGCAATGCACAGTCACTGCTTCCTTCATTTCACCATGCTTGCTTGCCAGTGCGAATTCGGGAAGCTGTTTCTCGGATGCATACCACTAACAGAATGGGTGTGGTGAAACAGAAGACAGAGCTTACCTGTCAGGAGTACCAGCAAGCTGTGCCACCACCTGTCGTCCAAAATCCAAGGGGTGCCTTTCTTCCCTTGTGATTGGGTGCACCAGCCGGGACCCATCAGGCAGAATGGCAAGGAAGTACTCACTGTCCCCTACGACCTCTTGCAGCTGGCTGCGTGAGGCTTTGCCAACTGCTTTCGAAAGAGCTGTGAAGGCAAAGCCCTGTGCTTGTGCTGCCTGTTGAAATGCCTGCAAATCACAGGCCAGTGTGTGGGCAGTGCTGCAGCAGCACAGACTGGCAGCTGCTTGCAAGTCACAGGTCAGTGACTAATTGATGCTGTGGCAGCATATACTGACAGCTGCATGAATGCAGTATGTCCGCAACGACTTCCTGCATTGTGACTGTTACTCATGCACATCTTGATGGTTGCTCATCCCAATCACTGTACCTGCAGTCCCTGCATCAACCACTAGGCAACAGCCTCTGTGCATTATGCATGACACAAGCATGCCAAGCGGGTGACTTTGGGGTTGCTTATAGTGATTCTGTTACCTGATTGGCTTTTGGAGCTGCAGCAGCAGGAATGGAGACAACATTGATGTGGCAGTGGTTCCCGCCTCTTTTGACAAGACTGAGATGCCTCTCAAATGCAATGACCTCCTTGCCCTTCATTCACCCCACAACTGGTTTCAGCAACTGTTACGACAAGAGGCCCAAGGTCATGCACCTCAAATACGGCACCATGACGGCAATTGCATGTCTCAGACATGCTCTGGAGAGACAAGACTTGTCCTGCACATACCTAGCTCATCATGAGCTGCAAAGCGTTTTAATTATTATTATTATTATTAGACACAAGCAGGGCGTCCAGACTTTTTCATGCCATTAGTGGCTTGACCTGATGAGACAGCCCTCCTTGAATACAACGCAAGGCAAGCAAATCAAACAGATGGGGCAGGGATAGAGGGGTAATAGAGGGGAATGTGGGGGAGCCATAGAGAGGGATATGACAGGCAGACAAGGAGGGCTTCAGTCCAAAGGATAGGCAGAGTTTTGAGAGTAGGAATTGTGGAGTTCAAAGGGGGTTAGGCAGGCGGGAGGTAAGAGGTTGGTGGGGGTGGTGCCAGTGGGGCAAGGGCTAGTCACCTGGGATGCAGCACATGCTTTGAAGGCTGATAGATAGCGTTGCATCTCAGCCCAAGCATTGGCGCTGCATGCCAGGCTGCTTGCATAGTGCTCTATGGGTAACAGCAGCACATGACCCTCATTGATTGCCCCCTTGTCCATTGCACAATAACACTCCTCACCTGCAAGGGCAAATGCAGTTCCTGGTATAGATGCACAAATGACCATATGCTTGATAAACTATTGATATTCTAGCCACATCCAAATAGGAAAGGTGGGGTAAGCCTTACCAATGCTGACGACAAGGTCTGTGTCAGCAGTTGGGTTGCTGAGGCAGAACCAACATCCTTCTACCGGCTTGCCAGGTTCAGGAGCAATGGGTCGACTGCCATTGGCAGCTGAGTCAATGTAGACTTCCCTATCAAGCAGCAAGGCTCCGCTGAGGCGGCACGCCCTTTCTACTGCGCTGTCTATTGTGAACTGGACGTGACAGTATCCCTTGGGTTTTCCTGCATCACAGCCCCACAATCAGTTTGTGTTTGTCATGAATTCACTCGTGAACTCCCTCGTGAACTCACTCGTGAACTCACTCGTGAACTCACTCATGAACTCAGTTGAAACGTAAAATGATCGTGTTTGTGACTGTCATTGGCATCAAGGCCACAATCAGTTGTTTTCATCATGAACTTTAGCAAGGCGTGTACTCCTTTGTGAATAACATTGGCACCAGATCACCATTGTGTTGTACACTGAATGGTGCTGAGCAGCAGGTGTGTCACACTTCCGCCAGGTTTCAGCTGTGATTGGTAGAGGTGGCAGAGCACGCATGCAAATGGCCGTTGAGCTGATGTAGGCCTGGACATCATAGGGGCTAAGTGCATGTCTCACATGGACATAGGCAGAGGGGCAAGAACAGTGGAAGGGACAAGGGAACCGAAAGGTGAAGGGAGAGCAAGGCGAAGGGGAAAGAACAGGACAGGTGAACAGGAAAGAACAGGACAGGTAAAGGGAAAAGAACAAGAACAGGGACAGGTAGAGGAACAGGATGTATGGCGACAATGTTCAAGCTGCAGATAGCTGCTCAATGTATGCCAACAAAAAAACCAAGACGCGCTGCATGTCACTGAAAGCTTGCAAGCTGCAGAGGAAAGCAGCAACAGGACAGACCTGTGTCATCTGTGCCTCGCCGTACATCTTCTACTTTCCCAGCTTGGGTGAAGAAGTCTGTGATTTCAGCTTCGCTGGCCTTGAAGGATATGTTGCGCACAAACACAGTCTTGTAATCATCTTTCACCACACCTGGTCGCCCAAGGCTTGCACCCTGCAGATGCCACCCTTGGTCGATATGCATGCATATCATGTGTTGACATACCTTGGCCATGCAAGCTAAGCAAATGTAGGTGTGACTGCAAGACAGGGTGTCCTTGTTCTGGATCATAGCACATTGTCCTGAGTGCTGGCCTGACAGGATGTCAGATGTGCAAATGCATTGAAAATTGCTGCACCTTTTCTTTCCCAAATGTCACAAACCACCTTAAGCATCATTTGCTTACATTTGCCACCATCAAATGCTCAAGCAGCCAGTTTTGGACCCTCTAATGATGTGCATAAGGGGCAGAGCAGTCGTTGCAAGCTATATGATCACCTTGGGGCGTTTGTTGACTTGCCAGCGCCAGTCTTGAGTACCGTCAGCATCCTCGTTGGGTCGCTTCTTCTTGGCTTGTGCTGCAGCCTCATAAGGCGATGGGGTTGTGCCCTGCAGGTCCACAGCTTACAGCGTCACACATACAGTATTACAAAGTCAGCCTGACACTGACATTGGAAAAAAGATTACAGACCTGCAATTGTAGTCAGATGCTGAGCGACAGCAAGCTAGACATGACTGCAAACCCACGATGGGGAAATGACCACAATGAGCCCTAACAGGCAGTCTGTCACAAACATGCTACAAAAGTGCAATGAGGCTGATGAAACAAATTGTGAGCCTGCTTTTGCACGAGCATCTGGCGTGATCATTGCACTAGCAATGCACGTGCAACAACTGCAGGCCCACAGACTCCCTTCCCATCTTCTTTGGTGCCCCATCCACAGCCCCATCACAATCTACTGATGCAATATTCCCTCAAGCCGCTCCTCCTGACTCAGCGCCTGTCACAGGCTTGAGCCCTGATTCCTCACTCATAGGTGGCAATGCAACTGTGTCTCCTGAAGTGAACACGCCAGCTGTGCTGAGTACATCGTTACAGTCATTGCCAGTGTCTTTCAATGCAAACAGACCTTCCAACGAGAATGTCAGTACTGTAGCCTGAAAAGCTGGCCAGTGTGCAGTATGCAAATTTCTGTAGGTCGATCTTTACGTGGCAGGTGGACGAAATAGATGCATAGGTCAGAAGCGAGATTGCTCAAGTACGGATGTAGCACTGCTTGTGAATGGCAGATGTTCCGCAAACAGATACAAGTAACACAAAGGGGATGACAGGAAATCAAACGTCCAGACACTGTTTGCAGTCAGATGCAAACTGCAACCAGCTCTGCGAAAGCAGAAAGCATACATGAACTGCAAAATATCTGGGTGCAAACAGGCAAAAGAGGTCGTGCCATGATGCAGCATACTTTTGCAGCATATATGGACAGGCATATTGTACGCGATGACAGTTATGATGGCAGATAGCACTCTTCACCAAGCATAGGCCTATAAGAGCATTTAATCTTGTGGGCCAGACAAGGCACACAGGACTCACGCATCTTCACGCAAATTCACACAGCCATCCTTTGCGCCGATGACAGGTCGGCAGTGTGCTGTGACAGCATTACCTGCTGCAACTTCATGCGATCCCTGACAGACAGGCATGTGCAACCTCTGAAGTCAAGATCAACAAGTGACGAGGACTGCGATGCAATATGCTGAACCCCTTGCAGAGTAATAAAAGAGCTATTGCTGAAAAAGAGAGTAGACAGGTGCGGCATACACAAGTAAGGCACAGATTCATCTGTCAGCTGTGGACAGTTTGCCATGGACAAGGCTTGCAAAGTAGCAGAAAGTGAGCATGAAATATGTGCTATTGTCTCATCCTTGATGTGAATTACATCAATCAAGGACAGCTTCTGCAGTTGGGTCAAAGTTGACAAGCCATTTTTCAAACCTTCACTAGTGCATTCCTTCAAGGGTCCCAGTCTCAACTCCGCCAGATTTGTCAGCGCTGACAGTAGTCTCATGTGATTGTCATCTATGTCTTCACAGCATATCACGGACAGCTCTGCTAGGTTTGTCAACTGTGCAATGTAACCTAGTCCTGTTTGGGTCACAGAGACAGGCATGTAGCCCAGATGAAGCCTACCGACTTGAGCTGATGCTGGATACTGCATCATTGTGAGGCATTCTGCATCTGTGAAGGGGGCACGTGATAGGAAGGTTGGCAAATGATGGATGTTAACTACAAAGGACAGGACAGGGTTGTGACGTTCAGCAGATGTCATGTACATTTGCAGCTCCTCCAGGGATCTGCTGGGATCTGGATCCGCTTCTACATTGCTGAGGAGCACTGTAGTCAAGAATGTGTTTGACAGATGCTGGGCGCTGTCACTTGGCACCTTGTATGATCTCAGATCTAGTACTCTGCAAGCTGGAAAGGCTTTGCTTAGCCAGTGCAGATTGTGCCATTGCAGCCCTAGGGAGCCCGTCATTCTAGGTCGGAGAGTATTGATTGCACTTTTGCAAAAGTGGCTGGCTGTTTCCAGGCCTTGCATACTAGTCTGACCTGCTGCATGCTGCTCTCATCCAGTAGAGCAGCAACGCTGTGCAAGACTGCGACCGACATCTCATCCCATGGGGTAGACGGTATCAGATCACTCATCCTGCCCTCCTGCGCACGCAACAACCGTGACACGTCAGACTGAATTTGCAGAATCACCTGCTGTCGTTGCAGATCAGTTAGGAACAGGACTCACCGCTGAGTCAACATCGTGGGCCGTCTGTATAGCGGAGGATGCCCTTTCGCCCATCAGATTACGTTGGTGACAATTTCAATAAAGCTTTGCAGCAAGAAATCAAGCCTCGCTCTGAAACCATTGTGACGCTTTATGGGGAAGCACCGCTTCCGAAGCAGGTCTGTTTATGGCAAGACACACAGACTACGAGGGCCTTACCATTGTGAACATGAAAGTTCTGGTGACAGGGGATCCAGGGGGCAATCTGCCTGCGCTATTTAAGCGTGTGGCTGCAGTGAACAAGAGCAACGGACCTTTTGATCTCCTCTTTTGCGTCGGCTCGTTCTTCAGTCATGCAGGTAAAGCTCGTGCCAATGCACAATCATTCCTCGTTTGTAAAATCACTCGCACACTTCATTGGCATGCTCGCTATTGATTCGTTCAACAGCGTCGAGCGATCAACATGCAGACTCCAAGGAAGACGCGGCCCCAGTCAGTGCTGACGCTCAAGCATACACGTCTAGCAGTAAGCAAGCACCGATCCCCACGTATTTCATTGGCAGCTTCGGAGCAGGCAGCAAAGAGGCTATGCTCTCTCTGTCAACTGCCAGTTCCAACATACAGTACCTGGGAACCTCAGGCTTGAAGACGTTACAGGGCTTGAACGTGGCATTTCTTGATGGCATCTACGATGCAGCAGCCTACAAGCAAGACCCTCAAGATGTGGGGTCGGCCACTGGATGTCGACACTACACACAGGTAAGCAGGTCAACCCCTAACCTGAGCCCCAGCATAGCTTACTGGCGTGTCAGCTTTGTACATCAGCAGGCTTGGTTGCACAGCCTGTTACAGGCAACTAAACTCGTCTGACATCTGCACCTGCACAATTCAGGCTGATGTGAACAGGCTAAAAGTACAGCTCGAAAGCGCATCAGGCGATGTAGATCTGCTCCTGACCTGTGAATGGCCTGAAGACATCCTACTGGCAACTCCAGCTGGCAGCCTACCCGAGGGTATCAACAAAACAGGTGACACATCCCCAAACTTGACCATACTGGCAGTACCACAGCATTGCTATTTGAAGGCACTGAAACCTGCTGTGGTCTCTCTACACCCAATGTGTTGCAAACAGTGTTGTGGGTTTTACTTCTGCTGATGCTGCACGCACACTAAGCCACATGAGCTGCAGCGCTGACGCGCAATCGACTTTGCTGCTCTTGCAACATCTGCCAGCAAAGTTTGTCTGGCAGTGTGCTGTCTGTATGCTGCAAGTGAGCAACAAATGCAGATGGGTCGGCATAGAATGTTGTGCACATTGCAGGACTTGCTGTGACATGGAATTGCGCTGCACTTGTGACGTGGGTTTAGGCAGCACTTCATGCAGCACATGTAACACAAATCAGGGTGCTTCTGATGGTTCTAATATGCCAGCAATCTCGTCAAATCATGCCATCACGCAGGTAGCAGTGCAGTTTCCGAGCTAGCAGCCCTCGCTCGCCCTCGATACCACTTTGCTGGCACCAAAAACATGTTCTATGCTCGGCCGCCGTACCTCAACACTGACCTTGGGGCAGGCGCACATGTGACTCGATTTGTTGGCCTGGCATCTGTTGGCAACATGGCCAAGCAGAAGTCTCTGCATGCTCTGGGATTAATGCCAGCTTCCAATATGGAGATTGAAACCCTGCAGCAAAAGCCTGAGGTAAGGACGTCATCTCTACAGAAACCTGTTTGTCTCCTGCTGAATTTGTGTTGTAACCAGCAGTTGCTGATCTGGGTCTTGGAGTTGCTCATGTCTTTGTGCTGTGGCAGATGATTGGCGGTGTGGGTGCAAGTGTTGCTTGTATGTTTGCAGCTGTTTTGATCCTGCGCCAGCTCGTGGGTCTGTTTTGGGTGTGCATTTACAGCCGCTAGTGGGTTTGGGGCTGGCTGGCATGCAAACCGGTTGATGTGACTGTCTGATGATGGGGCCACTGCAGTTGCTGTGACTCTGCCATCTGTACACGGGTTTTCCACTGTACAATCTGCCTGCAAATTTGAGTCAAGTCGTGTTCCGGCTTGCTCACTGCAGCTCAGTCAGGGCTGCTGATGGGTATCAGCCTGATTGCACAATGGTGATGTTTGGCCACTTGTGAATCATCTGGAGCTGCTCACTGTGTCGATGTGCAGCTTATGTGGGTCTGAAAGGCTCCAACCTATGTGGGCAGCAAATCGTTTCAGCTTGGCACAACACCAGCAATGCTCAGTCATCCTGTGTTTGTGGGGTTTTTGTTGACACTCTGAGTTGCTTCCCTGACTGTGCTGGAAGAACTGGCTTCAGGGCTGACAGCGGGTGAAGCAGGGGTCCTGCCTGCAGAGCTGTTTGTAGAACCTGCAGTGACAGCTGCTGTAGAATTGATAAGTAAATAGTTTTACTGTGCGAGCAGTTGATTCTTGCCACATGATGCAAGGGTTGACTTCCTGTAAGGACACAGCTATGCAGGCTACGTAAGCACCATATTTGGTGTTTACACAAATAATGACATATGTACATATGTCGATGGCAAGCAAGCTCAGAGTCTGAACGTGGACCATCTGGCCTGACAGGACTTCTGTCATTTATCAGCATGCAATGCCCTGCTGACCATAACATGCATGACTTGCTCAGCCATGAAACCCAATTGTTGCTTGTAAGCGGAATCTGAGCAAGTCAACATTGATGTCAGTGCCCACCTAGCTGTGGCATGCCAGCAAAATCAATCTGCGGCAGCAGAGCAGACGCAGGATTACTCGTTGAAGCTACTCTCGCTGGTGTAGGCATTGGAGTCCCACTCTGTGTAGGCTGTGGCGTCACTGTGCCTGTCGACACAGGTGATGGCACCGCAGTAGCTGTTGATGTTGCAGTAAGGGACATGCCAGAAGGGGCTTTGGATGCAGTCGGTGTTATCCCTGCTAGCAGTGACTGTGAAGAGGTGTTGGCTGCTACTGCTGCTGGTGTGGTGTTGATTTCTGGGGCAAAGTTGACTTGTGGCAGCAGAGCAGCCTGTGTCGTAGCCTGAGGTGAAGCTGAAGGTGCAGCTGCAGGAGTAGCTGTTAGCGTAGCTGCAGGGGTGCCGACAGGTGTAGCTGTAGCTGTAGCACTAGCTTCCGATGTGAGTGTTGGTGTTGCGGGCTCAGTGGTCATCAAAGGTGTAGAGGCAGCAGCGGAGGGAACAGGTGTAGATAGGGCAGTTGACAGAGCTGTAGGTGAAGCAGCAGGTGTGTTCACAGGGGAAGCTGTGGTTAAGGCTAGGGGTGACACGGTAGGTGAGGGGGCAGTGGTTCCTGGTGCTGCAGGTATGGGTGCTTCTGGCGTCGGTGGCACTTGAGGAGCAAAGCTGATCTGAGGCAGCAAGGCAGGCTTAATGGTAGTTTGAGGTGATGGTACCAATGAGGTGGTTGAAGAAGCATTTGCTGCAGCTGTAGCTTCAGTTGTGGGTGCTGCTGTGGCTGTGAGGGGGGGGCCTGGAGTGGTGGTAGGGGTCAGCCCTGGGGATACAGAAGGTGTACCTTCCGATACTGCTGCTGGTGTAGCTGCTACCATACTCTCATGTGCAGCAGCACCTACAGGTGCTGGGGTCACTCCAGGGGTAGCTGCAAAGGTGGCCGCAGAGGTAGTTGCAGGGCTAGTCACAGAGGCAGAGGTAGGGGTAGCAGCAGGGGTTGCTGAAGGGGTGGTGGCAGGCAAGGGGGTCCCAGAGCCATACGTTACTTGCGGCAACAATGATGATGCAGCAGCAGAAGCATTGCTGCTGGCAGTGGCGATGGGTGCAGATGCCTGTTTTGGCACTGTGCTCTGTGTACTGGGTGAAGGTGCTGTTGCAGTCAAAGCAGGTTGTGCCAAAGGAAGGGCTGCTGCAAGTGGCGCAGGTCCTGGACCTGGTGCTGCCAGGCGCCCTGCAACAGATGATGCATGCTGTTCTCTGAGGCCCTACTGTTGCACAGCATAAACAGCTTCAGATACACTTATAGCGTCAACACATGCACTGTTGTTGGCAAATGAGCAGTTTTTACATTGATCAGTGCGTTATGAGCAACCATGAAAAGCTGAGAATGCCGACCTGACAGCTGGTTGCCAATTGGCGCACCGCCAGATGGTGCTGCAGCAAAAGGCATTGGCGCTATAGCACTTGCTGTCTGTGCTGCATTAGCTACCGCAGGACTGGAGCTTCCAAATGCTGTGGTCACAATGTGTAGCTGTGCAGGGGATTCAGGTCCCTGGGATGCATGTGATAGTGGTGGTGGCGGTGGAGGTGGTGGAGGGTGGTGGAGGGGGAGGTGGAGGTGGAGGTGGCGATGGTGCAAATGGTGCTGAAGTAAGCTCACGCTTCGAGGATCTCACTAGGACACTGGCTGTCTGCATTGCACACAGATGCAAAGTCAGCACCCCTACCAATACTTCACTGTCTGCGTCATGCATGATTGCCTCAGCTCTCCTGGCTAAAAACTTCATGGCCTTGAGCAAGCCTGAGAGAGCCGCAGTACCTGACTGGAAAATGATATGTCTGCCTGGCTATCTGTGCTATGTTCCAAGCGGCCTTTGCGATGATGCAGATTTGCAGGGCCACAGACAGTAGCCAGCAGCGTCAACAGCAAAGCCGCGCAGCTTATCTGCCTGCATCGCCTGTGCCAAGTCTGCATGCATAAGCAGACAGCAGCGGAGCAGTCCTGATGGCTTCGGGCAAGGTCTCAAACTTGCGGATGCTTTCAAAGTAGACGCCGCACAGACAACGCGCGCAGCACCATGCCTCAGCGGAATCATACACGTGTGATTCCGCAGAAGCAGACAGTTGTGACCTCGTACGTTGCTGTGTCTCCTGGTCCAAGACTTTGCAACAGCTTCGGCCATGTTCTGATACGTGTCCGCGAAGCATCGGCAGCTGCCGCTGCAGTGCCGCAGATATTGGCTCACGACTGGGCTCATGACTCCGCACTGCTGTATGATCGAGGTGCGCGCAGCTGTAAGCAATGTGTTGGGTTGTTTTGCATGCTGTCACAACTGTTATTTACCCTGCCTGGGCGTACCAACAATTCCAACTCAATTTAAGTGAATTCCAGCTTCAAAGCTGTCCCTACAATGTATCACAGAAGCAACCACAGCAAACAAGCAATAATTATTCAGAAACATCGCGAAACAATGAGCAAGCTGACGAAGCTAAGTATACTACAGTAGCATGCTGCAGTAACAACACATCAAGAAAGACTGGTTCAATTCCCTACACACAACAGACACCGACGAGCTTAGAACACTGTATCTATCTACTGACTAATCTGCTTTATGATCTGCAGTGCCGTTAACCTCTGAGTTTCTTTGGAAAGCATCATGACGAGAGGTGCCTGGCGCTGTGAGCTTAAGCGACCCTACATCAGTGTTCAGCTGAGATCCCATTGGACTACTGCTGCTACTGCCATGGCCATCTCCATGAGGCCCATTATTGGACAACTCCTGGGCCGCATGTGATTGCATGGTATCATTGTACACACTGCCATTTGAGCCACCATTATCTTGGCTGTCAGTAGAGGTGGATGCTTCCATGGCTGGCTTGCCATCAGTACTTGTGTCATTCCTGTCGCTGGTGTTGATACCAACAACAGGGCCAGTGTTCATTGGGACATCTGGCTTGTTTACCTTGGGCGCCATACAGATCAGCTTCATCAACCCATTTCCCTTGTTCCACACTCTGCAGCACCGTGAAGCAAGTGTCAACATCAGGCCAGGCAAGCATGAGTGCACCTGCGCATACATCAAAACCAAAGATATATGCACTGCACCAGACAGCACCCAGTGATGCTGCCATGTTACTAGTGTGTGGCAAGTGATGCTATGTCACAGGTCATGACCACTGTGCCAGCACCACATGCGCATGCACACACACACAGCATGCAACTGCTCATGCTTTGATGTCACAAACGACTACAGCATCACTGTTATGGATTGGGCCCTGCAGCACAGAAGGTGCATCAGAACAAGCGGTGCTGGCAGGTACATGGTTGGACTATGCTCAAGGCCCAAACAAGGACAGGGTTGACCCACATCAGCGGTGCACAGTATTCAGAAATTGGCAACTATGTACTGAGGTAGACGAGGTAACCTTTTGAGGCTCCTTGCATCATTGCCTTCGGGGTTAACCACTACTTCCAATGGAGCCCCGGGGCGAGTGGGGATGATGTAGTACCCAAAGAGGACCTGGTTCACTGTCATGGCACGTGCCTACAGAAATGCATTGCTGGTCTCGGGAACAAGGCTTGTCGTGCAACTTACCGCATGAATATTGGGCTTTACACTTATGCTTTGCCTATTATCAGGCACACCTACGCACGCCACACATATACTGCTATCATGACGACAAGCAAGGGCCACCCAATGCTGCTGTTTTTTGGAAAGACAAAATCAGACTTGGTGCAAGACATGACAGAAGACCATGCTTTGTCCAGTCCCATGATGTAAATGCTGCAGTGTACGACTCTCTATCAAGCCCACATGACATGCTTGTGCTGTATCTTGCTGCTGTTTACACATCTCCCAGCTTGTCATGAGTCCTGCTGCCTGTGATTTGCCCATATTCCAGAGTATACCCCCCTCCACCTGGTGTACCCCAGTCACCAAGCCTGCTGCCGTATGTGGTCCATGCCATTACCTGGGATGCTTTTGACCAGCCACACTGAAGCTTGTGCATGAGGGATATACCTGCAGCTGCCAGAAGCTGAGCTCTTCCTCAGGATTGGCCAGAGCTCCACTGTCTTGCACCAGCAGTTCAGAATCCTCACCAAGCTTTGATGCCGGCAAGAGCACCTGGGGATTGTATGCAACCTGCAGGTGTTATCAGTCACTGTGGTTGTCAACTTTATTCTGTGCATACAGACGGCACTGCATAACCTTGCACACGTCAGGGTATGCCTCGTGTGCACTGTTGCCTGAGACTTCTCAAGTCCATATACTGCCACAGCTGCCTCTGCATGACCTGATGCTCTGTCAGTAGCCCATAACGCAGTTGCTCTGCACACAAAAGGTACAAATGGCCGCAAGAAGGCAATGTTTCCGCAGCTACTTTGTCACGATAGTCCAGAGCAGTGGTACCCGCCCATGGATAATCAGAGCAAACATAATACTGAGCAATGCATGTATGGGCGAGCCATGACAAGAAGCAGCTGAGCAGACCTCTGTGGCAAGCTGGGCGCTGTAGTCTGTCATGTTGACTGTGACGCCCAGAGGGAGGCGATACCGGTCCTCAAATCTTGTAACTCCGTCAAACGCGACTTTCTCACATATGATATTGATGTCTGGAGCATCTGCTGCCTGTAGTCAACAACTGGTCCTGTGTTGTGATGCCTGATACACAAACAGACAGCCCGCAGGAGAGAAAAGGCAGGCACATGCATAGCACCCCATGTTTTTCTTCACATTATGCTGCCTACAAGCTCGCTTCGTGCATGGAGTGCCGCAAAGTATGAGCTGTGATGCAACCTGCACCTGGGGCAGCGTTTTCAATATGATAGGTATCAAGCCTCCAGGGCCAATTGTCCAATGATATACTGCAGGAAGCAGTGTCATCAACCAAGACAGAGTTATGGTGCAGTGCTCACGTCCAGAAGGACCCTGATGTTGAGCTGAACCATCATAAGCATGGAATCAATGCGCAGCATGTCCCTCAAGCTGTTCATCTGGATGCCGTTGCTGCTGTCAAGGTCGGGATCACACCATTGACTGTCACACAGCACAATGACACACTTGTACCTGCATAGCGAGGCAGCTAAGTACAGGAGCACAGTCATGTCATTGACAAGATCAACCTCATGTCACACAACACAACACACTTGTACCTGCATGGCAAGGCAATTATGCAAAGGGAGGAAGTCATGCCATTGACAACATCAGCATCATGCCAGCTCTACATAGCACTGCCATTACTCAATGTCTCGCTGAAATGGTGCAAGCATGCAGACTCTGCTTTGATTACCTACGATGCATGCTGTGCATATCCATTCAAAGTGTATCTGCATAACAGGAGCAAAATCGTGTATCGGTTGCACTGCAGATTAGTGAGCAGCTTCAAGCAGTACTCCAGTCCGCCCATCAATGCATTTAACACATTGTACATCTGCCATGCTGCCAAATGTAAAACCTCACCAAACCAAAATGACAACTCTGTTTTGATACCTCAAAATGTTCAGCTTGGAATCCAGGTCATCTTTCTGCAAGGGGTCACCCGGCACATGCAGCACGGTTAGGGTCTGCAAGCTCGCCTTCTCGCGCGCCTTGCCTGCATGCAAGCAGCTGTCAAACAGGGCGCCCCTCACGTATGGCCCTCAACACATGACCCTTTACAGTGGCAGGTACAGTGACGACCCTTTGCATTATCTCAGGACTATTGCTCACAGCATTGTCAACATCTGTATGTGTACTACAAGGTGAAGCACACAGTGAATCTCAGAACGCCATCATCAATGAAAACCCAAAAAAAGCCAGACACTGCTCAGCAAGATGACTTAGATCTGTCACTCAAGAGCTGCAATCTGCAACTGCTGCAGGTGCTTCTAAGCCTTAGCTGTCTGATCCTGTTGATCCTTCTGGGGAGCCCTTTGTAACAGTGGGGTCTGGCATAAGTTCATAAGTGCTCATGAGACTGAACGGTATCTTGGGACAGGGCATGCTGTCACCCATCTGTTTGGTGCAGGTGCATGGCACAGCCAACTCTCAGCTGCCTTGTTATGCACAGACAGCGCATGTCGCCTGCCTCACATAATGCATAGGTAATACTCGCATGCATGTCCACACACATGTGAACCTGTTGTTCCTAGCATATTGAGCCAAACTCAGGACTGTACGCACCTGACCTTAGGGAGAGACATGTCTTTGCTGAATAAACGAATGAGCCAAACGCAGCTGAAAGCAATCAGATACAACCATTGCAGGCTCTGATGTGGCGTGTCAGAAATGGGGGACTGTACACATGTGTGTCACTGCGTAGTCAGGTGAGGGGCGCATACCCATGACCTCCTGAGAGCTGCGTGTATTGAACAGGGTGACCTCACTGCCCTTGGGCAAAGCAGAAGGGCCATGATCTAGCTCACTCAGCAGATCAGTCATCAGAGCCCCATCGCCCCACCCCAGGATCAACAGTTTCTGCAAGACAGGCAACAGGAGGACTTTCATACCATGAAGTGTGCATGCAACAGGCAGAGTAGCAGCTTCAGGCTGTTCAGACACATGTGACCCCTAGGCACTATACGCCTTGAAATGCAAGCACTAGGTGGCCCAAAGCAGACTGGGAGCATGTCTCAGTCTCGTGACAGATCCAGTAGAAGCTTGGGCCATCTGAGACACAGTCAACTGCGACGACCACATGTACACAGCCTCTTATTGCAGGCTTTACCTGTTGCAGGTCGCTCATGACAGTGTCGTGTCTGGGATCACGAAGCAAAAGTCCATGCCTTTTGGACAGTATGGCAGACGCCTGTTGAGGCCAGATAGACAGTGTCTTGAGGCATGCAGCAGGCTAAGACTCACCTCTGGGCCGTCCTTGATTGTTGTGTACTCCACTGGCAGCATGTACATGTCATTCCTGGACCGACCAGATCTGCCAGAAGTTGGGTTCATGAACTGGTGCAGCGGCTTGCCCGTGTTGGTAGTGGACAGGTTAGAGGGGATAACTCCTGAAGTCACGTCTTGGCTTCTTTGGACATAATCCAGAGGGTCCCAATCACCTGTGACAAGCTGAGTATCATCAGTACTTTGCCCCAAGCTGAAAGAGTCAACTGCTTGCTCACCCAAAACAGGGCTTTGGGCCTTGGTGAGATGATGACAAACGCGGCTTAGAAGTTGCAGCGACAGCGGCATCAATAGAGGACAGTGTTGTTTCATTGCCAGGCAAAAAATTTCCATGCATGGTTTCTGGTGACTGCTGACAACTAAGCAGCTGGTGTGCAGTGCATTGAGAGGTACCTGGGTCGACCTTGATGGGCTTTGGCAGGGCTCTGTAACCGTTGGAAGCGATGCAGGTGGGGCGCATCATGATCAGCTGATCCCCCTTCTCCACCACGGTGTCAGAGGTGGGGTTGATCAAGCACCGGTTGCGAGCAGAGTTCACCTGATGCATGGTACGATAAACTGTGGGAGGATAGTATACATGAACAGGTTGTCATAGCTGTCATGGATATCAGCATAGACAGGCGTACTCAACTAATGTGTTGCATGCCAACAACTTGACAGGACAACATCAGAGCAGGTATGTAAGCTGGCGTGATGGTTTTGTGACAGCAGGTTTACTGCAAAGCATCATGCTGATGCAGAGGAATGCACCTGAGCACTGGCAGGGAAGGAAGTCATTTGAGTCTCACCAAGCCAAACACGCTGCCGTCAGGAAAATAGTAAGGTAGCTCTGCAAAGGTCTTGCCCTGCAGCATAAGCCTCTATACGTTCAGCAATATGATGTTTGACAACGTACCAAGATACATATGTATGTATGTATGTTTGTATATATATATGTACACCTCAGCAAAATATCTATACACCAATTAACCTGACTGCAGACACATGGGCCAAGTGCAATGAAGTAAGTGACAGTTCCCATTACAGCAACAGCAGCAGCAACATGTGAGCACCAGACCATGAGAGAGCAACCAGCACAGAAAATGGGGTAAGCTGATTTGGTGCATGCGCCACTCTGCACAGAGCAATGACGATGATATTGATGACATGAGGCAGACCTGCAGCTGTGGAACGCTCTCAATGTAGCCTTAGAGGAGTTGAAGCTCCAGAGCATGTTTGAGATAGCACCAATGACAGGATGGGTGACCATGCGCACAATCCTGCAGTCCACAGAACACACACATCAAGCTCACTGCCCCACGTGCGTGAAAAAAAACCAACAAATAGAACTGCCCTGCAGGCTGTCTCACAGGAACAGCATCTGATCACAGAACAGCCGATAATGATGCATCGAGAACAAATCAACAGTAAGAAAGAAAAGATTACGCTTTCAGCGATCATAACGGGAGCCCCATAAGGCAGCAGCCCAGAGCTACTGCATCAACATTATTTGGTTGTGTCATTTTTACATTCACTGTTTGCTCTATTTGAACCCTAGTTCTTGATTCTGACGTTTGTGTGCAGCTTTGATCTGCTTGTGTGTACACACGCATGTGTTGCTCATGGTACAGGCTGCAGAGCACAAGGTCAGATGACTGCTTCCCTCATGCGCTGCAGTTGACAAGACAGACGGCGTTGACAAGCTAGCTGCAGGCCACAGCCTGAGAGCAGACAGACTGACAGACAGCAGACAGACAGCAGACGCACAGCAGCAGCAGATGCTGCTGCGGTGTCAGCAAGCAAGAAGACTAACCTGCGAGCATTGAGCTGCACTGTTGGTAGAGCCAGTACTCTGCCAGAGCAGCTGTACCTCAATAGCGCCGCAGAGTGAGGGGTGCGCATCTCTACAACAATGTGACCTGTCCTGGGATCTGGAACCCCAAATCCTGGGAAATCAAGCTCATCTAGTAGCACTGCTGCACGAAGGGCCTGAGCATCTGCCTGGACAGCACCCCTGCAAAGGCATGCAGCAACTGTCAATGACTGGCTGATTGTCACAACGGCTGTGATGAGCCACATGCTTGTCGGGGTGTACTGTGGGCTTCAATGCTGCGAGTTCGGCTGCTGTATGCGATGCATGTGTACCATACTGCATCTCCGCTCTGCAACGATGTGCAGCTTGTAGAGAGCTGATTGTAGCAGACCTACGCGCTGGGTTGGAAAAGTGTAGCACGGTAGCTGCTACTTTGGATGATAGAAGTCTGATAGACTTGCAAGGCCACATCTGCACACACCCAAACAATGCAGAGGCTGTTGGTCACACTATGACAAGCCAAATGCAATAATAACAGCTGTAACAACCACTCTGAAGTTGCCAGGCATGAATGCAGAGCCTATACCCATGAGGCAGAACAGCAATGCAGAGCCTTACCGTGATGAATCCGACACAATGATAGTGGCTGCAGCTCTGGACGCTGCAACCATTCTGAGGTTGTCTGGTATGATTGCAGACCCTTCTCTGAACACAAAGCGTGTGCCGAAGCGCTGCTCATCAGGAATGATGCGTCTGAATGTGGCCTCCATCTCAAGCTTAGGGCGCTGACTCATCACCACCACCACCTTGGGCTCCCCATTGCGATAGGCCAGACACACCTGGGCCATTGTGACAGAGTCCATGTGAGACTTGTGGAAGGTGACTCATGCAAGGCAATCTGTGGAGTTGCATGACAGTAAATGATGCATAGTATGCAGTGCAAGCTGGCACGGCTGTGTGCGCAAGCATTTGTGTGTATGGGCCTAAAGCAAAGTGAGGTGACAGGGCCATTGTCATATACTTGTCCTGCAGCAGAGTGAGGGCAGCAACACTGCTAATCAGCCGTTTTCCTGTCCAATCCACCACTCTATCGCACAATCCGCAACACAATGATGCATGACAGTCATACTGATGGCTTCAAAACCATGCACAAAGCAGGCTGTAGAAGCTATATAATCCGCAACAAGATGGTTTATGACAGTTACACTGATGGCCACAAAGCATGCTGCAGAAGGTACCTGGGACAGAATCTTCCAGATCAGCTCCTCATCCCGCTGGTTGTCACAGAAACCCAGCACAAGAATCTGCAGATGACCAAGGCATGTTGACAGTTTGCAATATTTGTAGGCGTGCATGGACTGCCTGTGCGCACGCAAGCAGCCTGCAGGGGTATGTATGCACAGATGACCAATGAGAGGAACATGATCTCGCTACCTGATGCACATGCATGCAAACTGCAGATAGCATGTCACAATTGGTGTATTGCCAGCTCACACAACTTGCGTTGCAGGACCTGAAGAGTGCAATGGCCTGCGATGCAAGAGGCAAGATGGATGTGACCGTGGTCATCATGTGCTTGGAGATGACGTTAGTGCTTCTACAAGCAGCCCCCTTGAAAGGGGTCCCACAGTTTCTTGGTGCATACAAATGCACCCATGGCAGTCGGCAACAGCGTGATGTGAATGAAATGCAGGAACGGGTAAAATGCAAAAATTATGACTCACATGCCCTTCTTCATACACTTGGCTGCCTCTTTGGACATTGTTCTTCAGCACTTCCAGTACTACTTGCTCTACTAAGGCCAGCACCAGGGCAAAGGCAGCCAAACCCACAGCAGCTACCATGAGGGCCCACAACTGTTGAAGCACACTGGCAGTGGTGTCAGGCAGATCTTGCCCAAACACCACCACAAGAGCCTCATACACACTTTGCCAGAAATGCTGAAAGCTGGGAATGGAGTTGTCTGCTTCAGCGTCTAGTGGATCTTTGAGGACTGAAGCAAGGAACAGCAGGACTGTGTTGATGGTGGCAAACAGCTGCAGATCGTTCCAGGTGTCTTGCCGCCAGTTGAAGTAACGGTATGCAAGGCGCCCTATATACTGTTGTGTCATATGTGTGACGTTTGCCATGGGCTGCATCTGTGCAGTAGTGCTGCGCCTTGCCCTGACATCCTCTGCGCTGCTGGCAAGCAGTTGATCAGACGTCTCAGAGCCGTCAGCTGGGGCTGGCTCATCCTGACTCCTTGAGAGTTTGATCCTGGTAAGAACCAAGATGATGTTTGATGCTGAGTAGTTCAGACGTGCCGACCTAATGGCCAGTCCAAAGCATACCCCGGTTGAACTGGAGTTTCATCCTCTGTACTCTTGACAAGCACTCTCCTGAGCTCCCTTGCCCTCCGTTGCCAAAAATGTGGGCGAACAAGGCCGAATTTTCTGTTGCTGCAAAGCTTATGTGGCCAGTGTCTGGGTGTGCATGACTTGCAGCTTGACCTGGCGAGCCTGTTGAAGCAGTCAGCTGCCTGCATGCCTGAAAGGGTTCGCATGTTGGCTACTCCACACGTTGGCTACAACAATGACGCATCAATGCTGGAACAATTTAAAGTCAGCCAAGTCAGCTGCCTTTCTGTTGTTGCCCTTGCCAAAGTTACATACGCCATGCAATGAACACCGTGAGACTGAGATGTGTCTTTGTCACCGAGGGACCATATCCAAGACACAAAAGCGCAGCAACACTTGAAACTCTTTGGCAAGTTGACCAAATTCTAGCTGGTCCAGTGCACCACGTGCACGATTGCTGACGTTCACGGCTGTCACAAGCACGATGCAGTTGACACGCGAGACCGGGCTGAGAACTGTGCAGTTGATAGCCTGCCTTCTCAAAAGCGTAAGCATGGTCAAACTGTTCCACACACACCCAAAAAATGATGATGAAACGCATGCGTGCTCCGTGCGATGCCCCGTGGACAGCTCCGTGCACTTGCTCCGTGTTCCAGTGCGGGAGTGCCTGACAAACAGAAAACAAATAAGGACGCAACAGGTGGACATGTCGGCAGTGTCAAGTACCAACATCGCGTATGCGGTGCAATTGTCGTGTAAATAATGGTCATGGTCAAGAAAACCTTTGGCCTTGATCTCACGTCAGTCAGCTCTTCTGCTCCTTGCGCAACCACGATCGGAGTGCAGCACGACCGGCCGAAATAGCAGTGCAATGCGTCATGCAGGCCGGAATGTCCAAACGCATTTGACCGCATGTTAAACGTGCTCTTTAAACAACAGCAACCAAAGATTGCTGATCCATCATGGCCTCAGCTGCCGTACTGCAGGGACGGGAGAAGCAGGTAGGGAATCGGTCATGATATGCCCCCCATACACACCTGAGTTACTTACGCATGTGGAATCCTGCAGCTAGCCAGCGTTCCGCAAGCCAAGAAGACTGAACGCTTGCAGTGGGTGTATGACATGAGGTCAGCCTTCAGCCCAGCAGCAATGTTGACTGAGGAGGGAAGCATCAATCAGGAGTTCTTTAAACCCACGAAGGTGCTTGTCAGTGATGCTTTGACCTGCATTTCTCTCGAAAAGTGCGTCAGCTCAACTCAAGGTTTCTACTGCAGGTGGTTATGGTCGATGACAAGAAATGGGGCGACAATGAGAGAAATTTGCTGTACCAGGTGCAGCAAATGCATTCAGGCATTGTATAGCACTCACACACTAGGAGTTTGAGCTGGCATGCATAGCATATGTACTAAGAACTCAGGTGTGCAATTGCACTGCTTGCCATGAGTGGAGTATTCAGCCCTTAGTCATGCTGTTTTTGTGGTACTGAAGTCTTTTGATGACTGCTTGATGCTTGCACATCATCATTTCATTGACATGTGGCATGAAGGCACTGGAGAAACATGGTGTTGGCAATTGGAGGGAGATCAGCGAACAATATCTGCCCAAATGGGATGACCAGGCCATCAGGATAAAGGCCAGCAGGCTTATGGGAAGTCAGTCCCTGGCCAGATACATTGGTTGGAAGGGGAACAGGTAAAGCAGCCCATGTGTATCAAAATGTGCTATATACATACTTTCGTCAATCTCAACAGCCCAGCATGCTGCTTACAGTCAGCCCACCTGCATGTGACAGCAAAGCCACCAAACTGATCACTCACAACATAGTACGCAACCTAAAGTGCATGAATAATGAGACATTCTCTATTTTGCATTTCCTGTGGCAGCACAGCTTGCATACAATGCATTTTGCTGGTTGTGCTGAATTTTGAAGTCAAGACATGTGAAGCACTTTTTGAAGGCAGCTCAGTATCAAGTAGGCAGCATCCACATGAGAATTGCTTCAAGACTTAAGGGAGAGCAGGTAATCTCACGTGCTATTCTGCCGCCTCTGGGCTTCTGCTGGCAACTAATGTTGCTGCTCACAGCATCTGTCATGCAGGGAGGCTGTCGATGCTGAGCGTGATGTCAATAAAGCAATTGGGGACAGAACGGGCTGCTGGAAAGCTGGTGTGCTTGTAGAGGATGATGCAGGATCAGTCAAGAAAGCCTTGAACGAATTAGCTCGAAAAGCTAATTAGTAATTAGCTTATAAGTTTGGTACATGACCCTGCAGCTGTGACCCATTCTTGATGATTGAGCATGCACAAGTGCTGGTGCAGCTGTTAGTGATGCAGGCTGTATTGTATTATAGCTAGACCATTCAAGCTAGTTGCCAACGTTCCATGCATGGCGGGTCCAGGTTAGTCAATGGACCTGCCGACGCCACTGTCCGATAGGCTTGACACCAAGCATGCAGCAAGTTATTTGTTGACTGGTCATGGTGAGATGCACGCATACGGAGCAGTAATACATTCCAGAGATGTCAAAGTTACTGGCATTCTGGGAAGTTCAAGGTTGACGACCTTGTGTAACCCACAAGCACTGACACACAATGCATTGCACTCTCAGGCGTGATCCCAGAGTTTATTTTAGACCTTTTGTAAATTTGAAGCCAGCGGTCAACATCCTGAGGGTTGACCAAATATGCGTGCAAAGTGAACCTGTTACTGATCGACGTGCCGTAGAGCGGACTCACGCGCTCTCAGATATTTTGCCATTTGCCATCGCAACTGGCACACGTCTTGCATCCGTCGCAACCTCGTCTGACATTGTTGCCTGACATGGCGTTGAACATGCATGTCGGGGCTCGTGTCCCCGCTGTTCACGGTGCACAGCTGTCGGCTCCTTCCCTCAGCTGCACGGCTCTGGCAAAAGACGAAAGACGCAACAGACGGACTCCTCGCTGTGCCTGTAAGCCTACCGTTGCTCAGGTATCTTCCGATGCACAGGACAGAGGTCTATATTGCAGCAGTAGTAACGAGAATGAAGCGGTCGGTTCTCATCTGCCTCCTTGTTGGCACAGGCTGCAAGCACGACAGATGTGCCAAAAAAACCCGAAAGTCACACTTCAAGCAGTGCAATGCCACCATTCCATCTGGCCTTCCCAGTTAGTGATCTTAAGCAAACAAAAAGCTTTTACGGAAGGTGAGCACGGGAAGGGACAAACCAGCCCAGCGGGTGAAATGAGGTTTTGTATTTTGTCAAGCCAGTTCTGCTAGATCAAATGTGTAGGTTCTGAAGTGACATGCAGATCACATGTAATGGCACTGCATTTGGTCTGCAAGCAATGGTGTGTCTCGCAGCTTGCTAGGCTGTCCAGAAGGCAGAAGCGCCGCTGGATGGGTAGACTACAACCTGTTTGGGCATCAAATTGTCTGCCACCAAGTAAAGGGGTACAATGCCAACGCATCAGCAAATGCCGTTGATGGTGATCCTGTACCAGTTCCCCACTTTGGCTTAGCCCTGTCAGTGCAGCAGTTTCATGACCTAGCGGACCGCGTCAAGCAAGCAGATGTACAGTTTGTCATTCAGCCCCACCTGCGGTTCAAAGGTGAGAACCTCCATGGGAACCATTGCTTGCTGCTTGCTGTAATTGGAGTAGCTCGTACAAGATTGGCAGCAGGACCCCATGCACAATGGCAGAGCGTGCACTGCCATCTTGTCCAGTGCAGTGTACCTCGAAATCACATATGACACAGTACTGAGACTCAATGGAGGAAGTTGAGTCATGCCTGATGACCATGCAGGTCAGCCTGGTGAACAATGGACAATGTTCTTCAAAGATCCCAGCGGAAATGCTCTCGAGTTCAAGGCCATGACCACACCAGAGAATCTTTTCGCCAAATACTATGTGTCATAGCAGGCTGTGCTCTGCCGTATGATTGAGCTGCGCCACTCCATTTCACAGCAACAAAGGCTGCAAAGCAGGCATTGTGGCAAAACAAGGATTTAGTAGAGCGGCTGCAACAGCGTTGCAGATGTGTGACCATGCTGTGCTACAGGCTTGGTCCATAAATCATGGTCAAGTTCTCAGGATGTACATGTCAAGCAAATACAGGCATCACAGCTTGGCAAGCTACAGTTCTTGGAAGAAGAACTATGACAAGGCGCCTAGCAGCTGCAGTCCAATGCAACTAAACAAGATAGAGACCTACTTTGCTCAGTCAGCAATCCAAACATTTTATTGACTCCATCACCCTGTAGCTGTCATTTTACATGACAGCTACAGGGTGATGGAGTTAGCAGCTGTGACTTCTGAATTACACTTTGGTATTTGGAGCTTGGAGTAAAAAAGCAGTTATTAGCAAGTCATTTCAAATCCCATTGTCAACTGAACAAGCATTGCTAACTGAGCCTGGCCACTGAATGTACTATTGGGCTGTATCAGTTATACAGAGATAAAATGAATGACTTTGCAGCAAAGACTGTCTGTGTAAGTGGAAAGGCCTAAGACTCAGGACATGTGGTGTGAGCATTTTCGCTCGTCTGGTGACACCACAACACTTGCAAACTGTAACAGTGAAACACTCGCCAAGCAGAGACAGGTTTCATTAGCACAATTTGACAAAAACCAGAAGGCAATACAGTACAATGAGCGCAGCCTTCATCATCCACCAATGTGGACCATTGCTCTGTTCTTGTTTTTGGCTATCTCAAACATGCCAGCATGCGCAGCTTTCTTCCTGTCTACTGCTGCGGAAATGATGACACGAAGATCATCATCAGATGCTCCTTGGCGCATAGCATCCCGTAGGCTGACCTCATTGGCACCAAATAGACAGACCTGCAAGCCATTGGCCATAGCAATCTGTTTTGCCTGCCTTACATATGCATTCAGAATGTGTACCATTACCAGGTGCAACAATGACAACACCCTGCAGAGCGGTTTTGAAGCAGGCCGACCCACAAATGCTGCAACAATACCAGCTGACAGGCATAGCATCTAGTGTATAAATGTGCAGCTGATCTGCACTCAGCACGGGGATTTGAGCACAGTTTTGTCGCCCTGAGCTTTAATCTAAACAAAGAAGGCTTTTTTTGTTTGTTTGTCAAAAATGGAATTGGCATGTACAGGGGACCATGGCTCCGACAAAGTGTCCAGTGCAATGAAGGGGTGACACAGACCCTCACGGTCACTGCTCTTACCTTGAGATTGCCATCAGCCATTAGGCGCAACCGGTTGCAGTCCCCACAAAAAGCCTGAGTCATGGAGGTAATGAATGACACAGAGCCCTTGAAACCAGGAATGTGAAAATTCTTGGCCACCTCATGCCGGGGATCCTGCACATCCCCACCACAAGCAGATGAGCAGCCCTGCTTCAAATGCTACTCTATGAACTGCAATTTTAGTTCCCAATGCTTCATTTCAGCAGACGAGCTTGCCGACAGCGTCAACACAGCGTCAACAACTGCTAAGCGACCCTTGTCATAATTGAGCTGCATTTACATGCTGTTGTTACCAGATGGAGCAGCACAGTAACCTGGAGGCAGATGCAAGCAGTTCTCAAGCCCAAATGACAGCATGCAGTCCTTGCAGAGCATGACAACCAAAGGCAGGAATATGATCGCGAGGCGGCGTTTCACCTGCATACGCTGTAAGCCATTGGGGAATCGCTGCTGCACTGCATCCAGCATCTGTCTATATGTGACCATCTTGGGCTCAGCCCAGACATTGCCATCAAACGGCATGTACTCAATGAAGCGTACATTGATGGCTTTGTGGCGCGTCAGCTCAACAAAGTCACCCATCTCATCATCATTGACACCACGCATGACCACCACATTCACCTATACAAAACTTTCAGTCAAACATCTATTCAAACCACAACCAGAAAATCTAGCGCTGTCTCCGCGTCGACAACATTACACTCTTTTGGACGGAGTTGCTTATGATCGGAACCTGTTTTTGTTGATGGTTTTTTGTGCAAAGTTGTGGCAGGAGACGCAGGGGAACCAAGGGAGGCAGATGCAGCAACCAGGAGGATCGGAAACGCTGCAGGCTACCTTGACAGGGTCGAAGCCTAGGCTGAGGGCAAGGTCGAGGGTCTCAAGCACTCGCTCATGGCCACGCCGCCGAGTCATCTGCTCAAAGCGGTCAGGCCTGAGTGTGTCCAGACTCAAATTCAGCAGACTCAGCCCTGCATAATGGCTGCAACCTCAGGTCTGCAAGGCAGTCCTGTTCATACATGAGTCTGTCACAGCATATACAGCTACTGTCCTTGCAATCCTGGTGCATGCATAACAGCGTCTACAAGGCCATCATGGGCGCCCGGCTTGGCTGCGCTGTGCAGGGTACTTTTGTGATGTGCGTAAGGCTTATGTGTTGATTGCATGTTCACCTGCAACCCCAGTTGGAGCATATTTTGCTGCAAATTGGCCAACAAGGGGGTACTTTGGCCATTACTGCATGGCATGTCAGAAGCTAAGACTGTATGCCAGGAAGATGGGAC
>JAABUP010000892.1_pt1 | contig 64309 bp, 80 predicted proteins | sample 5559201 | NCBI WGS metagenome assembly JAABUP01 (sample SAMN10711887, study PRJNA513373) | rock metagenome | isolation source: Antarctica rocks | place: Antarctica
GGTCTGCCGGCCACGAGCATCAAGCAGCAGGCAACAGAGTCCAAAGGAGAGCCGAAATTCGTTATACCTATATCAGCAGAGTAAACAGCCCTCAGAATGCGTGTCGAGGCGCTGTTGTTGAGTGCAATCAGGCACATGCAGGTGTCCACAGCACCAGGCACAAGGCAGACAGGCTCGTGACCGGCGCGCTGCAGCTGCTCTTTCTGGCTATCTGTATGTGCCTGAATCCTCAGTCTGGGCGTGTGAAGAAGCCGCCTGTAAACTGATTAGCACAGAGAGGTCGTATTGCAAAGGGCCAAGCCCTGAAATGCCTAGGGTAACAGCAGCAAGCTCCAAAATGTACATAGGTGCATTGCAGTACGCATACTGCATGCCATCCCTCCCTTCAATTGACGCTTGCAAGCGTGAGTGCGTTTCTACTGCTTGCAAGCCACACATCACATGACGGCTTTCACCAATGGAAGCATCTGCAAAATACTTCTGCTGCCTCTGGCACCTAGTTCATAAATATTTGAATTCCTCACCATGCCTTGCTGAGCCAGTGAGTATTGCATGCATCGCAGTACATACCACTGCTCCTGCCAACGGGGTGGTAAGCTGAGAAGAAAGCTAAGTTGTATCATCAGACAGACAAGCGTCGATTTTGTCTGACTCGGAAATCAAAGGGCGGTTTTCACACAATCAAATCCAGACCTACACTGTGGCAGCATTGCAGTAACATATATATGCTGCCAACAGGACATATCCACTCTGCAAATGTTTGGCTGCATTCAACATTGTACAACTTTACTACAGCATGTCAGTACAGCCTGGCAGCAAGCAGTGGAACACTCAAAATTACTGTTTCTGCACACGCCTTGATTATTGTCATGCTTCGTGGACGCTCCTCTACTGTGTCTTGAAGTGTACAATGTACTCAGGATATGCCTGCGAATTGTCAAAGACAGCAAAGATGGCTGCAGCGAGAGCTTGAGGAAAGACAGTTCCTCCTTGACATGTGACTGCATCACTGCCTTTTGGGGGCAATCTCAATCCCGGCCCACCAATCCCCAGCCTGCCTAGGGCCACACGGCACACAAGCATGGCCTTACCCTCAAGCAGGAACCTAGGCTTGGATGAAGCTCCCTCTTCTTCCCTGTCTTCCCTTGCCTTTGGCTGAGATTTGCCTTTTCTTTTCTGCTTGCCTCTGTCCTTCTTTGCTACACCATGACTGCTGGGGTGCGGCAAGATTCCAGCAGCACCTGCTGAACGAGTGAGAGCAGTGCCAGCTCCTGGTGGCCAAATTATTGTTCCAGCTTGTATCGGTGGGACAAATGGCATGTTCTGCAAGCCAGGCATACCTGGCCACGCACCAAAGAACCCATTTCCATTGGCAAAAGGCATACCAGGGACACCAATCATACCAGGTCCTGCATCAGAACAAGCACTTCTTGGAATGTGAGGTATGCTTTGCAGTCACCATAACAGCAGTACCAACAGTGATACATGAGGCATGCTATCATATACAGAGCTTGCTATCTGGTCTCAGCAGTCGCTATGGAACTGCGTACATTGTGCACAATGCTTGCTGCAAACTTGTCAGGTTGAAACCAAGCAGATGTCATGGGCATCACCTTTATCTACATAGCCCATGCTGTAGTTGCTGTTGCCTGCATACCAAAGTCACAGTCAGCTGTAGTGGCTGAACAGTGTCTGCTGCTTATCAGCAACACGCATTTGAAAGCTTGGTAACGGCCAGAGCGATCTGTAGCTGTGTATCAGATCTCAGCACTGCATGCTTGTGGGCCTAGCAAGGCAGTGCTGAACAGCTGGCAGCATCAGAAGCGTGTCAGAACAGCAGCAAGGCATTTTCTACTGGTGGTGAGCAGTCACATGCTGCAGCATCATATCCAAATTGTCAGTTTGCTCAGAAGATCCTGGGCGAGCAACATATCCTAGCAACATTTGACAATAACCAGGCTAATGCATCAAGTGACACATATTATCTTTTCCAAACGACCGATACTCAGCTGTGCCTGTGCCACAGTGTCCATGCAGCTTGCGATGGGGAATGCATCACATGTGACTGCCAGCAGGTGTCCTTTGACCCAGTAGAAGAGAAAAGAAAAGACTAAATCTCTCGGCGTCAATTCAATGGGAAGCCAAGTATTATACCGGGCTGCCCAGGTTTGACCAATTACCTGCAAAGTAGGTGCCAGCTCCTAAGCTGCCTTGCATGCCAGCCACTCTGATATCAAAGCCCTCGTTGGAGATGACAGCCATGATGTCCTTGCGGCAACCATGAAACAGGAACTGCTCATTGATGTGTGCTGCCCCAGCCGCAAGCTCCACCTCGTGTCGGCGCAGGCAGTACTTGGTCCACAGATGTGGGTTCTGCACGCGCTCTATGCGCACCACGTTGGACAAGCTGCAAACAAGCAGCATCATTGTGTGCAATCCAGACATCTGCATGCTTGTGCAGTTTCTGTAACAAAGCCTGGCGTTCAGCTTGTAGACAGTTCCTGAGTCGTATCACAGAGTTTAAGACATCTCGACGCTGTATGCCAGTAATGTCTTGCAAAATGTGTGAGCTGGCCTTGACGTCATAGCATGGTTAAGCAGCACAGCTCCTGCTCCTTCACAGTCCTTCAGCATCAATCCCACCAGTGTATGTCAACGTAGGAAGTGTACATGCATGCGTTTGGCACGAGAGCTGTGACACCAGGCATCAAGAATGCCATGTATGTGAGTGTCTTCCTATATTGTCAATGACAGCAACCCGTGCACACATCCGCTGACAGCAACAAGAACATATGCCATAGCTCAGAAAGCTTGCCACAGCCACAGCAGCAGCAGCAGCAGCAGCAGCAGCAGCAGCAGTCTCTGTGTATGTGTAGCTACAGGAGGTGTGTATTGAGTGCTTACTGCAAGGAGCTGTTGTTAGCTGTGAATCTGGTCAACACTTGCTGAGCTTCTTGCAAGTCTGCTTCCTGGCAGGCCTGCTGGGCTGCAGCCTCTGCCAATGCCTGGGCGGAGCCTGATTCTAGGGCCATACGCTGCTGAGCACAGGCTGCTGCACCACCAGCATCCATGCACTCCAGAGCATGCAACATGGCTGCCTCTCCATCTCCCTGGCAGTGCCTCAGAGCAGCCTCTGCGTCCTCCTTGCTCAAGCCCTGTCACACAGCATACGCAGGATGTTTCACGGCGGACTTGGAGATTCTGTTGAATTTTGAAATAAACTGTCGGTATGTACATTTCAGTTGGAGGCAAGAATAGATTCTTACGTTGGGACAAGTAGTGGTGTTTTCTTAATAGCAGGCTGGGTCTCAGCTTGCAGATTGTGGAGTGCCATGCATCATCTGATGCATGCATGAGCTCAACTGCACAATCTGCATCTGTACATGACTGCTTTCAGCTTTGGTAGGAAAGCTTTGCCTGCATAAGCTATGAGCCCCAGGTCATCAAGGCAGTGTGCACTGCAGATGCACAACTTGCTTGAAAGTTGCCCCAGCACAGAATAGCGCAATGATACTTACATGTGATGTTGCACAGCCACTCCCAAGCCGCATGCATGTTACCTGACGTGTCTTGCAAATGTCTCACACAAGTGCATTACAAGTATGATACTGTTGCTGCTGTCCATGCAAAAGCTGCACAGGCCTGCCAAGCAGGGCGTCTGGTGACCTGATACATCATTGCCTCCACTGTTGCCTGATCAAGCGCTGGAGGAGCTGGGCATCCAGTGTGGCCGGCTGCGCTAGGATTGCAGCCTGGTGGCAGTGGCAGCTCCACATACATGACGTGGGCATCATCTGGCATTGGGGCCCAGTTGGAGGGCATGGGGGCTCTCAGGGGCTTGCTGGGGTGGCTGGCCTGTTTATTGGCAAGAGCTTCCTGCAGTCACCATGATGCCTCGTTACAAAATGCCAAAGCTATCCTTGATTCAGCATGTCCTGATCACTGCAGACAAGTTCTTACAGCATACAACAGACAGACATTGCACAAGCAGCATAGCTCTGCTCAGCTGCTTTGAACTTGGACACGACAAGTTTTTAGAAGTGCATATCCAGGTTGACGTTGAGAGCAGCAGCCAAGTCACGCATCAATATTTCCTGTACAAAATATCCTGTACAAAATGCATCAAAATGTCCTGGACAAAATGCATCAGAACACGAGTCTGCAAACAGAAGTGACATACCTTCAGCTGTTTCTCCAGATCTGCCTTCTCAGCCAAGGCTTTAGCCAGAGCTGTGTCACTGCTTGCATCCTCAACACGATGAGTGGCAGCCTTCAGAGCTCCAGAGTAGGCACTGCTGACTCCTACCAAATCAATATATCCACCAGGAGAATATGATGAAGCACTTGCTTTCGGCAGTTGATGTGCTGATTGCTTCTGAGAGCAGGCAGCCTGTAGACAACAGTCACCTGATGCCATTATCCTCCATGCAGCGCACATCTTGCGTAGCTACTGTGAGCATCTAAGCATCGTCATGAAGTAAGGCATCAACCCTGAAGGCTGTCCCTTGTCCTAACTTTCAGCTCACCAATGCATGTCTTTCTACTGAAGCAGCTGAGGCGATGATTGGTGTAGCTGGTCATCCAGTCAGCAAGGCAACATCTAAAGTTTGTGCACAGCAGCAAGATGATCTGTGCACTATGCAGGAAAGCTGCATTCAGCAGTGCTGCTGTAACAGCTGAATGCGTTGCACATCATATGTCATGTCAGGGAGTGGGTACCTGAGAGGAAGCCACAGAGTGCGTTCTACCATTGGTCAACCTGAACTTGTGCACAAGCTGGTCTTCCTTTGGGTGCACTGTGTCTTCAGGAAAATTCTTACGAGCCTGAGCATGAACATGAAACTTCAGGGCCCAGATTGTCACCAAAGATACTGTTTGAGCAAAAGCAATAGTATTTGCACCGCTTCAAGTTGCCAGGGGAAGCTGATGTTGAGGAACGGCTACATGATCTCAAAACATACTGCAAATGAGGGCTGTTTGCACAAGTTGCGTGTCAACCTACCTGTTTTGCTTGTGCCAACAGCTGCTGAGCGTTGTGCTGCTTGTGCACTCGTTTTGAATCCTGCCATTGTTGATCTGCAAAACTAACAGGCTTTAGTAGTATTAGAGAGGAGTTTGACTTGGTGCCTGTTCAGGCCTTGACTGACATGCAGCAGTGCTAATTGCCTAGGTGGAATTGCCAAATCAGGCACACTATTGTTTTAAGAAGGGCTATGCCTGCAGGGCATGCTTGGTGCGTCTGCTTCCTGAGTGATCTTCCTAGCGAAGTGCTGCCATGGAGCTTGATGAATGTCGGGGTAGACAGGTCATGACTGGAATGAGTACTGATGTCATCATCATTTGACAGGTCGATGACATCTGAGGGTGCAGTGAAAGCTGTGGCCTGGGAAGATGATTTCTGACGCTTCATAGCTCGCGTGGACCCTTCTGTACCCTGCAAGCGTAGAGTAGGGCAGGGATTTGCACCTGAAGACACAACACAAGCAAAAGGCTGTTGTTTCCACTGTCTCAGCTGTTGCAAACATGCAGTGACACCTCTTCTGTTGCTGCAGGATGCCCTCCAAAGCCAAGTTTACTGCCTTATCCGTACAGCAGAGCAGATACAGCGGGTAGATACAGCGGGCAAACAGTAGGGTCGGAACCCAACACGTAAGTGTATTGGCTCAAACAAGATTTGGTTGAGACAGGTTCTGCGTTGCAAACTGACCTGCACCTGGCCAATTCCAAACTTGACTAGCCTTTACTGAGTTGTACAGCTGCAGCTTGTGCTCGAACGAAACTTTGACCGCTTGCTGATCACCATAGCATTGCGTTCAACAGCCGTCGTGTGCTGCCGTGGTTGAAGTCAGGCTGCAATAAGGATGAAACCACGCTCCTACAACTGATGGCTTGGCCAGCGACACGGCTCTGCGCAACCCTGCAAGTTCGCCACGACGTGCGCCTCAAGCGCTGCGTAGTCTTATCCTGCAAAACAACCCGCTGATCAGGGATATAACGCAGCACTGATCGCAGCACGACCTAACAGAAACGGTTGGTGCCGTGCTGTGCCTGCTTTGCTGCTGGCTGACTGCTGCTGGCTGACTTGCATGTGGCAGCTGCACTTTTCAGTCAAAGCACAGTTCTATGATGACTCTGTGTCTAGCGTAAACGCTGTTCTGATTATTCGGCAATTCTGTGGCTGCGCATGTTCAGTCAGCCCAAATCATCACTGCCGACCTCCTCGCAGGATAAACGGGACACAGCAGATCGGCAGCAGTGCACCACAAAAGAGGCCAAGCCGCAACGCAGGGCACAGCTCGAAGAAGAGACTAGCGACAGTGACAGCCACTCTTTGCCAGAGCTCGGGCAGCACGCCGAATGTTATGACTCGGAAGCAGATGACAAGGACCAGGCCTGGGCAGAAAAGCAGCGCCATGGACGACATTCTGACGCCATTCTGAGCTGTCCAGGGTGTCTGACAACTGTGTGCATAGACTGCCAGAGGCACGAGTATATAACTACTCAGTACAGAGCAATGTTTGTCAGGAATTGCAGGTATGACCTATTGCTACACTGCTGACTGTATCAACCCTCTGTGACTTTTGTTGGCATGACTGCAGGGTGAGCTCATCACCTCAAGTCATCACATCGGGCAAACAGCAGAAGGCCCTTGGAAAACGGCAGCGCGACTCTCAGCCTATGCAGCCGACGGCATCATTTGGTTCAGAGCAAGTGTTTCCTGTCTTCTGTGAGACTTGCAATGCAGAGCTGGGAGTGCAGGACTCTGATGAGATTTTCCACTTTTACAGTGTGTTCCCTAGCACTGCATGATTGTCTGGGATTTCTGCTGACTAATTTGCAGCAATCAGCTTTATCACTGCATCGCCCATGAAATGTGCTATTACCTATCAGCAGCAGCAACAACAAGCAGCTGCTGTGCCAAGTGTTGCTGTCTTACAGGAATGTGCACTGTATATTGCTGGCCTGGTAAAGACCACTCACATGCAGCAGTTATTGTGCTACTGCCACGCCACAAATCTTATGCAACTATGCATCTTGTTATGGCAGGGTACTCTTCAGCAGCCTGAGCAAGTCACATGAGTGCACATCATTGCATGATCATTGCTTCACCTCAATGCACATGTTGCAGTGCTTCTGCCTGTATCATGCATCTTGGCTCCCATGTTTTGGCTTGAGCCATGCAGCACAATGCAAAGCTGCTAGGCAATGTGGGCTTATGGTATATATATGTTTGCGTGACTGACTACTGAACTTAGGGTATTCTCTATGTTATGTAAGGATATGCACATAAGCATGTAGGGTAAGTGTGTGACATAATGGCCCTATTTAGTAAGCAATGTTTTGAAGTTTGACATTAGGGCCTCCGTCTGTCCATCAAAAACCTCCCAATTTGCAGGCAACATCAGAACCCCTGGTGTGCATGTACAGACTGGATGTGCATTTCTGCATTGATCCAATATACTAACATCAGCAGCACTTCGAATTCAAATCAGGCTGAATAGTTGTATAACTTGAGTCATGGACAAATTGAATACTATTATCTATTAGATAATGATGCACATGAACACACAGCTGTACTGTCCTTGACAGATCGGATCTCAGATACGTTTTCCCATGGATACACTGAACTGCACAGCCGATAAATGCCAGAATTGTAGACGCATCAAGATACAGCACGCAGGCAAGCAAGATTAGGCTGCATGATGGGTTGAAAGGCATCTCAGAAGCTATTTTTACAGTCATGGTAGTCAAGATTCATGGGAAGAACTTTTGAATTAAAAGCTGTTGAGAAACGTTTGTAGCGTCTGTTGCTGACCATGAGGTCGAGGCCGAGATTGCTGACGGCCAGCCATGAGTGCAAGCACAATGTAGAGCCATGCATGTAGAGCTGAGATTGGAGGTTGGGTCTGTTGTTGCATGTATGGTATAACTAAGAATGTACTTTGATAAAGCACCCCAAGCTTGAACACCTGACTGACTCACCATGGTGCCTTTGCATACAGATAAGGTCAGCAAAATGTAGTGTGTCACGAGCAAATCCCTCAGCCTAAAGCGCTAGACTGCTCACTCATTCACCTCAAGAGCAGAGCAGCCACAACACCAGCTGTCCTCTTTGATATGGCCTTGTGAGGATGTGTCAATTTTGCAATGCTGAAGACATTGCCAGATGACCAGCAAATACTGTAGGATGCTGTTGTGTGATGATTTCTACAGACACCAAATTACAACTTGGGTGAGTGAAAGTGATAAATTAAGTGCATGCAGAGCATGAAGTGGGGCACCAAGTGATGACCAGATATGGAGTACATTATGAGAGCCATACCACTCTTTGCTGAGCAATAACTTCTGCCTTTTGAACCACCAGTACAGGGATGGCTTTGGCATCTGGATAGCTCGCCACGCTGGCTTGCCAACAAAACTTGCAGGATAGCCTTCAGCCTTCCAGTACACCAGGTACGTGTTGATCATCGGCCTTATGTTGAAGCCATACATGGTGGTCGTGAAGCCCAATCCGTTCTCCTTCACCCATGCTTCGACTTGGTCTGGCGAACCCGCACTGTCAAAAGCAAAATAGAAGCCTGACTTGTCTGGGTTTCGCATGGAGTGCAAAATGTCACTGATGACCTGCCTCTGTTGGTCTTGCGTATACATTTCTTAAAGCATCGACAAACTAGACACAGGCAGATGCAGACTTGGTCATATGTGCTGACGGTAGCTATATGACACCGACCATGATGCCAGAAGGCTCCAGAAGGCAACACCGGCACTGGGCATGGGTGCAGAAGGTTGAAACCATGTCCAGTCGAGATTCGTCCTTCATAAGCGCAACAAAGTGTCAAACATGTGCTTCGTCAGAGGCAAGAGTTTGTGTGGAGTCTGACTCAGCTGGTAGAGTGTCAGTCAGATTATCTGACTCAGATAGGCATATCAGGTATTTGGATTGAATCCTAGATCTCAATGGGCAGCTGCAAGGGCAGTCGCCAAACCCCCAACCGTTGGCTACCAGGTAGGCCTGAAACATAGCGGGACTGTCAAGGGTCAGAGGTCAGGGCAGCCTAAGCTGGCAGCCTGGCCAGCATATGCGTATACATATCACACGTGTCTGCAGGAAGCATAGTACATCTCTTGGGGTAGTTCTGAACCCTGGGAAAGCATGTCAAAAAAGACTAGACTGGTTGAGCCTAGTCACAATGCGTTGCTCTGGCTGCATTCATGCATCACTACTGAGCGGCAAATGCAAGGCTGGTCTGAACCAAGAGCTATGGCTGAAGCAAGCTTACGGGTTTTCACACGACTCACACAAGACACCACTTGGGCTGAGTTTGAGATGGGCACGACAGCAAGATCAAATGATGACAAACAGACTATCGATATGTGCTTCACTCATGATGTTTGCAGCGTTACTGAACAGTCACTGTGCATGAGAAATTGCCTGCTATTGGGCAGCCTGCTTTTGCCCTGGGCGTTCTGGGGATGCCCCCTTGCAATGCGACCTTTCTTTGCTAGTCACTATGCAGGCGGCTTTCATGAACTTGTTCCTCGCAAAGGCTAGCAGCTGGAGCGTTTTCAGATCCTCAGTCAGCAACCACAGAACACAGCTTAGGCGCGCCGGTCACGAGCCTGTCTGCCTTAACAAGCTTGTGCCTGGACAATTGCTTGCCTATGCCTGCCTGGAATCTTCGAATCAACATTGACACACATTCTGAGGGCTTTTTACTCTGCTGATATAGGTATAAACACTGCTTCATCCTGCGACAGACCTACATGCTTTGTGTCTGAGCTCGTGGCCGGCAGCGCTTCTATCAGTTTGACCTAAAGTCAGCCCCAGATCGACAGCTTGCAATGTGTCAGCACTCAGCCAGCCACTGTTGTAGTACAATACTACGAACATGCATATGAAACTCATGCATACTTGCCGAAATATTTTGCAGTGAAACTCTCTATGTACACACTGATCCCGACAGTTTACCGAGCTTTGCTGAAGAGTGCAGTTTCGGGAACTGATCATCGGATTCATACCACTAAGAAAACAGACTATCGATAGTCTGATATCATATATATATTTGCCTAACTGACTACTGACCATAGGGTTTCTTCTATGTTATGTAAGCAAATGCATTCAAACAGATAGGGTTGGGTGTGTGGTAATGCTGACATAAGGGCCTTTATTAGTAAGCAATGTTTTAAAGTTTTCAAAATGCATGCTGATCTGTCAAGCTAATTCATTGCTAATTAGCAGTGGGAATTCATCTTGCCACCCTAAGTCACAATCCAATTCACACTTCTAGTACTTAAGCTGTACCTAATTCAGTAGTCAGTTAGGCAAATACATATATATGATGCATGCATGTCACACGTGTACAAATACGCATGAACGCACTGCCAGGAGACAGGCTGATGATGAATCAGACACTGCTCCCCGACCTCAGAAGTAGTATTGTCAGGTGCAGCGTTTGTTCTGTGTGCGCTGTTTTGATTGGCATCTTGCGTGAGGGTGGTAGCCATATGTCATGTGACAGAGCAACCGTTGCATGATGGCACGAGCTTGCACATGCCCACGTGCCACGTGCTCGGCACGATCGTTATCCTTATATTTCGCGTTGCCGCAAGGAAGCGTTCTATCGCATTTCTCGCTCCGCATCATATCGTACATCACACATCGGCACCAGGCATAGTGAACATGATGCGCAAAGCAGGTCTCGTGCTTCTGATTGCGGCAGCGTTGACTTTTTCTGCAGAGGTGCTGGCTGCCTCGGCGCCCGCGCCTGCTCCTGCATCGACTGCAACTGTCTCAACTGTGGTTACATCTGTGAACACCACTGGTAGTCTGGGGAACTTGTGCTCAAGCCAAACAGGATTGCTAAGCCTTCTTCAAGGGGCGACAGCAAATTAACTTTACTGGGGTATTCCGACAGCTTAGCCAACTTAAACATCACTATTCCTACCAATCTGAGCAACGCTAATGCCTTGCAAGAAATTGCACAGGTGAGCGCAAAACTACGTTGAGTCTCATGCAGCTGCTGACCCGTTGTACAGGTTCTGCGCTCAGCAATGACTCTGCACGTTGATGCACCGTCACTTCTGCGTGCATGCATGCATATATATGCATAACGGTCAGATTTGCTCCTGATTTGACCTCCGTGCACCTCCTTCGGGTGGTGTGTTTTTATATACTTGTTCTGAACCGAGTGCGGTGTGCAGATCGCCTGGGAGTACATTTATTCATACCCGCTCCCCGTTCTGGCCAAGAGTTTAGCAAGCGTGAGCTTAAACGGTACCGCAATCAACACATTCTCGTCCCGCAGCAACCACTTATGCATCCCAAGCGACAATGGTTTGACTCCCAATCACGACACGATCTACACCCAGGGCTGGCTTGATCTCTCACAGGTGATGAGTCACCTATGCAACTGAGGTTGGACTTGGCATAGTTGTTGCTTTTCTGCAATATTGTTGCAAGCTGTTGTACTGAGCCAGGACTCATTTCTTGCAAAATGTGTTTGTTTGACATCTTTGGGCTGCCTGCACCCAGTCAATAATCTGCAGACACCAGGGCTAATGACTCATGACCGTTATGACTGTAGCTGATGCATGACTGCAGCTGATGTACCACCCCTGTGTGCTGCAGGGCCCTCAAATTGTTACAGTACCAACTGTCTCCCCCTCCAACAGGTACTGGATTGTACCATTCCTGGATGCCTACCTCAACTACTATGGAGCTATTGGGTCAGACTTCAATAGCTCAGCTGGGCAATATTTGGTCGTCGGACGAAGTGAGAATGACATGATGTCATGCATTGCAGTGTGCCTGCAGCTTGTGAGCTATTGTGATGATGATCTTCCCCAAGCATGCTTTTCTTGGCCAAAAGTGCATCCTCAAGTAGAGTGTAGCATAGGCTTTGACTGCATATTGTTCTGACAGTATGCTGGTCGCGGCTCAAAGTTGCTTTAAAAGATGCGTTGCAGTTGCATTTATGACCTTGTGTGCATGGCCCTTGCCTTGTTTCCCTTGCTGCAGTTCATGCACTTTGCGCTTTCTGTGCTGAATGTTCCCCACAGCATTGCAAGTCAAGATTGCCATGCCATGATCTGAAAACTCTTGTTCAGTCTGACCGTGATACAGGCGCAGCAGCCAATGCTAAATATGGCAACTTCACAAGTGACCGTATCTTCCATTCACCAACGGACCTGAACTGGATCATTGCAAGAGTGCTGGTCTTCAATGACAGTGACACTGCTGCAGCACTGACATACAGTGGGAACATCACCCTTTCACCCTACAGTACAGCAAGTATGCCTGCACACTCTCTTTGCTCAATGTCTGTGAGTTCAGGTCATGCTTGTGTCCATTGTTGTGTGCCATTCAAGTAGTATATGCCTGCAATGCTGCAGCTGTGTCAGAACTGTATACAAAGCCTTGCATTCTGCTGTTGGAAGATGCCCACAAGCTCCATTGCAACAGCAGCTGCAGCACCTGTGAGTCACAGCGCCACATACGTGTATGCTGTCAGCAGACTAAACACATGCATGCACTGGTACCCATGTTCTCAGCTGCAACATGTATAACAGTGACCTATTGCGTGACTGGCATATATTGCCACGCAGCAGACTTGAAACTTCTGCTGTTTACAAATGGAGCTTGACAACAACACTCTGCCCTCATCAACATTCTGCCTCCTTCACAGTATGACTGTACACGATGAGCAGCACAGCTGAGAGCTTTGCGCTGTGCAGGCATTCAGCATGGTTGACTGCCTGTGTTCTCTGCTCTGCAGTAAATGGGTCGACCAACACCACATCCAAGGCTGCTATCATATCCAGGGCAGTCAACGGTTCTGGGTATGGGACGTACGGGAACCAGCCAGGGTTTCTGAGCGGCTTTTCTCAGCAGTATCCGCAGTGGTTCAATGCATCTGCAGTCTATGCAGAGACCGACCCTCCAGGTGACAGCTGGCGCATATTTTGCTGTCTTTGTATGCAAAATGATTACTTGCAGGTGCATGCACAGCTGCGACTGGGCCTGCAATGTCAACTGATGTTCATGTCAAAAAATACACCCTACCCTTTCATACTCGTGAGCTGTGCCATGTAGCTTACACGTATCATGTGATGCTGCTATGCGGGACCAAGACCCTGTGCCCTGTGACCCGGTGATGTCGTTTCAAAAGGTGCATGTCATCTCCACAAATAACATCACAGATACAGCCTGGTACGACTGCACATGCAGCTTGGTATGAGTACAGACACATGTTGTGCAAGGAAAAGCTCTGAACCACCTTTCTCTGTGTTGTACAGCAAACTCAACAAGCCTAGGCGCAGGGTCTCAGGGCCCAACCTTGTCCAGCTTGAGTGCCAGTGCAAGGACCAGCTCTGAACAGCTTTTCCTGTGTTGTGCAGCAAACTCAACCAGCCTAGGCGCAGTTCTCAGGGCCCAACCTAATCCAGTTTGAGTGCCAGTGCAAGGACCAGCTCTGAACAACTTTTCCTGTGTTGTGCAGCAAACTCAACAAGCCTAGGCACAGGGTCTCAGGGCCCAACCTTGTCCAGTTTGAGTGCCAGTGCAAGCAATGCAACAGCTCTGTCCAGCACAGCTTTCCAGCTTGGTAGACAGCTGGCCCTCACCTGCATCTTAGATGCCAACAACATATCCAATGTGGGGTTCATAGCCAACGGTTGGACCTTCCATAACAACTCTGGCGTGTATGGCAGTAACTACCTGCTGCGGGCACGTAAGTCCTCCTTGATGCTGCTTCTGGCATCTCACTTGTCATGCTGGCACCATCATGCCAGCTCAGAAACCCTCTTCTGTTCTTTGTTCATCTGTTCAAGCCATAGACACATCTTTTCTTGTTAAGAGCCAAGTGCAACCAGGCTCAAATAGCTGCCGTGCAGGCAGTCTCAGAGTTCTGTTGCACTGATGTAACCTTTGAGTAGGTTTGAAAGGGGTGTTCACAGGTCATGCCTACATTTGTACAGAGGAGTCTCAGAGCTGCACAAGCATGCATGCTGCAGTCCTTACTCACAGACGGACACTGCGTGCTGCATATCATGTGAGCCAAGCTTGATTGACAAACCCTAGACCCAGACTGTAAGGTATAAAATGGAACAAGAAACAAATAAACGAAGAAACTTGCACACTCAGCCGTGATCCCCCAGGTCCTGCTTATACATCAAGCGCTTCATGTCTTGTGTTGGCATGACTAAGCCTAGCTCTGGTGCATGACTAAGCCTAGCTCTGGTGCATGACTAAGCCTAGCTCTGGTGCATGACTAAGCCTAGCTCTGGTGATGTTTGTGCAGAGGACACCCAGACTGTGATCGCAGCCCTGCCTCCTCAGCAGGTCATCTACTTCCAGACCTTTGTGGATTCCCAGAACAGAACCCTGGATGCCTCCAAGGGCAACAACTACACCATCACCTTCCCTCTTCCTCTGCCAGCACAATCGTTCTGGTCTCTCACCCTCTACAACGCCACCAGCTTGAACCTGATCAACAACACCATCAACCGCTACACCATTGGAGACAGGGTGAGCATGCCTCTATGAAGTGTTCTTATGCATGCAATCAGTGCATCAGTGAAGAAATGGCCAGAATCCTGGTGATGCACGCCATTTTGATTCTCTGATAGTATACGCTGTCTTTGTCCACTTGTCAGTACTTGCACACTCAAAAGTTGGATTGGCTCTTTGCTTTCATTCACTGATGCACTCACTAACCATCGTGTGTTGTGCAGACATCTGGGCTGGTCTACACTGGGACAAACAACAACACTCTGACGATCTTCGTATCAGCATCACAGCCAGCGGCGGGAACTGCAGAGTATGCCAATTGGTTGCCAGCTCCCAACAATGCACCCATGTTCTTCCTCTTGCGCACTTATGAGCCTCCAGCCTATGTGATAGCTGGTAACTATGCGCCGCCGCCTTTCATTCTCACCACATCAACGACACCTGTTGCTACTGCCGGCAAGTAAGGTCAGCTGGTGGTGACCGCGTGAGTCATCATGACCGATTGTGATGCACCTCAAGCCTGATCAGTCATCACCAGAGCCGGAATGATGGTGATGACACAGTCAGCTGACTACTTGGTGTGGAGTTTTTGCTGAGATGCTTTGCGTAAAGTGTCATGTCAAAAGGATTATGTGTGCCTACATCTCTTAAAATTTTGTTTTCGGCTGTACAAAAACAAGTCTGCGCAGGATGCGTAGGTGACTCGTGACCTTTTATTTACAAGTTTTTCTTACTAGGTGGGTGATGGTATGTATGACCTGCTGTGATCACTGGGTGTCAGTCTGCCATTTGGTCTAGACATGGATGCATTTGCAGCCATGTCCATGCGTGCACAGCTGCCTGTTATGTTTCAAAATTGGCAAGATGCAATACAGGCACTTGCAAACAACATTTGAACGTGAGTTTCCCAAGGCATCACTCTGTGCACAGGCTGTATTGCAGAAGCTGCAGATTAGTTTTGAAGTTGTAGCGTGGACATGATGTAATGTGCTGCCCCAGGTAAACATCACATCCTGACATAACTGTCATATGATGTACAGTACATGTGCTGCTCATCAGCAGCTCATTATCAGCCTCAAGCGCTGAAAGCTGCTTTCTTTGATCCAAGCGGCACGAGTGATACCCTGCATGGCATATTCAAGATGTGTGTAAGGGAGGGAGCCCCTAGGGGTGACTCTCATCCCCTACACCCCTAGGCGATCGAAGGAGGGTGATCGGGGGAGGGTATTTCTCCCTATGGGGGTGACTGCTGGCCAGATTCATTAGCAAATTCATCATAGCGACATCAGATTGCTTTGCCTTGCGCACTGACGCTCGTTTGCAAAAGTTACGGTGATCTGTGGTTGAATGTGAGCCTTCAGAGGTTGGCGAAGATGGCGGGTCATCCAATTGGTACGCATACGCCTGTATATCGCTGATCTGTGCGGTGAGACCGTTGATCGTGACTCAGTGGCGTGTCACATTTAGGCCCATGGCGGGCTCTCAGTGCATCCAAGACTGCAAGCGCTGCAGCTGTAGCTGGGTATGTTTGGCACAGCAACCGTGTGCGCTTTGCTTGGCTGTTTCAAGCTGATAACGAGTTGCAGCAAACAAACAGGTGAACAATGCTGTGCAGGGGGGCAGTGAGTCTCACAATCATAGCTTGGTGCCTGTTTGCTCCTCACAATAAGCTGGGCAACTTGCTGACCTTTATTGGTGGATGCGTGTATGGTATTCTGTTTCTTATAGCAGCGCTGGTGAGCGCTCACCTACTTCACTCTTTGTCAGCAAAATGTTTGCCATCAGTCTGTACCGTGTTGGGCCAGCTGCATGCTACATCATGCACTTTGACGGCTATTTATGGTGTGCTTAACACACTCAAGAGCTCATGTTCCAGTTTTCAATTATGCAGCTTGGACAACTTTTATGCTTGCACAGGCAGTAGCAGTGCTTTATATCAGCGAGCCAGTGCCAGCAGTCATCAGCAAAGCAAGCAGTTCCCTGAACACAGCAAGCCAGGGCAAGGATGTATCTTTCAGTTTTGGTGCTCAAGGAGACCCAGTTGATGAGCCTGACATGGATGAAGCACGTACAAAGGAACTACGTGATCAAGTCTATCAAGAGCTCCTGCAAACATCCAGACACACAGGACCCCCTCACCAAGTCACTCAACATGGGGAGTACTCAGGCTGGGTTTGGACCATCCCAGAGTCCAGATACGACAAAACAGAGGCTCTACCAACCTGGCCACCAGCAACAGAAGGGCCCAAGGCTGCTGCTACAAAGTGGTTCGGCAGCCTCAAGGCAGGCAGCATATTCCTGGCCAGCCAGCACACACTTGAGGACAGCGATAAAGTCCCTGTCATGCAAATTCCCTTGGCTGGTTGCACAGTGAGGTTAGTCACAGAGGGGCTAAGGGGGAAAACCAGGTGGTGGCGCAAGACCCCGTTGGAGATCAGTCATCCCAGCAGGGGTTTACTTGCAAGGCAGAAGAGCTTCCTGCTGTTCTGTGATGGCAGTGCAGCAAAGGAGCAGTGGCTCACTGCCCTGAGCTGGGCATGCAGCGCTGGTGGGCCTCCCAAAGCAGTGCAAGAGCTGTACTCTGCTTTCTGTTCAGCCCTGAAAGAGAACAAGAGGCTGCACTTTCCACAGGTATGTCACATGGACAGGTGCCAGACCGATGCTGGCCTGCACCTGGTGTCTGAGGATGCATGTTGATTCTGCTGCAATCCTCCTCTTGATTTGAAACATGCAGAGTCAGCCGTGACTAAAGCAGCACCTGAGTTATTGGTCTGCATGGAATTGTCTCAAGAACTTCTTGGCATTATGACATGGTCTGCGTACTGTGGCTGCAAGCAAACGAATCTGTGTCAGGCAGGCAGGCAGGCAGCTGAGTGTGCTGCTGAAGATAGATGGCATGATCTGACTATGAGCATATGCTGCCGTTTGATAGCCAATCAAATTGATTGGTGCATATTTCATCTCCAGCCTATACAGAGCAGCTTCTGCTCTTGCTCAATGCACCATCTGTGCTGCACAGCTACAGCAAGTCCTCATGCTTTGCCAGCAGGCTCACAGTCCTGATGAACCACATGCCGAGTCAGACACATCTAAGGAAGGGGGCCAGACTGAAGCTGGGGCGCAGCCCAAGAAGAAGGGCCTCTTCAAGAGGGGTTGGGGCTCTAAGAACAAGAGTGCAGATGAGAAGCAAGTCAAGGCTAGCAAGAGCAAGCTTGGTCACAGCACTGCAGCGCTGGAGCAAAAATCTGCGGGTATCTTTCCCACTGACTTGTTGCCTATTGTCAGGCAATGCACATTCTTTGGGGCAGGAAGGTGATGCCTACTGGCATGCAGACTTAGAAGCATGTTTTTGTGGAATCTTGCCACAAGGAGCACATTCCGCAGGCTGGACAGTGTCTTCTTAAGCGCACAAACTGTTTGCAGTCTGCACATGCTGAAGCTGATTGCCCTGCTTGTGTCAAGATCCAGCTTGGTGTCTGTCAGGCCACTGTGTCTTGGAGCCCAAGCGATTGTAGTTATTGAGTGGAAAAAGCACCCTCCACTTGTCTCATTCCACAAGCATTGCGCTCTGTATGCAGCATTCATCAACCCTGAGGACTTGGACAAACTGTGGATGGAAGCCCCTCAGTCCAAAGCCAAGCCTGCCAAACCTGCTGCCAAACAACAGGAGCAAATGCCGCAGCAGCAGCAGCAGCAGCAACAGCAGCAGCAGCACCAACAGCCTTCTTCACCGGAGAAGGAATCAAGTCATAAGGGCTTTGTGGATCATGCTGGGGACACTCTAGATGATGCCGCAGCTGCTGGTGAGTTTGAGCATGATGATTGTCCAGGTGTCAATGAGCATGGCTTCTGTCATGTGCTGGCTGTTGGAACAGGCATTCTCAGCAAGCCCACTCAGACCTATCCCCTTGTATCATCACACATGTTTGCTGAAGCAAGGGTCAGGTGCCCACCTCAGACATAGGGACCACATCTTGCGCTCGCTCAAGCCAGCAGCATTGGTGTCAAGTGATCCCTTGCTGCATCCTAGCAGGCTACCTCTCATTGCGTCCAGAGGATCAGCTATACTGCCGGTGGTATCAGTAGCACTTCTTGCTGGTGTGTGTGACTGGTCAGTGAGAAGCCAAGGGAAGCTTGGACCCAACCCAGGATCACCTCAAGCTTCTCTATATTGAAAAGCTGACCGGGTTGTCTGAGTGTATGGATTTCCTTTCTTCTGGTTAGACAGTGAGATGGCCGACCTGTCCTGCACGTACCTAACTCATCATGAGCTGGAAAGCGTTGTTACTATTGTTATTATTATTATTATTAAGGCTGACGCCTGCAGGCCTGAAAGGCAGGGCTGGTGTGGTGAGGTCCAAGTCAAGTGCCAGTATTGGAGCTCTACAGGGCAGCCCTCTGCACCCCACTCACCCCAATCATAGTCACCACCCAGGTCAGTCTGCACTGCTCAACACGTACACTGCTTTGCAAGCACCATCAGCAACAGTTCACAAAGCAGCATAGTCTGCAGTATCTGCAGCATATTGTAAGATGACAGTCGCACCGTATGCATTGCACTGCACACTTAGGCGGGATCCTTGAAGCTCATGCTGACACCTAATCCTCTGCCATTGCGCTTCATGCTTCTTGAAGCTGAGTTACACCCTGCTTATTTTCGTCAGTCTGCACTGCTGCTACACAGACTGCTTGCCTTCATTCTTGCTGCTTGGCAAACGCTGCTTTGCTTTGCTGCCCGTTGACACATTAGTCATTGAACTGTGCCAAATCCAAGCATCAATGCTGTTGCTACCTTTGCATGACCGAATGACCATGACAGGTGCACCTTTTGAGAGCTGCCAGCAAAGCACACCACCAGCGTGATTGTTGCTTGTGGCCTGCACCAATCACATGATATTGCCTGGCAAACAGCTTGTGTGCACTATGTGTGTTGTGTGTACACATTGCCAGCCACCTTTGATGCTGGGCTGTTGTGCAGGGGGTCTAGATGATGCAGACATGCTGCGCCACAGCAGTGCACGCAGTGATAGCGAGGCCAGTATGGGGTCACCGCTGACTCATCATGGCAATCCCAGGGATGCATCAGGTACATCTCCAGCATCTCTGTCACATACCTGACCTCCTTTCTGTTGAGCCCCAAGCTTGCTCACCTTTGAAGCAGAATCTGGAATCACGTTTGCTCTATTGACTCGGTCTGCGTCATTTGCTGGTTCTGGCTCAGGGTCAGGGTGATCTCTTGCTGTGTTACACTGACCTATGTCATGACAACAGAATACAAGGCTGCAGAGTAGCAGCAGAACACCACAGCTGAGAGAGACCAGGAATCTAAAACCATGATATCAAATTTGTACAAAAGTGGTGGTCAACCGCTGAATGGCCCTTCACCGATGTTTGTCAGTCTCAGCTGAAAGGCAAGCTGTGAAGTGTCCAGAAAAGAAAAAGAAAAGACTATGCCTTTCGGCGTCAACTCAATGAGAAGCCAAGTATTACACCGAGCTGCCCAGTGTGAAGTGTGTGTACTGGTGCTGTAGGTGCGTTTCATGGTGCAGACACCGGAGGAGCTCACACAATTGCCATCGAGCATGCCGTCAACATGCTGCTGGCCCGTGTGGCCTTTGACCTGCTGCGCAGCCCCAAGTTCAAGCTGCAGATCATTGCACACATACAGAAGAAGCTGGACGAGCTGAAGGTGCCTGACTACATCAACGCTCTGCAGGTGAGCCATGGACACCTTGCATGCCACCGTGCCAGCTGATGAAATGCTGCTGTCTGAACTGTACATGGCGTGCAGCAGAAACAGCACATGTGCTCATGCCTTGCTGTTGCTTTCATGCTGCAGGCTCTCTCTCCCAGCGTTTGGGATTTACTTGCATGATGACTGTTGCTTTCATGTTGTAGGCTCCCTTAAGGTTTGGTGGTCGACAAGTCAGAAATCTGTGGCAAGTGCTTCTATGCACTCTGAGCGCAGAATGTTCATTGGTGAACACAGATCAGTGGTCATATGCTGTGTCTGCTCTGTGGCTGAGTCCGTATGTCTGTCATGGGTGGTCATGCTGTGTGCATGTGAGCAGGTGGTGGATGTGGAGTTGGGAAGTGGGGTACCCCACATCAGCAACCTGCAAGCCCTGGCCTCACCCTCCCCCACAATCTGGCCTCAGGCCCTCTTTGACCTGGACTTTACAGGTAATATGTCCATTCGTACACAGAATACCAGGGGGGGGTCCTTCAGTTGTTTTGTTCCCTTTTGAGCTTTTTGGGTCCAAACATGAGCTGTCTGCCTTTTACGCTTGGCTTGTTTCACTATGCATGTTACGTCCCCACTATGCACAAGTCAGTGTACTCAAGGTGGCAAAAACCCTGGTGTTCTCAATCTACAAGAGGTTCACTCAGGTGGCATGAAACCAGAGTCAGTAGCTTTGAGGCATGCATGAGGACGTAGATGGCACACGCATGTCCTGTAGAAGTTGCTCATAGACAAATAGGCTGGTTGCTCTGATCCATGAGCATTTGGGTTTAGCCCCTGGTAATGAGCACATAGCATCATGCACAGACACTCAAGATACCCTGCTTTACAACGATAATCGTGACGAGATAGGGCGTACTGCCAACCTAGCATGCTCCTCTTGCACTGCATTGCCTATCAAGTTTAACTGTGACCTCTGCAGTCCTGTAAGCATGACACCCCCAAGGTTGCGCACCCTGCTGAATGCCACATATGCTTGGCCATAAGCAAATACATTTTTGCCTTAAGTCAACAACTGCCTTATCTAAGCTCAAGCCTTGCAGCTTATGAATGGTGATGCACCAAGCCAATACTAGTGGAAACTGGTAGCGCTCTAATGGACGACGCATCTTAGGGCGCTCCAATTTCCCCTAGTATTGGCATGGTGCATCACCATTCATAAGCTGTAAGGCTTGAGCTTAGATAAGGCAGTTATTGACTGGAAAGAAATACTATTTGCTCATGGCCAAGCATATGTGGCACTCAGCGGGGTGCGCAACCTTGAGGGTGTCATGCTTACAGGACTGCAGAGGTCAAAATTGAACTTGATAGACAACGCAGTGCAATAGGAGTAAACTAGGTTGGCACTACGCCCTATCTCGTCATGATTATCGTTGTAAAGCAGGGTGTCTTGAGTGTCTGTGCATGATGCCATGTGCTGATTACCAGGGGCTAAATCCAAATGCTCATTGATTGAAGCAATGAACACTTTCATCTTAGCTTACGTGGCTCAGCATGTAGCAAGTACACTCTTTCATCTCTTAAGGCAGTCTCTTGTGTTATAACATCACCATTGTTTCCTCAGGTGACATCAAGCTGATACTAGCAGCAAAGGTGGATGTGCGCGATGGTCTGGCCTGGTCTTCCTTGGACAAATACATCAAGAACATCGAGGGTGGGGGGCCTGGGGTGGCCGGCCTGCAAGCCCACCCCAATGACGATGCTGCTGCAGCTGTCACTGCTGCAGGCGTTGCTGACAGCGAAGAAGACACACATGCAGGCATGAATTTTCGTGTGAACTCAATATGTCAGATATTTGTATGTGTACCTGATACAGGAGAAGACTGACTCATGTGTTATGATCATGGTTCATGCTGTTGCAGCCAGTTGTGTGGCTGGTAGTAAGGACCAATCAATGTTGTCTGGGCAGGCTTACTCTGTATGTATTGTATCATGCAGTTGTTTTTTTTGTTTTGCATGACCCTGCTGTTTGTCTGGCATGTTGCTTGCAGCCTTGAATGCACCACAAGTAATGTGACAGATGATTGCCCAATGTCTAGCTAGCCTCTGGCTCAAAGCAAATACATGCCCCAAGTCCAGGAAGCACCATCTTGGTCTTTCATAGCCCTCCTTGACTTCATTGCTGCATTGAATTCATCAATCTGTGACCTAGGTCTGGCCAAATCCTACTCTCCGAGTTGATCTGAACCAGGGTAAACCTTTGCAAGGCATATGGACTCTGAAGCTCATAGCAAGACATGCAAGCAAACAGAAAGCAGCGTAGGCAATCCCACAAGACTGTTGTTTCTTAACAGATGTGCTTGATGTGTAAGCAGATGCACTGGGGTCTAGCCCTGTCTTGGGCTCAACCCCAACAAGCGCAGATGACCCCACCAAGAAGCTCGGGCGGGTGAGTCAGTTTCTGGGCAAGCTGCAGCTGCGCAGGCGTGTGGCTGGGGGCATCCGCCAGCTGGCAGAACAGACAGCCCAGTCCATCTCTAAGTATGCTGCTGTTACATCACTGCCCATCTCGGTCACATGTGAAACCAGCAAAAGTATCTGGACTGAGGCTTCAAATCTCTGCACAGCACATTGTGTTGAGGTTGAGCAACATTCAGCACCACCATATCTGTTAGTCCTACTGGACATTACCAGACATGCAATGGCTCCAAATACTGTTGTACTGTTGCAGCAGAAGTTGAGTCTAGCACTCAGTACCGTCGAAGCATTTCATGTATCACACAAGGAATCATGGCAAACAACATTTTGTTGCCTGCTGTGCATGCAGGATGGAGCTAAAGCTCAGCATGGACATCAAGGCATTTGAGGGGGCCCCTGTATGTGTGGCTACCCCCGCCCCCGGGGGACCGCATGTGGTTCTCCTTCCTGGAGGCTCCTCAACTGCAAGTCACTGCCTCACCTCTGGTACGCCTCATTCTGCAGTAAATAATAATAATAATAATAATATTAATTTACAGGCGTTCCAGCTAATCGGTTTTGCCAGGTACCTACTAGGTGTGCCTAAACCCTAGTCCTGTGAGCCAACATGTACTAAAATAAGACACTAATTGCACCCAAGGAGTTCATTCTGCAGTAAATGTCAAACAAAGTCTAGCCATGGGCTAGTCACTAGCCATCTGACTAGCCACTTGGCATCATTGAGATGTACTAGCCATTGAAATGGTGACATTTGCTAAGACAGTTGTTGTTGCTGTTGGGGCTCTCAGGCAATGACCCAGCCACTTCATTGGCCAAGATGCTTCTGCAACAATTGCTGGACAAATCAGAATAAACTAATGATTGGATGTGATACAACCAGCTGTTGACAGACTGCCGGTCATCACAGACGGCTTGCGTTTGTCACGCATGGAAACTTTTTGCATGCACAAACAGCCCAGCAGTCAAGACACCACTTGTGACATGCAACCAGCATCAGTCATTGGATCCCTGCCATGCCATGTTGTTGCATTGTCTCATATAGCCTCTTTAGGTGTCTGACCATCCTGTCATCTAATCATCATGTCATCTAATCATTATGTCATCTAATCATCATGCCATCTAATCATCATGTCATCTAATCATCATGTCATCTAATCATCATGTCACAGTTGTGATGACAAGCTCAGCTGTGAATAGAATCTCTGTGCCATACCAGCTGACCAAGCGCAGCCTGCACTTGGCAAAGTAAAAACTTCCTGCAGTCAGTGGAGAGATGCACGCTGGTGTGCAGGTGGCTGGGCTTTTGCACCATTTTCCCAAATAGCACGAGCTGCTTGCACTTGGCAAAGTAAAGCATGCTGCAGTGAGTGGAGAAATGCAAGTTGGTTTGCAGGTGGCGGGGCGCATGGTGAAGTACAGCTACTACATTGCACGCATCTCCAGCTTCATCGCCAGCAAGATGCAGAGCAGCGTCACCAAGAATCTGGTCTTCCCCAGCTGTGGGGACATCAAGATTCTGCAGCTGCTGGTATGCACATCCCGTGTCTCTTCTGCAAAGATAGAATGTGTAGGTGGGCAGTTGATTGTGTAGCTTGAGATCGGTATGCACATCCCATGTCTCTTCTGCAAAGATAGAATGTGTTGGTGGGCAATTGATTGTGTAGCTTGAGGATTGGTTTGCACATCCCATGTCTGGCCGGTGTGTCAGCAGTGCAGATGTTGATGTGCCAAGATCCAGCAACATAGGTTGCCATCCTGAGATGATGTGCTCATGCAGAGATAGAATGTGTTGGTGGGCAGTCGAATGTGTAGCTTGCGTTTCACAGACCATTGAGGGCAGTGCATAGCATCAGCTTTGCTATGTGTCCTATCCCTGCTGCTGAGCCATTGTTCCCTGTCTGTGTCAATGAACGTCAGTAATGCTGCTGAGACGCAGTCAAAGCAGGCAACACCTGAATTGGTGATGTCTTCCAGCTTGGCCATGCTGTTCCCACAACTGAGGATTAATCTTCCCACTGCAAAGAAGCTTCCGGCGATCATTCATGCACATAGTCTACATGTGCATGCAATCTATATGTGCCAGCAATGTATGCCAGGGGCTGTTATTGAAGCCATATGGCATGAGTCATTCATGCATGTGGTCTACATGTGCAAGCAAACCACATGTGCAAGCAGTGTATGCCAGGGGCTGTCCTTCAAGCCACATGGCATGAGTCATGAGTCATGAGCGACTAAACCTTGCCAGCTGTCATGCAGTCACTGGAAGATGAGGCTGTGACAGCTTCCATTCCATCTCTGAGCACTGCAAGGACTTCACCTGTTGCTGCTACCACCACTGCTGCCGCGCTTGCCAGTGAAGATGCTGGCAAGCCTGACGCTGGTCATAAGGCAGAGCCAGGTATGCTTTCCAGAACCTATTGCACGCAGCCAGCCTCTTGTCTTCCAGAACAGGTAATCTGGCCTGCAGCATGTTATGTGTCACGATTGCATGATGTCGTTGATCAAGCTTGTGGAGTAGTGGCCGACCTTGCCAGCATGGATCTCTGCTGCCCATTTTGCTAAGTGAGCCAAATAGTTTGCTAAGTGAGCCAAATAGTTTGAGCCTGATCTACCAAAGTCGATGTGCAACATCATTGCATGCATTTGTCATGTTTCTGCACTTTTTGTTCTGCATCGCCTTTGGGTCAAAGGTTGACCCAAAGGCGGTGGTTTGCCTTCTCCAAACTGGACCGGAGTGACCCCTTGGCGGCATCCTTTCCAAGATTGCTCACATGTTTGCACGCATCTCAGAGGCCAAATTCAGCAGGTTGATTTGCCTTACAAATCGGGCTCTGGTGCAATCTCAATCCCGTACTAGTGCGTGCTGTGACTGTATGTACAGCACTCAGTGCAACTCACTCATCATCCTGATGCATTCGTTGCAGTGGTGAAGAGGTACGGCAGGACAACATCAGCAGGAGGCACTACCACAGTAGCCACTCCTCCACCGCCCTCTGCTGCAACTGCCCTGAATCAGGCCGCTGCCAAGGGGCAAGGCCCCACGGCCCCTGCTCAGGCCTCTGCTCTGTCAGCATCCTTGCCAGGCACCTCCCAGCATGTGTCTGCCGACTCAGTTCAGTCTGACGGACAGAGTGCAGGACTGACTCACCAGGTAAAGTATACAAGCTTTTCTAGCATGAATGAGATAGAAAAAGCAAAGACTATGCCTTTTGGCATCAAGTTAATGAGAAGCCAAGTATTATACCGAGCTGCCCAGGAGCATGAATGAGATGATCATTCACTGGCTGCTCCTTGGTATATGACACAAGAACGACACGTTGTAGTCTGTACTTTGATGTCTGTGGTATGAGATTGCCTCAGCATAAAATTACACAAGAACTGTCACATTGTGCTCTATGACTGCTCTACAGCCGTAGTCACACCGTGCATGGAATGTTGTCCTATACATGACAGCAACCATTGAGTCATCAGCTTGACTTTGAGCCTGCCATGATGGTTGACCCTGTTGGTGAGTGACACAGGCGACAAAGGAAGTGACCAAAGCATCAGCCACAATGAAGACAGCTGGGGCTGATCCGAACGACCCTGCCCTCCATGGCCTGTCTGAAGAAGAGTCTGGCCACAGCTTCAGCAGAGGAGTCAGCCCCCAGGCCCCCAGCTTCACCCGGGGGGTCAGCTTCAGCAGCACCCATGGCAGTGGACCCATCGGCAGCCCAGCCTCAACCAGTCAAGACAGGAACCAGAGTGACTCCTTCACCAGGCCGGTGGCCTCAGCCAGGGACAGGGGTCATCATGAACATGAGGGGGTCGAGTTGGGGATGATGAGGGGCAGCTCCCAAAACATTGGGGATGACTTGCTTGCTGAAGAGCTACATTCCTTTGCACCAGACTCTGCTGAAGCACAAGCAGGCAGCTCTGCAACTAGACCTGGGCAGGTGCAGCCAATGCAAGACTCACCAGCATTGAACTCTCCAGGTGCTGATGGCATACAGTCTCAGCAGATGTCAATCAGCGGACATCAGACTCAGCCAGTGTCATTCCAGTCGCTGGCTGCCCTAGCTAGCAGGCAGGCTAGTCAGGCAACTCCCAGCGATGCACCAGATGCTGTATCCGGCGACGCTGATATTGGTAGTGCTCCTGGTGTTGGGGATGCTTCAAGGCAGCGGCAGACACAGGCACAGTCGCCCTTCAGAAGTGCTGCTGAGGGTGGGTTCGACAGCGCAGCACAGCATCAAGAGAGGCTAGCAGCTGTCTCCACAGGCAGGCCACTCCCCTCAGACACCCCTAGCGTAACCCCTGCCAGAGATGGCACAACCTCAACCCAGCCTGACGCAACCTCCGCCAGGACCGCTGCATTGGGTAGGGTGGGTAGCGAGAAGAAGTGGGCGTACCCCATGCCAACAGGCAGCCCCATGTTTGAAAGGGTGCGCAGCCGCAACCATGACCAGGAGCCGGGCTCAGAGGCAGAGCAGTCCCAGCCTGTCTCGCTGCCTGATCTTGCTGCTGCTCCTCAACAGCCTGCGCAACTCCCACAGGCAGCTGCTACAGACAGGTCAGATCCTTGTGCATGGGCACTCACCACCTGCACAACTCACTGCTCGCGATTTTAATCATCACAATGACTAACACCGTAATGTGAGATAGATTTGCCTCCAGGTTGCAGGTCATAGGCATGAGCAAAGTCTTGCTTGCAGGTAGATCAATGCGTGTGCATTGCGCAGCAACATGACACTCTGTAACACACCTGCCTATACCCTTTAACCACCCTGTCTAGATGTAGCTGTACGTGCAGGCTGGATGAGCCAGGGCAGCAGCCTGAAGCATCTGTGCTAGAACATTCTTTGTACCCAGCGCCACCTGGACCCTCACAACCAGCCTCAGCACCAGCGCACACAGAAGTCTCGTCTCCTGGCAGAGGTGATGGTGCTACAGTGAAGGAGGGCTTGGCGGGGCCATCCAGCCCTGCGCCTCCACGCTCATCACTCACTGGCGAGGGCTCTGGCGGCTACACAGCCTCCCCAAAGAGCTGGTATGTTCTTTTCTGTATATGTTTCATTCTGGCTGCAGGTGCATCATTATATGAGCTTAGGACCCAAAGCATTTGACCCAGAACCAACCTGTCATGCATGAGTGTGCCAGCAGTATGTCAAGCATTTTGACAAAGCATGTCTGGTTCAACATTGCCCTGGGTCCCAAAGAAGTATAATAATCATGGTGTCTGAACTTGTGTGCTGGCCAAGGATCAGAGGCGTTGCAGCATTTGGTCAAGGAACAGGTACGATTGCTGACCTGCGGTTGGTCTGCAGGTTTGGTCAGCAAATCAAAGGTAACACCGGCCTGGCTGGCAGAGCTTGGGAAGCCAAAAAGGATGACATACAGCAGAAGGTGAGCAAGCTGGTGTGATATTTGATGTAGCTGCTGACAGACAGTTACTGCTTGAGTGCTCTACATGCAACGGGTTTAATGAAGGTTGATCTTGAAGATTGTGACTGCAGGGCAAAAAGTTTGCTTCTAATGTGATGGGCAGCTTTACCAGGGCAGAAGAGAAGTGGCGACAATCCTTGCAGTCCAAGGAACCGTCAACAAAATAAATGTCATAATTGCTCAGTTGGCTCTCAAAAGTGCGTTGTGCAGAGTCTGTGGGTCAATTTTTCCAGTAGTAAAGAGGTTCAGAAGGTGCTCATCAAGCTTCAATAAAGAACCTCGGCACAGCAACTATACAAGCGTCCAAGTAACGCAGACGCCTAAAGGGTTGTCAACAATACAGCGTAAATCAGGACACATGGTTCATGCACTGTGAGCAACACAACTAGGATGCAGGCATTGTGACGTTGAGAACACTGTCAGGACTTTGGTGTCTCATTGTGCTTGACTTTGTTCAAAAGGTCCCATTCACTCATGAGGATATCCCTCTCCCATTCATCTATGTCATCCCGAGCCAACTGCTGCTGTATCACTGTCAACTGATGGCCCACCTGTCATGACAATGTATATATCAATCATTGAATAACTTGGGTACCAAGATGCACGTGCACACAGCAGGCCACCACCCTGTAAGCTTTCATACACCTGATCTTGCCAATCAGGGCTGTGTTTGTAGGCAGAGCGGTCCCTTCAGGGGAAAACGACCCTTGATTGCCAAGCAGCACAGACAGTTGTAACTGCAGGCTAATTAACTTACACTGAGTGAGAAGCTGGGGTGTGCATGAGCAACAAGGTTTACTGTGATATACCACTGTACATAAGCCAGCATATTACGCATATCCTGAAGGCACAGCTGGACATCTGCCCAGCTGACACATGCATGCCACACAGTCATGGCTCTTCAGTCAAGGTCTTCTGATGCAGCATACCTCTTCCTCGTCGGCACTACCATTGTCAGACTCATCCAACAAGCTGCTGCCACTCAGCTGGAAATGTGTATGTAAGCTGACACCTGGACTGTGCTCTGTGCTGTGCTGAGCACCTGAACAACACACACTCACATTGTGAGGACATGTAGCATCTGTGCACCCTGCTCTAGCACTGCTGCACCTCTGGCCTATAAGAAAGCAGCGTGCCAACCATTCCTGCCACACCAAAGGATGGGTTGGATAACGCTTTACTCATGCTGGGAGTGGGGAGTGGAAAATGCAGTGTCCAGAAGTATCACTGCAGCACTTCAAGGCTGTTGCATTCCTGCTAGGGGCAGGTAGAGGCAAATTTTGACAGCTTGCTCACCTGGCTTCAGGGATTGCTGCACACTAGACACTGATTGTGCACCCCGTAAGCTGCCAGCAGGCACGGTAGGCAGAGGCGCCATGGCAGAGTGTGACCCAGACTGCAAGCCTGCTACTGTGTGATGTACACCTGTTCCCAAGGGATATACCACAGCCGGTCCAGCAGCTGCAGCTGTGGTGGGTATGCTGATGCTTGCTGTCTCGTGCGTCCACAGCTGGTTGTGACGGAGCGACAAGCCTGACATGCTGCCTTGCGGGCTTGTGGTTCCATCCGCTGCTCTGCTGACAAGCAAATCAGAGTGATGCTGCTGCTGCTGCTGCTGAGGGCGAGGGCTGCTGCCAGGGCTCAACAGGGGTGGGCTGGGGTCGTGCAGCCGGCTCTGGGGAGAGGGAGTGGGGGTTGGGGACCCAAAGACTGCGTTGTCATAGAAGCTAATGCCAGGCATTGGACTAGCAGGGCAACTGTCTGGCTGGGAGTCTACGCCACGCTCAACATGCAGTATGTTGCCATGTGGGTTAGCCACTGCTGCTAACACAGGCTGCGCTGGTCGCACCATAGCTGTGGAGAGGTTTGTGTGCAGCTGCTGAGTCATAGAAGCAGTACTTGGCTGTGCGTGCTGCTGCAGTGGGTCAGCTTCGCGTGAAGCTGCTGCAGCAGCTGCTGTTGCCAGCAGGGAATGACTCACTGGCTGCTGGTTGAGTCCTGGTGGGCGAGCTCCAATGGCAGGACTGAACGTCATCAGATCTGGCACTGGCACAGGGCTGTTTGCAACGGTCCCGCTGGGATTGGCCTGTGGGGCAGCAGCAGGCCTGTGAGGAGCTGCCCTTAGCAGCTCTGTCGCAGATGCTGCCACCATGCTTTGCTGGTGCCCAGGCAGACCACTCAAACTGGTTTCAGGTCTGCTAGAGGATGCAGTCGTACTGGTGTCAACAGCCTGAGCAGCTTGGGCCTGTCTGCTCCCAAGTCTAGCATCTGCTGTGCTGGCTGGTGCAGTGTCTGCTGCTGTCTTAGCACTTGCTGCTGGCCTTGATGCTGTGGCATCTCTAGCTGGTAAGCTTGCAGATGTTGGGGAGGTGTGAGGTGAAGCCAGGGCAGTCACACGAGCCTCCAAGGCTTTCATCTGAGATGCTACCTCCACCAAGGCATCTGCACCAAGCACCAATGGCGTCACTATGCATCAGAGCAATGCTTTGCCACCTGTCACACACTGAAGTTGCCACAATGAAGTTCAAGGCAAAGCCTGTGCAACCGTTGCAGTCTGCTGTGCTTGCGCTATTGCTTGCTTCTGCACCTCCTTGTCCCTGCAATGGGAATCACACAGTGACCAACAGGACACATGGTTGTCCTGGCTACAGTGTCTTTGTTCAACTTCGTCATCTCCATCTCCATCATTGTCATGTCATCATCATCGCCATGGAAACAGAGAAACCAACAACAGCTGTGACCCATTAGCAGTAACACCATGAGATTGGACTGAGCACTGGTCTATGTGTCACAGGCGGCTGCAGTCAGCCGTATGGTATCATTGATATATCAAGGATTATACATGTCTGGATACCCTTGCATGTCCAGCCAGCGCCTGCAGCCCTTTGGTGGCAAGCAGCTCTAGCTCGCATACAAGCTCTGGAAACAGGCACATCCATCATGCTACAAGCTGGTCCTCAGAGCAGACCTATTCAGGATCCCGCACCTGGGCAGCCCATTTATAATGCTTGTCTTCTCATTAACTTTAACTGGTCTTGAGAGGTGTAGTCTTTTCTTTTCTGCAGGATCATGTATGCTGCCAGATGTGATTTGACAGTGCAGATCGCAAGGCTTTGCAGGAGGGTCTCCCAACCGGCAGAAGTACATCCTAAATTGACAGCCTGATCTGCCAGCTTCAACACAGCTGTAGTTTTGCCGGGCTGTAACAATGGCCTAGCAGCAGCTAGAGGGTTAGGACAAGGGCATACCAGCTACAGTGAGCTCTATCTTGCGCAGACGCTGCTGCAGGGCCGCCTGGCCTGTCTGGCCCTCCTCAGATGCACTAGCATGCTTCTCTGCCAACTCTGTCAGGTGAGCTGCCAGTTCAGTTGTTACTCCTTGCAGGCTGCCCAGCTGCTGCTTGAGTACCTGCTTGCACCATGTCAACGGATGGGAGGTCGGAATGGTCATGGGCACATGTTGAGAAGGAGTACTTGATGGATGTCAGGTCACCACAATAGCAAGGCTAGATCTGATGACAAGCCATGTGGCGGCTATCATACGTATGAATGGGGTAAGCAATTACCATGATGACAAGTGCCACACCCTTTTACCACTGTTCCAAGATTTAATAGAGTGATTGATTCAACTACAGGTGCTGATGGCCTGACCATTTTTTCCTATCACAGATGCATGGGACAACACGGATCATTGATGCTCGGAAGCAACCAAATCAAAAATCAAAATCATCACTCAGAAATTGAAAATGTGGTGATGCCAATACCATAGCAGGACCGTATGCTTCAACCCAAAAAAGCAACTGCAGAAGGACCCTTACTTGCAACTCAGCTTGCGTCTCCTTGCTGGCGTCTACTTGAGTCTGCAGGCCATGCACCTGCTGCTGAACCTCCTGCCAGCCAGCACTGCTGGTCGTAATTCTGTTGCTAGCAGCCTCAGATGCCCTCTGGACTGATGCAACCTGCTCTTGCAAGCTCATCAGCTGCTGCTTGTGAGCATCAGCAATTGCATGCAGACCAGATGCTTCCTGCGACAGACTTTGCTGCTGCTGCTGCTCTTGCTGCTGCTGCTGGACAGCAGTTGTCTGAGCTTGTGCTTGCACAGCCTTCAGTTGCTCCTGCAGGTTGCTTTGTTGCGTGACCAGGTCTCGATGCTGCTGCTGCTGCTGCTGGTGTGCAGCAGTGTCTGCACTGCTCTGTACACTCGAGAGCTGCTGAAGCAAAGCATCATGCTGAGAGGCCAGCTGCTGGTGCTGTGCCTGCTGCTGCTGCTGAATTCCAGCGTGCTGCCGTGCTTCAGAGTCCGTTTGCACCTGCAGGGTCTCGATCTGATGGTGCACAGCAGTGCACTGAGTGGTCAGCTGCTGCACATGAGCCTGCTGGGCATGCTGTGCCCCAGCATTTAAACCACCCACGCTGCTTTGGACAGCATCCAACACCCGTTGCATGTCTGCGCAATGCTTTTCAAGATCACGAGACCGCTGCTGCTGGGTCTGCAGCATCTCCTGAAGCTGACGCTGCTCCAGTAGTTGCTCCTGAAGCTGCTGCTGCAGCTGTTGGTGATGCTGCTGTGCATGCTGGGGGTCAGCTGGCATGGACAGTGCCGTTGATGCTTCTGGAGCTGTGGCATGGGCAACCTCCAAAGCTTGCTTGCAGGAGGCAGCAGCCTCTGAAGCCTCCTCTGCATGCTGCTCTGCCAACTCAGCCTGCAACAGCAAAAGATACCTTCGGCCGCTAGTTAGCAAGTCAAAGTCAAATGACGTTGTGGCAATGTGCCAGGAATGGCATGATGCACTCTGACTTGCCAATGATGCCAATGGTGCCTCTAAGGTGATAGATTTCCTGAAACTCAGGGCATACCTTGCGTTTGATGGAGGCAACGCTGATAGTGGTGTCATCTGCCAGATTCTGCAGCTCCACTCGCAGCTCAAACAAACGCTCATTGAGCTCCTCAACCTCACTCTGAGACCCACTCTGTCCCGCCGCATCTGTGGTCCTGCTGGGGTGAGCCTGCAAGCCAAAATATGAGCCTGAGCGGTTAACGCATTTTCTGTTGTGCTTAGTGTAAAGCTTTTCATGCAATGTATGCCAATCGTGAGTGAGCGCACAAGGTTGAGGACTAGTCACATTGCACAAGGAGGAGTCTCGGGAAAACATATCATGCTCTCATGCCCAAATCATCAGACTGAGACAAACTGCAAACAAGGGCAGAGACCGCTTCACAGCGCCACAGCATGTGGCATGGCAACATTGGTGTGTCAAGGTCTTGTGCAACATCAGCCATGCACTAGGATCTTGCAGCAATGCAGCAAATCTAATGCTGGGGGCAGAACGCACCTGTACAGCTGAGGATTGCATCTCAGCATGCAGTTCTGTTAACCGCTTCTCCAAGCTGCTGAGGTGAGTGGCATGCTGAGCTACAGCTGCCCCTGTGTCTGTCTCAGTCTTGAGACATGCAGCCAGCTCAGCCCTCAGCTGCTGAGTCTCCTCCTGCCACTGCTCATGAGCAAGCTGAGACCCTTGTGTTCTATCAAGCTGACTCAGCTGATCTTTCAGAGCAGCCACATCCTGTTCAAGGTGTGAGTACAACTTGTGAGCTGAGCTCTGAGCTCTTTGTTGATCATGCAGCTGACTCAGCTCCAACCTGATGGACTCAGCTTTCTGATCAATGGCAGAGCTGGTGACTGAGAATTGACTGGCATGGTCCTTCTGCATCTGACTCAACTCAGCACCGAGGGTAGCCAGATCCTGCTCAAGCTTTGAAAGAGCCGGGTCAGTTGGACGCTGAGCAGCCTGGCTGCTCTGGAGCTGAGTCAGCTCACTTCTGAGAACAGCAACGGCATGCTCAATGCTGGCAAGACTGCTACCAGCGGACTGCTGTTCTGCTTGACTCGCTCTGAGCTGACTCACTTGCCCTCTGAGGGCGTCCACATCAGCTCTGAGCTCTGAGTCAGCTTCCTTTGCACTGCCTCCAGCACTGGCAGTCTGCAGCTCAAGTACTGCACCATCAAGTTCTGCCAATCGTGCAGCAATCTGAGCAAAGCTCGGTATCTGATCTCCATCCTTCACCTGAGCTTGCAGACGTGCCAGGTGAGCTGTCATGTCAGACATGGTGGCTGCCTGGGTGTCCTGCTGCTGCCTGAGGCAATCTACCTGATGCACCAAGTCTGTTTCCAGGTGGGTGATGCGAGTCGTGCATCCCTGCACTTGCTGCTCACCCAGTTGCGCCACCTGGACATCACAGGTCTGTCGTCAGTTATGCTACTGGAAAATTCTGCAGTCAGCGCAGCTATCAATTACTGTGTACGTTGAAGGAAACAAGAGACGCAGGCACTGCATGACTGCTGCATGCAAGGCTTGATTGTATGCTATGCAGGATGCTAGAGGGCGAGCTGACATTGTAAAACAGGCACCTATGACACGCATCAAGCATTGGTCTGTGGTACTGACTGCCAGCTACTGATGCGCAATAAGGTTGTCATGGCTGACAGCATGGACTTCCGCATTTGCATAATAGCCACATCAACTCATACACTCTGCTGCAGTGTCAAAATGTCAAGAATGTGTCAGAATTTGCGTCCAAAAGGATGTTAAAGTGGCCATGTCACAGGAAAGTAATGACCTGATCAATGATGCTGCTCATGGCATCAGTGGCAGCTGTGCTGTGGGCCAAATCAGCCTCCAGGGAAGTCAGCCTGTCCTCAACACGATTGCCTGAGTCTCTGCTCCCAGTCTCGCTGGCACCTCCTACAAGACACATTGTGCTGTGAGATTGCTTGTGCGTTGTGCTCCCGATAGAGTCAACAGCAGGGGCGCTCAGGGATGTGTATGTCGTCTTTTGCAATTGTTCAGCTGTTCATGATGTCTACCAAACAATCAGCAACTGAATGCAAGCGTTTCAAATCAGGCTGGCAGTCCTCTTTGGCACTGTCCCAATCAAGGTCTTGTTGAGTGAGTTTTGACACAGCGGTATTTATTTAAGCTGCCCTCACAGGAACTACCAAATGTGATGCAGCCTGGATTATGCCATGATGATAGAAGGTGCTGTTGGCAGATGTGATTACAACCAGGCAGTGGCAATGTTAACATGCAGGCAGGTCCACACTAAGTAATTGCAACGCACATTGACTGAGACTCCACAATAATGGAGTGGAATGCATTATGGGTTATAATGCACAGTAAAGAATTGAGGTGCAGTCAGCAACAAGATGTGTCTTCCTTGCTGTTTGCAAAGCTTTGACCCGTGGCCCATCAGTGACACTCAACACAGCATACAGTGACGTTGAGCTTACTCAATCCTGTGGTGTGTGAGGTGAGGGCTCCTGTGTGCTCATTCAGCCTCTTCAGAGCTTCATGCGTTTCCTGTTGAGAGGCCACACTGCTTGCCAACTGCGCTTCATGCTGCCTCAGAGTCTCATCATACTGCTTGAGCTGCTCATCATGAGCTGCTGAGGCTGCCCTGAGCTTACGTAAGTCCACATGGTGCTGACTCATCTCCTCGCTGATCTGACTTGATGTGCTGGCATGCTGGGTCTCAAGCTGATTGTGTGCGTCTTGCATGTCATTGACTTGTCTGGCAAGATCAGAAGCCACACCATCCACAGTCAAAGTCAGGCTCTGCTGTGTTTGCTGCATCTGTTCTGTGAGGCTCTCCTGAGCTGACAAGCCCTGTTGCAGCACAGCAGCCTGCTGTAGGGCATCACTGTGCGCCTGCTGCAACTGTTGTGCCTCTGCTTCCTGCCCATGCAGCCGATGCCTGAGCTCAGCCAGATCTGAGCTGACAATCTCTGAGGTCTGAGCAGCTGACCTGACCTGGAATTGATCCTGACTCAGCCTTGACACCTCAGTGTGCAGATCACTCAGCTGTTGCATGATACTGATCCCAGATGGGTCTGGGGCAGTACCAGCTGCAAGGCGATCTGGTCTTGTCTGGTGCCCTGCAGCCTGAGGCATCTGTGCATCGGGCACGCCTGCTAGTCTGGTCCCCAGCACACCTGCTATGAACTGCAGCTGTCCTTCCACGGCCTCCAGGCGTCCTGTAACTGCTGAATCCAGCTGATGTATCTGCACATGCCATGAGGGTTATTTGTATGTGTGAGGGGGAAGTTGATGCATAAGACAACACTCACAGAAGCCCTGCAGTTTCAGACACCATTTGGCAAGGGCGTTATACTCCTCAAGATTCCTACCCACATCGCCACAGTATAGGAGGTTTGCATTGCACGACACATGAGAGCATGAGCAAGATTGCTGTAACCGGAAAGCTTTCAGTGTGAGTGTGTTCCAGCCACTGCAACACTGCAAAAGCAAGTGACTAGATGAAAGGGATGAAGCAGCAACCAGAGGGACAAACAACAGCATGAAGGTGTGTCTGATGCAGCCTACACCTGCTGAGACATTTGCTGGTCAAGCCCATCCGCAGTCTCAAGCCTTGCCACTGCTGCTTCAGTGATCTGCCGGCGGCCATCAGCTGCGATTTGGGCTGTCTGCAACCGCTGCAGACTGGCCTCTACACTGCACATGCTATTTTGCAACTGCACCATGTCTGACTTGGCAGGCACCTCTGATTGCTGCTGAGAGAGGATGGTCATCCTAGCCTGTGTTTGCTGAGCAGTGGCAGCCAACTCAGTCAGGTTTGCTTTCAGCTGAGCCACCTCTGTTGTGCTGATGTTCAGAGACCCTGCAGATGCAATGGTGGTGCTTGGTTATGCATGTAATCTATTTGTGCAAAAGATGGAAGTCATGTTCTCAGGGCACAAGTTTGGACACAGGAGCTCCGATTGTTATTAATTTCTGTCAACAGTCACAAATGACGAGAGGCATGAAACCTTTCAGGTGTACCTTCGACGGAAGCTATTTGGCTGGTGTGGCTTGCCACAGATTCCTGAAGGTGCCGCATAAGTGCGTGTTGCCTCATGATGCCATTGCCTGCATTTGCTTTGCCTGGCATGCTTGCAGATATCCGAGGACTGACTGCAGCAGCGGAAGCTCCATACAGATCCCACTGCAGGTGCTGCTGATCTGCAGACTTGGATAGATGCGGCAGCTGACTTGCAGCGTGGTTGCTGATCTGCTGGGCTGCACTGACCTCCAGCCTGAGCTCAGCCAGGGAAGACTGCAAGCAGTGCAACAAGTGATGTGCTACTGTACGCCAAAAAGATCAAAAGTGTACAAATATCATTGCCTGAACCAGCAAGAACGCGAAAGTGCTTGCGTCTGTCTGCGAGGTGTGACTTGTCCATGGACACCCCTGTAAATCTTACCTGCACAGTGTTGACAAGTGACGAGAACTCTGCTCTGGCGGCATTTGCATCTGTCTTGTATGTCTGCTCGGTCACCTACAAGGCAGACGAAACTTGTCTGCCATGTAAGCCATGATACAATACCAAAGAAATGGTGATCAAATTAGCAGCAACCTTCTGCAAAATTGCTGAAGGGTGGGTGCTGGGGCCGACGGAGGTGACTCTCAAGTTCTTGTCAGTAGCATCTAATATGTGGCATAAGGTTTCCCTCCAAGCCATGACAGCCGCACAATCCCGGGCCTGATCAGGTCACCCGTTTTGTCAATAGCAGTGTCTTGCCGTAGCGAGCTCCAGCATCCTGCCCGCCGGGGATCTCGTTTTGTTCATGCATAGTCAAACTTGAACTTGACAGCTGCGAGCGTTTCGCGAATCTCCGTGCCGCGCCAATCTCCGTGTGCGTAGCTCCGTGATACACCCTGGCATACTATTTGGCAGCATCACGCGCATCTGTTCGCATGAGGAGCATTGCTTGTAGTATCCACACCCCCACTGCGGTGTGTTGGGCTTGGAAGCACCGATTTGCTTTAAATCTATGAGTGCAAGTCTGCTCCAAGTGGTCGCACAGCTGCTTGCAAGCGGTCACTATGGCGATGTGGCCCCTCAGTTGGACGCCCTCGAACTACAAGTACGTACGGCCTTGAAGGCGACCAATGCAGACGTGGTTGGGCTGATTTCGACGCTGGTGTTGTGTGCAGACAGTAGACCAAGCAGATCTTGATCACTGGCCATATGCCGTGCAGCTTCTTGGACACCTGTACAACAGCGATCTGTACGATCTTGAATGCATGCTTTATTGAAAACCCGATACACCATGTGCTGACCACCAGTCACCCACCTTTGTGCAGGGAAGATGCCAGGTTTGTATACAAAAGAGCTTCCAGCACTAACAAACAGGTGACGCTTATTTGGCAGGTCGCTGTGATAGTACATCTCCAGCTGGCACTTTACCCGACATGCACTGCTCATAGGATCCACAGCTCAAGGCTGCTTTTGCGGCACTACAGCACCTGTGGAATAAGGACTACCAGGTGTGCAAACTCTGCGCTCAGACCCACAACGTCTTCCTTATGGCACAGACCTGTTTCAGTGTGTGGCAAAGCCTCTTCATGTCAAACTCGACTCTCTCAATGCTGCAGGGTTTTTGGCCTCTTCTGACCACAACACAGTGGAGCGAGGTCACATTGCCTCTGGTCCATGCTATTGCAGCCAAACAGCGGCAGGATGCAGTCAGGCTTGTGTCATATGCCTACTCTAGCATACAGCCTGATCGTCTGGCATCCCTCACTGGCACCAACCCCCAAGAAGCTCTTCAGCGTATAGTCCAGTCACCATCTTTGTATGCGCTTACCCAAACCAGAAGTATTCCGCCTTTGCATTGTGACTGCGGGGTTGGTTCTTGACTGTTTGGCTAACTCAGTGTTGTGCATACGCAGTTGCCCAGTCAGAGGGATGGCAGATGAATGGGGATGTTATCATGGCAAGCTTTTTGGCTAGAAAGTCTACATTACGCAGTGCATTTGGATGACATGCTGTCTATGTTCCACATGTTGCGGCTGCTGGTCAATTTTCGCTCTGTGATTTTGTGGGTAATCATCGTGTCAACACTATGGCTGACATGTTGTCTTTCTGTAGGTGAAGCGCAAGGTGCAACCTGATACCCACAAGGAATCCCAAGATCATCTGCAGCATCTGACAGAGTGAGTTTGCAGCATATGTATTCCTCCACTGGATGGGCCATGCATCTGCATGCCTGTTACTTTTACCAGAGTATCAGGAAAAAGCTCTGTCTGCAGGTTTGTGGTCCAACTTGAGGTCTGAAAAAGAAGCTACCAGGTCCCCAGCAGCAATCATCCAGCCCTGATTTGGCATAGATCTTCATTGTACTTGCAGAAGCAAGCACGACTGTAGTGCATGGATGCTTTCCAGCAAATTTCGGTTTTGAATCTCGTATTTTTTTGAGGTTTAAAGCGGAATTGACCCTCATCGCATATACATACATGAATACCTGTAGGTATGCAAGCATAGCTATATGGCTCATACATGCTTTATTCTCCAAGAGCTAGCCAACAATAAGTGAGCAATTTGTACTTGGTCCTGTCTGAACTAGCTGTAGCGGTCATTTGCAAAGCATGTTTGGCGTGGTCGCTGCTGATTCATGGCTACCGGTACTACGGGGAGAAATAGCCAATCTGTTTGCCTGGTCAATTGCAGTTTTACGCACTGTATTACCCAGCATCGTCACTGGAAGTTACGATGCTGACTTGTGCTTCTGTGAGAGTGGGAATTGATCAAAGCGACGATCGCGCTGTTGCACGCGCGACAGCAGCAGCAAATTCCTGGTGCGTGTCAGCATTGGAACACAGCCACCGATAGGCCGGTTGATGGACACAGCCGTCGAACAATTTCAGGGTGGCGTGTCTATCTTTCAGGAGCAGCTGGACGCTCTGATAGCCAGCGTCACCGCCGAGCGCACCATCTTGGCAGAAAGCAGCGAGCAACTGAAACGTGAAAGAGAAGATTACGAGGAAGAAAAGCAACGTGTTTCCCAGGTTTGCTACGGTTTCAGCCTTGTCTCTGGCACGGCATGCCCTGTCAGCGATAGTTGCTCAAGGAGATCCAGCTGAATCCAGGTCTTCTCAGGCAACGACAAGGTCATATTGAACGTGGGCGGTGTCAATTTCACAACCACTCAAACTACACTACAAAATGCACCTGCTCCATCACTCTTTGCTGCAATGTTCAGCGGAAGACATACTTTGACAGCAGACCAGGCAAGTTGGTGGTTGCTTAGTATGTTCCCAATCACTGTCATGTTTCTGCCAATGCTGATACGCACTCTCCTGCCAGTGATGATGCGTGCTCTTCTGCTGATGCTTGCTCATATGAAGTGTTGCTGGCCATGCAGAATGGTCACTACTTCATTGATAGAGATGGCAGACACTTCCATGACATACTCAACTACCTTCGAGTAAGGATGGCTGGTGGCAGCTTTGGTAATCATGACAGGCATTGATCAGATGCATACTTGAAGCTCAACAGTCTGAACTGTCATGTAGGATGGCACCTTCAGTTACCCGCCTGATGGCTCTGACTACAAGTATTTGCTGGAGCTCAGAGCAGAAGCAGAGTATTACGGCCTGACTGGACTGCTAGAGAACATTGACAGATATCCCGTGAGGCACCACTCTCGCACTGTTCTGTTTGGCCAAAGCATGCATACACAGCTTCCTAGCCATGACATGCAAAGCGTTGTTGCTGTAGTAAGATGTTGCATTGTATGGCCATGCCACAATCACAAGCACCCTCGCTCAACAGCAGTAGGCACAGTCGTGATGGTAGCACCTTGTATGCAGTACGCTCTGATCCGTGCTCAGCGCACCAGCAGCCTCAACACAGAAGACAGCTGGATGTATGAGGATGGTCATGATGAGGTTGTGTTCAGCGTTGACCAGCCGTGCCAGCTACTTGGGGTCGGTCTGTGCGGCACTGAAGGTGCATATACAGCAGAGCTGGAGCTTTTGGAGGTGAAATATCTCTGTAACACGTGCTTGCGCTTCACTTGTGATTGTGCTGGAAGCTTCTGGCAGGTTTGAGCAGCTGATCTTTGCTTTGTTATGCCTGTTCCTGATGACACAACATCGCTGTGATGCATGTGCTGCCAAGTTGACAGCTGGGTTGTTGTAGCATAGGCATCTGTAGTTGCATTGATCCACGCCAAGGTTGTACACACGCATCTACATGATACAGTGTGTTCTGAGAATCTGCATGTCAGTCTAGACATAAGATAGCTGCGTGTAGGTTGACCCAAGCAATGTTTCTGAGGAGATTGCCAAGATGCAAGATGCTGCTCAGAGCTACACGAAAAGTGATGGAGAGGTAGTCCGATTGATGCTGCAGAGACCAGCTTTGCTGGCACCCAAAAAATGCTACATGCTCAGTGCCCTTATCAAAGTGAGCCAACTTACCTCTACCACGGCCATGTCTCTCATGTGTTGGATGTGTTGTGAGGCGTCTGTCTGTACCGTGCAGCACCTTTGAGAGTTTACTCAGATGGCTGTGTATCAGAAGTTTGATTGCTTGTTGCAGCTTTGTTTGCATGCTTCTTGAACGCACTCACATGTGGCTAATGATCAGGCTTGTTTGGTTCTGCAGGGCACCGAGTCATTCTGTTGTGAAGAGTGCTTAACCACAGTAGTTGCAGCAGGTGTGCGAGTACACTTTCATGCTTGGGACTCTCCAAATGGCACAACAGATCAGAGGGGGCAGTTTCCTGAGCTGTATATCAGGGCCATGTAGCATCACTGTGCTGTACTTAGAGCTTACCTTTGTACTCTCAGTAGTTTCCACCACATGCATGTTCTGTGGATGTAGGTTTTTGCAGTGGCAGTCTGTGCAATGCAAATAGATAGGGCAATCTACCATTAGCAGCATGTTGACTACCAGCACAAATGCCTGTTGTTACACGGCTTGGCAAATATTGTGCACACAAGCAAACCGTAGGTTGTTTGATGCTGCTCAGTGAGTTTGCTATTGATTATACGCAATGTTGCGCCATGCATTTTGCATGTGTATGTTGCTTGATAAAATTCAACACCTTACAGCACAAGATCTAGATGTTGCTGAGCTACTGTTCCATGTCTTTCACGAGGTTTGCCTGGCCGCCGTCCATCCAGACATGCTGCGCAAAGCTGCAGTGTCTGCTCCATGCCAATGGTAACCGAACATCCACTTAGGTGAACTTGCCAGCAGATGAGTGCATAAACTAGTCGGCAAAATATGACAATGATCATCTAGTTTATCTCATGAGGTGCAGCTCTGCTCTGAAATAGAGTACAAGCCGATACACAGTAGTACATGGGTATATGTTCTCCTCAATGCAGTCCAGAAGCACCAGCTTTTCTTCTGCCATCGCATGGTAATGGGTAATGGAAATATGTTCAATGTGATATTGATACAGTGGGTTGATCAAGACTTGTGGCTTGAATGTGGGCGTGCCACGCCCCAAAAGCAGGACGCACACAGAAGCAGGTCCACAAAGTCATGATGCAAAGGCTGTGACCTTGCCAACAACAATGATACAGGGAGACAGCTGTTCATCATGCAACTTGTCAGCCACAGAGTCAATACTGGAGTGCCAGGTCTGCTGCTGCTCTGTTCCAGCCCACTTGATCACAGCCACCTAAAATGCAAGCAAGGAATGATCACTGAGGGCTCATGCATATGCCTTGACAGGTAGTCAGCAGCTCCATATAGCATGGCCCAATCTCAAACACTGATTGCGATGTGTACTCTGCACAGGGTATATGCTCACCGGTGTTTCTGAAGGCCAAGCAGTGTTCAGCAAGTGTTGCATGATGACCCTTAGATTGCTGGCAGCCATGAGGAGCACTATTGTATCCAACTGAGCATACTTGCTCCATTCCACCTTATCTGGAGCATGCGCAGTCAGCACCGTGTAGCGTGTACTCAGGACAGCGTCTGTCAAGGGAAAGCCTGCAGTAGTAGTGAAGCAGTGATTGAGGTGCTGAACACAGCGTGTGCTCACTTTCTTCCATGAGAAATTTCATGAGATAAGTGCTCTCACGGCACAGCTGTACCTGATGTGCATGCATACCTGTCTGCAGCCAATGACCTAACCATCAGTCATAACACATGTAGCTTGCCAGCAAAACTACTTCTATACTGTCAACAGCGACAAGGTACAAATGGCGATATGGCAAAGCATGACAAACAGTATGAGGCCTTCACCTGCTAGAACAGGCGCTGCTAGTGCAGATGATACCCCAGGTACCATTTCATGAGGGATGCTGGCAGCTGATAGAGCTCTCAGCTCACTGCCAACTCTTGAAAATGTTGAAGGGCATCCGCCCTTGAGCCTCACCACATCCTTGCCCTGTCCTGAGCATAATCAGATCTGTATGACTTGTATGCTGACTTGCTGCATGGTGAGGGCTTGCAATGCTATAATCAAGTCTTACTGCTTAATTGAGCAGAAGTGATGAAATAAGGTTGATGAATCAAGATGCAGCAAAGCAGTCCATGTCTTCATAGCAAGCAGACTACCTGCTGACACAAATCCACCAGCAGCTTGTCAATATCAGGCTGCTTTATTGACTGCTTCTGTCCCCTTTTGCCAACATATTTTCGCACTGCTGATGGGTTTGCAAATTCGTCAAGAGCTGCCTGAACACATGCATGCAATTGTCAGGCAAGCAGATTGGCAAGGGTGAATCACTTCACTTGTTTGAAGCTACCTGGGTTCCCAAATCATCATACACAATGACCTCTGCTCGCTTGATCAGCTGAACAGCTTTGAGCTGCAGGCACAGACAATGTTCACAGCCATTAGTTGTGTGCCCACCTGTGCCCAGAAATGTGCATGGCTTGGAACACTCACGGTCAAATGGTCAGTCGAGCCCGGTCCAGATCCTACGAGCCAGCATTTGCCAGGTGAGAGCGCAAGCTTTTCGTTGGCTGAGGCTCTAACAGCACAATTGACCACAGGTGGATAAGTTCTGGGTATTGCATGCGGTCGCATGGGGCGTGTGCTTTCTGATGCCTCTCGGTGAGTACAGCCTGTATCAGCAACGCAAGACACTGCTGACTCGTTTTGAAGCGCCACGCACCTTGTCTGCTATAGCTAAAGCCAACCGCGCCATACATCTGCCTGTATCATGTGTGTTGTCAAGCTTGCAAAGTCCAATTGACCCCAGCTGCAGATTCGGGTCAATTCCTCATCGATGCTCAATCCCTTTGAAAAGCAACTCACCAGACACGGACCAGGAAGGATCAACATCGCGCACGGCAGTGTTGAATATCGGCTCTGACCAGCCTGAGTGCAGGTGGGCAAGATGTTATGTATGCGAGAGCAAAATGAACGCAACCTGCTTGTCGAAGTACTTGTAACATCCACCTCATAAGATGTGCACTTCTTTTCTCCGACAAGCTGCAACGCGTGATCGTGTGTGATCTCTACAGGCCAGATGTACATTGGTACTGTGGATAGCTTCCAGATAAAGAACATGGCTCGACAAAGTCCCTTGTGTTGCTAGAATGAAGTTCCTGGACCTTGCATCCCTTTCTAGGTATTATTTCTGCAGTTCGACTCAATCTTGTGTTTGAGCTCGCTCACAATCTTCTGCACATCTGCTTATTTATCAAGCATGGATGCTTGTGTGTCCAACAATACCAGTGAGACTAATTAATGGTTTCTCCACCACAGGATTAATACCTTCTTGGACAACGTTGATGTTGGCGAATACTATGTGCATGGGGACCTGGAAGCATACTCTTGTAAGACAATGACTGCTGCCATGCAAAGCTGGCATGCCTGTGGTCATGTACTGCCTGTGGCCCTTAAGTGAGGTGCAAGACACCTGATTTGTATCTGAGCGAGGCACTACAACTGCAGGCAAACTTGCTGGGTTGGATAGAAAACTCTGCAAAAACTTAGAGGAAGATGTAGAGGCTGATTGCTCTCCACTGCAGCTTTCAAAGTCTCCTGTAGGCCCTCTGGCAGAATCATCAAGGTGTCAAAATCACAATAGACAGTCCAGTCCATATCCTATTGCTCTGTATCGCTGCATCATTACTGAGTCTCTGACTGTTGCTCACACAGTCGGAAGACTCTGATATACCTGATCCTTACATTGAATCATATTTACCCAGACTATGATTTCAGCCTGTTGCGCGCTCACCATTTCAAGAAGGAGAGCGGAGTTGAAGCTGTAGAGGAAGCCATTGATGGGCACTTGCTAGAGGTCTCCAAGGTATGTGTCATCCTGCTTGCCAGCATATGTGTTTTCAACATGGGCTGCGTGGTGATCACGAACCAACATTTGCACTTCTTGAGTAGCATTGCAGCTACCTGAACACAGCTCAATATAATGTATTTATACATTGTGCACTACATCATAGCCTTTGCAATGCACAAATGCCACAATATTCTGTTGAGGAAGCTTTGCATAGGTCACAGCATTGCAATCATACCCCCTTGAGAAGTGTTTTACACCTGCATCATAGCTGTATATTGCTGTGAAGTCTCTCATCCAGGTGACTGTCAATTCACAACCTTGTCTGAGGGGTGAGTGCATCTTGGCAGGTGTGGGACAACACACCAAGCGTTGGAGAGGCGCCTTTCTTGGACAGCATCTGGACTGCACTGGACGAGGTACAGCTTGTCCCACTGCAGCATGTTGGCTATATTGCTGGTGGATAGTTTGGCTGCAAAATGCTAAATCACAAAAAAAGTGTTATGCTGAGAAGTCTGTGCAATGATGCATTTCAAGCATTGCTGGTGATTTTGTACGTGTTTATGCTCTTTTGCAACATTACAGCACAGGTTCAGGACCTCCTTCTCTTATGCTGAGAAGTGAAGCTTTGTGGGCTGTGCTGCTTGCCATATGCAGGTTGTACTAGAGATCAGCTACAAGTTGAAGTAGACGCACTTTTAAACTCGCTGCTCATTGTGTATGTTGCCAGGCATAGGCTCATATACAACGTGTTTTGCGCTGCATGATCACATGCCACCTTGCAGTCCAAAGAGTATAACTTTTTCTGGTGATCAGCATGGCTTGTTGCTTTGCAGGCCATTGTCCTCAAGGAGTGTGATGTCTACAGCTACAAGTCAGATTTGGAGACTGACCCATTTGGTATGTCACCACATTCAATCTGCTACACAACAAGCGTGTGATTATCATCAAAACACACCACATGCATTTGTGCAAAGCCTGCTGCATGGCCGAATGATGCAGACTGCCGCTGACTGCAGCTTCTCATGGTGCTTGCATATGTTACAGGTGAAGACGGTAATGTCTGGGCATTCAACTTCTTCTTTTATAACAAGAAGATGAAGCGGATTGCATATTTCAGTTGCCGTGGCATAAGCAAATCAGTTGCTGGCAACGCTGCAGCTGAAGACTCTGGTCTCACATACAACAGTGACAATGATGAAGACACTGTCACCAGATACGGCATGGCCAATGAAATGGATCTGTGAATGCTCAACAGGCGTGTCAGCAGCAAGTCACAAGTACAAGCCAGATGGCTGTAAGGTTGAGACACTGAACTAAAACTGTCCTGTAGATATGACATAACTTGAGCTTGCGTAGCAGGTCTAGCACGGTAGTGCTATAGCAATGCAAAATTTTAATTGAATATCAGTACAATTGTATATACCAGTAATATTGCAAGTAAATTGATTTATTTTTGCTCTTTTCCGTCATGTGTATTTGTCCACCTGCCTATCCACGTTTTACCTTCCCGACCCTTGTGGCACTGCTCTGGAGGAACTTGTTTTAAGTACGTGCGAGTAAAGCCTGCAGTAAAGGAATGTCACAGATCATATGGCACAGTGATGCTGGAGCGTGAGTGCAACTGTGATCAGAGTCCTGTCACAGCACATGCTTCATAAGACGGCAGCAGGTGCTGTGTCCACAGATACTGCAAAGCTCTCTGCAGGCTTGCCATTCTGCAAGCTTGACATTCACCAACATGATGCACTCATGCTGGCCAGTGTCCAGATTGCTCTGCTCATCAGCACATGATTCTGTGGATGCATAGGTTATGCTGACAGTCACCCAGTGAAGTTTACAGACCTTCAGGCTTCAGCGTGTCATCATATAGTTCCACAGGAACAGGCCAAGGCGGCCCTTCACGTCCTTGTGACTCTACAGGAAACATAAGGGTGACTAATTCACCTCCTGGTTGCAGCCAGCTGGACCAGGTCTGTGCCCACTTTTTCCTCATGGCAGGCTCCATAGCACAAAAGAACCTGCACAGCAGAACGGTGCATTCTGAACAGGAAACAGGTGAAGTGGTCCAGGATACTCTGCATGCACTTTTACACATTCAATTTTCACTCTGCATGGGCAAGGTCTCATGCTGACACGCAAATGAGTAGCAGTCACAAAGTGTCAGCCATGCACTGTTTTCCTGCTATACAGGATGACGAATGCTGTCATAGTTGGCTGTGCTAGACGTGCGCAATACTGCATTAGACTTACGTGTAGTCATATCCAATGTCATAAGCATGTCGAGCAGTGATCTCAAAGAAGTCACCTGCACAGAAAAAGGCGGTGTGACGCAAATATAGGACAAACAGGCAGGCGCATTGCATATAGGCTGGCAGTAGGCTCCAGTGCCTGCAGATGACTTACCTGTCACAATTTCTGTTCTTTCTCGCTGTATGTGATCCAGCTCACTCTGGTTCACATATACTTGCGCAGCTGCAGCCTAACACACAGTACCACTCAAGCACATGCTTGCACTTGGATCTCAGCTTTGATATGAAGCTTCCATACTACTCACAGCTTCTGACACCAGCTCCATGCCTTTTACTAAGAGTGCTCCTTGCTTTGCAAAGTCAATAACATCATAGCCCCGCCTGGTGCAGGTCAGCAGAGCAATCTCTGTACACTGTCAGTTGCTGCTGCAAGATTCATTTGCATATCCTCAGCGTGCAAGCATGTTACACGTCAAATGCATGCTGCTGCCTCACCCACAGCCAGGAACCAGGACCTTCTTGCCTCTGACTTCTAGCTTTCCTTGCTCAATCAGTGCCAGCAAAGCTGGAGACGTTGCTGACGCGTCAAAAGCCTAAAGGCAACGCTACTGGTGTAAGATATAGCTAAATGTCGCAAGCAGCCTTGCACAGGGTGCGAGGCTCCGTGCTTTTGCTCAGTCTTCTTTGCAATTTTTTGAGCTGATCACAATACAGCTGTGCACACACCTGGCCGGGCTCAAGTCCAGCCTCCCATATATCTTTCCAGCGTTTATCGTAGCTCCTATCACGCTCGGCCATGCTGTGAACCCGCAAGCTACGCAAACACGACACTTGTGATAGACGACTGTATGGTTGACTAAAACGAGCTGACAACGAAAGCGTCTTCGATACGATCGCACAGGGCTGCAGCTGTCTGTTTTGCGATGCTATCATGCAGTAAGTGTGGCAAGCAAGGAGACTGATCAGGGCAGGAGATTCCTGCAGCCGAGCTGTCAGAATAGGTCAAAAGCAGGTTCGAAGTTTAATCGTCGCATGAACTGAAGGAAGTTGCTTGCAAAAAGAGCAGACGCTTGCGTGAAGAGCACCTAAGCGTGTGTCTTCAGGGGTTAACACCAAGCCTGGCTAGCCTGGTGCCTCTGCATGCCTGTAGCAGCGTCACCGACCTTGAACCGGCACGACCTACCTTTGACAGACTCCTCCTTATCTAGAGAAAGGCAGGTACGCGGCACCCGGACCCGGCAGAGCAAGGTTGGACGGGACTCTGTGGTGATACAGAGCGCCAAACAGTCCTACGGATTGGAGCAGGTGGCTCACTTTGCAACCACCCTGTCTGCCCTTTGTGTGTCAAAATAAGTGAAGTTTCAACACTGCCAGCCCATCTGCTGTATATGCTGCGACATATGCTGTAAGGCAACCACCCTCAATGCTGTTCACTTGTTCCGCAGATCGTACAGGCAGTATCAGGAGCAGTAGAGGGGTTGCGTGATCAGCTTGAAGCCCTCACTATACTTGACGAGACAGCCTTGACCTGGCCAGGACTTAGCTTGGTATATTGCTTGTCCTCTCCTGCGCAGGACCTGTAACCTGTCTGTATCAATAGGAGTGCTAGACAGCAACAAAAGGGTGCAAGAACTGAACACATGTCATACAGCCACCCTTCTGAAAGACACGCATTTGATATGTGTCATATGACAACCAGTCATGATGAACAGCCTCCATTCCAAGTATCTTCAGCACTGCGGCTTACCCCTGGCATGTTTGTCGCAGGTGTTAGAGGACCTTGAGGCTTTGGTCCAGCTTCTGAGTGCAAGAGCACGTGTTGCTGAGGAGGCAGCAGCACAGCTGCAGCAAGATGTCACAGCAGCTCATGCAGCAGCTGACCGAGCCAGCAACGACCAGCTGGCATCCAGCAAGCAAGCAGACAGCTCTAAGAAAGAAGCTGCTAATGCCAAAAGGGTGTGTTCGGCATTGGTTTCACTTTCAGGATCAAAACCTTGTCTTTTCTGTATTTTGACCAGAGCAGAGTATGCTGTTCTCACACATGGTGCACTTTTGTGGTACAGGAGTTGACTGTAGTCAAGGCAGAGCTGGCCAGTGCTAAAGCTGAGGGCAGCAAGCACAAACAAAGATGTGACGATCTGCAGTCACAAAATGCCACAATGACTTCAGACCTGAAGCACAGTCAGCAGAGCCTGTCATCCACACAGGTGCGCGTCTTCTTTCTTTCACTCACCAGAACGATGACAAGGAAGTTGGCAGGCACACCCCTGGGCAGCCCGGTATAATACTTGGCTTCTCATTACATTGACGCCGAAAGGTTTAGTCTGTTCTTTTTCTTTTCTTTTCTAGGCACACCCCTCTCATGAATGCGCATTGGAGCTACTGCTCTGGCCCTTCAAGTCATTGCATCATCCCTTGAGTTACCAAGCTGAACTGACAAATGACCCATTGCTGGCATGCTGTTGACCTGTATTGTGGTCCTGTCACATGCTCAAGCTATGTATGCAGGTAAAGCTGCAAGTGGTGGAGAGAACAAGCACAGAGCAGGCGTCGCAGATCAGCACACTGCGCGAAGAGCTGAATGGCAGTGTTGCAGAGCTGGATCAGGTGTGCGTCACATTTAGCAGAGTGTTTGATACATATAATCAACACAGCTAAAGAGTATGCTTTACAAAGCACGTTTCATCAAGCATGACATGTGTATGCACCTGACCCTACATGCCCTACATCACCAAACTGCTTGTCAAGTCAACAGTATCCTGTTGAGGCTGCCGATATCTGCTGTGTGATAATTAGCATATTGCAGCAGAACAGGTCCACAGCTTTTGCCTTATTACCATCGCGCAGCAGCAAAATTGCCGCGCCATGTACGCCTTGCTGCTGTGCTTGGCACCTGAAGCATACATGCAGCATTTTAGCAGGACTGATAGACACCAGAACACTTGTAAATGCTCACAGCTGCCATGTATTGTGTTTTCCATGGAGTCCTTGGAAGACCATGGTGGGTGGGTGGGTGGGTGGGTAGGTGGCCGCATGGGTGGGTGGCCACCTTGTCATCACGTAATGAGTATGCCAAGCAGTGCAGGTGGAGGCGCGCTTGCATGACAAGGATGCCGTGCTGGCCTCCTTGCAGCAGGTAGCCCAGGTTGCGCAAAGGCAGCAAGCTCAGGATAGGGACAGCATCTTCGCTGGCAATGCACTGCGTGGACAGCTTGAGGGGCAAGTCTCGTCTCTGTCCAGGTCAGCTTTCCTTTTCTGACTCAGTTGAAGGTGATAAGCCATTAGGTCTGTCATCATGCCTGAGGACTACCTTGTCCACTCTTGCATTGTATGGCACAGTTTTCTTCAGCAGAGTCAAGATTTTGTGTGTTGCAAAGCATAGCATGTACAGCACACACAGCACCAACTGCTCTCGATGATGGATGAATGAGACATAATAGTGTGCAGCTGGGAGGCCTGTGCCGGTTGCCTGCTCACACAGAATGAAGCAGTGCTGCTGCAAGCAGGCAAGTAGGGGAGTTGCAGGAGCAAGCAGCAGGGCATGCAGCAGAGGTACGCAAGCTGTATGACTGGCGGGATGTCATGAAGACAGTGCACAATGAGCGGCTGCAAGAACTGAGCAACAGGCATCAGCAGGAGAGAGACGGCCTGCTTGCAGGCATCAACCAGAGGTGTGCTGCATGTCAAAGTGACCAGCATAGCTTTCCTTGGCTGTCTATGTTGTGCATAAAAACCAGATCCGTGCTTGAGGTCGCATCTATTGGCACAAGTGAGTTTGCATAAGACACTCTCCAAAGGCTTTATTTCTGAAAAGGCAATGTGTCACAAGTCTCATACATGATGATGCCAGCATCCACAAATGCTAATCAAGCCACGTGTAAATTTCAGAATCCACAAAGTCACAATATATCTGGCAGGAATGCATTTGCAGGGAGGTGAGTATTGAGCGCCTGAAGTCTGAACTGGCATCCTCGCATGAGCAGCTGGACAGTCAGACTCAACAAGTGGACTCGCTGAAGAGCAGCTTTACTCAGCAGACGGCTGAGCTGCATAAGGCACAGGCCTCTGTCAACCAGCTGCAGAATCAGGTATGATTCTCTTCACATGCGCGAACCTCAGGCTAGATTCATGTCTGCTCAGGCTATTTGCTGATTGCGAGCACACAGCTGGAGACGCTTGATGCTGTGCCCAAGCGCCCCCCCTCCCCCCCCCTCCTCCGGCCCTGTTCAAGCATGTCAAGTCACATCATCTCCTGCAGATCCTTTGCTGTGACTGCTGAAGTTGAGTTGCGCCTCATGGTGTTTGCAGATTATACCTGTTTGCATGTGTGTTCAACCCTCAGTCATGGGTATAATGCACTATGTACTGCCTGTCTGGACACAAAAGCTTTGACATGTTTACTGTATGTATAGAAATCAGCACATATGCTTGTTTCACTGCGGCTACTATAACAAAATCAGCACATGCAGCCATGGAGTGATTGTCTGTGTGAAGGTGTTGACAGCTCAGACCAGTCACACTCGGCACCTCAGCGAGGCAGCTCAGCTGAGGCAGGAGCTGAGGCAGCTATCAAGCCGCTTGCAGCTGGCTGAGTCAGACCAGCACCACCTGGAGGCCACTTGCAAGCAAACCACTGCAACAGCAGAAGCAGAATGGGCTACAAAGGTGCGTTAACGCACTGCTAGTCCACCTAGAGGACAGAAGCGATGTCCAAAACACCTCAGATGCACATGCGCATGCTTTGACAAAGTAATTGGGTGTCTGTTGCCGGTTGCCAGCACAGCTCAACGTATGGGGTTTTTGCATGTTGCTTGCTGACTCACAATTCTTCTGCATGACATAAATGACAAGATGAAGATGAGGATGACACTTCAGGCAGGCATCAGTATCTCTGGAACATCTAAAGTAATGACATCACAACAAGACTTCTTTTCCAGCGTCATGCATGCTTTATCATATATTCTATATCCTAAATGTGTTTGTGAGTGACATCTGCAAGTGCTACTCAGGTTGCCGAAGCTGAGAAGGAAGGTGCAGTACAACAGGCCCTGGCTCAGGGCTGGCAGAGGGAGGTGGCCCTTCTTGCGCCTCAGCTGCATCACATGCAAGCCCAGCTAGCCATGCATGAAAAGCAGGTTTGTGCTGCTTGTTGTTACAACTTGCCGACTTGCCAGTTGACACCAGAGCAAGGTCGGCAGCCATGACTGCTGCTGCTTAGTCGTGTCCTCTAAAGCTGCTCAAAGCTCTTACTGTCAGCACAAATGCTGCTGTTTCAGTGCTAAGTGGCACTCACGTGCAGTGTAGGCTTCATTGGACATTAGGGGAGATAACACTGATTTCTCGCCTGCAAGTGACCAAATGCTATGCAAAGCTTTGCCTTTGGTATTTGCTTGAAACTGTGCAAAAGTTATGCGCACTTGTGCATCATGACTGCCTGGTGTGCAGGAAGATAGCAGGAAACAAGGCGAGGATGCACAGCTCAAGCAGCAGGAGCTGATCGCCTTGCGGCAGCAGATTGAGGACCAAGCTGCAGAGCTCCGCAAGGTCACAACAGAGGCTGCTTCTCAGCAAGCTTCGTCCAACTACCTCATCAAGCACCTGCAAAGTCAGCTGCAGGCTAGCCAGGCAGAGAAAGACGCTTGTATACAGGCTACACAGAAGCCACTGCAAGATACAGGGTGGACAATTCAACAAGCCACTGCCAGCGTCGCTAGAGTGCTCAAAGTCATGTCTGAGTCTCAAGCACGCTAACATGACAGCTTTGCTTTTACTATGTGCATAGTAGATGACAGTCGTTTGCATAGTCTCCTGTGTGATATATGGGTATGTGACAAGCCCGCAGGTTTTGCTTTCTTTGTGTTTGGACTCTGCTGTTGCATCAGCTGTGCAAGAAAGACATTCAACTGAATCAATCTTTGCGCAAGCACGAATTCACCCTTTGCTTCACATTTGCACATGCTGCAAGCATTGCCATCCCTGCCAGAGTCGCCACCTCTGCAATGAAAAGCTCTATAAAGTCGCTGCTGACCCCAGAAGATGAGGATGCTGTGACTACAAGGATGAGTAATTTCCTGAGATTTCAAATCTGTCATGACAATAGAGCTGTTGCTTGACGATTCTGCGCTGAGGTGCTAAAGTTTCGAGTCCGCTTGACGAAGTGTAATCTCTCATCGGCAGCAAACAATCCGTCTTATGGTTCACGGCATAATTGCGCCCACATACTTCTGGCCTGGAGCAACAGGGGTGCCAGACGGTTGGAGCAGAGTCATATTGGCAGCAAGGTATGTCAGCACAGTGCTGCTCAACCCTGACAGCGGACCTGGTCAACAGCAGCTTCAAGAATTTGTCGACATCACACGCCAGAGTCAGGCAGCGGGCCTGAAGGTCCTAGGCTACGTAGACTCCAGTTATGGCAGCCGTGCTATCAGCGATGTGCTGAGTGACATTGACACGTACAGTAGCTGGTATCAGGTTGATGGCTTCTTCATTGACGACATGTACATCCTAGGTAAGTTGTTGCAGATTGAAAGTGATGTAACAACTTTGTGATGTTGATTTCACTTTTCCTCCATTGCGCAGATGATGCACAGGTGGACTACTACCAAGAAATTCACGATGCAGTAAAGAACAGCTCCCTTTACGCCAACGAGTCTGTGGCTCAGACGCAGCTTATATTTAATGCAGGAGCGCCTGATGTCCCAGAAGCCTATCTGCCTCTTGCTGACATCTTTGTCACCTTTGAAGGTTCTGCCACCAGCTATCAGACCTTCCAGCCTGCTGCCTATACGAACAACTACACAGCCTCGAGGTTTTGGCACATTGTGTATGATTGCGACAACAATGCCACCATCAATGCAACTCTGCATCAGTTCACCAGTCAAACAGCAGAGTACCTCTACATGACAGATCTTGGCTTGCCAAACCCTTACAACAACCTGCCAAGCATAGACACATGGGCACAGCTACTTTCATACATGGCCGATGTGTAAGTACGCCTACCTTCTGAGCCCACTATATGCCAAACACCATGCAAGCTCTAATGTATTCCATACATCATGTCCTCTCTCTGCTGTGGCAATTTGACTCGCTGTAGTGTGCATTTTGACATATGCGCAACCTGGTATACAGCTCTCTCAGGTGTCCTTGTCTTGTGTGTGACAGGTGACTATCTGGTCATCTTGCATGCAGGGACATAACCAACTCCACAAGCAGCATGACAGGTGACTGTCATGCTTGCAGGGACACAATCAGCTCCACAAGTAGTGCAAGCTGGCAGATTCATTCAGCGCATGCAGCCATGGCACTCCTGTTCTTGACTTCTCTGCTTGCATGTGCTCTGCATTAGATGGGCAGCACAAGATAGCCGAAGTATGCTCTGAAGATAGGTTGAAGCTCCAGCAAACAGTTGCTGCGTGCTGTGACTATGCTCCATCTCTGCCCTTTCCTGGCCCCATATCTGGAACTGTTTAATTTCATGTTTAGCAGCCTGCTTATGACTTTCCATTATAGCCACACGTGCACAGCAGCGTAAACCACACAATTGAAGTGTAACTTTGTGAGCAGGCAGCCGCCAGTTGGCGTACCTCTCCCTCACATGCGCATGCCCACCTATGAGTCACGACACATTGTGTTACGGGGTTGACCAATCAACAGCGCATATCATTACCAGACCTGCAGGTTGCATTCTCGATTTCAAGCACTTATGACACGAGGTGGACTCGTTCTGCAACTGCATTTACTGTGCTCATTTTGGTTAAGCATGCAAACAATGACAAGAAAAGTGCAGAAAGAAGAAAGGCTGGTGCAGTGTAAGGGACAATGCGCAGGCTGACAGCAAATCGCACATTGCTGTTTTGTAAGCCAGGGACAGCAATGGTTTGAGCACATGAAAGGGTATTTAAACAAAAAGGACGCCCTATGTATATGGCCGTGCGTGCGTGCGTGCGTGAGTGCGTGCGTGCGTGCGTGCGTCTGTGCGTGCGTGCGTGTATTGCATCTCGAATTGAATTCGACAAATTCTGCACAGCAGGCTCTATTGCTTCCACTATTCTGAGACAAGTCATCACGCAGTCAACGACGCACCAATGGTCTAGAGTTGATGGAGACGAACTTGCCTGCCGTCAGCTTTCTCGGAGAGGTGTCGCCTCAGGTACGGTCCACAGCTGTCCACTGCAGCATCTTCTGACAGTCAATACAGCTGTTTCTCACGGCGCATTTCACTGCAGTGTCTGAACAGTCATGTTCGCCTGATGCTCGAAACTTGAGTGTCTCTGCAGACCATCGTTGCGGACTGGGGTTGCCCTACACAGATCTCCAGTCCAAGTTCGGATCCGGAGAATGACATCCTGACCAGTGTCTTTAGCCTAGTCAATGTTCAGGGCTTGCTTCGCTGCGAGAGAGTGTGCAAAGGGTGGCACGATGTTCTGCGCCAGCCAAAATCCCCGGGACTGTGGGGTACACAGCTTGGCCTGTCTGGACGCCCAGGCGCCAGGCGGCCCTGGCGTATACTTGTCGAGGAGCCAGGTCCACCTCCTTGGTCGCCCGTAATTTTCCGGAAGAAGGCAGATTACGACAAGGTCCTGGCTTGGCTGCATCCTCGGATAGCTGGATTTTCTAGCCTGTTCCTGGTACTGGACCGTAGTACTTGGTACTTGCTATCAGAGGTCTTACTAATGAGTCTTCAACTGCTGCCACCACATTTTGAGCTCAAGTTAACGTCAGGTAATCTTTTACACCACTTCAGCCACAACGTGAATGTTGCAGCTCAGTTAAGAGCGTCAGAGCAGAGGTGTGCAATTTGATCAAGCACGATGAATGTTTATTGTCACATCGGTAATAACAGTAATTTGCAGGCGTTCCAGCTAATTGTTCATGCCAGGTACCCACTAGGTGTGCCTCAACCCTAGTCCTGTGAGCCAGCACGCATTAACATGAGACACTAAGTTGCACCCAAGGGGTGCGCGCTGACAGGGCGAGTACCATAGACGCTGTCATGGACATCGTCACATTGTAAAGTCAGTATGTTACCTTGCAGGACTGGATCTGGTGCTAGCAGGACCTGGCTGCTGCACACAGCTCCCACCCATATTGGTTGACTGGACCTGTCAGGCAGAAGGTAGAAAGGCCAATCACCTGCAGCGCATTTCACACTTGACATCTTTGGTAATTGAGGACGAGGATGAGACAATTGCCAGCCTGTGTGCACTGCAGCAGCTTCACAAGCTATGCAATCTGACAATAACTCGCTATGATGCTTTGACCTTTGCAAAGGTGCCCTTCATCAACTTGGTGGAATTGGATCTATTTGGTGGTGCCAATCAAGTATGTAATCTGGAGTCCTGTGTACAGCTTACAAGATTAGCGCTTTATAGTGTAGATCCAGATGTAGGCTTAACACAATTGACTTTGCCAAGCGGTCCCTCAGTGCAGCTGAGAGATCTCTTCTTGTCCAACAGCAGACACGAGCCTCAAGCAGACTATCACGTGGAAAATCTGCACTTGGCAAGTCAGCTCACACGTCTGCAGCTGGAGTGTGTGTATCCCAAGTGGGACATGGGCTGGCCCAGTTTTCTGCCAGATCTCTCAGAGTCAGAGGTCCAAGCAGCGTCAGGCATAGGTCCGCCATTTCTTAGCCTGCTAGAGTATCCGGTGCTAACGAGCCTAACTTGGGCTGATGTTGCTATAGACCTACTAGATGGCTTGTCAAAGTTGACACGATTGAGTTCCTTGACACTGATGCGCTTGGATTATGCAAACCCAGCTTTCCTTCTCACACAGGTCAAGGCACTCACACAGCTTACTTACTTGATGCTCCACACCCTATACATTCCCAAGTTTGCCTTGACAACCATTATGGATATTTCACAATTTGCAGCCTGGCCGTATTTGCAAGAGTTAGAGGTGGTGGATGAGTGTGTCGTTGCAATTTACAGTCCAGATGAACAGTTGCGTCTGTATGAGCTGCAAGATAGGCTGAGAGCTATCAAAATTAACTGCAATGTTGGCATTAATGTTCCAGTGTAAAATGTTGTAGAGTAGTGTTATGTAACAGATTAGCAGCATGTAACAGTGCAGGAAATTAACCTCCTGATACGCTAGCAATGCGCCTTTTACCTCGGCCCTGCTACACAGCATCAATGCGAGTGCAAACGTTGCGCAGTAGCAAGTGAGAGTTTGGTTAGCGCAGGTTGGATGTGTTGAGGTGTTGGTGAATTGAGATACAGATAGTCAAAGGTGCGGCTTCGTGGTACCGTATGATCCAGTCATTTCTGTTGTATTGTGACAGTGTCGTTACACTCGATCCCCTTCGTCCGAACTTGGGGTTATATCATCAAAGCAACACCAACCACCTGCAGGCATGTCAATATCTCTCCCAAGTGCACATTAGCACATGTAATCGCACTAGGTCCAAAAATGTCAAGATATATCGGGTGTGTGGAATGCAAAATTCAAAGTGTTGTGGTGCAAGGGCCCAGCAAATTCACAATTGTTTTGTTTCTGCACATGACCTAAACCCTAAACCAGATGAGCCAACTCCTGTTGGACCTTTTTCTGATGATGAGGCTGATGCAATGGATGCTGCAAGCGACGGACATGGTGGAGTTCTTGCGGCAAATTCTGTCGTGCCTGTTTAATGTTCTGAACTGTGCAATGGTGTGCACAAGTTCCGTTTTTTCACCTGAACTTGTACACTATTAGCAGTTTTCCCACTTTGTTGAAATGCTGATTTTTAGATACGCTTGTTGTACCAAGGCCTTTTGGTAGCTGATAGCATGAACAGCATGCTTGCACATGTGTCAAATATTTTGTGTCGATGGTTTCTATCTTGACATGCATAGTTCACATCCTAATAAAGTGGGGTGATGGCGAAATCCTGCCATTTTGGCAAAAAGCAACCAAACGGCAAAAAGCTGGGCCTCTTAACCGCATGCTGACAAGGCTGCTGACGGGGCTTGGTCTTTCCTCTCCCTTCGTCAGGGGCTCAGATTCCGCTAGGAGAGCATATGTGCGCTTATACCGTACAGCATTTAGATCAACGTTATGCTTGGTTCATTGACACGTAGAGCGTGTCTGTAACATCAATGTTGGGCCTTGCCTTCAGCTTTTCTGGCCGGCATGCGCATGCGCTGACGAAAGTGATTTCACGTGTTGCACCGCATCGCATGCAACAAAGCGACACTATCGGTACTCTGTAGTCTACTATCGCAACCTTGAACACGCAGCCTACGCATATGCTTGGGGCGTGCTGGTGACCGGGTATTGATCAAGGTCGCAACAGTGTTTTACCGGAGCTTCAGGTGCCGCGACCAAAATGCGTGTCACTATCAAGCCTGACTTATCCTGTTCAGAAGAATTTTTCAGGGCAGTAAATTCGGGCAAGTCAGAGCTGTTGGAGGCAAGTTCACTAACACTGCCCTTTCTCAAATAAGCATGCGGGCGTGTACATACTGCACGAACATAGCTTATGAGCAGGAATTCTCCTCGGTCATTTAGATTTGGGCTTGTTGATGCAACGTGTCTCGTTGCACACTGCAGGAGTTTGTTGCCAGCAAGAAACAGGCTGCTGACATAGGTTATCTGGAAGAGGTCAACAGGGCAGATGGTTGCACAGCCCTGCTATGCGCTGTCAAGAAGGCAGACCTGGTCACCGCTCAGATTGTAAGCAACATGCTTAGCGCATCACACACAGCTTGTGTACTGTGACTTCGATGACTTTCTGCAGAAAAGATGCCATGTCTGTATAAAGATGACTTGTCAAAAGTAGCTTGAACTCATGTAAACCCTGTTTGGTCTGCACATTCTGAGTTGCAACTTCATTGCATTTCACCTGCAGCTGGCAAAAGCAGGAGCAAGAACAGTGGTGCCAACCACAGGGCAGTCAGCCTTGCACATTGTGCTTGACAACATGGGTCCAGATCAGCAAATGCTGGATTTTCTGTTACATCATGGAGCCTGTCCATATATACCAGACAAGTCAGGTGGGGCTCTAAACCCTTCGCTAAAGAGCGTTCAAGCAAAACTCAGGACCTGCCATAGTGAAATGGTCAAATCTGTACTCATGACTGGGACCTGGTTGCGGCAGGTCGCACAGCAATGGAGTATGCATTGGAGCGAAGAGCCAGTGCTGATGGCTACTACAGAACAGCAGATCATATGGGGAGATGCGTCATGAGCTTCATCCAGGCCCGCAATGCCTTTGCTGGCATGCTCCAGATCATGGTCAAACCAACTGGAAGTAGAAGCTGGTATGAGTCCAGCTTACAGGCTGATAAGACTACGATCTGCTCTGTTTAGACCTGCAAGCTCACAGCAGATGTCCAGTCAGTGCATAAGAAAACAGAAAAGAAAAGCAAAGTTTCCGCTTTTCAGCGATCATAACGGGAGCCTCCTAAGGCGGCAGCCCGGAGCTCTAGTCAGTGCATATGTTACTGCTGAGGAGATGCTCTCAACATGTTTGAAAGAGAAAGCTATTCAATTTCAAACGCTGCTCACACATGGTTCACACTGCTTTGTGAGTCAAGACAGTCAAAACGAATCATGCTCAGTGCAGCTAAGCTGGTTGGCTCTTGCACAGGTTCAAGCCCAAGCCAGTCTGGAAAGACCGCTGGTGTGCTTTGGTGCCACGATGTGATACACAGGGCGACGCTGTCGAGACAGAACTGCTGGTTTTCTCCAAGGACAAGCTATGTCTGAAAGCTACTCTGACTGCAACAGGAGCGCAGCCCAGCCAGCAATCCATTCCACTTACAGATGGCGCTGCACCAAAGTCAACTGTTGCTCTGGTGAGACTTCATGTGCCTTCAATCCATTCCAAATGCCCCGCCCATGCTCGAAGGCAAACCTGACAATTGTTGCATACGCGTCTTTGACAGTCCAAGTGGTGTAAGTGACAAGCTTGCACCTGTATTGTGTACATCTACATCATCTGTTCCCTGGTCTCTCACTTCTTTACACAGCTTGCCATGTGGCCAACTAACCTCTTTTAGCTGTGATGGCACAGCCTGCATACCGACTCTGTCCTCAGTCCTGACTGTCTACTGTCAGGGTGATGTGTGACAGCTGCTGACTGTATGTGTCTGCAGGAACTGCCACGACAGAAGTCTTCCAGCGTGAAGAACCTAGAAGGCTTCAAGTGCATGAGCTTAGCCACATCTGGCTTTGTCATCTACCTGGGGCTGTCGACAGCAGCAGGCACCTCAAGAAGCAGCTTGGCTTTGTTCATGGAGCAAGTAGCTAAGCCAACAAGGCAGCTGTTTGCATCCAGCAGGCCCAGTACTGCCCCAACATTACCCCTCTCCCCCCCCCTGGGACCAGTAACTCCTCAGGCGCCCCCTCCCATCCCCCCTGTAGCATCTACTGCAGCCCCAACCTCTGCCATACCCCCTTCGGCCTCCACTTCAGCTACGGTGGTAACCTCAAGTGTGAGTGTGCCAAGATCTGTCAGCACTCCACCAGCCATGCTGTCTGTCTCAGTGCCAGCTGCAGCTTCACACACACTGACAACAGCTACCCTGGATCCTGTTCCCAGTGCTCCCCCATGGGTGCCACCCACGACCGAGACGCTGACTCATCCCTTGTCAGCCACTATGCTCATCCCACCAGCAATCAGCATGGCTCCGCCACCTGCATCTGCCATGGGGACACAAGCACACATGCTACAGTCAGACCCTGACAGCAGCTTCAGCTCTCCCAACCAGCTTGCACATTCAACGCACAACTCCACCGTGCTTTCAGATGCTTGCCAGCTGGACTCAGCATCCAGCAGCATGTCAGGCAGTCAAGAACCTCCCCAGGCGCATAGCATCACCCCAGGCAGTTCTCATGCACACTCCACTGAACAAACGACTGCAGCGTCCCTTGTTGGTTCACCCACTCCCTTTCAGCCAGCAGTAGCAGCAGCAGCGGTGCTGCCACCTCCTGTTGTGGTGTCCAGAACTGTGAGCTTCCACCAGCCTGCTCACCTGTTGTGCTTGCAGCATGACTGGCAGAAGCTAGCAGCCCAGTGCAGCAGCCTGGGTGTGGATTTGCAACTTGTGGCGCAGGTATGAGATCATGCTGAAGCAGTCAGCAACTCAACTGCCTGGCCCACGCACCTTGTGGTATGTGTGCTGTGGTATGTGTGCTGTGAAGATCATGTTTATAGTAGTGTGTGAACATTGACCCTCTGCGTGTTGAGAAGCTGGGACTTTGTGCTGTCCCTGCTGTCCTTGTGCAGGCGTCAAACCTGCAGCTGCTTGCATCTCTTGGCGTCTTTCAGGCATCAGCAACTCCTTGCAGACAAGTCTTTTCACGTGTGATTGCACAGCATTCACCTTTGGGAGTCGCTCAATCAATGCAGATGCACCTTCTGGCAGGCAATTTGGCTTGCAGGCAGCTTCTATGCAACTTGCTCATCCACGACATCTTCCGATCTCAACTCTGCCTGGAACGTTCTGCAGGGTGAGGTGTTGATGACTGGGCCAGGCACTAGCTTTGCAGAGGCAATGGCTGTGATAAACTCAGCATGTGAGGCTAGCCAAAGCAACAGCAGTGAGCAGAAGCTGAACCTGGAGCCTCACAGAGCCTCCTTGTTCACTCACCCTGCAGTTCAGGCGACAGGCAAGCAACTGAAGGACAGCATCAAGAAGAGGCACAGGGTCTGGTGTGAAGAGAGCAGTGCAAATCAAAATGCTGCCTCTGCTCTCAATGGCATCCATGTGCAGGTGAGTCGCATCAGCTCCTGTAGGCAGTTGCGTATGTTGCTGTACGCCAAGCAACAGCAGCAGCATTTGTGAAGGGAGCTTAGTTTGCACTGTGTGTCAGCAGAGCTACACGCTGTCTATCCTTTCATAGATCCTGTTCAGTTTATGCTGTGCAATACTCAAGTAGTTTTATACACAATTGGGTTATTGCTACATCAGGTCAATGATCATACTAGCCATGAGTGTCTGATCAAACAGCTCCTGTGTCTATGCCTGACTCATACCTCAAGTGCAAGGTGTCACATCCATGGTCTCAACCCTAGGCCTTGTGCTCAGCTGCTGCATAGATCATAAAGCACATGGGCTCATGGACACAGCCTGACTGCAACAGCATGATGCACGGCGGCTGGGGTGCATCGCGCAGCTGACAAAGTATCTGCTCTGCTTTCTCCATAGCATCTGGATCCCCAGCACCGGGATCCCCAGCACCAGGATCCCCAGCACCGGGATCCCCAGTACTGCCGCATGGCATGCAGGTAGTGAAGGGCAACCTGACCCAGCAGCAGGTGTCAGCCATCGTCAACCCCACCAACAACCAGCTGGGCCTGACTGGGGGCGTTTCCAAGCACATCGCAAGGGCAGCAGGGCCAGACCTGGAGAAGGCCTGCCAGGCTTTGCTGGCCAGCCTACCTCCTGGTCACAAAGCTGTCCTGGTGGGCAGCAGTGCTGTCACCAGCTGCAGTGGCAAGAGCTACAAGAACATACCTTGTCAGCACATCATTCATGCTGTGGGGCCTCACTACAATGGTAAGCTTACCTTGTTCTGCAGCACTGCCCATCCATCCAAGTTCCTCTGCAGCAGGCAGAGCATGAGCACATGTTGGCAAAGGAGAAGAGGAGGAATATGCAAGTGAAGTAGAGCTGTGGCAGCCTTAGTCAGGTCCTGTTGACGGTGCCACTTACAGCAGACACTCTTCACTGCTGCTTCTTGGGTCCCCGTCTCTGTGATCTCTCATGTCATTAGTGCCCTGCATTCCGCTGATCTCTGACTGCAGTGATACTACTGGGGAGAGCCAGCAGGCTGTTCTGGCCATCGCACCCACACTTGCTTGCTCGAAGGCAACCAACAGCTTGACGTGCCTCTGCTTGCATTAGGATCGTGCATCCGCTTGCCTTAGGATTGTGCATCTGCTTGCATTAGGATCTGCATGCAGGATCGCAAGCAGTGCTTATGCATGCTCACAAGGTGGCCTGTTGCTTGCAGGCAACCAACAGCTTGATGTGCCTCTGCTTGCCAGCACTGTCCAGTCTGTGCTGGCACAGGCTGCAGCTAAGGGCATGCATTCGTTAGCCATGCCCCTCATTGGGGCGGGTCTGGCTGGCTGGCCGCCCAAGCTGGCGGCCCAAGTACATGTTGCCCAGGTTTTGAAGTTCACGGGGTCCACTGCATCATCCTTGAAGGTAATTGAGCCAGTTGACCTACACATGACACCCGTCGTTTACAACACACATCTCTACATGCCATGGCTAAAATCTGCGTCGTTGACGATTCTGGGTTTGTACGTGTTGCAGGACATAAGGTTTGTAAAGGCTGCATGATCTAGGGCATGTACAGGCTGCAAGATGTGAGAGGCTGCAGGATCTAGGGTTTGTAGATGTCGCAGGGTGTACCCTTGATTTAGCTATTGCATTTCATGCAAAAGGCAGTCCTGTTGTCAACAGTAAAACTGGACTTGATGGATTGCTTGCTCGCTCTACACTGTAATAGCCTCAATCCACTTTGCAGAGGCCTTGACAGCACACAGCACTTTTGCACACAATCTCAGCAGACACTGCTCAATGTGACTTCTGTGTCGCAGTCAGTGCTGAGGGCACCTATACTGCAAAATCTGCAGCACGGAGCAAGGCTCCACGGTTTGGTAGAAGCCAGAATACTGCACTGGTTTTCAGCCTTTGCTCAGTTGCCCTGTATGAGACAAGGCTGAAAACCAGTGCAGCATTCTGGGTTCTACCATACTGGCAACTGCAGTTTGCTGCTGCAATGCTCAGCTCATGTGGTGGTATTGTCGTAGGAGGTGCGCTTTGTGGACCTGAATGATGAGGCTATTGCTGCCTTGAGGGAGGAGGTGGCACTGCAGAGGCAGGCCTTCAGCCTTTCCTTTGTGGGCTTACCAGCCGACTGCGCTGCAGCCATGCAGGACATGAAAGACCAGATACAGGTATTTGCTTAACG